>ERZ772977.1288-NODE-1288-length-13054-cov-2.592661_pt1 | contig 13054 bp, 13 predicted proteins | sample MGYA00511131_ERZ772977 | MGnify/ENA primary metagenome ERZ772977 (study PRJEB29015, sample SAMEA2737935) | human oral metagenome | biome: human oral; feature: human-associated habitat; material: dental | place: China | collected 2151 ...
AGATGCATTGCATCCTGTAGTTATAACAATGAAGAATAATGCCGATAAAGGGTTATTAGAAATGCTTGTAGCTGCTGAGGAAGCTGCAAGAACAGGTGTAGAAAACACAAAGAAATATGTGGCTAAATTTGGAAGAGCTAAGTCTTTAGGCGAGAGGGCAGTTGGATTCCAAGATGCAGGAGCAACATCAGTATATTTGATAATACAAGGCATGAGAGAATTTGTTGAAGGGAAATTGGAGGTATAGATGATGAAAATAGCTATAGGTTCAGATCCAAATGCAGTTGAAGAGAAATATAGATTAATAGAATTTATAAAAAAGAGCGATTTGGGTGAAGTTACAGATTTTGGAAGTGATGATGCAATATATGCAAATGTTGCGATAGAGGTGGCAAAGCAGGTTTCTGATAAGAATTTTGACAGAGGTATACTGCTATGTGGTACGGGACTGGGAATGTCCATTGCTGCCAATAAAGTAAAGGGAGCATATGCTGCGTTGATTTCGGATATTTATTCTGCTAAAAGAGCTGTATTGAGTAATAATGCCAATATAGCATGTATGGGTGCATTTACTATTGGAGAAAAGCTCAGAGAAGAGTTGATATATGCATTTCTTACAAATGAATTTGATGAAGGAAGCCCTTCTAAAGAGAAGGTGGATGCATTTGTTTCATATGATATGAACAGATAAAATATAAAAAAGAGTTCCAAGATTTTTAAAAAATCTCGGAGCTCTTTTTTATTATACAAACTATTAGATATGTGACTATTACTAAAAAAAGTTTTGGTAGATATATGTGTTATAGTGATATATAATAAGAAAGTAATAGAAAGTTTAAATTATAAATTAAATAAATTTTAATAGACGGCGTTAGAGGCTGTGCAGGGGAACGGTTTAGATGGGTGGAAGAGAATGCTCCACATATATAAATATAAATGTATTGTGGAGAATAGTAGCTTTTGTAATATCAACAGTATTTTATATTTTGGTTTCGGTATATAACAAAGAGAATATAAACCTGATTATTTTTTTGGGAATGTCGATATCCTGTGCATTAAGTTGCTGGTTGTATAAAAAGGTTTGTGAAAACAGATTACACTTTAGGATTATGTTCAGTCTGGAAGTGTTTGCCTATGGGATATTTATATTCCTTAGCGGAGGATGCAACAGTCCGTATTTGTGGTATGAAGTCAACTGTATTTTATTGATGGTTGCTTTAGATAAAAATATAACTGTGACATTTATTGCCTGTATCTGGTGTTTATTTTGTGCCATAGCCGGAAAGAGTATAGAAAATTCGTCTTATCAGGATATCAATATTATTTTGGGCATGGGTATGCTTATGTGTGAGTTTTATATAATTCGTTATTATGTAGCATACATAGGAAAGCAAAATGAAGAACTTGAAAGCTTGAATACGGAGTTGAATAAAGAAAAGGAACTCAGTAACTATGCCTTTGTAATGTTGACGGAGCTGAGTGAGAGCTTTGGACTTTTTGCAATGACAGATCCGAAAAAAATCATGGAAAAGTTGTCAATGTTGCTTAGAAATAACAATTTGTATCGGGAATTTGTGCTTGTAAAATTTGAACGTGATGATTTTCCTGAGATTATAGAGAGTTGCGGTATTGAAAAAGATGTATATGATGACATATCGGCAAAGGTGAAGTTTCAATATGAAGATTCCAGTAATGGTGAGAATGTCGAAATATTAAATATAGAGTCGGCCGGTAATACTTATGAATTAATAAAAATAGGAGAGTCTGATTATCTAAGCGGTATTTTGATAAGGCGTTCATCGGAGTTGCATGATGACGGAAAAGATTTTTATTTACAGCTGATAAAGACGGTATTCAATAATCTGGATACATATGCCCAAATAGAAAGGTATGTAGCTGTAGAGGAACAAAATCGTATTGCAAATGAAATACATGATACAGTAATACAGAAACTTTTCGGCATTACCTGTAATCTTGCGGTATTGGAAAGTAAGGTAAAGGCGGATATAGAAAAAAAAGATATTATAGAGTCCATACATATACTGAAAAAATCTGCAGAGAGTACTATGGCGGAGCTTAGAGAAAGTATCTACGGAAAAAGATTTAAGGATAATATAAATACATTTATACATGCAGTATACGCATATATGGAGGAACTGGAAAGGCTTAATGATGTAAGGATAAATTTAAATTTGGACGAAGAAGCGGATTATATAACGATAGCACAAAAGATAGCTCTATACAGAGTTGCATGTGAGGCTGTGAATAATGCTATAAAACATGGTAAGTCAAAAAATATAAATATCGAATTGAAAATGCAATCAGATACTGTAGAGCTTTTGATAGAAGATGACGGAACGGGTTTTTCAAGAGAGGATAAAAACTTCTCCGAAGGTAACGGATTGAGAAATATGCGAAATATAGCAGTTTTATTAAAGGGATACTTGAGTGTTGTATATGACGATAAAAAAGGCGTTAGAGTTAAACTTAGTTTGCCGAGATAACAGGAGGACGGAATATGGTACTTGTTTTAGACGATCACCCTATTGCAAGACAGGGTCTTGAATCAATTATTAAGCTTCATAAGCCTGAGGAGGAAACTCTACAGGCGGGTACTGTCGGTGAAGCCATCGATTTGGTAGAGAATAAGCCGGTAGATATGGCATTTGTGGATTTAAATTTACATAATGAGAGCGGATTTGAGTTTTTGGAGTGGGTACAAAGACATGATAAAGCTATAAAGACATTTGTAATAACTTCATCTTCAAGTGAAAGTGACTTTGTAAAGGCAAAAAATCTAGGAATAGATGCGTATGTATTAAAAGATGCGTTTATAGACGATATTATGTATAGTCTTAAAGTTGTCGATAGGGGAGGAAAGTTCTACTCTTCAGATCTGGTTGACAATATGGGAAGTTTTACGGAAGAAGAAAAAAAGATAGAAGCTCTGACAAAAAGAGAATTGGAAGTCGCTCTGCTTTTAAGAGAGGGCTATACAAATGCAAAAATTGCAGAAGATTTGTTTGTATCTGAAGGAACTATAAAAAAACATATATCAAATATATTCGGTAAGCTTGATATGTACAGCAGAACGGAAGTATTGGTATTTGTTGAAAGAAATATTGAAAAATTTGAACTGGCATTCAATTCGGCTGACACAAGCCGTAATTTATAAAAATCATATATAGGATAGGAGAGTTATGTACAGTAATAGAAAGTTTTTAAAGAAACCGTTTGTTTTTTTGATTTTATTTTTTGGGTTGGCGGCAATAGGCGGAGCTTATTCAAGCTGGCATTTTGCTTTATCGGCAGAAATGAAGATGACGAGCGGAGTTATGGACATATTATTTGCCGGAAATTCCGATGAGAAGTATTCGGTGTACCTTACAGATGAAAGCGGAAATAATGAAACTTTGATAGATGCCGAATTCATTACAACAGATAAGGAAGTTGAGGTTACATTTACTGAGGGTTTACCTATAAATTCATTACTTGAGGGAAAGCTCTTGAAATTGGATTTCCCTCTTACAACATCACAGGACAGTACCGTAAATAAATTAAATTATACAAAGCTTGATATGACAAAGACAGGAGAGGACTTGGAGTTGAAAGCGGATAAGGCTTTGCTTGTATATGAAGGAGCGGCATATTCTCTTGGAGCTGGTGAGGCTGCTTTTATGGAACCCTTGCAGTTTGAAGTATATAAGACTTTGAGCGAAGACGGAAAAGATGAGTTTGGCGGACAGATTTATCTAAAACTCAAGGCGGAAAGTTTGAAAAAAATACTCGAACTGCCTGTAAGTTTCATTATAAACAGTGAGAAAATGCAGGAAAGTATAGATCTCGATTTTAATGAGGGAAATCTTGTGGCTGATGTCGGAAACGGTGTAGTGGTGACATATTCCTGTGAGATACCTTTTGATGTATTCCAGGGAGGATCTAAAGCGCAGGATGGAGATAAATAGGAGACGGAAATGAAAAAGAGAATTTGTTTATGTATAGCTGCATCAATAATAGCGACAATGTTTTGTGTAAATGCATGGGCATATTGGAAGGATGAGTTAAAAGTAAAAGCCAATGTTGCCTTTACTTATGATGCACAAATAGAAGTAAAAGAAGAAGCGGTGCAAAAAGAAAGTAAGGTTGATGACGGTTCAATTTCAAAAGGTGAGCAGGAAGATACAGTTGAAAAATCCGAACAAAGAGATACTGTCAAACCTGATCAAAGAGATCTTGTTATAAGGCCGAAAAAGTCTGCAGAAACAGTACAGGAAAATCATAAACCTATAAATGAAGATAAGCCTGAAAATATCAAAGAATCCGAATGATATGAAAAAGATAAGACTTGAAAAAAAATATATTATTTATGCAAGTATACTTTTGCTTTGTGTGATAATTCCGGCCTTACCATATATTAAGGTAAAGATATTGGAGATGCCTTTTATTGCATCTTTATACTGGTGCATACTTATAGGTATTATGCTTTTTATTTTACCATGGCTTTATATACCGGTAAAAAATCCTGCAAGCAGATATCTGGTCGGATATGGTTTATCCGGGGGAATAATATTTATAGCACTGAAATTTGTGCCCGGGGTCTTTATGAAAAAACTGGGAGCCAGTCCCTATGATACATCAATTTCAGGAATACTTGTAAATGCATTGACGATAATACCGGCAATAACAGCAAAGGAAATGATAAGGTATTACTCTTTTGCATCGGCATGTAAAACCTTAAAACATAAGAGAACAGCTATATTTTTAATAACAATAATAATGTGCCTTGTTGAAATCAATTTTGGAAATCTTTTGTCAATAAAAGAGTTTAAAGAGTTGTTTATATACAGTACACAGATTTTATTGCCGATAGCGGCAAAGAATATACTTATGTCGGTATTTGTATTTTATGGAGGTGTGCTGCCAAGCGTAGTGTATATCGGGATAACACAGCTTTTTGAAAAGTGCTTTCCGGTATTGCCTGAATTATCGTGGCTTCTTGACGGTGCCATAGGAATTGTTTTTCCGATAGTCTATGCCATGTTTATATCGGATCATGTTTTTGCAACTGCAAGAAAGAGAAGTGAAGATAAAAAAAGCGATGTGATGTATCTGATTTCACTTTTAGTTGCAACAGCCTTTGCCTGGTTTTGTGTGGGAGTTTTTCCGGTATATCCTTCGGTAATACTTACAGGAAGCATGGAGCCTCTAATAATGCCCGGAGATGTGGTACTGGTACATAAAATATCAAATGAAGATGAAATATATGAACTTTCGAAAGGTGATATTATAAACTTTAAGCGCGGGAATATAATAATAACTCATAGAATTAAAGAAGTATTTAAAGATGAAGCGGGGAATGTAAGTTTTGAGACTAAGGGCGATAACAATAATGCGGTTGATGAAGATAAGGTACAACCAAATGATATAAGAGGTACAGTGATAAAAGTTGTACCTAAGATCGGGTTACTGACATTGATACTGAAAGGGCAGGATAAAATTCCGGAGGGAGTTATAGACAACTGATGAAGAAAATCATAAAAGAGAACAGTAAAAAGACAAAAGAAGATATTAAACTGACAAAAAATACAAGAATTTTTCTTTATACTTTAGGCGTTATATTGTGTCTGATAAGTTTGATACTTTTATTTATAAATATAAGACCGCATACCGAGACAGAGGAAGTGGTGGTAAACTCCTATAATATAACAACAGGTGCTTCTTATAGGGTACATCTGAAAGAAAACAATGTTTTTGAAGAAGAGTTTCTGGAAGAAGGAAGAGTATATCCAAGTGCAATTACGGATTTTATAAATATTGATTTCAAATCGGAACTTGCTGTGACAAATGATCTAAGCATATCCGGAGATTACATTATACAGGCTGTACTTGAAGGGTATCAAACAGGGAAAGATGAAGAAAAAGTCCCTGTGTATGAAAAAATATATCCTATTGTTGAGGGTAGGGTGATGGAGAGTGTTACAAGCAGCGCTTCAATAAATGAAAGTCTCAGTATAGACAGAGCGGAATACAGAAATTATGCACAGGAGATAGAAAATGCACTTGGCGGAGAAACCGGAAAGGATTTCTACGTTGAGCTTAGCGGAAAATATATTGTGGACGGAGAGGAAAAGACGTTTTCATACAGAATTGATATACCTATAAACAATGATAAGTTCTATGAAATAAGAAAGGCCGAGCCCGGTACGGACAGCGGTGATATTAAAGAGTCAAATCTTGTTAATGTTATACCGACTTTCAGTTCTTATGCGATATTTATATTATTAATTTTTGTATCTGCAGGTATTCTTGTATTTGTAAGATTCTTTACTTCAAATATGGAGGGAAAGGAACTTGAACAAAAGAAACTTTCGGAGTTAATGAGAAAGTACGGCAGCAGAATGGTTTGTATTGAAAATCTACCCGATATTTCGCAAAAGTCTGAAATAAGAGTAAAAAGTATTATAGATTTAATAGAGCTTGCAGATGAAATCAGAGAGCCTGTACTTTATATTGAAGGTGAAAAAGAGCTGCCTAAGGACGGTAAGATATATATCCTTTCAAAGGATTATATATACTTCTTTGAGAGTAATGTTTAGATTTGATTATTCATATACTACTTTAGTGGTAGTCCAAATTATGACTTGAGTACATTTTACAAATATAATAAATGCTATACAATTAGAACATAAATGAAAAACGAGAGAATATCAGTTTTTCAAAAGCTGAGGATCATGATTCACAATTTAATATCCAATTTTTAGGAGGGAAAGATGAGAAAATCAAGAAGAAACACATTAGTTGGTGGAATAGTAGCATTAGGATTGGTATTGGCAGGAACAGGTTATGCTTATTGGACAGATTCATTAAACGTAACAACTAAGGCAACAACCGGAGATTTCGGTGTAAGATTCGTTGACCTCGGATTATACGGACAGTACTCAGATGAGACAATGAAGGGCGCAGGCTGGTCAATCGTAGACGGTATAGATGAATCAGGATTTGTTGGTGATCAGTTCTTCTTAAGAGGTCCTAAGGATTATAACAGCATTGCGGCACCTGGAACAGTTGATGCTTACAAAGATAGAGCAAAGGGATACAACAGTGTTGATTTCAATGCAGAGCTTGTAGACAAAGAGGGATTATCAAAGAAAGTTGGGCCATACAATAAGGCTGTTACAGATGCAAGCGGTAAGATTCAGATAACAGTTGACAATATGTATCCGGGATATGCGCAGGTATTCCGTTCAGATATCGTAAATGTCGGTGATATTGCAGCAAAGCTTAGCAACATTAAGTTTGAGGCAAAGACACTTGATAAGAAGGATATGGGAAATCTTGAGGATATGATCGGTGTTGCAGTATATATCCACAGAGAGCAGTACAAACCTAAGAATACAGGAAATGAAGATACATTCAAACTTGCTAAGGCAGTAGCAAGCGAAGTACCGAGTGATGACAGATTCTTCACAGTTGGCGGTGTTGACTTCGTCAGATTGTCAGCACTTGATGATGTAGACTTAAAGCAGGCTTTACAGAACAACATTATTAAGTGTGCACCTGCTACAGATCAAAGACTTGATATCTTTGTTGGTGTAGCTATGGATCCTGATGCAAAGGGTGTTTACACAACAGGTACAACAGAGAGCAGAACAGATAAGGATGATAAGTTAAGCCAGGGTAAGGGAGTTCAGCTTTCAATGGATCTTCTTTGGGATCAGTTCAACGCAGGCAAGGATGCAGGAACAACAAATATCTTGGTAAACCAGAATAAGGCTGCTAAGTAATAAAAAAGTAATGGAAAAGGCTTTGACATCAGGGACGGGTTGAAATTCAACCCGTCTTTTTTACGTAGGAAATGCTGTTTGCCAACCCGGACTTTTTGATATAAAATAATCCTACAACATTAGAACATGGAGGCTCTATGAATTACAGATTCAAATATAAGAATACAGCTTTTGAGTTATTTAAGCTGTCTTTCTTCTTTCTATACTCTTCACTTGCGGGGATTGTAAATATTATTTTTACATTTGCGATGCTTGCGCTTATAAGTTCAAGGTGGCATGAAGTAAATAATTTCCTTAGAGCAATACTTGTATTTGCTCTACTTTTCTTCGTGCTCTTTCAACCTTTTATGATGTATAACAGAGCAAGAGGAAATGTAAATACTCTTAAGGAACTGACACTTGAACTTGGTGAAAAAGGAATAACCGTAGAGGTGGAGAGGAAGCACGAGTATATTGACTGGAGAAGAGTCAAAGCCGGAAAGAGATTTTCGGGAATGCTTATAATTTTTACCGACAATACAAACGGGTATATTTTGACAAAGAGAATTGTAGGTAAAGATTACAAAAAAATATTTAATGATATTTTGGGAAAAATAAAAGGATGAAGAGAAAACTGATATGGCTTTTAATCATTTCCGTTATGATTATTGCTACTTCATGTGTGAGAAAAAAGCCGGTTACCGAGTATGTTTTTACATATGCGGAAAATCACCCGAAAGATTATCCTACTACTCTCGGAGCATTTGAGTTTGCAAGACTTGTAGAGGAAAAGAGCAAGGGGAGAATAGTAATAGAGGTAGTATATGACGGTAAACTGGGAGATGAGCTAAGTGTTATAAAACAGCTGAAATTCGGAGGAATTGATTTTACCAGGGCCTCTATTTCACCGCTTTCAAATGATATTGCGATTTTGAATGTTTTGCAGATGCCTTATTTATACAGGGATGAGGAGCATATGTGGAATGTACTTTACAGTGAGATAGGAGATGAGATCCTTGCACAGTTTGACGGTTCAGGTATTGAGCCGCTGTCATTTTATACTGCAGGTGCAAGAAACTTTTATAACAATGTAAGACCTATAGAAGATATATCGGATCTTTCGGGATTAAAAATCAGAGTACAGCAATCAGATCTCATGAAAGATATGATAAGAGCTTTGGGTGCTGAGCCTGTAGCGCAGGAGTACAGTCTGGTTTACGGATCTCTTGAAAGGGGTGTGATAGACGGTGCGGAGAATAATATTCCGTCTTATATATCAGCTATGCACTATCAATATGCAAAATATTACACAAAGGATGAGCATACCCGAGTTCCTGAAATGCAACTTTGCTCTGATGTGACATGGAATAAACTTTCAGAAAAAGACAGAGCAATTATAAAAGAGGCTGCAGTAGAGAGCAGCATTTATGAGAGAGAAATCTGGGCAAAACAGGAAAAGATATATGAGAAGGAGCTTGTCGATAAAGGTATAGAGATAAATACTCTATCAATCGAGGAGAGAGCAAATTTCAAGAAAATATTGGAGCCCCTTTATGAAAAATATTGCAAGGGCTATATGGATTTAATAAATAAAATAAATGAAAAGTGAGGTAGTGTATGCAAAAGTTTAATTATTATTCACCTACAAGAATTGTTTTCGGAGCAGGAACAAGTAATGATATAGGAAGTTTAATTAAAGAGTTCGGAGTAAAGAAGGTTGCAGTTATCTTTGGTGGAAGCAGTGCAAAGAAAAGCGGTCTGCTTGACCTGGTAGAAGAAAGATTGCAGGCAGAGAACATAGAGGTATTATTACTTGGAGGAGTGGTGCCAAATCCGCTTTTAAGTAAGGCAAAGGAAATGGTTAAAAAAGCTCATGAATTCGGAGCAGACTTTATTCTGGCAGTAGGTGGAGGAAGTGTAATAGATACCGCAAAGTTTGTGGCAATAGGTGTGGCAAATCCGGATACCGATATAGAAGAGTTTTTCTTTCAAAGAAAGAAGGTGGAAAGATCTATTCCTATAGGTTCGATTTTGACTATTGCTGCGGCAGGATCTGAAACAAGCGACTCTGCAGTTCTTACAGATGATGTAACCGGAAGCCATATAAAGAAAGGGATTAACACAGACTTTAACAGATGCAGGTTTGCGATAATGGATCCGGAACTTACATACACTTTACCTAAGTATCAGATAGGTGCCGGTGCGGCAGATATCTTTATGCATACATCTGAGAGATATTTTACAAATATTCTTGGGAATCATTTGACTGATGAGATGGCTGAGGGACTCTTTAGAGATATTATCAAATTTGGACCGAAGGCTGTCAAAAATCCTACCGACTATGAAGCTATGAGTGAAGTTATGTGGTGCGGAAGTGTATCACATATAGGACTTACAGGTCTTGGATCAAAAGGTGATACTTCAAGAGATGGTGACTGGTCATGCCATCAGCTTGGAATGGCTCTTTCATCGCTTTTTGACTCCACACATGGTGCAACTCTCAGTGCGATTTGGGCTTCTTGGGCAAACTATGTAAAGGAAGAAAACATAGAGAGATTTGCAAATTTTGCAAGAAAGGTATATGGAGTAGTTGCGGCTGATGATAAAAAGGCGGCTGATATAGGAATTGAAAGAACTGTAGAATTTTTCAAATCTGTAGGTATGCCTGTAAGTTTACACGAGCTTCTTAACAGAGAGGTAAGCGAAAAAGACTGTGAGGACTTGGCAATAAACTGTTCATACAATAAAACAAGAAGTATAGGAAGTTTTAAATCACTTGACTATAATGATATGTACAATATCTATATGGCGGCAAGATAATGTAAAAAGAAGGCTTTAGAAGTTGTATAAAGCCTTCTTTTAATTTTCAGTATCTCCACTTAAGTAAACCGTATTTAGATATATAAGAGTTATGATACCTGTTATCTGTAGTTACATCCGCTCCAAACCATGAAGGAGGGATGAAGGCGTTTGCGTCTTCAATTGATTTAAATTCAACTTCAACAAGAACCAAGCTATGAAGATCACCCTTGAAAACATCAAGTTCTGCAACCAAACCATTTTTTAGCGGAATTTTATATCTGCTTTTTGAGATAATGATTCCGTCGCATTTTTTAAGCAGATGATTAAAAGATTCTTCATTAAGCGGAAGATTATATTCGCTTCGTGACAGCAATCCGCTTCCTTTATAAGTAAGGACATAATCATCATTTTCTTTTCTTATTCTAACTACGGGATTTGTATTCAAATACCCTTGAGTCATATCTATTCTTTCAAATGTGTCAAGTTTGTCAGGGATTTTCTTTACAAGAAACTTTCTTTCTATTTCTATATTTTCCATACTACTCCTTATATTAAAAGCTGATTTCGGTTCATAATCAGTATACATAATTTTTTGTAATGATTAAAGAAAAATTTTAATGACTGTTGTATGAGATTTATCTTTATGCTATAATGGTTAATTAGATATGCCTCTTGAGGCATTTATGAAACAAGGAGAAACTTTAATGAGCGTAGAAGTACAAAAATTAGAAAAAAATATGGCAAAGCTTACAGTCACAGTAGAAGCTAAAGAATTTGATAAGGCTATAGCTGATTCCTTTAAGAAAAATAAAAATAAATTCAATATTCCGGGATTTAGAAAGGGACATGTTACTCAGGAAGTTTTTGAGAAGATGTACGGTTCAGACAACCTGATTCCTGATGCTATAGATTTTATGCTTGATGCGACATACCCAAGTGCAGTAAGAGACAGTGAGCTTGAAATTGTTTCAAGACCACAGATAGAGATTAAGAATGCTAAAAAAGGCGAGGATTTCGTATATGAGGCATTGGTTGCAGTTAAGCCTGCAGTAACTCTCGGTGAGTACAAGGGCATCGAAGTAAAGAAGGCTGACGAAGTTGTTAATGATGATGATATAGCAAGTGCATTAAAGAGCGAGCAGGAGAAGAACGCAAGACTTATCACTGTTGAAGGAAGAGCTGTAGAAAGCGGAGACAATATTTCACTTGATTTTGAGGGAAGCATTGACGGAGTTCCTTTTGACGGCGGTAAGGGTGAGGATTATCCTCTTGTTATCGGTTCGGGTGCATTTATTCCGGGATTTGAAGATCAGATTATCGGTCACAATGTAGGAGAGGCTTTTGATGTAAATATCACTTTCCCTGAGAACTATCAGATGAAGGACCTTGCAGGCAAGGCTGCCGTATTTGCTTGTACAGTAAAGGAAATAAAGAAGAAAGAGCTTCCTGAGCTTGATGATGATTTCGCAAGCGAGATCAGTGAGTTTGACACAATGGCCGAGTATAAGGAAGATTTAAAGAAGCAGCTTTCAGAGGCTAAGGCAAAGAGAGCGGCTACAGAGAATGAGAATGCTGTTGTGGATAAGTTGATTGAGACTTCTACTATGGATATTCCTGAGCCTATGGTTGAGGCACAGGTTGAAGGACTTGTGGCAGACTATGGCAGAAGAATGGAGAGCCAGGGTATTACACTTGACCAGTACCTTCAGATTACAGGTATGACAAAGGCTGATTTAAACAATCAGTTTAAGCCGCAGGCATTAAAGCAAATCAAGACAAGACTTGTACTTGAGGAAGTTGCAAAGGCTGAGAAGATTACCGTAAGCGAGGCCGAGATAGATGAAGAGCTTCAGAAGATAGCAGATTCTTACAAGATGGACTTGGAAAAGATTAAGGGATTCTTTGGCGAGAATGAGAGAAAGCAGATGACTGATGATCTTGCAGTTCAAAAAGCTATTGACTTTTTAGTAGAAAATGCTAAATTAGTATAAATCAGTTTAAAAATAAGTCAGCCATAAGGCTGGCTTATTGGAGTATTAAAGGATTTAAAAAATTCTTAAAGATAGGAGAGTTATGAGTTTAGTACCTACAGTCATTGAGTCTACAAGCAGGGGCGAGAGAGCCTTTGATATATACTCAAGACTTTTAAAGGATAGAATAATTTTCTTGGGAGAAGAGGTGAATGATGTTACTGCAAGTCTTGTAGTTGCACAGATCCTTTTCCTTGAGTCGGAAGATCCTACAAAGGATATCAATCTTTATATAAACAGCCCGGGCGGAAGCGTTGTGGCAGGTATGGCTATATATGATACAATGCAATATGTAAAATGTGATGTGTCCACTATATGTATGGGTATGGCGGCAAGTATGGCAGCTTTCTTACTTGCAGGCGGTACAAAGGGGAAAAGATATGCACTTCCGAATGCTGAGATTATGATTCATCAGCCGTCAGGCGGTGCGCAGGGACAGGCTACAGAGATTAGGATAGC
>ERZ772977.1292-NODE-1292-length-13029-cov-8.555958_pt1 | contig 13029 bp, 9 predicted proteins | sample MGYA00511131_ERZ772977 | MGnify/ENA primary metagenome ERZ772977 (study PRJEB29015, sample SAMEA2737935) | human oral metagenome | biome: human oral; feature: human-associated habitat; material: dental | place: China | collected 2151 ...
TCACCGGCGACCAGCTCACCCAGCTGATGTTCCCGCAGTTCGACGCCAAGGCCGACAAGGAACTGGTCGCCACCGGCATGGCCGCGTCGCCGGGCGCCGCAGTCGGACGTATCGTCTTCGACAACGCGCAGGCCGAGGCCGCCGCCGAAGCGGGCGTCAAGTGCGTCCTCGTGCGCCGCGAGACCAACCCCGACGACCTGCCCGGCATGGTCGCCGCCGAGGGCGTGCTCACCGCGCGCGGCGGCAAGACCTCGCACGCCGCCGTCGTGGCCAGGGGCATGGGCAAGACCTGCGTGTGCGGCGCGGAGGCCCTCGAGATCGACTCCGAGGCCGGCACCGTCACGATCGGCGACCTGGTCCTGACGGGCGAGGACGTCATCGCCATCGACGGGCAGACCGGCGAGATCTTCCGCGGCGAGGTGCCCGTCACCGACTCGCCCGTCACCACCTACCTCGCCCAGGGCCTCGAGGCGGGGCTGGCGGCCGCCGGGGACGACGAGGGCACCCGCGAGCTCGTCGGGGCCGTGGACTTCATCCTCTCCCACGCCGACGAGGTCCGCCGCCTGCGCGTGCGCGCCAACGCCGACACCCCCCTCGACTCCAAGCGCGCCATCGAGTTCGGCGCCGAGGGCATCGGCCTGTGCCGCACCGAGCACATGTTCCTGGGCGAGCGCCGCCCCCTGGTCGAGCGCGCCATCCTCTCCGCCCCCGGTTCCGCCGAGCGCCAGGCGGCCTTCGACGAGCTGGAGAGGCTCCAGAAGCAGGACTTCCTGGAGATGCTGGAGGTCATGGACGGCAAGGCCATGACCGTGCGCCTCATCGACCCGCCGCTGCACGAGTTCATGCCCGCGCTGGTCGACCTGGAGACCAGGGTCGCGGTCGGCAAGGCCACCGGGAACCTGGATCCCGCCGACGAGGCGATGCTGGCCGAGGTGCGCCGCATGCACGAGCAGAACCCCATGCTGGGCCTGCGCGGCGTCCGCCTGGGCATCTACCTGCCCGGCCTGTTCGCCCTGCAGATGCGCGCCCTGTGCGAGGCCGCGGCCGAGCTGGTCGCACGCGGCCTGCGCCCAGAGCCGGAGATCATGGTGCCGCTGGTCGGCTCCGTGCGCGAGCTCCAGCTGGTGCGCGAGGAGGGCGAGGCGATCATCGCCCAGGTCGCCGCCCAGCGCGGCGCCGACCTGTCCGGCATCACCATCGGCGCCATGATCGAGCTGCCGCGCGCCGCCATGACCGCCGAGGACCTGGCCGAGGAGGCCGACTTCTTCTCCTTCGGCACCAACGACCTCACCCAGACCGTGTGGGGGTTCTCGCGCGACGACGTGGAGAGCGTGTTCTTCCCGCGCTACATCGAGGCGGGGATCTTCGGCGTCTCCCCCTTCGAGTCCATCGACGTCCACGGCGTGGGCACCCTGGTGGCCGAGGGCGTGCGCCGCGCCCGCTCCACCAAGCCCGGCATCAAACTGGGCGTGTGCGGCGAGCACGGCGGCGACCCCTCGTCCATCCACTTCTTCCACCGGGTGGGCCTGGACTACGTGTCCTGCTCGCCGTTCCGCGTCCCGGTGGCCCGCCTGGAGGCGGGGCGCGCGGCGGTCGCGGACCGCGTCGAGGAGTGAGCCCGGCGTCCGCGTGAGGCGACGCAACGGGGCCGTGGCCGGCGCCTCCGGCCACGGCCCCGTTCGTTGCCCAATGGATCACACGGGCCTATGGTGGCTCGGACGCTCGGACGCTCGGACGCTCGGACGCTCGGACGCGTGGCGGGGCTGCGGCGCCGGGCGGACGGGTGGTCGTGGGTCTGATCCGCAACTGTGGGACTAAGGTCCGTTAAACGGGTGCGGAGTCGGCGCTAGGCGTCCGTCGGCATTGGTAACAATTCAGGTCGTGCTTACTTTAATATTTACGCCCTCATGGCAACGTGGCTACGCTTGGACGCGGAAATCCCAACAGGGCCGACCGGCCCGCCGACCAGGAGGCAGAACCGTGGGCGCGCTCGTCACCACGACCACCAGGGCCGCGATGCGGCAGAGCAGGAAAGGGCTCGCCGTCATCGTGATGGCCGTGCTCGCCGCAGTGCTCTGGGCCGCCCCCGCGCGCGCCGCCAACCCGCAGACGTGGCAGGAGGTCTCCGCCACCATCGCCTCCTTCATCGACCAGGCGGTGGCCGACTACAAGGCCGGCGACGCCGCCAAGGGCAAGGAGGGCGTCAACGACGCCTACTACAAGAACTACGAGACGACGGGCATGGAGAAGCAGGTCATGGCCCGCATCTCCGGTTCCCGGGTCAGCGCCGTCGAAATGGAGTTCTCCCTGCTCAAGAAGGCGATGGCCGAGGGCGACGGCGCCGGCGTCGACTCCCACGCCGCCACCCTCACCAACGCGATCCGCGAGGACGCCAACACCCTGGACGGGTACACCGGGCAGGCCGCCTCCGACGCCGCCTCGCAGACCACGCCGTGGCTCAGCGCCTTCGTGCCCGCCCTGCTCGTCATCCTCCGCGAGGGCATGGAGGCCATCCTGGTCGTCGCCGCGGTCCTGGCCTACCTGGGCAAGTCCGGGCACAAGGACAAGGCGCGGGTCGTGTGGTCCGGGGTCGCCATCGCCCTCGGGCTCTCCGCCCTGCTCGCCTTCCTCTTCAACTACTTCACCTCCTTGGCGGGGGCCAACCAGGAGCTCCTGGAGGGGGTCGCCGCGCTCTTCGCCGTCGCCATGCTGATCTGGGTGTCGAACTGGATGATCCACAAGTCCTCCGACAAGGCGTGGGAGAAGTACATCCGCGACCAGACCGACGCCTCGCTCACCAGGGGATCGCTGCTGGGCCTCGCTTTCATCTCCTTCCTGGCCGTCCTGCGCGAGGGCGCCGAGACGATCCTCTTCTACGTGCCCATCGTCTCCAGCGCGGGCGACCGCACGGGCTACGTGTGGGCGGGCCTGGGGGTCGGCCTCGTGGTCCTGGTCGTCGTCTACCTGCTCATCCAGTTCGCCGCCCTGCGCATCCCCCTGCGCCCCTTCTTCACCATCACCTCCCTGCTGCTCGCCCTCATGGCCTTCACCTTCACGGGGTCGGGCGTCAAGGAGCTCCAGGAAGCCGACGTGCTCTCCCTGACCTACGTCAACGGCTTCCCGACCGTAGACCTCTTGGGGATCTACCCCCGAGTGGAGAACCTGGTCGCCCAAGCGCTGGTTCTCATCATTATCGTCGGCCTGTACGTCTTCGGGAAGCGCTCCCTCGCCCGCGCCAGCGGCGGGGCGGAGGGCGCCCCCGACGCGAAGGCCGACTGACATCCACAACACCGATCAGGAGAACCCTCCCATGAAGCGCTCCCTCGCCCGAATCGGGGCCGCGGCCGCCGCGATCGCCCTGGCGGGCACGCTCGCCGCCTGCTCCTCCAACTCCAACAACTCGAACAACTCGAACAACGGCGCGAACCCCCCCGCCTCCCAGTCCGCCGCGGACGACGGAGCCAAGCCGGGCGAGGACGCCGGCTTCGAGGAACTGCCCCTGGGCGACGACGTGTTCGTCGGCCCCCTCAAAGTGGGCGGCGTCTACTTCCAGCCCGTCGACATGGAGCCCGCCGTGAGCACGCCGGCGAAGGACTCCTCGATGCACATGGAGGCCGACATCTCGGCCGTCGCCGACAACGACCTCGGTTACGGCGCGGGCGACTTCATCCCCGCCCTCACCGTCGACTACCAGATCGCGGACAAGTCCGGAACCGTCGTCCAGGAGGGCACCTTCATGCCCATGAACGCCTCGGACGGCCCCCACTACGGCATCAACCTGCCCAAGCTCGAGGCCGGCACCTACGACGTGACCTTCACGATCAAGTCCCCGGAGACCAACGGCTGGCTGCTCCACACCGACGAGAAGACCGGTGTGAAGGGCCGGTTCTGGCAAGAGCCCCTCAAGGCCGAGTTCAAGGACTGGCAGTGGGATCCCACCTCCGTCGACTGGTGAGGACCAGGCGGGCCGGGGAGCCCACCCCCGGCCCGCGCCCGCACGGGGCACTACACTGCTGACGAGGGGGGCGCAGGCCCCCCTCAGCCAGGAAAGGACCGTTGATGCTTCAGCAGCTCAGTGAGGCGACCCTGAGCCTCCTGCTCACAATGCTGGCCGTCGGGGCCACGATCCGCCTCGTCCCCGCGGCCGGGCGCGGCCGCAGCGGACGGCGCGCCCGCGCCCTGGCGGTATGGGGGGGCATCGGAGCCGGCGCCGCCGCCTCACTGGCCCTCACCGTCGTCGCCACCATCGCGCCCAAATCCCTCAACCGCCAGAGCATCGGCCTCGTCACGCTCCCCGTGGCGGTCGTCGCGGCCGCTGCGCTCATCGCCCTGTTCCTGCGCAGGGCGCGCCTCGTGCGCGCGAGCGGCGCGGACCCCGCCGACCCGCTGTCCGGGGACGGCGCGCTGAGGGCAGTGGCGGCCCTCTACATCGCGTTCGCGCTCTTCAGGGCGCTCCCCACTGCCATGACACAGGGCGTCATGATGCTGTCGGGCGGGGTGGAGCTCTACTCGACGACCGCGGTCATGGCGATCACCGGCTACGCGCTCGCGTGGGTGCTGTGCGCCGTCCTCGGATGGCTGTCCCACCGCCTGTGCTCCCTGTCCGCCCGCGTGTGGCCGGCCGTCCTGGTCATCACGTCGCTGGGGCTGGCGCACATCCTCATGATCGTGCGCGTCCTCAAGGCGAAGCGGCTCATCTCCTTGCCCGCCGACGTGTTCTCAGCGGTCTCATGGCTCATCAACCACGAGGCCGTCTTCACCCTGGCCGCCGCCGCCGTCCTCGGCGCGGTCACGGTCATCACGTGGTGGGCCTCGCGCTCCATCCCCCGCGAGGGCGCCAACCCGGCCGAGGGGCGCCTGGCGCGCGCCCGCGCCCGCCTGTACAAGGCGATGGCCGGCAGCGCTGCGATCGGCTACCTGTGCGGGGCGCTGCTCATCACCGTCGGCGTCGCCATCGGCTCCCAGGAGGTTGAGCTCTCCGCGCCCGAGTCCTACTCCGTCGTCGACGACCACGCCACCATCGAATTGAGCGCCGTCTCCGACGGGCACCTGCACCGCTACGAGTACACGACTTCCACAGGCGTGAAAGTCCGCTTCATCGTCATCCAGAAGTCCGGCTCGTCCTTCGGCGTCGGCCTGGACGCCTGCGAGATCTGCGGCCCCACCGGCTACTACGAGAAGGACGGGAAAGTCATCTGCAAGCTGTGCGAGGTGGCGATGAACATCGCGACCATCGGCTTCAAGGGCGGGTGCAACCCGATCCCCATCGAGTACGAGGTGGGCAACGGCACGCTCACCGTCCCCGTGTCCGCCCTCGAGGCGGCCGCGCCGGTCTTCGCGAAGTAGGGCCCATGTTCTTCCGAATGCTCAAGGGCGCGCTCACCAGGCGCGGCAACCGGCACGCGATGATCGCCCTGACGGTGGCGCTGGGCGCCTGCGTGGCCACCTCCATGCTCTCCGTCATGTTCAACGTGGGCGACAAAGTCAACCAGGAGCTCAAGAGCTATGGCGCGAACATCGTCGTGCGCCCCCAGGGCGCCGCGGTCCTGCAGGACCTCTACTCCACGCAGGGCCCCGCGCAGCAGCAGGCGTACCTGCGCGAGGACGAGCTGGTGAAGATCAAGACGATCTTCTGGACCTACAACATCTTGGACTTCGCCCCGCTGCTGCCGACCACCGCCACCGGAGCCGACGGGGGCGCCGTCACCGTCACGGGGACCTGGTTCTCCCACCGCCTCGACCTGCCCACCGAGGAGAGCGTGCAGACCGGCCTCGACAAGCTGCGGGGCTGGTGGAGCATCGAGGGCGCGTGGCCCGACGACTCCGACGAGGCGGGCGCGGTGGTCGGCTCCGCCTACGCCTCGGCCCACGGCGTGCGCGTCGGCGACACGATCTCCCTGACCGGTCCCTCCGCGGCCCGCGACGTCGTCGTGCGGGGCGTGTTCACCGCCGGGGACGACTCCGACCACGCCGTCTACGCCCAGCTGGGCCTCGTCCAGGAGCTCCTGGGGCGCCAGGGGGCGGTGGGCAGCGTCGAAGTGTCGGCCCTGACCACCCCCGACAACGACCTGGCGCGCAAGGCCGCGAAGAACCCCAAGTCGTTGTCCGTGTCCGAGAAGGAGACCTGGTACTGCACCGCCTACGTGTCCTCCATCGCCTACCAGATCGAGGAGGTCATGACCGACTCCGTGGCGCGCCCCGTCCGCCAGGTCGCCCAATCCGAGGGCTCGATCCTGGAGAAGACCCAGCTCCTCATGGTGCTGGTGACCGCCCTGGCCCTCGTCGCCTCGGCGCTGGCGATCGCGAACCTGGTGACCGCCGGCGTCATGGAGCGCTCCAGCGAGATCGGGCTCATGAAGGCCGTCGGGGCGAAGGGCAAGTCGATCATCGGGCTGTTCCTCACCGAGACCATCGTCGTCGGCCTGGCGGGCGGCGTCCTCGGCTACGGAGCGGGGCTCGCGCTGGCGCAGATCATCGGCTACACCGTCTTCGGATCCGCGATCGCCTTCGCGCCCGTCGTCGTCGCCCTGGTGGCGGTCCTGGTGGTCCTGGTGGTCCTGGGCGCGTCGATCCCCGCGATCCGCTACCTGCTGCGGCTCAACGCCGCCGAAGTGCTGCACGGGAGGTGAGCGCGGTGTCCAAACGCGCGATGTTCTGGCGGATGGTCGCCTCGTCCGTCCTGCGCCGCCGCTCCCGGGTGCTGATCGCCGTCCTGGCGGTCGCGATCGGCGCCACGACCCTGTCGGGCCTGGCGACCATCACCGTCGACGTGCCCGCGCAGATGGCCCGCGAGATCCGCTCCTACGGGGCGAACCTGGTGGTGACCGGGGCCGACGGCCAGGCGATGGACGACGAGGCCCTGGCCGCTGTGGACCAGGAGCTCCCCGCCGCCCAACTCGTGGGATCGGCGTCCTTCGACTACGAGACGGTCACAGTCAACGACCAGCCCTACGTCGTGGGAGGGACGGACCTGGCGGCCGTGCGCCAGATGAGCCCCTTCTGGTTCGTCGACGGCGAATGGCCCTCGGGCAGCGCGCAGGTGCTGCTCGGCGAGGAAGTCGCCACCACCATCGACGCCAAGACCGGCGACCGGATCACGATCAACCAGCTCGACGGGACGGCCTCGTCGAACGCCGCGGCGGCCAGCGGCAGCGCGGCCAGCGGGAAGGCGAACAGCAGCGGGGCGGCGGCCAGCGGCGGCGGGAAGGCGAACAGTAGCGGGGCGGCGCCGACCGCCCCCGGCCTGGGCTCCCAGGACGGGGCGCAATCGGCCTCCAACCCGCTGTCCGCGCAGACCGCCCAGGCCCCACAGGGCGCTCAGGCGTCGCAGGGCGCCCAGGCCGCTCAGGGCGCGCAGACCGCGCAGTCGGGCGCCGACGGGCAGGCGCGCTCCATCACCGTGACCGTGTCCGGCATCCTCAAGACGGGCGGCAACGAGGACGGCTACATCTACATGTCCGCCGACGACATGGTGGAGCTGACGGGCGCCTGGGAGCCCTCCATCGCCCAGTACTCCGTCGCCCTCGAGGGCGACCAGCTGACGGCGCTGGTGGACTCGATCAACGCCTCGGTGCCCTCCGTGCGCGCCCAGACCGTCAAGCGCCTCGTCCAGTCCGACTCCGGCGTCATCGACATGCTGCGCTCCCTGCTGGGCATCATCACCGTGATCGTCCTGGCGCTCACCACCATCGGAGTGTCCACGACGATGATCGCCGTGGTCACTGAGCGGCGCAACGAGATCGGCCTGCGCAAGGCACTGGGCGCCACGTCGCGGTCGATCATGGGCGAGTTCATGGGCGAGGGCGTGGCCCTGGGCGCCATCGGCGGCCTCGTCGGCGCGGCCGCCGGGTACGCGCTGGCCGCCGCGATCAGCTGGAACGTGTTCCACCGCGCCGTCGCCGTCCACCCCCTGATCCTGATCGCCACAGTCGTTTCCTCCGTCGCGGTCGCCGTAGTGGCGTGCCTGCCGCCCGTGCGCCGCGCCCTGGCAGTCGATCCCGCGCTGGTCCTGCGCGGAGAATGAGGTACGCAATGAGCAGCACACCCACCACCCCACAAGCCCCGGACCCCCGCACGCCGCCGGACTCCGCAGGAACAGCGCAGGACGGCCCCGCACAGGGCCTGGCGGGCGGAGGGGCCGCAGGCGACCCCCTGCTCCGCCTGTCCGGCGTGTCCAAGATCTACGGCGACCTGCACGCCCTGGACAACGTGTCGCTCGAGATCCCGCGCGGCCAGTGGGTGTCCATCGTCGGGCCGTCGGGCTCGGGCAAGACCACACTGATGAACATCGTCGGCGCCATGGACACCGCCACGAAGGGGACCGTCGCCCTGGACGGGCACGACATCTCCGACCTGACCGGCGACGAGCTCACCGAGATCCGGTGCCGCACGATCGGCCTCGTCTTCCAGCAGTTCCACCTCATCGGGCACCTCACCGCCCTGGAGAACGTCATGGTCGCCCAGTACTACCACTCGATGCCCGACGAGAAGGAGGCCATGGAGGCCCTCGACCGAGTCGGCCTCGCCGACCGCGCCACCCACCTGCCGCGCCAGCTCTCCGGTGGCGAGCAGCAGCGCGTGTGCGTGGCCCGCGCCCTCATCAACTACCCCAAGCTCGTCCTCGCCGACGAGCCCACCGGCAACCTCGACGAGACCAACGAGGAGATCGTCCTCGACCTCTTCGCCCAACTCCACAAGGACGGAACCACCCTCATGGTCGTCACCCACGACGCCCTGGTCGCCGAACAGGGACAGCGCGAGATCCGCCTCGACCACGGCAGGGTCGTGAAGGAGACATGGCACGACCACGGCTTCACCCCCCGCGATTCCGGCCTGGCGGTCCCCGCCCCGTCGGCCGACGGCGGCGTCGGCCAGGGGCCTGCGCGCAGCGGGAAGGACAAGGTCCGATGAGCCCTCGGATGAATGACGGCAGCCGCGCCGACGGAAACCAGCGGCGGGCCGCGGCCGCTCCCGGTTCCCCGCGCGTTGACGCCCCTGGTCCGGCTTCTCCCCGGTGGGCTTCCGCCGCCTCGGGTCCGGCTTCCCCCCGGTGGGCTTCCGCCGCCTCCCGCGCGGTCCTCGGTGCCCTCGGGGCGACGATCCTTGCCGCCTGCCAGCCCTCCACAGGCCTCGACATGTCCAAGCCCCTGCAGGACGGGACGTGGTCGGCGCAGTCCAACGCGGACGACCAGGGCTCGGTCGGCACGATCACCATCACCGTCGAGGGCGGATCCATCACCTCGACCTCGTACACGACGGCCATGTCCGACGGCTCGGACAAGGGCGGTGATTACGGGAAGGACTCGTCCGGGCGGGTATTCAACCAGGACTACTACGACAAGGCGCAGGCCGCCGTCGCCTCCTTCGAGGAGTACTCCGCGAAACTCACCGAGACCGGGGACCCCGCCAAGGTCGACGTCATCTCCGGCGCCACCGTCGCCCACCAGCAGTTCGTGCAGGCGGCGATCCGCGCGATCGCGCAGGCGCAGGGCGTGGACGGCTCCGGGGCCGCCGACGGGGTGGACATCCCCGGCCTGGGCGAGTCCACGAAGGACGGCGGCGACCTGGACAAGGACCTCGGCGGGGGGAACGGCTGAGCGCGCCCGGGCCGGGGGCGCGCCTGTGGCGCTCGTCCTTCCCCGCGATGGGGACCCGCGTCGATATCGTGGGCTGGGGCGGGGACGGCATGGGCGTCGTCGACGCCTGCGTGCGCCTGGTCGCCCGCCACGAGGCCATGTGGAGCGTGTTCCGGCCCGCTTCCGAGGTCTCCCGCCTCAACGCGGCTGCCCGCGTAGTGCCGCTCCCCGCGGGGGGAGCGGACGGGGAGGCGCCCGGCTGCCCCGGCGCGGTTGGTGACCCGGGGATTGGCGCCTCTGGAGCGGTTCACTGCCCGGGGGTGTCCGTGAGCGCGGCCACCGACCAGTTGCTGCGCGACGCCTTGGCGCTGTCCGACGCGACGGGGGGAGCATTCAACCCGTTGATCGGCCCTCTTGTGGGGCTGTGGGACGTGAAGGGGATGCGCGAGGCGTTCCTCGCGGGCGGCTCCCTGCCATCCGCGCCCCTCGCGGCGGACATCGAGTCGGCACTGCGCGCGGTCGATGCGCGCTTGCTGCGGCGCGTCGGGCCCTCGCGCTGGGCCCTGGGCGGGCAGGACGCGCCCGCGGGGGGCGGTGGCTGGAGGGCTGATGACTGTTGGACGCTGGGGGAGGGGTCCGCCGGGGGCGCTGGGCGCTGCGCGGATGAGGGCGGCCGCGTAGCTTCGGAAGAGCCATCGGGAGCCGGTGCGCTGCCCTCCCTCGACCTCGGCGGCATCGCCAAGGGGCGGACTGCGGATGATTGCCGCGACTTGGCGGTGGACATGGGCGCGCGCGGCGTCCTCGTTTCCATCGGCACTTCCTCCATCGCCGCCTACGCGACACGCCCGGATGGGACACCCTGGCGGGTGGGTCTGCGCGACCCCGACGGCCCGCCAACGGCGGTCGCCTCCGTCATCGAGCTCCCATGCGAAGGGCTCGCGTCCCTGTCCACATCGGGCGACAACCTGGGGCGGCTCGGCCCGGCGGCGCGGACGGGTCCCGTGGGTCGGCCCGGCCCAGGGGGCCGACCGGGGCGTTCGGAGGAATGGGGAGGCGGTGCCCGTGGGGCTGACGGCGCTGCCCGTGGGGAGGATGGGGCTGGCGTACCGGGCGCTGGGCGAGACGCCCAGTGGATGCGTGGAACGTATGGCCAGGCGAATGGCGGAGCGCGTGAAACACCGCGTGAAACGGAACTTTGGGCGGAGCGCGGACCGCGTGGCGCACGGCGTGGAGTGCCGGGTGGGGTGGAGCGTGGGGCGTCGGGTGGCGCGCCGCGTCCCGGCGGCCGCCTCGTGGACCGGTTGCTCGCCCACCACATCATCGACCCGCGCACTGGGCGCCCCGCGAGCGGCGGAGCGCGCCAGGTGAGCGTCCTCGCCGGATCCGGAGTGCTCGCCGAGGCCCTTTCTACCGCGATCCTCGTCGATCCGTCCTGCGTGAGGGAGGAGGCCGTGGAGCAGTGGGCCCGTGCGCGTGGTATTGATGGTCGGTGGCGGATCGCGGGGTAGGGAACGACCAGGCCGTTCAGCACATCGGGGCATGGAGTCGCGCGCGAACCTGCGCCCCCACTCGATCCGCAGGCGGTCCGGCGTATTGGGGCAGGGAACGGTGCATTGGGGCAGGGAACGGTGCATTGGGGTAGGTGGGCGAAGCGGGGACGCGCCGCTGTCCGGTGCATTGGGGCAGGGAACGGTGCATTGGGGTAGGCAAATTGCCTACCCCAATGGGTGGTTGCCTACCCCAGTGCGCTTGATCTGTCTCCACTGAGGTTTCCCCCGCGCTCCGTCGAGGTGTCATAGCCGCGCCCATCGCACAGCGGATCCGGATCTCGGAGGAGGCACTCCAACCGTGTGCCGTCACTCCGTCCAATCCGGTGGGTCCGGATCCACCAGTAGAGTGCATGTTCGCTGTGTGAGGCCGACCGCTGGGGTTCTCCGCTCCGCGGTGTGAGCGCCTCGATCAATCCCGCCTGTTGAGGACGACTGCGGGCTGCCGCCGCCACGATGCTGGGGCGCCTTCCTTCGCGTGTCCGCGGAAACGGGCGCCGACGAGTGGATACGGCGGTCAGGGCCATCGCAATCCTCTGACGGAACCGCCCAGAGCGGCGCGCATGGGGGTGGCGACAGCGACCGGGTTGAGGAGAACGCCCTGCGTATCCTTTGTCGGAGGGCGTGGAAGTCCTCGAAGTCCGCCCAGCACACCCGGATGACTTTCCAGCCGTCGTCGCGCAGCGCCTCGTCCCGGAGCACCCAGCGCCGTTTCTCCGCCTCGATCTCGGCCTTCGAGGAGCCGAGTTTGGCCAACCCGTCGAACTCGAAGATGATTTTCAAATCGACTACGGCGATATCCGCGTAGTACGTGCGGCCACCAAGGCGGATCTCATGCTGGGTGACGACGGGCAGGGGACTGACGGTGAGCACCACCCACAGGAGCGCCGCCTCAGCGGGATTCTCACAGCCCGCGTCAGCGGCGCGGAGGATGCGCGAGCCCCGACGCGTGCCCCGACCGGGCGCGCAGGCGTCCAGGATCTCCGCGAGACGGGCCTTTATCAGCGCCTCCTTCTTCCGGGCACCCTCCTGGTCCGCAGCGTTGAAGGGCGCCCACGCGCGCATGGCCATGCAGGCGAGTACGAAGGCGGGCAACTGCTCGTCCCCCATGACGACCCGGAGCAGGGCGTTCTGAGGCGACTCCACAAGGAAACCGGAGCCGTGGAGACTTGGTTCTCCAGTCAACGGACGGCTGCGGCGGCACGAGACGCGGACGGGAGGGATCCGGACATCACCGAATAGCACTTCGGGCAGCCATGTGGTCCGGCGCCGTGCGTCGATGTGGATCGTGACATCGGGGTTCTTCACCCATCCGGTGATCCCGTGGAGCAGGAGGGCACTGGACCCCACGAACGTGGGCGTCGATTCCAGGGAACCGTTGACTGCGGCGATGCGGGCGAGGGCAATGGCCTCCCAGATCTCCCACCGGGGCAGATCCGCGGGGGCGTTGCAAATCCAAGCCCGGAAGCCGTACTTGATCCGCACTTCCCGGGAGCCGTCGGCTCCCGGCGGAGCACTGGTGGTGGGAACTCGGTACACGTCGATATCGTTGCTTTCCATTCCAGGAGAATGGCCGTCCCGCAGCTCCGGAGTCCACAAACGGGAGTCGTCCTGTGGATCGCGGCGGTAGCGGTGGGGGCCTGTGGATAATCGGGAGCGACGCTGTCCTGTGGATATTCGGGACCGACGAGGCGGGCGCGGGGAGCTTCAGCGCTAGGAGCGCGAGGGTCCTCTCGGGGTCCAGGGAGCGACGAGGCGGGTGTGGGGAGCTTCAGCGCCGGGAGGGGCTGGTCGGTCGAGTGCGGTCCAGGGACTTGACTGCGCGTGCGGAGCGTGCTCCGCTGGTGCTGGTGCTGGTGCTGGTGCTGGTGCTGGTGCTGGTGCTGGTGCTGGTGCTGGTGCTGGTG
>ERZ772977.1294-NODE-1294-length-13020-cov-37.914076_pt1 | contig 13020 bp, 10 predicted proteins | sample MGYA00511131_ERZ772977 | MGnify/ENA primary metagenome ERZ772977 (study PRJEB29015, sample SAMEA2737935) | human oral metagenome | biome: human oral; feature: human-associated habitat; material: dental | place: China | collected 2151 ...
CCTCCTCCATGACGGGGGCGAAGCGGGCGATGGCGCCGCAGCGCAGGTAGTCGCCATAGGAGAAGCCTCCGGGCACGACAACGGCGTCGACCCCGTGCAAGTCAGCGTCCTTGTGCCACAGGCTCACCGGCTCGGCCCCGGCCAGGCGCACGGCACGGGCGGCGTCGACGTCGTCGAGGGTGCCGGGGAAGGTGATGACACCGATGCGGGCGGAAGGAGACTCACTCACGGCTCAGGCCTCCTCGTCAGCGGTCACGGAGACGACATCCTCGATGATTGGGTTGGACAGGAGGGTGTCGGCGGCCTTGCGGGCGGCGGCCAGGTGCTCCTCGGTGACAGGGCCGTCCACGGTCAGCTCGAAGCGGCGGCCCTGACGCACACCGGTGAACTGGTCGAATCCGAGGCGAGGAAGGCTCCCGACGACGGCCTTGCCCTGGGGGTCAAGAATCTCGGGCTTGGGCATGACCTCGACGACAATGCGTCCCATGGGTGCTCCTCAGATAAGGCGGGAAGAGTGTGCCTCCAAGACTACCCGGACTTGACCGGGAGCATTCATTCGACCGGCTCGCGCCGGATCAGACCTGCCCGAGCCACTCTCCGGCCAGACGGATCGCGACGATCCCGCCCAGCGTCAGGGCAGCGGTGGCGATGAGCCAACTCGGCCCCAGGATGAGGGCGACGACGGCGCAGACCACCGCACTGGCGAGCATGAAGCCGCCCACCGCACCGGCCACTCCGGCCGGCGCGTGGGTCGACTGGTCGACGGTGGAGGTTCCCATGATCGGCTTGGGGCCGGAGTCCACGGTGGGAGCGGTCTCGTCGCCGCGCACAGAGGTGCCCAGCAGGAGCGGTCCGCGAGCGCGGGCCACCAACCGGTCGGGGTCGTTGACCTTGACTGTCCCGGTGGTCAGGCCCGCAGCGGCGTCGAGCACACCGGGCTTCCAGCGCTCGGCCTCTCGGCGCACAGGGGTGCCTCCGGCCCAGGCCAGGTAGCCGGCGGCCGCCACCAGTCCGGCCCCGCCGAGGACCGCGACGAGCCACGGCGGGATCCACAGCTGGCCGACCTCAGCGTTGCGGGCCAGGTTCATGGCCGAGACGGTGGCCAGGACCAGGCCCAGCAGGGCGAAGACCACTCCGACCAGGCGCTGCCTGCGCACAGCCGCGGGCCATGGGGAGCGCGGGCGGGCGCCGGAGCTCTTAGCGGGTCCGCGTCCCACCCCCCAGTCGGTGCCGGAGGAGGGACGCCGCTGACCGCGCCCCTTGGCCGGGCCTCGACCCACGCCCCAGTCGGTACCGCCGCCCTGAGCCTTGATCTCCTCGGAGTCGAGAGCATTGGTGGCCGCCTCCCAGGCACTGGACTCGGCCAGGATGCTGACGTCCTCCTCGGGCCGGAGCTCGCCTGGCGCGCTCGTGGGCGGTTTCGCTGATATGCCGGTGGCCGTGGCACCGGTCTGGGAAGCCGTCGTGGGGGTGCCACCGGATGAGGCACTGGGCCGTGCCTGGTACCCGGAGCCACCTGTGGACGGACTTCCAGCGTCAGGAGCCGGAGCGGAGGCTGGAGTGGGCTGTGACGGCGCGCCGGCCCCGGAGTCGCCACTGGGTACGGCAGTGGGTCTGCCCTGGGAGATGGTGAAGACGCGGGTGGTGGCGCCCCCTGACCGGGGCGCGTTGCTGCCCGTCCCATCGACAGCGGTGGGGCGCACGACGGGACGCGAGGAACGGCTGTCGTTGACGACACCGGCAACGGCCCGATCCTGCTGGGCGGCAGCGGCTGCGGAGCCGGACGCGCTGGCGGCGCTGTTGCCGGTGGGTGGGACGGAAGCACCCGTCGGGCTGGGCTCCCCATGAGCCTCGGAGTCCTCGACGGGGCTGTCGACGGCGCGCAGGGTAACCGGGGACGCGGGAGAGCCCGCAGACACGGCGGAGTCGGCCCAGCCGGAGTCGTCACCTGCGACGTCGGCCAGGTCGATGGCGATGGCGGCGTCAACGGCGTCGGCGGTTCCCGAGGCAATGGCCTGGGCGGCGGCCGAGCGCATGTCCTCCTCGGTCATGACCGCAGCGCCGCCCGCACCTCGGGCACCGGGGACGCCATCGGCCGAGCCCGAGGCGGACGCGGCCGAGGCCCCCGTCGCGGCCGGCGCAGTCGAGGCGGCAGAAGTCGGGTTGTTGCCGGAGCGCACGGTCTCAAGGCGCCCACTGCCGCCGGGCCGGGTGGAGGAGTTCTTCGGACGCGGGGTCCGCTTGGGCATGATGCCCCAGTTGACGGGCCCCTGCTCATTGTCGGGACGTCGGTCACGGGGGGTCATGAGATCACCTGTCCCAGGATGGAGGCGAGCCCCAGGGCTACAAGGACGAAGCCGGTGGCACCGAGGAGGAGCTGGCCGACACGGATGAGGGTCTCGCCGGTGGATGTTCCGGCCAGGCGCTCGTCGGCAGCGCGCCCGAAGGCAGTCGCGGCAAGCGCGGTGGTCACCGGCCCGGAGACCACGTCGAGGGTGGTCAGCTCGCGCCGGCCAGTCGACTCGGGGACCAGCACCTTGGTCCCCGGCACGGTGAGCGTGGCCAGGTCGGTTCCGGGCTGAGCAGCGCCGGCGCCCTCAGGCCCCGGGCCCCGTTGTGAAGACTGGGGGCCCTTGTCAGCCTTGCCCTTGGCGCTCTTGGCATTCTGGGCGGCTTCGGCACGCTGCCGGGCCTGGGCTGCGCGAACCCGGTTGCGCTCCAGGCGCAGGCGGGGGGCGTTGACCACCAGGGAGCGGGCGGAGACCCGCAGAGAGGCAAGCATGCCCAGCCCCACCAGGATGAGGGCGGTGCCGCCCAGGACGCGGGAGGTGCCGGTAACTCCGAGGGCCGAGGTAATGGCGGCCGACAGCGCCAGAACGATCGTCAGGACGATGAGGCAGACGAGGACGTAGAACCCCGGTCCCGGTTTGAAGCCGCGGGCGGCTACGCCCGTATCAGGGGCGTCCAACGAGGGCGAGGTGGTGGTCATGACAGCTCCAGGGGACGGCCGGTGAGTCGTTCGTAGGCCTCGAGGTAACGGGACCGGGTCCTCTCGACGACGTCGTCGGGCAGCGCCGGGGGCTCCTGGCCGCCACCACGGTCCCAGCCGGAGGCCGGCGAGGTGAGCCAGTCGCGCACGTACTGCTTGTCGAAGGAGGGCGTCACCTGGCCGGGCGCCCAGGCATCGGCCGGCCAGAAGCGGGAGGAGTCGGGAGTGAGGACCTCATCGCCCAGGACCAGGGCGCCATCAGCGTCCGTGCCGAGCTCGAACTTGGTGTCGGCCAGGATGATGCCGCGCTCACCGGCGATCCGGGCGGCCCGCGTGTAGAGGGCCAGGGTCGTCTCGCGCAGGGCGGTGGCAGCAGCCTCGCCCACCATCTGGGTGACGCGCGCGAAGGTGACGTTCTCATCGTGCTCGCCGAGCTCGGCCTTGGCGGCGGGGGTGAAGATCGGCTCGGGCAGACGGGAGGCCTCGGTCAGGCCCTCGGGCAGGGGCACGCCGCACACGGACCGGCTCTCCCGGTACTCGGCCAGGCCGGAACCGGTGAGGTAACCGCGGGCCACGCACTCCACCGGGTACATCTCCAGCCGCCGGCAGATCATGGCGCGCCCGGAGACCTGGGCGGGGACGTCGAGGGAAACGAGGTGGCCCGGAACGACGTCGGCAAGTTGCTCGAACCACCAGGCGCTCAGGGCGGTCAGGACCCTGCCCTTGTCCGGGATCGGGGTGGACAGGATGTGGTCGTAGGCGCTGATGCGGTCCGAGGCGACCACGAGGAGCACATCCTGCCCGGCCCAGGGGCCCTCGGCGGTGGGGGAATAGATGTCTCTCACCTTGCCGCTGGAGCGGTGCTCCCAGCCTGGAATGGCGGGGGCCTGGGAAGCGGGTGCTGAGGCTCCGAGGCTGACGGAGACGGAGCTCGCGGACTGAGTCATGCTCCCATCCTGCCATCGGCAGGGTGCCCTGTGCCCAATTCCGGGCCGCCAGGTCGCCGACGCGATTCACCGCACAGCACAACTCACTATGTCGCAGTATCACGCCAATTCATCCGGGTTTCCCCACGGGAGGGCGAGGCGATGGGCCGGAGCAAATCCGACCGGTGGGAAGAGGACGAATCGGAGGGGCGACCGGCACCCGAACAGGCCGACAGGACGTTGACGTGGGCCAACACCGCCGCCGCTGCGCGCTGTACTCGCCCGTCGCGGCGATACTCACCAACCTTACGAAAGGATCACAGATGTGTCCTTGGTCTCGGAAGAAGTGCGGGCGATGTCGGTACGGTACTGAGCGCCCTCAAGGCTGATGCACTCGACGGCCTCGTAGGCGCGCGCCCGAGCCTCCTCCACGGTGGGCCCCAGGGCGACGATGGACAGGACGCGCCCGCCGGTGGCCACCAGCTCGCCATGCTCGGTGGTGCCGGTGCCGGCGTGCAGGACGTGGACGTCGTCGAGCTCCTCGGCAGCCTCGATCCCGGTGACGGTGCCGCCGGTCGTCACGGTACCGGGGTAGCCGGGGGCGGCGATGACGACGTCGACGGCGCACTGCCCGGACCATGTGGGTTCGGGGACCTCGGCGAGGCGGCCGGTGGCGGCGGCGTGGAGCAGCTCGGGCAGGGAGGAGGTCAGGCGGGCCAGGACGGCCTGGGTCTCAGGGTCGCCGAAGCGGACGTTGAACTCGACGACGCGCAGTCCGCGGCTGGTCAGGGCCAGACCGCAGTAGAGCAGGCCGATGAAGCCGGCACCGCGGCGGGCCATCTCGTCGACGACGGGCTGGGCGACCTCGCGCACCACCTGCTCGGTCAGGTCCGCCGGAGCCCATGGCAGGGGCGAGTAGGCGCCCATACCGCCGGTGTTGGGGCCGGCGTCGTCGTCGAGGAGCCGTTTGAAGTCCTGGGCGGGGGCCAGGGGGCGGACGGTGGCACCGTCGCACACGCAGAACAGGGAGGCTTCAGGGCCGTCGAGATAGTCCTCGACGACGACGCGGCCGCCGCCGCGGGTCAGGCAGGCACGGCCATGGGCCAGGGCCACAGGACGCTCATCGGTGACGACGACGCCCTTGCCGGCGGCCAGGCCGTCCTCCTTGACGACGTAAGGGGCCCCGAAGCGGTCCAGGGCGGCGGTCAGCTCGGCCTCGGTAGTGCATACGGCGGCCTCGGCGGTGGGCACGCCGGCAGCGGCCATGACCTCCTTGGCGAAGGCCTTCGAGCCCTCCAGGCGAGCCGCCTCGGCGCTGGGACCGAAGCAGGGGATCCCGGCGTTGCGCACGGTGTCGGCGACGCCCGCCACCAACGGCGCCTCGGGCCCCACGACGACGAGGTCGGCCTCCATCTGGGCGGCCAGGGCAACGACCTCCTCGGGAGCACAGGGGTCGATGTTGAGGTTCGTGGCGATGGCTGCGGTCCCAGGATTACCGGGGGCGACGACGAGCTCGGTGGTCTGCGGGTCACGGGCGAGGGCACGGGCCAGGGCGTGCTCGCGCGCGCCGGAGCCGAGAAGCAGGATCTTCACGGTCTCAGCCTAGATGATGGAAACCGCATCACGTCTGGAATCGCGGGCACCGCGCGTCCTCCGGGGCGTCGCTGCCTATAGCGGCCTTCTCAGATCGATGTCCGTATCGGTTCTTCTTACCCTCGAAACCGACTCAGCCCCGCGCAGCGAACATGGTCGAACCCACAAAAACGACGTGACGGAGGAGAGCCTTCGGAATTCTGCAGCTTCCACTCACTCCCAACGCCTCAGCGGCATTCATGTCCACTACATGAACACTGGTAGCCACCAATACGCAACCACAAGAAACGGACCACACAACACCCCTCACCACCTACTAGAAAGAACGATTTCACCCACAGAGACACAGACCATGACACCCTTCACGCCCTCACTCTTCACTCACATCAGCGAAGGTCATCATTTCATTAATGAAATCACGCAACCTCAAGCCTTTCCCATCTAGAATCAAGTCACCAGGGACAATCAGATCGGCAACCGCAACGTAGTCCTCGACATTCGACTTACCTAATGGTCGCACCATCGTTTTGGCCATCCTGCGCTGCTCAGCCGCAACACACCCAAGCACCAAAGGCCACAACGAATACTTACGATGCTCACGCAACGTTCTCCACACCAAACCCCCTAAAACAGAGTCACCTCCAACAGTCAGCAGAACGGCAAACCAGCAGGATTCAATCACCACCTTATATCCTGCAAACTGAAGCAAACAACCAACCAAGCAAGATACAACAAGAACAAACGCCACGACCCACCACTCAGTTCTCCCTAACTTCGATCCGGGCACCCTGACCCACAAAGTTGAATTATTCACCACCACAACAACACCAAACCACAACATGACAGCACCGAGCACAATAAGGCTTAATGAGAACAACCCTAGCCGTAGCGACGGCCTTACGTATACACAAACTGCCAGCCAAAGCAATAAACTCGAGACTACCGGAACAAGAGCGACCAACGCATAGAATAGCTGGCGTTGACCTCTCTCACTACGACCGACCTTCCCAACCCATGACTTTTTATCAAATCCACCACATCTCGGGGAGACGTCATGGTAATATCTCCACAATGCGATCCTGCGAAGGGTAATAAGGCTGTACGCATAGGAACTGACAGCAACACCATCCCCCACCTTCATTAGAGCCGGAAGGCTTGCCGAAAACAAGCATACTGTCGACAAAAAGATAGCCGACAAAATACTTGCGACACCATTGTTTCTCAGCAATGCATCAATCCAGAATAATACAACAGCAACCCCACACACGTATGCATTTAGAAATAAAATAACCCAGGCAGTCGTTTCTCTTCGTACAGTATCAACAACATCTTGAAGCCATTCGCCATGAAATACCGAACTTTTCGGACGGACTCGCGCACCCCATGCCATGCCAGCAATTGTCAACCCTACCGGAACGGCAGCCAGGGCCATCGTGACAATAAACTCACGAAATTCACCATTACTACACCCGAGCCCCCATCCTCGAAACACGTTAGATAGCGACTCCTCCTGACCCGCACTCTCTTTTGGTTGAGCAAAATCCATCCACGCAAGCAGAGCAACGGTAACAACCGCTAGACATACTATGCCGACCGCACTTTTAATCGCATTCACTCGAGACTCTGGAGCGAACCCTTTCAAATTCAGCTCGCAAAGCGCCTCAGCCCTCTTACTGCAATCCTCCACTGCACTCTCCTTCCATTGATTCAATGACTACAACTATTATCACACCCCAAGTGCGACTGCTTTCATTTCGTAAACGAGGTTGACTGATCATCCTCAGTGTCACACCAACTCGGATCGTCCTACAATCAACTCATTCACCCGCAACCAAACCACACCGTCACACGGTCACACACTCCGATAAACTCCAGAGAAATCCTGCCAGGAATATTCACCACAGGTCCCTGGATTTGTGTCCTCATGCGAGACCTGGTACCACAATCCTCACGAAATACAGGTAGGCTCGAGTCGACTCCGGGGCGTAGAGGCCTCGGACGGCAAGGCATCAGGAGGCCCGGGTGGAAGTCGATCAGTCCCCTGCGACGACAGCGGTCGGCACACAAGCCAGGGCAGCGGCCAAGGTTGCCTCGGCTACTGAGATCGCCGCAGCGATCAACGCAGTGACGATCCACCGGCTCGGGGCCGTCTATGTCCCGCCGGCCACCGGCCGGCCAACGCCGTCGCATTCCGCCCCTTCGCGGGGGGAGACTCCCACGCCGGAACGGGACACCGATGCGGGCATCGAGACGGCCCTGACCACCATGCGGGCACTGGGATACGTGCTCTCCGCACCGGCCCGGGAGGCTCTCGCCTCTCCCGAGGCCGCCTGGGCACTGGTCAATGCCGCAGCCCGCCTCACCTCCGGCGCGCCGACTGCCGAGTACCGCCCCTTCTACCCCGACTTCCCCGTCCAGCTCCGCGACGCCTCCGAGGCCACGCTGCTGGTCAATGCCGCCCTGCACTACCTGGGCGACGTCGTCGGGGCCAGGATCCTGCCCGCGTACTGGCCCAGCCCCCGTGAGCCCCTGCCGGAGGATAACAGCGTCCTGACTGAGCTGGATCTGGCCACGGAGCAGGACCTGGAGCGGATCGTGGTCGACCTCTTCGCCCAGGCGACCCCCTTCAGCGCCCAGGACCGCGCGGACCTGACGGCTCTGCGCGATCACGGTCCCAGTCGGGCACCGCACGTCCCCGTCAAGGAGAACCTCGCCGTCCTCACCGTCACCTTCCCCGGCCTGGACTTCTCCGCCTCCTACCGCACCGTCACCGACGTGCTGCGCCTGGCGGTCGCCATGGCGGGCGGCGACGTCTCCCTGGCCGAGCCGTGCCGGTTCCCCTCCTTCTCCCGCGCGCAACGGCGCCGGCTGCTGGGACTGCTCGATGCCGTCGGACAGAACCAGGGCAGCCGGGACAGTGCGGAGGAGATGGCTCGGCGCTCAGAGCGGTGGAAGCGACTGGCCCGCCACCTGCGGGTCGGCGACTACGCGTGCCGCTTCCCACGCGCCGCCGAGCTCCTGCGCCAGGTCGCCTCCGGGAACGCCGAGCCGGGGTTCGGCTCCCGCCTGGAGGAGGCGCTCGCACGCCGCGACGTCGAGGGCACCCTCCACCTGCTGGTCACTCGCCCCGGGGTCTTCGCCCGCCGCCTCAACCACCTGTTGCGGCTGTGCGCCGATGACGCCACTCGCGAGCGCGTGGTCGCCGAGTTCGCGCGAATCGCGCCCAAGGTCTCCCTTCCCGTGCTGGTCCGCCTGTGGGAGTACTTCTCCTCCCCCGGACCCGATGCGCTGCCGTGGCGGGTCGTCACCATCAAGTCGGGCACGGGCATCAAGACGACGCTCATCCCGTCCACCCGCCACCCCGGCCACGCCGACGCCGCGGTGGTTCGCACCGTTGAGGAGGTCCTGCGCATGCGGGCGAGCCTGGGGCGGATCACCATCAACCAGCGGCTTTACGAGGGCTACACGGTGCCGTTGGGGCAGCGCTCGGCCTCACCGGGCCTGCGCACGGCGGGGCGAGGCACCCGGCTGCCCCTGCCCGAGGGCGAGACGATTCGCTTCTTCCTGCACTGGCGCGATCTGCCCGAGGCCCCGAAGGTCTCTGCCTCCGCAAGCAGCCGGGGGACCCGTGTGGACCTGGACCTGTCGGCCTTCTTCGTGTCCGATGACCTCACTCGCACCGAGCAGATTGCCTACTACAACCTGCGCTCGACCGCGGCCGTGCACTCCGGCGACCTCACCTCCGCACCCGACGGGGCGGCCGAGTTCATCGACGTCACCCTCCCCGAGGCGCTGAGGCAGGGCTGGCGCTACGTCGTCATGACGGTCCACTCCTTCTCCCACCACCCCCTGAGCGAGGTGCCCGAGTGCTGGGCAGGGGCGATGGCCCGCGGCGCGGACCCGCAGCGCGGCGAGGTCTTTGAGGCATCCACCGTCATGCAGCGCCTCGACCTGACCTCACCCGGATTCAACGCGACCCCGTTCGTCATCGATCTCGTCGAGCGCCGGCTCATCTGGTGGGACCTGGCCGTAGGCGTGGGCGAGCACCAGGTGGCGAACCTGGACCGCAGCACCAACCAAGTCTTGGCGCACCTGCTTGACCTGTTGGAGGGCCGGCGCATGCCGCTGGCACACCTGCTGGGGCTCCTGGCCGACGACGTCGTCGAGGATCCCGATGCAGCCCGGCTGGTCTTCGGCGAAGGCGGGATCATGCCGTGGCAGACCGAGCGGATCCTGGCCCTGCTTGCGCCTGCGGAGGCGACAGCAGAAAAGACGATGGAGAAGCGGATCGGGGACGCAGCTACGGCGACAGACACGGAGCGGTCTGGGTAGCCTGGTCCGTGTCCGGCCATGAGGGTGCTTCCTTCTGCTCTTTCACAGCATCCCAGCGCCCTCGCTCTCCGGACACAGCCGGGTGGGGCCGTCAACGGCTCCACCCGGCTGCTGCGCGAGGATCAGAAGGTGGTGAGCAGGAAGCGCGCACCATGCGGGTCGGCCACCTCAACCATGCGTCCGAACGTGAAGTCGATGGGCTCGACGATGACGGCTCCCCCGAGCTCGCGCACGCGCCGGGCTGCGGCGTCGGCGTCCTCAACCCCGAAGTAGATGCGCCAGCGCGAAGGGATCTCCTCTCCGAAGTAGCCGGCCCGGCCGACGCCGCTGACCGATCTGCCCCCGACGACGCTCGTGTAGAAGTCCTGCTCCTGGTCGGCGATGGTCAGCCGGCGGGTGGGCCACCCGGCGGCCTCCCGGTAGAAGCGCTCGGACACCTCCAGATCGCCGGCCAGGACGTCGAACCACACCGGCATCCCCGCCTGGTAGGGGTAGGGACCCCCGCAGTCCTCATCCTCCAGGAGCCCGACGACGTTACCGTCGGGATCGGAGGCGAGGGCGTAGGCCATGGTCTCAGTGACGCGAGTGGGCTCCACAACGACATTCCCTCCGGCCCTCTCAACGGCTCCGGCGGCGGTGCGGACGTCGTCGACCATGAAGCTCACCCGCCAGCCGGGGTCCCCGTGCGCCTCCTCGGCGGGCTCGAAGGAACCGATGAGCCGACCGTCGTGATGCACCTCGGTGGTCAGCGGCTCGCCCGGTTCGGCAGGGGTGATCTCCCAGCCGAGAAGGTTCCGGTAGAACGCGGCCGAGGCGTCAATGTCCGGTGTGTACAACTCGATCCAGCAGGGAAAGCCGGCAAGGCGCTCGGCGGGCAGGGCGGTGGCGGTGGCGTCGGTCATCAGAGGCTCCTTACGTGTGCATGTCGAGGGACGTCCTGACGTTCTATGACGGTAGACCGACCGGTACGCCGCGAACGACTCCGATCCTGCTGTCCTGACCGGCGGTGCCGAGGACGAGCCTCAGACCACCATCGCAGCCAGCGCCACGAGGACTGCGGGATCCCAGGGGAGGGCGGCGCGCACCGGAAGGGTGACGGGGCCGGCGACTGGAGTCTCGGGGACACGCAGCCGCGCCACGAGAGGGCTCGCGGGGGCCAGGTGCTCGTGGACGCCGGCGCCGTCGGGGAGGATGGTGGCAAGGATCCAGGGTGAGCCGGGGACCACGGGCAGTTCGACCTCATCGATGTGTCGGCGCAGTGTCCCGGTGGCCGGCAGCCCGCTGGGGACCGGCCGGGGAAAGGTCCCGACCCACTGATAGGGGGCAGGTCCGAGCATGCGGCGCATCTCCTCCGGGACCTGCGGACGGACGCGGATCCTCCCCGCCGCCGGCACCAGGAGGCTCACGGCCGGCAGGGTTCGTTCGGCGATCCGGTCGGCGATACGGCGCAAGGCGCCGGGTGGGGTTCCGACGTCGCGCAGAAAGCGGCGGCTAAAGGTGCCCACCGAGGTGTAGCCGACCTCGTGACAGGTCTCGGCCACGCCCAGGCGGTGGGTGACGAGGAGGTGCTTGGCCTCGTGCAGTCGCCAGGCAGCCAGGTAGTCCATGGGCGAGGTGCCGACGGCGGCTGTGAAGACCCGAGTGAGGTGGGATGGGCTGTAGGCGAGGTGTGTCGAGAGGTCCCCGATGGTGACACGATCGCGGAAATGGATGCGCAGGTACCGAGTGGCTCGCAGCGCCAGATCGGCGGTGGCCTCGTCGAGCGGCTGACCCGCCTGTGCGCCGTCGGCGGCTGTGACCGAGCGGGAGGGGCACGGCGACATGAGCCCGTCAGGTGGGTACTGGCGCATGACAATACGTTACACAGTGGTGATCTCCGAAACGACGACTCGCGTCATGGGTACGGAACATCTGCACATCCCGCGCATGGTGAAGAAGCCGGGGCCTCCCGCGTCGAGGGATCCACCAGCTGATACGCCGAAACAAGCCGCTCTGCAGGAAGCCTGACTTGCTACGCTACGACGACAACTGAAGCACACCCAGAAAACGGATCGATGTCGACTCCCCAGAATCAGCCCCCGTACCAGCCTCCCTATCAGGCTGTGCCTCCTTACGGACAGCAGCGCCCTCGTCCCACCCACGCGGGGAAGCTGGTTGCAGCGATCATCCTGTTCATCACCGGCCCATTACTGGGAGCGTTCATCGCGGGAATCGGTTCCGTCATCGTCGCCGCCAGCATCGCCACCAGTGGAGACGTCATCACCAACGGACAGCAGGTCAACCTGAGCAGCAACGAGGAACGGACCCTCTACGTACCGGAGGACGCCATCGTCAGCACCTGCACCGTCTCCGCCCCTGACGGCAAGGAAGTCCCCGTTTCCCGCAGCACCGGATCGCATATCTCCAACAACGACGGCAGCTACGAATCCGCCCTGACATTCAAAACCACGAAAGCGGGAAATTACCGCGTCTCATGCGACGACCTGAGTGACACCGATACGGTCCTCGTGGGCGACGGGCTCACCTTCCGCCCATTCATGTGGCCGCTCGTAGCAGGGATCTGCGCCGGCGCGGTCTTCTGGATCATTGCAGCCGTCCTCCTCATCCGACGCCACCGGGCCCTCGCCGCGCAGACTCAAGCGGGCTGACCCCGACGCGGAACCGCTAAACCGATGCCTCGTTCGAGGATCTCGCGCTCTTTCTGCATGTCCGCATCCGGAACGGGAATATAGCGACCGGTTTCTCGAGTGGCACCATGCGCGATGCCCCAGAGCCAGATCGCCTCGCATCTGGCGATCAGTTGCTCCTGCCGTTGCCGAAAGCTCCCCCACGTGACGCCGGCACCGTCCAGGGCGAAATATCGTCCGTTGGCATACACGATGAAGATCCGGTCCCCGGCGACGAACAGTCCGGAACGGGACTCCGGCCAAGCGCAGGGCCTCCTCCCGACACGAATTCCTCGGTCATCCACGACGACTCGCTGGACGCATCCATAGATCTTGTATAGGGGGTAGACCATTAAGACGGGAGCAAGAACAAGAAACAGCACCGCGTAGAGCCGATCCGAGTCACCGACCGAGGCTGTTTCATAGAAAAACTGCTGAACGCTAACAAGGATGAACAGCACCCCCAATCCGATAAGGAAGAGTCCACCGTTGCAGAGATGTTCTTTGATTCTGC
>ERZ772977.1296-NODE-1296-length-13014-cov-9.902384_pt1 | contig 13014 bp, 9 predicted proteins | sample MGYA00511131_ERZ772977 | MGnify/ENA primary metagenome ERZ772977 (study PRJEB29015, sample SAMEA2737935) | human oral metagenome | biome: human oral; feature: human-associated habitat; material: dental | place: China | collected 2151 ...
TGCCATCCGTGCCGGTTTTTTCAAAACCACGGTTGCCAGCCAGGACGGCCGCGATCAGGTTACCGGTTTTTTTATGTCCGGCGAACTCATCGGTATGGACGGCATTTGTTCCCATATCCACAGCTGCGACGCGGTGGCTTTGGAAGACAGCGAAGTGTGTGAGCTGCCCTTCACCCACATCGAAGAGCTGGGGCACAACATCCCCAGCCTGAGAAGCCATTTTTTCCGGTTGATGAGCCGCGAAATAGTGCGCGACCAAGGCGTGATGCTGCTTTTGGGCAATATGCGCGCCGAAGAACGCCTGGCGGCGTTTTTGCTTAACTTGTCCCAACGCCTTTATTCGCGCGGATTTGCCGCCAACGATTTCATCCTGCGGATGTCGCGCGAAGAAATCGGCAGCTATTTGGGACTGAAGCTCGAAACCGTCAGCCGCACGCTGTCCAAGTTCCACCATGAAGGTCTAATTTCGGTCGAACACAAACACATCAAAATCCTCGACTCGCAAGCCCTCAAAAAAATGGTATCCGGCTGTTCGCACGCCATCTGATTGATACCGAGACTATTTTTAAACAAAACTCAAAGTCGTCTGAAAAAATTTCAGACGACTTTTTCCATGCCTTTAACTTGTAGCATCTTCAGCATAATCAGCCCATTGGGCAGCCCATTCTTTCAATAAACGGTGGCGTTTTTCAAATGTCCGACGCAAGGTTGGTAATCCGATTAGCCGGTCAATCATTTTTCCCAGCCCGAAAGTAAATTCCACCGTATCCGTCACACAGGTACGCCCTCCGGAAGATTTGAATTTATGCGTATGGCGGAAGGCGCGGTAAATCCCTTTCAACATCAGGTCGGTAAACGATTGGTTGGGCTCAAGCGAAATGATTTCGGAACGATGCCGCAACCAAATCCCGCATACTCTGTATCTGAAATCCAAAATATCTCCCCGCGCCCAGTATTCCTTTTCAGACAGCCATTGCACGTCAAACGGGAACTGACGGGCAAATCCATGTCGGGAAGTACAGTAGCGGAATATCGGTTCGAGCGGCGCATCCAGCCAGACGCTGCGGGTGTAAGTCAGCATGATCTTGACCGTTGTGGGTAAAGATGGAGATGTTGATAAGAGTGGTGCGGTTGGTATCAGTTCATAATGGTATTGAACGGCGTGGGTTGGTTTGTATGGATAATGGAATAAATAAAGGTCGTCTGAAAATTTTCAGACGACTTTTAGGGGTAAGAAACTAACAGTTTAGTTGAGTTGATCTTCTGGGTGTTGCAAAAAAACTTTCATTTTTTTCAATAAAATAATCGAATTATCTATTTCATTAATTTTTTCTTCTCTTTTTTCATATTTATTTTTTATATATTCTAGTCCACTAATTGTAACTTCTATATCTGTATTTATAGTTTTTCTATTACGTGGGATGTTTGTAAAAAAGTTATATATTTGCTCTAATATATTTGAATCGCCAAAGGCGGCCTTAATATCTTCAATATTTATAGCTAGAAATAACCATAAAATATCAGATTTTAATGATTCTAAACATACTATATTGGTTTGATCTAATCGTAAATGTTCTAAAAAATTATATCTGTTTAACAATCCTTGAAAATTATAAAAAGTTTCAAATCCTTGAGTTGATGAACATTTGTCCATGGTTAGGCAGTTTAAAGCTAGAAGTTGCAGAATTTCATTTGGGATAGAGGCTCGAACTATATTACTATATATTTTTTCCCGGGGATCAATATTTTTCTCACTAAGGTATTTTCTAGATTCTTGGTTGTTGGTGGCAAAAATCTCTAAGTTCTTTATTTTATTTTCATTTCTATCGTTAGATAAATTAAGTGAAATGAATTTCAGTATTTGGAATAATATAATAAAATATCTTCTTAATTCATGATTTAGGCGTATTTTATTAGCTATGTAGTAGTTGCTTATTATATCGTAATTATTATAAGTAAGAGGATCGATAGGAGGAGGCTGATAACCATTGTTTAGACTTGAGATAACACTTTGTGTTATTGATATTTCGTAATTTGAGTAACCTGTCTTATCTTCAATTGGCGTTATTATCTTTTCAATAATTTTATTATGCTGATCCAGTAAAGAAAAAAATGTCGATTCAAATTGTTGCAGATTAAAAATCTCTGACTGGCGGCTTTGTTGTTCTACCTGTTGGCGTTGCTGTTCCGCCGCCTGTTTCAACTCTTCGCGCGTTGCTTGCATTTCCTGCGCTTGTTGATGAATGGTATAGAGCAGGCCGATAAGGGCTAGGAAGCTGATGATGGGGTTCAGCGTGCCGCCCAGATAGTCGCCGAATGTTCCCCATGTGGCGGAATCGTTGGTTACGGATAAGTTTTTGAAATAAGCGATATACAATCCCAAAATGATAAGAAATGCAGCGACGGCGGCTATGCCTAATATCCATAATAAGCGATTGGGTTTATTCCCTTTGTCCATGATTTTTCCTTTTATTTATACCCATAAAGGTCGTCTGAAAAATTTTCAGACGACCTTATTTTATAAATTCGAATCAGCAATATCCATGCCGTTGTTTCCGCATATGGGGGAATTGCGATGCGGGGATTTCCTAGTTTAATCTGCGGTATGTTTGGCGGGTATTCAGCCCAGCATCGCCAAAAGTTCTTCTTCGCTCAATACCGCTACACCCAAGGTATTGGCTTTTTCCAGCTTGCTACCGGCAGCTTCTCCGGCGACGACGTAGTCGGTTTTTTTGGACACGCTGCCGGAAACTTTACCGCCTGCGGCTTCGATCAAGGCTTGGGCTTGGTCGCGTTTGAGGGTGGGCAGGGTGCCGGTTAACACGAAGGTTTTGCCTGCTACGGCTTCGTTGAGGCAGTCGGAAACAGTTTCTTCTTGGTTTTCAGACGGCATTTGGGCGAAGAAGGTTTTCAGGTTTTCGAGCAGGGCGGCGTTTTGTGTTTCGCTGCGCCATGCTTGCCAGTCGGCGGGGAGGGCTTTGTCGGTTTGCAGGCCTTCTATGCTTTTGCCGGCGAGTTCCCATAAGGCTTGGGCTTTGTTTTCGCTGATTTTGAAACCGGGCAGGCGGGCAATCCAGCGTTGCGGCTCGGCGTGGCGGGCGGGCGGGATGGTAACGGCTTGGGTTTGCGGGGCAACGCCTGCGGCGAGCAGCTCGTCTATCATCGCCTGCTGCGCGTCTTGGGCGAAGAAGTGGGCGATGGAGCGGGAGACGACAGTGCCGATGTCGGGCAGGCAGGCGAGGATGGGTTCGGGGACGCGGCGGACATGTTCCAGCGAGCCGAATGCCTGCGCCAGCGTTTTGGCGGTGCGTTCGCCGACGTGGCGGATGCCGAGTGCGAACAGGAAGCGGGCGAGTTCGGGCGTTTTGCTGGCCTCTATGCCTGCAAGGATGTTTTCCGCCCACTTGGTCGGTTGTTTTTTGCCGTTTTGGGTGTTGGATTCAGACAGGTCGCTTGAAAACGTTTCTGTGTCGCCGTTTTCGTTTTCAGACGACGCTTTATCCGCCGTTTCCTTCATTTTTTGCAAGGTTGGGATGTCGAGGCGGTAGAGGTCGGCGAAGTGGCGGACGAGGTCTTGGGCGACAAGTTGCTCGATTTGTTTTTGACCGAGTCCGTCGATGTCCATCGCTTTGCGCGAGGCGAAGTGGATTAAGCCTTGCGCGCGTTGCGCCTGACAAAGCATACCGCCGCTGCATCGGGCGACGGCTTCGCCTTCTTCGCGTTCGATTTCGCTGCGGCAGATGGGGCAATGGGTCGGCAGGCGGTAGGGCTTGTGGAGCGGAACGGATTGGGTTTGGTTTGCGGACGGTGTTTCGGCAAACAAGTCGTCTTGTTGCTGTTTGAGGTCGTCTGAAACGGCAACGGCGGTTTCCTGCATCGGGCGGCGTTCGAAAATCACGCGCACGACTTCGGGAATCACGTCTCCGGCGCGGCGCACGACGACGGTATCGCCGACGCGCACGTCTTTACGCGATACTTCGTCCTGATTGTGCAGGGTGGCGTTGGTTACGGTGACGCCGCCGACGAATACGGGGTGCAGGCGGGCGACGGGGGTAACGGCGCCGGTGCGCCCTATTTGTACGTCTATGGCTTCGACGATGGTTAGGGCTTCTTCGGCGGGGAATTTGTGGGCAATCGCCCAGCGCGGCGCGCGGGAGATGAAGCCGAGTTCGCGTTGTTGCGCCAAGCTGTTGACTTTGACCACCATGCCGTCGATTTCGTAGGGCAGCTCAGGGCGTTTTTGCTGCATTTGTTCGTAAAACGCCAATACTTCGTCGATATTTTTGAAACAGCCGAAATTGCCGTTAGGCAGGCTGAAACCGAGTTCTTGGAAATAGGCGAGTTCTTGGATGTGTTCTTCAGCTTCGAAACCGCCTTGCTGACGGGCAACGGAGTAGGGGAAAAAGTGCAGTTTGCGCTGCGCAGTGATGCGCGAATCGAGTTGGCGCAGGCTACCGGCGGCGGCGTTGCGCGGATTGGCAAAGGGTTTTTGCCCGTTTTCGGTTTGCCTTTTATTGAGGGCGGCGAAATCGGCTTTTAGCATCAGCACTTCGCCGCGCACTTCGATGAGTTCGGGCGGATTTTCGCCGTGCAGCCGCAGGGGGATATTAGATACGGTTTTGACGTTTTGGGTAACGTCTTCGCCCGTCGTGCCGTCGCCTCGTGTCGCAGCCTGTACCAATACGCCGTCGCGGTAGAGCAGGCTGATGGCGAGGCCATCGAATTTGGGTTCGATAACGTATTCGGGATTGCTGCCGTCCAAACCGTCGCGCACGCGTTGGTCGAAAGCGTACATTTCGGCATGGTCGAACACGCCGTTTTCATCTTGCGGGGAAAAGGCGTTGGTCAGCGACAGCATCGGCACTTCGTGGCGCACTTCGGCAAATCCCGCCAAAGGCTCGCCGCCGACGCGCTGGGTCGGACTGTCGGGCAGTTTGAGTTCGGGATGGTTTCGTTCCAACGCTTCGAGTTCGCGGAATAATTTGTCGTATTCGGCATCGGGTACGCTGGGCGCGTCGAGGGTGTAGTATTCGTAGGCGTAGCGGTTTAGGAGGTCGGTGAGGTGGCGGATGTGTTGTGCGGTCGGATTCATGAGGGAAGGTTTTCAGACGACCTTTGTCTGATACGGGCAAAGGTCGTCTGAAAAATGATAGGTTGAAAACAAATGAATTTTACCCGAAAAAAAGCGGATATGCCGTAACGACATATCCGCTTTGATTACATTCGATTTTAGGAGAACAGGCGCAGGGCTTGTTTGCTGCCGGGTTTGATGCCGACTTTGACCATTTCTTCCTGACGTGCCAAGACGTAATTGCGAATGTCTTTGAGCCATTGGGTAGAAACTTCTTCCATTTTGTCGTTGACCAAATCTAAGCCCAACTGACCGGAGAGACGTACCGCCAAGTCCATGAAGAGGTCGAAGGTTTTTTCGCCGGCAGGTGCGTGCGGGATATCGAGCAACATGCTGAAGCCTTTGTAGGACTGGTTGTCCAAAAGGGCATTGGTAAATGCGTCGCCGGTAAGGCTGTGGATGGCAAACATCGGGCTGCCAGTTTGTCCGGTGTAGTGGAATGCGCCGTCTTCGCCCAACACGAAACCGAGGTTTTCAACAGAAGCGCGCAGTTCTACGCCGCTGATGTTGCTGTGTGAAACCAAGTGGATGGCGATGGTTTGATCGACGCGGGCGCAGAAGGTGTCTAATGCCTGCGCGACTTCGGTAAACGCTGCCAAATCGGTATGGAGGACTTTGCCGCCCATCAGTTGGGCGAAGGTGTCAACTTGTTGGTTGAACTGTTGCAATTCTTCTTGGGTTGCTAAACCGTTGCGGCTGACCGCTTGCAGACCGACGACGAAACCTTGGTAATACACGCTCGGAATCGGTTCGGCAACTTGGAAGCGGTCGTCCATGGTGCAGCCGATGATTTGGAAGCGGTGGCGGTTGGACAAGCGGGGCAGGGCGTGCAGCTCTTGCGCTTCGGAAAGGGCGATGTAAGCGAGGTAGTCGAAGCGCGGGTCAAACCACGGCAGCTCGACTTGGGACAATTCGTCCAAGCTGACCAAAGGCTGGTTGGCGGCGGAAGGCAGGTTGACCGGCTCATCGCTGGCGGCTTGGGTGGTGATTTCGTTGTTCAGTCCGATGACGGTATGCTGTACCGGCTCGTCGGTGAAGTCGTCTTCAATCGCCAACTCGACATCGGTTTTGATGGCGGAAGGCTTGGCAAGCTTGGCTTTGGCGGCGAAGATTTCGTCTTGTTCTTGCAGGTTGCGCAGCGCGGCTTCTTGGGCTTTGTTCGCTTTTTTGACGAACAGGCCTTTGCCGCCGGATTCTTTGCCGTCGCGCACATGGCTGGTTTTACTGTTCAGGAGCGCGTCTTTGTCGGAGTGGCCGAACTGTTCGCGTACCTGTTTGCGGTATTGGTTTTCTTGATACATATTGTAGGCGATGACGGCAAGGATGACTGCCAAGCCTAAGACAATGAAAATCATGGGTAATCACTTTTTTGTAAGAGCGGCATTCCGTCTTCGTTGCCCGGGCGGATTTGCCTTTGGGCGGTATGCGGAATCGTATTGCCGCAAGTAAGTTCGTCGGAGTCGGACACGGATTGTCCCGTATGGATGCTCGATTATAACGAAAATAAACTTTTCTGACAGCAAATGCCGCGAATGATAGCTCAAAATGGGGCAGGGTCGTCTGAAAAATGCTATATGGCATTTTTGAGCGATTAACGGACAACTGGAAAACCTGCCGCCTGCAATCTTTGCCAATCGAAAAAGTGGCCGGGATCGGTTTTGCGGTCGGGCGCAATGTCTTGATGGCCGGTAACGGCGGTGATGGGATAATGCCCAACCAACGCTTTCAACAGAGTTTCCAGCGTTTGATATTGTGCTTCAGTAAACGGCTCGAAATCGCAGCCTTCCAATTCGATACCGACCGAAAACGCATTGCACTTTTCGCGTCCGCGAAACGACGATACGCCTGCGTGGTATGCCATATCGTCGCAAGAAACGAACTGCACCGCCTCGCCCTCGCGGGTAATCAAAAAGTGGCTGGAAACGCGCAAGGTGTGGATGACGCTGAAAAACGGATGTTCATCGGGGTCGATGCGGTTGGTAAACAGTTTTTCCACCGCGCCCGTCCCATATTCGGAAGGCGGCAGCGAAATATTGTGTAAAACCACCAGCGATACGCTTTCTGATTCTGCCCGCGGTTCGAAGTTCGGCGAAAACGCGCGGCGCGCAGGCTGCCACCAGCCTTGTTGCCAGTCAATGTCTTGGCATTCGGACGGAAGATTCATAATTCAGACGACCCTTTATTTCAGACGACCACTGAGGCGGAAAAAATATACGTCGGGCGGGTGTGCGGGAATGGGGTGCGCATTTCGGTTATACTGTCGCCCGACGTTCACAAATCAAAAATCCTACCATGCTGAAAAAAATGTTGAAATGGTTTGCGGTATTTTTTGTTGCCGTTGCCGCCGTGTTCGCCGCCTTGCTGTTTGTTCCCAAAGACAACGGTAAAGCATACCGTATCAAAATCGCCAAAAACCAAGGCATCTCTTCCGTCAGCCGTACGCTTGCCGAAGACGGAATCGTTTACAACCGCCACGTTTTGGTCGCAGCCGCCTACATGATAGGCGCACACAACAAACTCAATGCAGGCTCATACCGCCTTCCTTCCAACATTTCCGCATGGGGCATTTTGCAGAAAATCCGCAGCGGCAGACCCGATGCCGTTACGGTTCAAATCGTCGAAGGTTCGCGTTTTGCCACGATGCGTAAAATCATCGACAACACCCCCGACATCGAACACAAAACACGCGGCTGGAGCGATGCGGAACTCATGCAGGCAATTGCCCCCGACGCGCTCAGCAGCAATCCCGAAGGTCAGTTTTTCCCCGACAGCTATGAAATCGACGCAGGCAGCAGTGATTTGCAAATCTACCAAACCGCTTATCAAACCATGCAACGTCGTCTGAACGATGCTTGGGAAGATCGCCAAAGCGGATTGCCCTACAAAAATCGGTATGAAATGCTTATTATGGCGAGCCTGATTGAAAAAGAAACCGCCCACGAAGACGACCGCGCCCATGTTGCTTCCGTATTCGTCAACCGCCTCAACATCGGCATGCGCCTGCAGACTGACCCGACCGTGATTTACGGCATGGGAAGCGCGTACAAAGGCAAAATCCGCAAAGCCGACCTCCAGCGCGATACGCCGTATAACACCTACACCCGCAGCGGCTTAACCCCGACCCCCATCGCCCTGCCAAGCAAAGCCGCCCTTGATGCCGCCGCGCATCCGTCGAATGAAAAATACCTCTATTTCGTCTCCAAAATGGACGGCACCGGCTTGAGCCAGTTCAGCCATAATCTGGAGGAACACAATGCTGCCGTGCGAAAATATATATTGAAGAAATAGGCTGGTTAAGTTTTATAAGCAATAAAGGTCGTCTGAAACCTGATCTTCAGTTTCAGACGACCTTTTATCTTTCGCAAGCCTTAAGCGGCTTCCCAATAATCGATATAAAGCTGCAATTCCATCTGATTGCGCCACTCATTTGCCACGGGGCGGTAAACCGTGCGGATGTATTTGGGGATGTCCTCGCTGCACCGCCAGAACATGGCTTCAAATTCGTAGCCGTCTTTTTGCAGCCAGACTTTTTTGTGTTTGCCCTCCGTGCCCAAAGGCTGCTGGCGGATGACGTGAAATTCGTCGGTAAAGCTTGGTGGCGCGAAGCCTTGTCCCCAAACGTGGCGGGCGAGGTTTTGCGCCTGTTCCAGCGTGATGTCGCAGGCTTTCAAGCTGCCGTCGGTGATAAAAGTTTGCGACAAGTCGTCTTCGCACACCATTTCGCGCACGGCTTCTTCAAAGGCGGTCTGAAACGCGGGAATGTTGTGTTCGAGTATGCTCAAGCCCGCCGCCATCGCGTGTCCGCCGAATTTCAAAATCAAATCGGGGTGGCGTTTGAACACCAAATCCAAAGCGTCGCGCAGGTGCAGGTTGGGAATGGAACGCCCCGAACCGCGCACTTCGCCGTTGTCCGCAGGGGCGAACACGATGGTCGGGCGGTAGAAGCGGTCTTTGAGGCGGCTGGCGACGATGCCGACCACGCCTTGATGAAAATCGTCGCGGTAGGCGACCAGGGTCGTCTGACCTGAAGGCAGGGTTTCGGGAAAGGCGTTTAGCGCGTCTTGAAGCATAGATTGCTCGATTTCGCGGCGTTCGATATTGAGGTCGTTTAACTGCGCCGCCAATGCCTGCGCTTCTGCGTCGTCGCGCGCCAGCAGGCAGGCGATGCCGACCGACATATCGTCCAGCCGTCCGGCGGCGTTGATGCGCGGACCCAGTGCGAACCCCATGTCGAAAGGCTGCGCTTTGCGCCAGTCGCGCCGCGCCACTTCAAACAGGGCGCGGATACCGGGGCGCATTTTGCCGGAACGCATCCGTTTCAAACCTTGCGACACGAGGATACGGTTGTTGTGGTCAAGGGGAACGACATCGGCGACGGTGCCGAGTGCGACCAAATCCAGAAGTTCGCCCAGATTTGGTTCTCTAAGGTCGTCTGAAAAATAATTGCGGCGGCGCAATTCGGCACGCAACGCCATCAATACATAAAAAATCACGCCTACGCCCGCCAGACTTTTGCTGGGGAAGCCGCAGCCTTTTTGGTTCGGATTGACGATGATGCAGTCGGGTACGGTTTCGGCGGGCAGGTGGTGGTCGGTAACGATCACGTCCAAACCCAATTCCTGCGCCCGCGCCACGCCTGCGATGCTGGCGATGCCGTTGTCAACCGTAATCAGCAAATCCACGCCTTGCGCGGCGGCGATTTCGGCAAGCTCGAGCGTCAAGCCGTAGCCGTGTTCGAAGCGGTTGGGTACGAGAAAATCCACCGCCCCACCCATCGCCGCCAAGCCGCTCATGCCGACGGAACACGCGGTCGCGCCGTCGGCATCGTAGTCGGCGACAATCAGGATTTTTTCCTTGCGTTCGATGGCATCCGCCAGACGGCGGGCGGCAGCTTCGCAATTCGTCAGCGATTGATAAGGCAGAAGGCCGGCAAGTTTGTCGTCCAATTCGGCGGGACTCTGCACGTCGCGCGAGGCGCACAGCCGGGCGATTAAAGGATCGGCGCCGGCGGTGAGTAAATCATCGAGGACGTTTTGGTTGACGGGGCGGGTTTGGATTTTGACGGGCATGGTGTGCGGACGGGGTATAGTTGTATTTGAGGGGATGTATTTTAAGGCGGGAAAGGTCGTCTGAAAACCTAAAAGCAAACCAAAATTTGCTGCTTGGGTTCAGACGACCTTTATTGCGAAGGACAAGGAGAACCTCTTTCTCGTTTTAAGTTTCCGGAACGAAGTTGTCGTAAAACAAATTGTCCTGCTGTATTTCTTCCCGTTCTTCCTGTTGTCTCAGCAAATCGAGTTTTTTGTTGCGGATTTTGGTTTTGCGCATATGCAGCAGGCGCATGACTTGGTGCTTTTGGTCGTCCGTCATTTGCTGCCAAAAATGCCTTTCTTCGCGGCTGCGCAAGCAGCCTTTGCAATAGCCTTTCTCGTTGGCTTCGCATACGCCGATGCAGGGGCTGGGGATGGGAAAGAAATCAGGTTGTTCCATGATGCGGGTATTGAGAGGTCGTCTGAAAGAGTATAGCCAAGGAGTAAGGTTTCGGCTATGTATGGTTGTCGTTCAGGAAATTTTTTTATTTTGATACTCTGCTGAGCGATGAAGAGCGCCATGCTGATCTTAGTTTTACCGTCGCAGGATAATAATGCGCTTCCTCATTAAAATTTAAAACTCAAAAAGGCTTAGCTTGACGATACGCTGACTGTGCTGAATTCATCAGCGGTATATCTATTTTACACGACCGGACAAGCAGCTGAAATCGGCTTGAGAGATTTTAAAAGGACAGATAAAACGAAAGGTCGTCTGAAACCTTGTTTAGATTTCAGACGACCTGTTTTAAATCTCAAATCGTTCCGTTATTAGCGGTCGATGTTAACAGGTTCGCAGTTTTTCACGATGAAGCGGTTGCGTGAGTCGGTTACGCCCACAACTTCAGAAGTGGTGTGGGTGTTTTTGTCGATGTAACCGGCAGACATAGAGAAGCCGCGTTTGTTGGTGAAGGTTGTACCGGTGCTGTCTGATTGGCGTTTGTCAACGCGCAGGCTGATTTGTTTGCCGGCTGCGTTTGCAGATGCGCCTACTGCATTACCACTGCGGTCAAATTCGTAAACGACATTCAGTTTTTTACCGTTGTCGCATTTGTAAGGAACGTAGCCGGCAGGAGCGGCAGCGGCAGTCATGGAAACACCGGCAGTCAGAACGGCTACAATAGCGGCAGATAAGAATTTCATCTGGTATTACTCCATAAAGTGAGAAAAGAGTGATGTGTGGCGTGGACTATCCGGCGCCATCCTTGCTTTGTTTTGAAAGCAGAACATATTTTATCCGTTCCGAAAAAATATACAATATGCCGATATGCAAAGCTATACAAAGAAATTTTCGGGAAGGGTTATTCTGGTTGTACGAAATTAAATAAGTTGAAAATTTATCATAATAAAATCACTTATTTTATTGTTTTTTCTTTTATTTTCGGGTGTTGATTTTTTTGAAAAAGTTCATCATCAAAGCAAGTACCTGAAAGTCTCTGCACAACACTAACCCCAAATTAGATATTAAGTTGTTGTTTTTCGGGTGCTGCCCTGATTGGGTATAAAAAGCGATACAAGGTCGTCTGAAAAAGGTTTCCAGCCACAAAATGCTGATGATTGGAGATTTTCGATTCGGTACAGCTTATTTTTAACATATTTCGGCATGAAATATCCGAAATGTCTGTTAGATAATCTCTTGATTTACGTTAAAATATGCCTTTTTTTGTGAAGGTCGTCTGAAAAAGACGGAGAGAATAGATGTCTGAACAACACACACACGCTTCGACTTGGAAAAGCAAAATCAATGCACTGGGGCCCGGAATCATGATGGCTTCGGCGGCGGTTGGCGGCTCGCACCTGATTGCCTCGACGCAGGCGGGCGCGCTTTACGGCTGGCAGCTTGCATTGATTATTATTTTGACCAACCTCTTCAAATACCCGTTTTTCCGTTTCAGCGCACATTACACGCTGGATACGGGCAAAAGCCTGATTGAAGGCTATGCGGAGAAAAGCCGCGTTTACTTGTGGGTATTCTTGATTTTATGCGTCGTATCGGCAACGATTAACGCGGGTGCGGTCGCCATCGTGACCGCTGCCATCGTCAAAATGGCAATTCCTTCGCTGACGCTGAATGTCGGCGCAATCTCCGCGCTGATTATGGCTTCCTGTCTGATTATCTTGGCGAGCGGACGCTACAAGGCTTTGGACAATGTTTCCAAAATCATCATCGTCAGCCTGACGATTGCCACAGTCGCCGCAGCCGCCATCGCCATGTCGCGCGGCATGCAGATGAAACCCGACTTTATCGAGCCTACCCCATGGACACTGGCAGGCTTGGGCTTCTTAATCGCGCTGATGGGCTGGATGCCGGCGCCAATTGAAATTTCTGCCATCAACTCGCTGTGGGTAACGGAAAAACAACGCATCAATCCTTCCAGCTACCGCGACGGTATTTTCGATTTCAACGTCGGCTACATCACTAGCGCAGTGTTGGCGGTCGTCTTCCTCGCCTTGGGCGCGTATGTGCAGTACGGCAACGGCGAAGCAGTGCAGATGGCGGGCGGCAAATACGTCGGTCAACTGATCAATATGTACGCCGTCACCATCGGCGACTGGTCGCGTCCTATGGTGGCGTTTATCGCCTTCGCCTGCATGTACGGCACAACGATTACCGTAGTGGACGGCTACGCGCGCGCGATTGCCGAGCCGGTGCGCCTGCTGCGCGGCAAAGACAAAACGGGCAACGTCGAACTCTTTGCCTGGAACGTTTGGGTCGCAGGTACGGGCTTGGCAGTGATTTTCTGGTTCAACAGCGCGATGGCAGAGCTGCTCAAATTCGCCATGATTACCGCCTTC
>ERZ772977.1299-NODE-1299-length-13000-cov-4.488297_pt1 | contig 13000 bp, 9 predicted proteins | sample MGYA00511131_ERZ772977 | MGnify/ENA primary metagenome ERZ772977 (study PRJEB29015, sample SAMEA2737935) | human oral metagenome | biome: human oral; feature: human-associated habitat; material: dental | place: China | collected 2151 ...
GCCCGCCTCCCCCGGAACGTGCAGGGCCTCACGGTAGGCGACGAGGCGCTCGCGAATCTCGGCGAGTCGCCGGCGCAGCGCGTCCGGCTGTGCAGTGCTATCGCCACCACCACCGTCGTCGCCGTCATCGCGACCCGCGCGGAACCCGAGATCAGCGAGGAACTCTCTTCGGCGTTGCGCGAGGTGCGCGACGTCCCGGTCTCCGTGTTGTCCGCGAATCCGGTGCTCGACGCCCCGTCGGTCGGCCAGCACTTCGAGGCGGTCGGCGCGACGCTGTGGCGCGGCAAACCGGAGAGCCTGAACCGCGAGGCGCTGACGACGATCATCGCGGGCATGAGCCTGCCGAACCTGCTGCCACGCCTCCAGAAGGAGGCCACGGTCATCGTCCCCGCCGACCGGCTCGACCTGCTGCCCGCGCTCATCATGGCGCACCGCTCCGCCACCTACGGTCCCCTGGCGTCGCTGCTGCTGACGGGGGGCTTCGAGATCCCGGAGGCGGTCGCGACGCTGCTCAGCGATTCCGAGGTCGACCTGCCCATCGGCGCCACCAACAACGACACCTTCCCCACCGCGATCGCGCTGCGGGAGGTCAGCGGGGTGGCCACCAGTTCGCCGCGGAAGGTTGAGCTGGCGCGCGCCCTGTTCGACCGGCACGTCGACGAGGAGGCGTTGCTGGCCGCCATCGAGCTGCCGCGCGCCGAGATCCGCACCCCAAGCATGTTCGAGCACCAGCTGATGCAGATGGCCCGCAGGGACCTGAAACGGATCGTGCTGCCCGAATCCACCGACGACCGGGTGCTGACCGCCGCCGACGTGGTGCTGAAACGTCACATCGCGGAGATCACCCTCCTCGGCGACCCGGGTGCCGTCTCCCGCCGCGCTGCGGAGCTGGGCCTCAACCTGACCAAGGCCACCGTCGTCGACCCCAAGGACCCGGAGCTGCTGGAGAAGTTCGCCGCCGAGTACGCGAAACTGCGCGCCCACAAGGGGGTCACCCTGGAGGCTGCCCGCGAGAAGCTGGCGGACCTGTCCTACTTCGGCACGATGATGGTGCACCTCGGCATGGCGGACGGCATGGTCTCGGGCGCGGTGAACACCACCGCCAACACCATCCGCCCGTCGCTGGAATTCGTGAAGACCAAGCCGGGTGTCTCGGTGGTCTCCGGTTCCTTCCTGATGGCGATGAGCAACCGCGTGGTGGTCTACGCCGACTGCGCCGTCAACCCCGACCCGACGCCCGCGCAGCTCGCGGACATCGCGATCTCCTCGGCGCAGACCGCCGTCAGCTTCGGTATCGAACCGCGCATCGCGATGCTGTCCTACTCGACGGGCACCTCCGGTTTCGGCGCCGACGTCGACAAGGTGCGCGAGGCCACCGACCTCGTTCGCGAGAAGGCTCCCGACCTCAAGGTGGAGGGCCCGATCCAGTTCGACGCGGCCGTCGACGAGGTGGTGGCTGCGAAGAAGATGCCGGGCTCGGAGGTCGCGGGACGCGCAACGGTGTTCATCTTCCCGGACCTCAACACCGGCAACAACACCTACAAGGCCGTGCAGCGCACCTCCGGTGCGGTGGCCATCGGCCCCGTTCTCCAAGGGCTCCGCAAGCCCGTCAACGACCTGTCCCGCGGCGCACTGGTGGATGACATCGTCTCGACGATCACCATCACCGCCATCCAGGCCCAGACGGACTAAAGACCGCATCGCCCTGAAGTCCTGAACCCTGTCCGAACCGATCCCCAAGGAAAATACCCGTGTCCAGTCACATCCTGCTGCTCAACTGCGGCTCCTCGTCCATGAAGTACCAGCTCTTCGACCCGGAGACGCAGAGCCCCTTGGCGGTCGGCATCGTCGAGCGGATCGGGCAGGACGTCGGGAAGCTGAAGCACGAGGTCGGCGGGCAGGAATTCGTCGAGGAACAGCCTTTCCCCGACCACACCGCCTCGTTCGCCGCCGTCGTCGCGGCCTTCGGGAAACACGGGCCGTCCCTCGACGGGGTGCGGGCCGTCGGTCACCGCACCGTCCACGGCGGCTCCACCTTCCAGGAGTCCACGCTCATCACCGACGAGGTGATCGCGAAACTGGTGGAACTGCAGGCCCTGGCGCCACTGCACAACCCCCCGGGGATCGCGGGCATCAAGGCCGCGATGGCGCTGCTGCCCGACGTGCCGCACGTCGCGATCTTCGACACCGCCTTCTTCGCGACGCTACCCGCCGAGGCCTACACCTACGCCATCGACAAGGAGGTCGCGAGGAAGTACGAGTTGCGCCGCTACGGCTTCCACGGCACCTCACACTCGTACGTGTCGAAGAAGACCGCAGAAGTGCTGGGGCGTCCCGCCGAGGAGCTGAAGGTCATCGTCTGCCACCTCGGCAACGGCGCCTCCATCTCGGCGGTCGACGGTGGTCGCGCGGTGGAGACGTCGATGGGCCTGACCCCGCTGCAGGGGCTCGTGATGGGAACCCGCTCCGGTGACATCGACCCGGGTATCTTCAAGTTCCTCTCCGACAAGGGCTATTCCATCGACGAGATCGACACTCTGCTGAACAAGCAGTCCGGCATGGGCGGCATGTGTGGCCACACCGACATGCGCGACGTCGAGGCCCGGATCGATGCGGGCGACGCCGACGCGCGCCTGGCGATGGATGTCTACATCCACCGCCTGATCAGCTACATCGGCGCCTACATCGCGGTGCTGGGAGGGGTGGACGCGGTGGTGTTCACCGCGGGCATCGGCGAGAACGCCTCCCTCGTGCGCCGCGAGGCCTCCAACCGGCTGCGTCACCTCGGCCTGGTCATCGACGAGGAGAAGAACGCGGTGCGCGCCAAGGAGCCGCGCGTGATCTCCACCCCCGACTCCCCCGTCACGATTCTCGTGGTCCCCACCAACGAGGAACTGGCCATGGCCCAGGACACCCTGCGCATCATAGGAGAGTGAGGCACCGACCCTCACGGTGGGCGCCGACCTGCGAGGTCGGCGCCCACCGCTGTTCTTCCGGCTGGGTTGGGCCGGGAGCCACTATCGACCATCATGGAGGATGCTCACCGGTCACCGAGCTCCGAGATTCCCCCACTATACGGTCCGGCTGCCGGGCTCTGCCGGGTTTGCAACCAACGCTCCGGTCCCGCCCGGGCGAGCACCCCGGGTGGAGGCCTCGAACGACACTCCGGCCCTGCCTTGCGAGCTAACTTTGGGACGTATTTGCCTGTATTCTGGCCGACACTTCCCCAAACTTTTGTTAATGGAGGTCCGGGCATGACCTTGCTGACCATCGGCGTGGCGAGCAGCGCGCTGTTCGACCTGACCGAGTCGGATCATGTGTTCCGGGAGCAGGGCGTCACCGCCTATCGCGAGTACCAGGAGAAGCACCTGGACCAGCCGTTGCCGCCCGGACCCGCGCTGCCGTTCATCCGCCGTCTCCTCGGACTCAACGAGGTGCTGGCCGAGGCGGTGGACGTGATCGTGCTGTCCCGCAACAGCGCCGAGTCCGGGCTGAGGGTGATGCGTTCCATCAGCTCGGCCGGGCTGCCGATCACCCGGGCGGCCTTCCGGGATGGGCGCCCCGCCTTCGAGTTCATGCCCGCGCTGGAGATGTCGTTGTTCCTGTCGGCCAATCACGACGACGTCTCCGAGGCCCTGGCGGGCGGACACCCTGCGGGCACGGTGCTGCGCGGCAGTTCGATGCCCGAGGTGGGCAGGGAACTGCGGATAGCCTTCGACTTCGACGGCGTCCTGGCCGACGACTCCTCGGAACGCGTATTTCGCCAGGAGGGCCCGGGACGCTACGCCCTGCGTGAGGCCGAGTTGGTTGACATCCCTCTCTCCCCCGGCCCCCTGGCCCCCTTCTTGGCGGGCCTGAACCGGATCCAGGAGGAGGAGGCGACGCTGAAGTCGCGGGATTCCGGATACGAGCCGCGGCTGCGCATCTCACTGGTGACCGCCCGCTCGGCGCCCGCGCACGAACGCGCCGTGAACAGTCTCCGCGCCTGGGGGCTCAAGGTGGACGACGCCTTCTTCCTCGGCGGCCTGCCGAAGGCCCCCGTCCTGGAAGCGCTGAGCCCCCACGTGTTCTTCGACGACCAACGCCAGCACCTGGACCGGGCACTGCGCACCCCGTCGGTACACGTCCCCTTCGGGGTGGCGAACGAGACCGACGCCGCTCCCGCGCCGGTCCCCGAGGCACCGCGCCGCGCCCGCCGCGCCGCCCCGGAGGAAGTCCTCGACATCACCGCCTGAGGGGCCACCGGGCGGGCAGGGAAAACGACAAGGCGAACGTCCCCCGCTTGTGGGAACCCGACTAGGCCCGTGGCATAGCGTTCATCGCCCCCGTGGCGCACTTTCCACCGCCTGCCCGGGCGGGATAGCGTTGCCCCATGGCACGAGCACTGATCACGGGCGCGACCGCCGGCATAGGCAACGCCTTCGCCAAGGAACTGGCCGCCCGAGGAACCGACCTGGTGCTCGTCGCCCGGGACCACGACCGCCTCGAAACCATCGCAGCGGAGTTGTCGGAGGTGCACGGAATCGAGGCGGAGGTGCTGCCCGCCGACCTGTCCGCCCGCGACGACGTGATGAGGGTTGCGCAACGGCTCGAATCCGAGGCCGAGCCCGTCGACATGCTCGTCAACAACGCCGGGTTCGGGTTGCACGCCTCACTGGTCGACGCCTCCCAGATCGAACTCCACGAACGCGCCATGGACGTGATGTGCCTGGCGATGCTGATCCTCGGCGGCGCCGCGGGCCGGGCCATGAAAGCACGGGGCCGGGGCCGGATCATCAACGTCGCCTCCACCTCGGGCGCGATCTTCACCGGCAACTATTCCGCCATCAAGGCGTGGGCGCGCACCTGGTCGACGGGCCTGGCGCTGGAACTCAGCGGCACCGGGGTCACGGTGACGACGCTGATGCCCGGCTGGGTGCGCACCGAGTTTCACCAGCGCGCGGGGATCAGCGCCACGAGCCTGCCGTCGTTCGTGTGGATCGACGCCGGCAACCTGGTCAGGCAGTGCCTGCGGGACGTCGAGAAGGGCCGCATCGAATCGGTCCCGACGAAACGCTGGAAGGCGTCGCTGTTCATCGCGGATCACGGACCCCGGAGATTCGTCCGATGGTTCTCCCGCAAGCTGTCCGCTAGCAGAAGGAAGCGCTGAGACATGGCGAAGGTCCCGAAACCGGGCAAGCACGCCTCCAAACTGAATGCATCCACCCGCCAGGCTGCGCAGATGCTGCTGCTGAAACCGACGATGTGGCGGCTGTTGCGCGTCCACGTCCACGGCAAGGCGAACCTGGAGGGCCTGGAGGCGCCCTGCGTGGTGTTTGCCAACCACTCCTCCCACCTGGACACCCCCCTGATCTACGGGGCATTGCCGAACCGGATCTCGAAGTACCTGGCGGCGGGTGCGGCGCGCGACTACTTCTACGACAAGTGGTGGAAGGCCGGGCCGATGTCGCTGTTCTTCAACGGCTACCCCATCGACCGGGGCAAGGACAAGGAATCGAAGAAGCGCAACGTCAGGGGCATGTCGGCGGCGCTCCTCGACGCCGGGGTGCCGCTGCTGATCTACCCGGAGGGGTCGCGTTCCCGCACGGGCGCGATGGGCCCGTTCAAACCGGGCGTGGCGGCGCTGTGCATCCCCCGGCAGATCCCCGCCGTCCCGATCGCCCTGATCGGCGCCCATGCCGCCTGGCCGAGCAGTCAGAAGCACCTCCCCAAGGGACGTCCCGTGGTGCACGTCGTCATCGGGCGACCGCTGATGCCGCTGCCCGGAGAGATCGCCCACGAGTTCAACGAGCGGATGCGCCGCCAGGTGCTTGAGCTCCACGACACCACGGCCCGCGCCTACGGGGCCAGGACCCTCGACGAGTACGCCCGCACAGCCGCCATCGAGAAGGCGGCGAAAACCGAGATCACCGCCCTGGCAGAGGATGCCCGGGCCCGCGCCGACCAGCAGGACCACCAGGAGGACCAATGATCAAAGGCGTCAAACAGCACAAATGGTGGGGTTGGGGCGAGGAAGGCCGCTCGTACCAGCACGACGACAAACCGAAGTTCGCCCCCTTCGTGAAGAAACTGGTCGGCGTCGACATCAACGCACCCGTCGCCCCGCTCCCGAAGCTCTCGGATCTGGACGTGCCGCCGTCACGACTGGGCACGGAGCTGAGCGATGCCCTGACCGGGATCTCCGGCGCCGAGTACGTGCACTCCGACGACGAAACCCGAGTCATCCACGGCTTCGGGAAGGGGGTCCGCGACCTGATGCGGGTGCGCGCCGGGGACTTCGGCCGGCTGCCCGACGTGGTGGTCTATCCCGCCAACGAGGACGAGGTGGCGCGGATCGTCGACGCGGTGGTGGCGGCCGACGCGGTCGTGATCCCGTTCGGCGGCGGCTCCAACATCGTCGCTTCCCTGGAAGCCGAACCCGGTGAGCAGCGACAGGTGGTCTCGGTGAACCTGGGCCGGATGAACCGGGTTCTCGCCATCGACGAACAGTCAGGGCTGGCCCACATCCAGGCGGGCGTGTTCGGGCCCGCCATGGAGGAACAGCTCCAGGCCCGCGGTTGGACGATGGGGCACCATCCCGACTCGTTCGTGTGGTCGACGCTGGGCGGGTGGATCGCGACCCGCAGCTCCGGCATGCAGTCCGACAAGTACGGCGACATAGCCGACATCTGCCGTGGCCTGCGCATGGTGATGCCCGGCCAGATCCTGTCGCTGCGGCCGCTGCCGTCGACGTCCTCCGGTCCGAGCGTGCGCGAGATGGTGCTGGGTTCGGAGGGACGCCTGGGAATCATCACATCCGCGTGGGTGAACGTGCACCGCATCCCGGAGGTGCGGGAGATCCAGGCCTACTTCTTCTCCACCTACGAAGACGGATTGAAGGCGTGCGAGCAGATCGTCTCCTCCGACGCCTCCGTCATGATGGCCCGCGTCTCGGACGCCATCGAGACGCAGTACATCATGGCCAACGGTAAACGCTCCTCGAAGCTGTCGTCGATACTCAGCAAGGGCGTCGAGAAGATCATGCTGGCCAAGGGCTGGGACCTGGAGCGAATCGCCATGGCCTTCATAGGTTTCGAGGGCTCGGCGAACCACGTCAACTACGAGAAGGGGCTCGTCAGCAAGATCGTGCGCGCCAACGGCGGGCTGGGGGTCGGCAAGGGGCCGGGCACCCTCTACGACCAGAAGAAGTACGACACCCCCTACATCCGCGACTTCATGCTGGACCACGGCATGATCTGCGACGTCTCCGAGACCTCCACTCCGTGGCGCTACGCAGCCGAGATCCACACCAGAACCGTCGCCGCCGCCCTGAAGGCCATGGAGGAAAGAGGCGTCAAGGGAACGGTGTTCTGCCACCTGTCGCACTCCTACCACTCGGGCGCCTGCCAGTACTTCACCTTCGCCATAGCCGACGACTCCGACGACGCCATGGAAACCTACGACGCCGTCAAACGGGCCATCCAGCAGTCGTTCATGGACTGCCACGGAACGGTCTCGCACCACCACGGGGTCGGTGAGGAACACTCCCCCTGGATGGATCAGGACATCTCCCCGGCGGGCGTTTTCATCCAGCGGACCCTGTTCGAGGGCGTCGACCCGGGTCGCAACCTGAATCCCGGCAAGATCGTCCACGATGGCAGGCCGGGCGTCTCATCGAACTCCCGAGACGCCTGAGGCCACAACCGACTTCCCCGCCCCAAGCCGGTTGCGCCAGCACGTGAGCGAAGCGAACGGCTGAGTCGACACCACCCCGCGGCCGAAAAGCAGACCCGACCACAAGCCCCGAGTCCCGTTCGCCCTCGTCGGGGGACAGCAGCCCTCTGGAGAACCTGGTTGGCCACGGCGTGGGTCAGTTCGTCCTCGGTGGCATCGCGGGCGTGGTCGACCAGGCTGGAGGCCGACGGCAGCCGCGAGGACTTCCCGATCACGGGGCGGTCCCCCACGCGAGGAAAACACCGTCATTCCTACTACTCATTGTCGTATGCGGTTACTACGATTCGTAGTTCTTAACGAAAGTTAAGAACGCCCCGAGGAAGCTTTGTGCGACATCGCAAAAGATTTTGTATCGCATACGCTACAAAATCTTTCCACACGACATAATGCGCACCCGGTCAGGGGGCAGGAGAAGACGGTGACGAGAAGGACCGCGGGGGCGGGATCAGTGACTCGGCGAGGAGACGCAGGGCTTCGTCGCGAACCCCGACAGGGACGTCGTGGAGCAGCCCGGCCATCTCGCGGGCCAACACCACCTGCTGCGGCTCCGCAGGCTGGTAACACCAGGCACGACCACGCCTTTCGCGTCTGGCAAGGCCTTTCTTCGCGAGTCGGTCCAGTACCGTCATGACGGTGGTGTAGGCCAGGTCACGGACCAAAAACTCCTGCACATCGGCGACGGTGAGCGGCTCACCGGCCCGCCACAGCAGCACCATCACCTGCCGTTCCAATTCGCCCCGGGCCACCATGGAGGCATTCTACGGGCCACCGTCGAGCTCTTCACGACATCACCCGAACCCGGACCCACCAAATGTTCCCGACAAAATCTTCGGGACGTCTTGTCGGTATGTTGGAATTTTACATTCCCGCGTAGTAGGTTCCGTCCATGGACCCCGTCGCAATAGCACGGTGGCAATTTGGAATCACCACCGTCTACCACTTTCTCTTCGTACCGATCACGATCGCAATGTCGATGCTCGTGGCGGTGCTTCAGACGATCTGGGTGCGCACCGGCAAGGAGCAGTACCTGCGGTTGACGAAGTTCTTCGGGAAACTTTTCCTGATCAACTTCGCCCTGGGAGTGGTGACGGGCATCGTCCAGGAGTTCCAGTTCGGGATGAACTGGTCGGAGTACTCCCGCTTCGTCGGCGACGTCTTCGGCGCGCCCCTGGCCCTGGAGGCCCTGATCGCCTTCTTCCTCGAATCCACCTTCCTGGGGCTGTGGATCTTCGGCTGGGACAAGCTGCCGAAGAAAATCCACCTGGCCTGCATCTACGCCGCGGCCATCGGCACCATGCTGTCGTCGATCTTCATCCTGGCCGCGAACTCCTGGATGCAGAACCCGGTGGGCACCAAGTTCAACAAGGAACTGGGCCGTGCCGAACTCGACGGTGCGGGCGGGTTTCTGGAGGTCCTGACCAACCCGCTGCTGATGTCCGCGCTGCCGCACGTCATCTTCGCCTCCTACATGGTCGCGGGCGGGCTGATCGCGGGCATCTCCGCCTGGCACCTGGCCAGGCCGGGGGTCTCCGAGGAGGACGCCGCGACCTATCGCTGGGCGACGAAGTTCGGCGCCTGGGTCCTGATCGCCGGCTCCGCGCTCACCTTCCTCACAGGCGACGCGCAGGCCAAGGACATCACCAAGCTCCAGCCGTCGAAGATCGCCGCGGCAGAGGGGGCCTTCGAGGACACCGGCGATTTCTCGCTGCTGACCATCCCCAACGCCGACCAGACCGGCACCATCATCGACGTCAAGATCCCCGGCGTCCTGTCGTTCATCGCCGGGGTTCCGCAGATCAAGGGCATCGACACCATCCGTGAGCAGTACACCGAACACGGATACTCGAAGCAGGACGATTCACGAACCGGGATCCAGACCGAGTACGCACCTCACCTGGCCGAGAAGTACGCAGGCATCAACCCGATCCCCGACGTGAACGCCACCTACTGGTCATTCCGGTTCATGATGATCTTCGGCGGACTCGGTCTGCTGATCGGCGTCTACGTGCTGTGGGTGACCCGGAAGGGGCGTTCACCGAAGCCGTCGAAGCTGTGGACGACGCTGATGGCCGCAATGCCACTGCTGCCACTGTTCGGGATCTCGTTCGGCTGGATCTTCACCGAGATGGGGCGCCAACCCTGGCTGGTGGCGGGCGTCATGCCCACCGAGGCGGGTATCTCCCCCACCGCGAGCGCCGGGGACGTGCTGTTCTCCCTGATCGTCTACACGCTGCTGTACGGCCTGCTGGCGGTGATCGAGGTCGGACTGTTCCTCCACTACACGGCCAAGGGCCTGCCCGAGGTGACCGAACCGACGGTCTCCGATGATCCCGACGCCCCCATGTCCTTCGCGTACTGAGCTGGAGAGTTGATCATGCCCCTGCTTGAAACCACTGTTCCGGCGCTCAACGTCGTCTGGTTCCTGCTGATCGCCGTTTTGTGGATCGGATTCTTCTTCCTGGAGGGCTTCGACTTCGGCGTCGCCATGCTCCTGCCCGTGCTCGGCCGAGACGACAAGGAACGCCGCGTCATGGTCAACACCATCGGCCCCACGTGGGACGGCAACGAGGTGTGGCTGCTGACCGCGGGGGGCGCCACCTTCGCGGCCTTCCCCGGCTGGTACGCCACCCTGTTCTCCGGGCTCTACCTGCCGCTGCTGCTGGTGCTGGTGGGGCTGATCCTGCGCGGGGTGGCGTTCGAGTACCGCTCGAAGCATCCCGACGCCGCGTGGCGCAACATGTTCGACGTCTTCGCCACCTACGGGTCGCTGACGGCGGCTCTGGTGCTGGGCGTCGGGTTCGCGAACTTCGCGATCGGCCTGGCCAACGACGGGAAGCTGTGGAACGGTAGTTTCTTCGGGTTGTTCGGCCCGTTCGCGCTGCTGGGCGGGGTGCTGTTCGTCGCCCTGTTCCTGATCCACGGCGCCACCTTCCTGGTGCTGAAGTCGCGCGGCGAGATCCACGACCGCGCCCGCGGGTTCGTGCGCACCTGGGGTTGGCCGGTCGTCGGGCTGCTGGCGGTCTTCGTGGTCTGCCAGCACGTGTTCTGGCCCGCAGCTTCCGAGTTCGGGAACCTCGCCGCGATCGGATGGGTCACGGCCGCGGTCGCCGTGGTCTCACTGACCGCGTCGGTGTTCATGACCGTCCACCGGGAACGGGAGGGCTGGGGCTTCGTGCTGGGTGGCCTGTCCATCCTCGCGATGGTCGCGGGACTGTTCGTGCGGATGTACGGGAACCTGGGGTTCGCGCAGGACGAGTCGCAGCCGGTGGCGGCCCGCCTCAACATCCTCACCGCCGCCAGCTCCGAGACGACCCTGACGATCATGACCTGGGCGGCCGTGATCTTCGTGCCCATCGTGCTGGCCTATCAGGCGTGGAGCTACTGGGTGTTCAGCAAGCGCATCAGCACCAGGAACATCCCCGATAAGATCGTCTACTGATCTCCTGCCCACCCCTATCCTTGTCCGCATGCCCGGACCCGTGGAGCCCAGACTCCTGAAACGCGCCGAGGCGACCAGGAACTACCTGGTCGCCTCGGTTCTCGTCGGCATCCTGACCTCGGGGCTGGTGATCGCTCAGGCGTGGCTGCTGGCGCGCGCCGTCGCGATCGTCCTCACCGACCGGGCACTGCCCGGCGACTGGCTGCCCAGCCTGGTGCTGTTGCTCGCGATCTTCGCGGCGCGCGGCCTGCTGGCCTGGGTCAATTCGGTGCTGGCGCACCGCTCCGCGGCGGCCGTGAAATCGCGGCTGCGGCGCGACGTGCTCGCCGCCCACCTGATCCGCCCGGTGGCCTCATCCGCGACGCTGACGAAGGTCGCCACCACCGGTCTCGACGCGCTGGACGGCTACTTCTCCAAGTACCTGCCGCAGCTCGGATTGGCGGCGAGCGTGCCCTTCCTGGTCGGTGGGGTACTGCTGCTGGCCGACTGGCCGAGCGCCCTCATCGTCGCGTTCACGCTGCCACTGGTACCCGTCTTCATGGCCCTGATCGGCTGGACCACGCAGGCCGCGACCCGCCGCGCCTTCACGCGCGCCGACACACTGGCCAACCACTTCGCCGACCTCATCCAGGGCCTGCCGACCCTCCAGGCCTTCGCGCGCGCCCGGGCCCAGCGCAGGGGCCTGGAGATCACGGAGGAACGGTTCCGCGGCCAGACCCTCAAGGTTCTCTACACCGCTTTCCTGTCCTCGTTCGCGCTGGAACTGCTGGCGTCGCTGTCAGTGGCCCTGGTCGCGGTGACGGTGGGGTTCCGGCTCGCCGGCGGCGAGATGCCCTTCGAGACCGCCCTGTTCGTGCTGATCCTCGCCCCCGAGGCCTTCCTGCCGGTGCGGCAGGTGGGGGTTCACTTCCACGACTCCGCCGACGGCGTGGCCGCCGCGAACGCCGCACTCGACCTGATCGCGCTGGGGGACGAACCCGGCGGCAGCGACCTTCCCCCGGGGTCGCGGCTGACCCTCGACGAGGTCACCTTCACCTGGCCGGGAGCCACCGGCCCCGCCGTCACCGGCTTGTCCCTCGACGTGCCGGAGGGCCGCGTGGTGGCCCTCACCGGGGCCTCGGGAGGCGGGAAATCCACGGCCCTGGGCCTGGTGATGGGTTTCCAACGCCCCGACTCCGGCCGGGTCCTGATCGACGGGACCGACCTGACCGGCCTCGACGTCGCGCGGTGGCGGGCCCGCACCGCCTGGGTCGGGCAGAATCCCGGCATGGTGACCGGCACCGTCGGCGACAACGTCGCCCTGGGGCATCCCGGCGTCCCGGATGCGGAACTCGCAGCCGCCCTGCGCGACGCCGGGGCCGACTTCCCCCTCGGCAAACCCGTCGGCGACGACGGCGAGGGCCTGTCGGCCGGGGAGCGGCGACGGGTGGCGCTGGCCCGGGCTTTGATCCGGATCCGGCACGGCGGGGCTCGGCTGCTGGTCCTCGACGAACCCACCGCGGGGCTCGACGCGGACGCCGAGGCGGCCGTGATCCGCGCCGTGCGCGACTCGGGGGCGGGCGCCTTGGTGGTCAGCCACCGCGACGCCGTGCTGGCGGCTGCCGACGAGGTGGTGACGCTGTGAGGGGGCTGCTCACGGACCTGATCCGCCCCATCCCGCTGGGTCGGCTGCGCCTGGGACTGGCGGTGCTGCTGGCCGTCGCAGCATCGGCGTCGTCGGTGGCGCTGATGGGAGTCTCCGCGTGGCTGATCAGTTTCGCGGCCCTGCTGCCTCCCGTCCTGTACCTCCAGGCACCAGCCGTGGGGGTACGGACCTTCGCGATCTCACGCGGGGTGTTCCGCTACGTG
>ERZ772977.1300-NODE-1300-length-12998-cov-4.445878_pt1 | contig 12998 bp, 11 predicted proteins | sample MGYA00511131_ERZ772977 | MGnify/ENA primary metagenome ERZ772977 (study PRJEB29015, sample SAMEA2737935) | human oral metagenome | biome: human oral; feature: human-associated habitat; material: dental | place: China | collected 2151 ...
GACTCCGGTGGCTGTAGCACCCCGCCTGCCATCCTAGCCAGCCCCGGGGCCGTACAAAACTGTGGCTGGCCGGGGCTTCGCCCCGGCCAGCCGTGATCAGCGACCATGTTTTTCAGGAGTTCCGCGGACAGGGGATGCCGAAGGCCGGCGTGATGGCGAGAAATCCTGGTGGCCGCCGAGGATCGCACCGGATCGTCTGCGTCCGGAAGGGCAGTGCGGTCCGGACCACCACGGGAGGGAGACCTCGATCCCAGCCGCGGGGTCTCGGGTTCAGACGTTCACGTTCAGGTGGATGACACCGTAGTTGTATGCCTTGCGGCGATAGACAACAGAGGGCTTGCCCGTGACGGAATCCTGGTAGAGGAAGAAGTCGTGTCCCACCAGTTCCATTTCGTCCAACGCCTGGGCCAGGCTGAGCGGAACGGTCTCGAACTCCTTCTCACGAACCACGAGTGGGCCATCGCCGTTGACCACCAGGCCCGCGACCTCATAGGTGGACTCCTCCGACTCAGACTCGGTCTCCTCCAGCACCGGTACGGTTGCGGTCTCTTCGGTGAAGATGGCCGTGCGCAATCCCCGGTGGGTCTTGCGCCGGTCCGCAGCCTTCCGGAGCTGCACTTTCAAACGATCGAAGGCCTGTTCGAACGCGATCGTCTTGTCATTGGCCTTCGCCTCGGCGCGCACGACGGGTCCCCGGCTGCGAAGCGTGATCTGGACCTCAACGGCATCAGAGGGGTTCTTGGTGCCATCCGTGGCGGAAAACTCCACTTCCACACGGATCACCCGGTCCCGCAGCCGCTCTACGGTCACGATCCTGTCGTGGACCAATTCCTTGAGCTCGGGGCTGATGGTGCAGTGCCGACCGGTGACGACGACGTCCATGTCTCCTCCTGGCTAGAAAGCTACGACGCCGGCAGTTCCCTGCTTTTCAGCCCGGACCCTACTGGCGTCTTCCATTCCTCCACGTTACTCCCATCAAGCAGCTGGCAAGGGAATTTTCACCATTCCCCGACCAGATTTGCATCGCCGATGACAGCAGCGGAGATGACCGTTGTCCCATTGCGAGCCAGCGTCTCGCAGGAGACCGCCAACGATGTTCCGGTCGTCACGACGTCGTCTACCAGGATCACGGGTGATCGGCATGGGTGGGCCAGGAACCGCACCCCCGAGAGCTGTTCCCTTCCAGCACGTCCCTGGGCACGCTGGGCCTTGCCACCGTCTCTTCTCCCCAACAATCTGGCTGCCCCGATCCCCAGTTCCCCGGCCGCCCGGCGAGCCAGCACCCAGGTGTGGTCGATGCCTCTGCGGCGTACGGCAGCCGGCCGGGAGGGCACCGGGACCAGGATCGTTCCCTTCGGGGGGTGGCAGGCTGCGACGGCCACGGCCAGTCGACGAGAAAGCAATCGAGACAGAACCCAGGCGCCGTCATCCTTGAAGGCCGGGATGAGCCGCACCAGTTCGGGGCGGTATGGGTTGGCGGCCCAAGCCGGTAACCGGACCCCGGGACGTCGCACCCGGTGTGGTCGTTCGCCGGCAATCCTCTCCCGGCAGGCCGTGCAGCAGGCAACGGCGGGGAAACCACAGATCAGGCATCGGGAACCGAGCAGCAAGGATGCGAAATCGCAGAGAGGGAAGGCACACACCCATCACTGTGAAACCTACCGTAACTCCAGAAGTCCTTTTCCACAGATCAACCCGGATAACTGATCCAGGTCATCACCGTCTTGGCCTGTTGCCATGTGCCGTGTTGCTCGTACAACAGCACGGTCCCGTCGGCCGCGCGCAGGGCGACCGCGTCCCCACCCGGCCTGGGAAGCGCGGTCACCTGGACGGGGGACACGCTAACCGGCCCGAGATCGGTGACCTCCGAGCCGTCAACCGCGACCACGAACACGGACCTGCCGGAACCCGCGCTCCCGACCACTGCGACGTTCACCTCCCCGGTCCAGTCGAGCGCAACCGCGTCGGAGAGTTCCTTCTCCTGGGATGCGGTCAGAGGAACCTCCTGCCAGCCCACCATCCGGTTTCCCTCGATCAGCGACGCGGCCCCGAAACGGGTGGCCTCCCCGATCCCGAGCAGAACGGCCGCCCGCGTCCCGGAGGCGTCGAGGGAGAAGTCCACCACCTCACCGGGCAGCGCCGAAAGGTCGATGGTGGCGACCTCCCCCTGCGGGGACACGCTCAGCAGCTGCTGTTCCCCGGAGGAACCGCGCCCTAGCAGCCACAGCCTCCCCTGCGCAAAATGCACCGATCCGGCCCGGGTCAGCCCCGTGTCCACCTGGACGGGGACACCGCCACTGGGACTGATCCGGACCGTCGCCGGGGATCCGGCCACGGTCGCGGTGAAGGCCCCGTCCAAGGAAATGGCGGTCATTTCAGCCGACGCCCCGTCGCTGCTGAGGGGGATGAAACTGGTGTCGGCGCTCAGCTTCCCTGCCCGGCCCTCGTACACGCCGTACAGATCGGCCGATCCTGCCTTTGAGAGTGGCTGGTAGTCCTGCTGAGAGGATAGTTCCAGGACCTGTTTGTCGTTCTGCCCGGGCAACGGGTAGGGCGTGCCGTCAACGACCAGGTGCAGTCCCGAGACCTTGGGGATCGATGAGAGCGACCACAGAAGCTGCGCGCCGAGTTCCCGTCGCTCCACGTCACCGAGGCCCTGGGGTACCCCTTCGAGCGCAACCGTCACGACACCCGATGAGTCCACGACCGCACCCGCTGCGCCGAGCCTGGTTCCCGCCGGGATCGCATTGCGCACACCGGATGAGAGGAAGGTACCCGGTCCGGCCAGTTGCGCCTCCACGATGCGGCCCGGGGTGATCTCGGAGGTTGGCAGGTGCAGTGGCTCGGGAACCACGGCCTGACCGGAGTGGGCGATGTAATACGATCGCGCCGAGTTGTAGGACTGGGCAAAGATGTAGCTGGAGAGCAGCACCCCCTCGGGCGGGGCGGAAACCCTCCATTCCCCCGCTTCCTGAACCAAGCCAAAGTCATGGGTGAGCGACTCCCTGGAAACGGTGAAACGCCCGACCGCGTCCACGGTTCCCCGAGTGGTTCCGCGCAGTTCCAGGCCCTCCCCGACGGCTTCCACCCAGCCGTCGTAGACAACCGTTGCCCGTCTCGGGGCCCACTGCCCGCGCACGGACGACGACAGGTACTGGCGCGCCACCTCGTAATCACCGGTGGGATCCGCCATGGCCTGGAGAAAACCCTCGACGATCCTGGATGCGCTCATGCCCTTCTGGGGAGGTTCCGGGGCGATCTGCACGCCCCGTCCCTCCGCGGAAACCGTCACCTCGGTCACCGGACCAGAGGTCGGGATTTCGGTGCAGGCCCCGAGCAGCAGCGTCAAGGTCGCGGCGACCAGCCTGGTCAAGGCGTTTCGGGGGCTCATCGCAGGTCCTTCCGGGAATCCAGGTCCACCGGGATGATGGGCAGCGGCGAACTGCTGAGGGTCACTTCAGGGCCGCGGGGCAGGGTGAGCCGGAACTGGGCCCCCTTGCCGGGCCGCCCCCAGGCGGAGAGCCAGCCCCGATGCAGCCTGGCGTCCTCCAAGGAGATCGCGAGCCCCAGCCCGGTCCCGCCAGCCGCACGTGCCCGGGACGGGTCCGCGCGCCAGAACCGATCGAACACACGACCGGACAGTTCGGCCTCGAACCCGATCCCGTGATCCCGAACCGTGACGGCCACGGCCTCCTCATCGGATGCGACCGTGACATCGATGGGTCGTCCCTCCCCGTGGTCGATGGCGTTGGTCAACAGGTTGCGGACGATGCGGCGGATGCGGCGGGCGTCCAGTTGTGCGGAGGCCGTACCGTCCAAGTGCAGCCGCAGTTCGCTCCCCTGGGAGCGGGCGAAGGTCTCCTGGGCCTGCGCCTCGGATGCGACCAGCACGTCCATGTCCACCTCGTCCAATTCCAAGATCGCCGCCCCGGCGTCGAACCGCGAGATTTCCAGCAGGTCCGCGAGCATGCAACTGAACCGGTCGATCTCCGCGTTCATCAGCTCCACGGTCCTGCCCACCTCCGGGGAAAGCTCGTCACGTTCCTCGTAGAGCAGGTCGGAGGCCATCTTGATGGTGGTCATGGGGGTTCGCAGCTCGTGGCTGACGTCGCTGACGAACCGCCGCTGCACGGCGGACAGCGTTTCCAGTTCCCGAATTCGCTGCTGCAGATCCGAGGCCATCTCGTTCATCGAGACCGCCAGCGAGGCGAGATCGTCGGTTCCCCTGACGGGCATGCGTTCGTCCAGCTGGCCGGAGGCCAGGCGCAACGCCGTCTGCCCGGCCTTGCGGACGGGCCTGACCACCTGCAGGGTCACGAGATAGGTGATTGCCATCAACCCGAGCAGGAGCGCTGCCCCGGTGGTGTAGACCGCGCGTTGGATGTCTCCAAGCGTGGCGACCTCGCTCGTCATGGGGAAAACATAGTAGACGGGGAATCGTTCACCTGCAGCCGTTACCAGGGTGGTGCCCACGACGAGCCCGGGTTTGCCCTCCCCTTCGCCCGCTATGGTCACGCCAGCTGCCGCAATGTACATTCCCTCCCCCGCCGTTACCCGTTGACGCAACTCGACGGGCACGGAATCCAGTCCGATGCCCGACGAGGACGACAGCACGGATGCCGGTCCCTCAATGATCACCATGTATTGGGCGGCCTGTGCCCCGGCCAGCTCCACCAGGCGGCTGAGCTGCTCGTAGGTTGCCGTTCCCAGCTTTTCGGGAGACTGCAACTGCCCCTGCATGAAACGATGCATACCAACCGCCTCCCGGATGGAAGCCGTTCGTTTCGTCGCTACGATTCCCGCACTAGCCTGCTGCACCAGAAGCATCCCGGCCAAGACCAGCACCACGCAGGATGCCACGAAGGTGGTCAGCAGCATCCGCAGGGGCAGAGAACTCCACCAGATCCTCGCCAGCTTTCGACGGCCTCGCTCACCAGGGCTGCGGCTCACCGGCCCGGTACCCGATTCCCCGAACGGTCACGACGATCTCCGGATGCTCGGGATCCTTCTCCACCTTGGAGCGCAACCGTTGCACGTGCACGTTCACCAGTCGCGTATCCGCGGCGTTGCGATACCCCCACACCTCGTCAAGTAGCGCCTCCCGAGTGAACACTTGGGAGGGACGTTTCGCAAGGGCGAGCAGCAGGTCGAACTCGAGCGGCGTCAACGAAAGTGTCACAGGACCACGCTTGACGGTGTGTGCGGTGGTGGAAATCACGAGATCACCGATGGTCAGTTGGTCGGCTCCCGGATCCGCGCTGACGCGGCGCAGCCGGGTGCGGATCCGCGCCAGGAGTTCCTTTGCCTTGAAGGGTTTGGCCACGTAGTCATCCGCCCCTGCCTGCAGTCCCGCCACCACGTCGTCGGTCTCTGACTTGGCCGTGAGCATCACTATGGGTACCCCCGATTCGGCCCGCATGTCCCTGCATACGCTGACTCCGTCACGCCCCGGCAGCATCAGGTCGAGCAACACCAGATCCGGTCGGCATTCGCGCATCGCAGCCAATGCCCCGGTTCCCGTGAAGCAGTGGGTAGTGTCGAATCCTTCCTGTCGCAGCACGATCTGAAGCATCTCGGACAGGGCTGGATCATCGTCCACGATCAGGATCAGGGCACGATTCCGGTTCTCGGCCAACACCGACCTCCTTCCCGAACTGACCTCCATGTTAGTGGAGTGGGCAACCACTCCAGAACCCCTTTGGAATCGCGTCAGCGGGCCCCGAAGCCATGAGCCTTCTCGGGAGAGAACACCGGGCGGAAGTCGCACCTTCCCCCCTGATCGTGAAAAAGAAAGACGCCGGTACGGAAATCACGGGCCCATATCGTTGGTCGCCCTAATCCGTATTGCGGCGGGATGGCGTCACGAAGGTTGCACCGGATCGTGCATATCCGGTCCGGCGCGATCTGACGCCGTCGGGACACGAAACCGTCAGCGCCCGTTAGCGGGGAATTCAGTTCCTCTCGGGATGCCCGGTCCAGGTCGACCAGGTTCCCGGCCCTCCACCGATTCGGCGCAGCACCCGGCGCCACAGATCCTTCGGTGTTCCGAAAATCTCCTCCGCCTGGGCGTGGCTCCTAAACCAGGATCCCCGCAGAAGTTCACCCACCAGCTGCCCGGCACTCCAGCCAGCCAGCCCGACGTAGATGCGCATGTGCAGATAGGTTCCGCGCACCAGCTCCACCGGGGTTTCCAGGTCCAGCACCCCAACGTCCCCGAACAGACGTCGCCATCCCGGGGGTTCCTCCCACGGGCTGCGGACCTGAGCCAGGCCAAGCGCCGTCTGCCGGGATACGGGCCCGCCCTCGAACAGTTTCGCGGGTGGGATCAGCAGATCACTGAAATGCTCCAGGGAATCAACCATGGCAACCTCGCCGATCTTGTGCAGACAGACCCCGAGGCTGCCCTCCTCGTTGTGCTCCAACAGCAGCACGACGCTGCGATCGAAGTAGCCTCCCCGACCCGGTTCGGTTGCGATCAGGAGCTGTCCCGCCGCCGGTTCTCCCAGTTCCATACCCTCATTCTCGCAGGGTCGTTACGATCTTCACATGAGCTGGGTTGAACACGCGATCTGGTGGCACGTCTATCCTCTCGGGCTGTGCGGGGCCCCGATACGGGAACCCGATACAGCTCCCGGCCCACGGCTGAGACGTATGCTCGGCTGGCTCGACTACGCGATCAAGTTGGGGTGCTCCGGGCTACTGCTCGGCCCCATTTTCAAGTCGCAGTCTCACGGCTACGACTCGCTCGACCTGTTCAGCATAGACCCCCGCCTCGGGGATGAAACCGATTTCACCGAGCTCGTCTCCCAGTGCCGGGACCGGGGGCTCCGCATCCTCCTGGACGGGGTGTTCAGTCACGTGGGCGAGGGCCACCCCGGCGTGAAGCAAGCGCTTGCCGAAGGGCCTGGATCCCCTGCCGGGAGACTGTTCGACATCGACTGGGAACATCCCGGAGGCCCGAGGCCCCGGGTGTTCGAGGGGCACTCTTCCTTGGTACGCCTGAACCACTCCAACCAGGAAACCGTGGACCTGGTGGTCCGTGTGATGAACCACTGGCTGGACCGCGGAATCGACGGATGGCGTCTCGACGCCGCCTACTCCGTCTCCCCCAAATTCTGGTCCAGGGTGGTGGAAAGGGTGCGGCCCCACCATCCCGATGTCTGGCTGCTCGGGGAGGTGCTGCACGGTGACTACTGCACTTTCGTCACTGAATCCGGCATCGACTCGGTGACCCAGTACGAACTGTGGAAGGCCATCTGGTCCAGCATCAACGACTGCAACCTGTTCGAGCTCGACCACGCCCTGAACCGTCACAATCAGTTCCTCAATTCCTTCACACCGAATACGTTCATCGGCAATCATGACGTCACCCGCATCGCCAGTAGAGTGGGAGCCGACGGAGCCGTCACCGCCTTGGCGATCCTCATGACCATCGCGGGCACACCGTCGATCTATTACGGCGACGATCAGGCATTCACCGGCATCAAAGAAGAGCGGGTCGGTGGGGACGACGCCATCCGCCCCGCTCTCCCGAATTCCCCCGCAGAACTCGCCCCCTGGGGCCAGCCGGTGCTGCGTGCCCATCAGGATCTCATCGGACTGCGCAGGCGCAACCCTTGGCTGGTCCGTGCCAGCACCGTGGTCCTGCGGCTGGAGAACCAGCGAATCGTCTATCGCAGCTCGGCAACGGAAGGCTCCGCCCACGTGGACGTGGAAATCGATCTGACCCACTCGCCGAACGCGATCATTCGCGATGCCCTGGGCCAGGAGCTGTGGCGTCAAAGGAATTGAACACAAAAGATGTCCCCGACCGGTGTCGGGGACATCTGAGTGAATCGGTGGAGATGGCGGGAATTGAACCCGCGTCCTTGAAAGGCGAACCAGGGATTCTCCGGGCGCAGCTGACTAGGCGGTCCACTCGGCCCCTGCGCTCACGTCAGCAAGTCGCAGCCAGGCCCAGTTCCAGTTGAGTCCCGAGCCACCCCTGGAACGCAGGCGGCTCAGCAAGCCTTCAAGAATGAGGCCAGGCACCGGAAGGAAGGCGCTCCCGGGCGTGACCCTTCGATCGCTGATCAGGCAGCGAGAGCGAAGTCAGTGCGGTTGTTGTTGGCACTTATTGATCCCCATGCAGCGTTAACGAGACAAGCATGGATCCTCGGCCCGCTTCTCCTCGAACTACCGTCCAAGTCGAAACCAGTCATCCCCTCTCGAGTTGTATGCCACCCAGTGTAGCCCATCCGGCCTCACCTACGATCCTCCGGGGGGCGAATCAACATGAGCCGCTCGACTACGGCCGTTGATTTCTCTCCCGTGACCGATCGAATGACCAACCAGAGCGTCATCAGCCCCCAGGCGATGAAACCCAGGAGCAGCAGCACGGGAGGCACCCAGTTCGACGCGACGAAGATAATCGCGATCACCCCATAGATCAGAGCGCTGAACTGAAAGCACATGGCGCGCGAGGCCTCGGTGGCGATGCGACTCCCCGGCGAGGCCAAGGCCCGCGCAATGGCAGGGATCAGGAACATCGTCGGCAGGGTCGCGAGATGGAGAAACCCGGCCACCAAGTTCTGCACACCGTCATGAACGGAATGCCGAACCGCCGGAGTGCTCGGGAATACACCGGCCACCCGAGCCAATCCCTGCAATGAGGCGTTCAGGTCTGCCCGGGTCTGGGCGGTCAAGGCCATCCCCAACCTCTGCTCGAACAGTTCATCGCTCAGGCCACCTGATGCGTACACCCGCTGCAGGTACTCCACGGCACGGTCGCGTTGCACATCCGTGACCGTGGTGAAAAGACTCGGATCGATCATGTCACCCATGTTGCCCCATGGACAGACAAGTTCCACCGGGGTTAGCCCTGAACTCTCCCCGGTACCTTCCTGGGGATCAGCGCCGCCCGGAACCCAACCGGTTTCGCACCCGCAACGCCCGCTGCGCCTCTCGATTGGCGTCACGTTCCGCGATGCTTTGTCTCTTGTCCCAGTTCTTCTTGCCCGTGGCGACGGCTATCTCTACCTTGGCGTAGCCATCCTTGAAGTAGATCGACAGCGGGACGACCGTCCTCCCCGCGGCCTCGGTCTCCTTGGTGAGCCGGGTGATCTCCTTGCGGTTGAGAAGCAGCTTGCGGGATCGCTTGGCGGCATGGTTACGCCAGGTCCCGAACTCGTACTCGGGAATATTGACGTTGCGCAGCCAGACCTCGCCGTCATCCACCGTGGCGAAACCCTCGGCGAGTGAGACTCGCCCCATTCGCAGGGTTTTTACCTCGGTTCCGGTGAGTACGAGCCCGGCCTCGTAGGTCTCACCGATCTGGTAGTCGTGACGGGCTTTCTTGTTCTGGGCGACGAGCGTGCGTCCGGTTTCCCTGGGCATCCCGCCATGATGCCATGCCGGGACTCAACTGAACCAGCGAGACATCGGATTGGTAACGGAACCGTTCTCCCAGACCATGAGGTGCAAATGGCATCCAGTCGAGTACCCAGTGGTTCCCACATACCCGATGACCTGTCCCTGACTCACGTGGTCTCCGACCGAGACCACATAGCTGGTGGCGTGATTGTAGCCGGTGGTCACATAGGTGCCGCCCTTGCTGCCATGGTCGATCATGAGGCGGTTTCCGTACCCGGCGTTGAAGTAGCGCTCCGAGACCACGCCGTCTCCCGCGGCTCGGATCGGTGCTCCACAGCCGGCCGCGAAGTCAGTGCCGTCATGCAGTTTGCTGTAGCCCAAGACAGGATGAACACGCATACCGTAAGGCGAGCTGACAGCACCGTCCACCGGATGGATGAAACCGCCGCTGGAGGAAGACCCCGTGTTCGAGCCGGATGAGGAACCAGACGAGGAGCTACTCTGCTGGGAGGAGCGCTCACGGGCCTGCCGTTCCTCCTCCTCACGTTTCTGCTGGGCAATGCGTTCCTGGATACGGCGGTCGACATCGCTTGACTCGCTTTCCAGCTCGCTCTGGCGTCCCTTCTCGGCAGTCAGTTGCGAGTCGGCCTTCTCCTTGGCTGCGTCGCGTTGAGAAACCTTCTCCGTAACTTCTGCGCGTTTCGCCTTCGCGGCCTCCTCCGCCTGCTTGGAGACTGCGAGTTGTTCGGCAGCCACTTTGCGAGCCTCGGCGGCGGCGGCCTCGGCATCATCCGCTTCCTTCTTCGCAGCATCCAGCTGGAATCGACGCGAGGTCAATTCGTCCAGTTCGAGCGCGCTGGAACTGAACAACGTGTCGGCCAGCTGGGCCCGCTGGTTCATGTTGCCCACGCCGACATCGCTGAAGAGAACCGATAACTCGACCAGCCCACCGTTCTGCTGCGTGATCACCGTGACCTCCTCGGAAGTACGGGCATCCACGGAGTCATAGGCAGCCTGGGCAGCAGCCGCGTCGGCCTTCGCCTTCTTGGCCTTGGTTTCCGCGGCCGTCAGTTCCGAGGCGCGTTGGGCATCCAGTTCCTTGGCGGATGTGAGCTTGGCTTCCGCATCGGACAGGGCAGTCTCGGCGGCGGCCAATTCCGTCTTGGCGGTCTCAAGGGCGTTCACCGCATCGGTGAGCTCCTTGGAAGCGCCTTCCACCACTGACTTCTGGGCTTCGAGCTGTGAATCCAGCTGATTTCTCCTGTCCTCCAGGTCGTCCGCACCGGCTCGCGGCGCGAACGCACCGAGCATCGTGAGGCTCAGCACTGAGGCAACCAGACCACGGGTGATTCGGTTGAGGATGGGGTTTTCGGGTAGATGGGGAAGAGCCCGATTCACCTTGATCTCCTTACACGTCAGATTCTTAGGTACTTTCTGGTCGCCAGCAGCGTCGGGATGATCGACAGGGCAACACCGACAACTGCTATGTAGATGATGGCATTGAAAACATGATTTGCGCCAATCCAAGCTATAGCTGGGATTGAAGGTCTGGCCGTTTGCTCAATCAATAGCAAATAGGTAATTGCAATTGAGCCAGAAGAGATGAGGACGCCAATCAGACCGGCGATAAGACTTTCCAGCAAGAAGGGCAGCAGAATGTAGAAGTTGGAGGCCCCGACCAATCGCATGATGCCGATCTCACGTCTGCGGGTGAAGGCCGCCATCCGGATTGTGGTTGAGATCTGCAGGGCCGCCGCCAGCAGCAACAGGACACTCATTCCGATCGTCGCCCACTGGAGCCCTCCGAGAGTGTTGAACACGGGGTCGAGGACGCTCCTCAGATCCCTGACGTTCTGCACCCCCTGGAGCCCTTGGGCCTCGCTCACCACTCCCTTGTAATTCTCAGGATTCAGCAATTTGACGCGGAACGAGTCCTGCATCTGGTCAACTGTGCGGGAGGCGAGGACCGGGGAGTCCTTGAAAACCTTCTGGAACTCCTTGAAGGCCTCCTCCTGGGATTCGTAGAAGACCTCCTTGACCTCGGGATTTGCCTTCAGGGCGGCTTCAATCGCCTTGCGTTGGGCGTCCGTGGTGGCCTTCCCCGGTTCGCATGTTCCCCCCGTGCTGCGTTCCACACACAGGAACACGGAAATCTCGACCTTGCCGTACCAGCGGTCCTTGACGAGGTCCACCTCCATGGATGTGAGCAGCCCGACCCCGAAGAGCGAAAGGGAAACCGACATGGTGACTATGACCGCGATGGTCATGGCCATGTTGCGCTTCAACCCGGACCAGGTCTCCCGAAACGTGTGCCGCATTTGTTACTCCCGGTTTCTCAGTTGACGCCGTAGACGCCCTTGGCCTGATCACGCACGAGTTCACCCTTGCGCAACTCCAGGACACGGCGTCGCATCTGATCCACGATCGAGGAATCGTGGGTGGCCATGATCACAGTGGTTTCGGTCCGGTTGATCCGATCGAGCAATTTCATGATCCCGACGCTGGTCTCCGGGTCGAGATTTCCCGTCGGCTCGTCGGCGATAAGGATTTTCGGACGGTTCACGAATGCCCTCGCGATCGCGACCCTCTGCTGCTCACCACCTGAAAGTTCTTCGTTCAGCCGACTCTCCTTTCCCTCGAGTCCGACGAGCCTGAGAGTCTCCGGAACCACCTCCCGGATGACCCGCGACGGCTTGCCGATCACCTGCAGAGCGAAAGCAACGTTCTCGTAGACGGTTTTGCCCGGGAGCAGACGAAAATCCTGGAACACGGTTCCGATCTGGCGCCGCAACGCCGGCACCTTCCACTGGTTGAGGGTCGATAGGTTCTTGCCCGCAACGTAAAGCGTGCCCTTCGTCGGCCGGTACTCTCTCAAGATGAGACGCAGGAAAGTCGACTTGCCGGATCCCGACTGACCCACGAGGAAAACGAACTCGCCCTTGGCTATCTCAAGGTTGATGTTGCGAAGTGCCGGGCGATCCTGCCCGGGATAGAACTTCGTGACGTCCTCGAAAGTGATCACTGTGCTGCTCCGACCGACTAGGGGAAGTTTCCTGAGATTATCTCAGGACACGGCCTGTAGCAGTTAACCATGCCTCGCCGAACCTACCCAATCAACACGCCGCAGGTGGTTGATCCAAGTTATGGGCAGCACACCGAAGGCCCCATCCGTCGTTGCCGCCCTGCGGCGGGACGTCTGGTTCACCCGCCGGAGTATCCCACGGCTTCAGGCCCGGCCGAGACCATTTCGTCCGCGAGCCTTCTCTACCTCGCACCGGACGCATTCTTCTTGCGCCACCGGATGCCGGCATCAATGAAGCCATCCAGATCGCCGTCGAAAACAGCATCCGGGTTCCCCACCTCGTACTCGGTTCGCAGGTCCTTGACCATCTGGTACGGGTTCATTACGTAGGAACGCATCTGCGCACCCCAGGAGTTCCCCCCGTCTCCCTTGAGCGCGCTCATCTCCTTCTCGCGTTCCTGTCGAGCCAGTTCCAGGAGCCGTGACTGCAGTACCCGCAGGGCAGCCGCCTTGTTCTGCAGCTGCGATTTCTCGTTCTGGCAGCTGACCACGACGCCGGTGGGCAGATGCGTGATGCGCACGGCCGAGTCCGTGGTGTTGACGCTCTGGCCTCCCGGGCCCGAGG
>ERZ772977.1301-NODE-1301-length-12996-cov-6.594931_pt1 | contig 12996 bp, 15 predicted proteins | sample MGYA00511131_ERZ772977 | MGnify/ENA primary metagenome ERZ772977 (study PRJEB29015, sample SAMEA2737935) | human oral metagenome | biome: human oral; feature: human-associated habitat; material: dental | place: China | collected 2151 ...
ATTTTTAAAACGTTCTGTTTTCATTTATTGAGATTTTAATAATATTAATTCTTACGATTAACTGTGTTTAACAGTACTTTTACCTTAGCTATTTTCAGTTATTATACAATTATTTCTGTTAACGATTTCTGTATTGGCAAAGTTAGTTATCATTTTTGATAAAGCAAAGGAAACTTAGGAATATATAAATATTAACGGATGTCTATAAATTATAAGCAGCTAATATTCAAAGGATAAAATTAAACCATCATCTAACATGATACAAGTATCATATTATCCTTTCTACTCTTTATACAGAAGAAATATGTAAGAGAGTCACTTGCACATGACGCAGTTAATATTGGGTCTTCAGCAATTTGGAGTGATACCTTTTGAGATTAGAACTTTGAAGAAACGTCACACAGAGAAATGGAGAGTACGGAGGATTATTTATAACAAAGCTATTGTTGACACAGAGAGGCACCGTTGGTGCATGGAGAAACAGAGGATATTTGCGAGTTTTTATTAATACTTTGGTCAACTTCATTACAAAGCAGTGGTTTGCAAGATTACTTAAAAACGTTTGTTACCAAAGCTATCAGCAACACGTACACTACGACTCTGTCACTCTTTGTGCCTTCGGCACCTCCATAATATTGTCTACTTTCACCTCCGTGTTCTCCCCCTCTCTGTGTGCCTTTTATATGCAGTAGGCTTACTTTATCACTCCATATTTCGGAAGAACCTCTAATGAGCGATTTGGGTTAAACAATATGATACCTTTATAAGAGACAAAGAAAAAGATTACCTTATACATTTTACTTCTTTACTTCCCCATCCCCTCTTTTCGATTCAAACATGGACTTTTCTATTTCAAAGACGCGTTTTACATCAAAGTAAATATCAGAAGAAGTGTAATTAGCATTCGTTTCGCCCAAAACAAGACGATCACAACTACCGACTACCATCTGACTATTCACCTTAGGAATACCAAAGAAGAAGTAAACAAGATTATATTCATCCCCCACTGATGTCACGGAGAAAGGGTGTTCCTTACTACCATCACCAGTCATGAAGATTGTATCGAGAATGCGTGATAAACGAACAGAATAGACCTTAAGGCTATCGCTCAACATCCATGATTTATCAGGTTCGGTGGTTGAGAGCTTTCTGAAATGATAAATCTTAGACACAATAGCATTGGTATTAAGAGGATTGCTGGCAAGAACTTTATCTGCAAGCGTAGCAGCAACATCAAACTTACCTTCGTTCCTGGCTTTCGACATATCAAGTTCCATGAACATATCCCTACCATTATTAAGGTAAGTTCGTCCATAAACAGCCAAGATTTTGTCCTCAGCAGTCAATGTGGTATCAGCATCAACATTGATAAGAATATCAACTAACTGCTGGACATGCTGTGGATTAGCTTTTACTTCTGCCTTTATCTTATCCCAGTCTACAGACATAAATGTCTTATCCGTCTGTGCTGATACTGCTAATGGTAGCAGCAACAACACGAAAGCAAACAACTTTCTCATAGTTTTTTTGAATTTGATTTTTATATATTTGTTAAGTCTTTGGGTGTTATTGTATTTCTCCTTTATATAGTTGTCTTAGAATCTCGAGTAATCTTAGGGGTCATAGTTTTCTTAGTTTTCCTAATCTTTATAGGGCTGAGAGCGGTCTCATCTCTCAGCCCAGTCGCTCCTATCCAAGTTTCTATACCCTATTGCCTCAGCGATATGCTGCACTTGTACAGCCTCTGACTCTTCCAAATCAGCAATCGAACGTGCTACTTTTAGGATTCTGTTATAGGCGCGAGCAGACAGTTTCAAACGCTCCATAGCATCACGGAGCAATTTGATAGAGGCTTCATCAGGCTCGGCAAACTCATGAATCATACGCTCAGACATCTGCGCATTACAATGAATATTACGATAACTGCTAAAGCGATCGGTCTGAATAGCACGCGCACGGATAACACGTTCACGAATAGCAGCACTCGACTCGCCCGGTGTTGCTTGTGATATATCTTTGAAGGGGAGAGGTGCAATCTCACACTGAATGTCGATTCTGTCCATTAATGGACCTGAAATCTTAGCAAGATACTTCTGAATCTGCCCTGGAGTACAAACACAATGATGCGTAGGGTCAGCAAAATAGCCACACGGACAGGGATTCATACTTGCTACAAACATGAAACTACAAGGATAAGTAACCGTATATTTGGCACGTGAAATTGTTATATGACGATCCTCTAAAGGCTGTCGAAGTACCTCTAAAGTGTGTTTATTAAACTCAGGTAACTCATCACAGAATAACACTCCATTATGTGCAAGGGTTATTTCACCCGGCATTGGATTGGCTCCACCACCCACGAGTGCAACCTCAGAGATAGTATGATGAGGGCTACGGAAAGGACGTTGTGTAATCAATCCTGTGTCACGGCGTAACTTACCGGCTATCGAATGAATCTGAGTTGTTTCCAAACTCTCTGAAAGGGACAAAGGAGGAAGAATAGAAGGAAGGCGTTTTGCCATCATACTCTTTCCACTTCCGGGTGGTCCAACCATGATAAGATTATGCCCACCAGCCGCTGCCACCTCTAATGCTCGCTTCACATTCTCTTGTCCACGGACATCAGCAAAGTCGAGGTCGAAAGCATATTGATGCTCGTAAAACTCTTTCCGTGTATCTACAAAACAAGGTTCTGGATTCGATGTACCATTGAGAAAGTCAATTACTTGCAAGATATTATCCATTCCATAGACCTCTAACGTGTCTACCACAGCCGCTTCGTGCTCATTAGCTTTCGACACAATGATACCTTTAAACTTCTCGGCTCGTGCCTTGATAGCTATGGGTAGTATGCCTTTAACAGGCTGTAAAGTACCGTCAAGGCTCAATTCTCCCACAAGCATAAACTCTCGCAAACGGTCACAACTCATCTTCTCATTGGCAGCCAAGATGGCTATTGCCAATGGGAGATCAAAACTGGAGCCTTCCTTTTTGAGGTCGGCTGGAGCAAGATTGGCGGTGATATCGGCTACAGGAAACTTGTAACCAGTATTAAGAAGTGCTGCAGCTATACGGTCATGGCTTTCCTTTACCGCTCCGTCTGCAAGACCGGTAAGATGGAACAACACGCCCCGTGTGATACTAACTTCGACTGTCACGGTGGTGACTTCCATTCCGTTAACAGCTGCACAGAATGTTTTTACAAGCACACTATTAGTTTTTATTCGGCGCCATAACGCTGACGGATGGTGTTAGCAGTGATGTTTCTTTCGACTACTTTCCCATTGCGAATGACGATATTATCTGGTATAGTATTAAGACCAAAGGTTTTGAGTAGTGGTGTATTCAGTAGTTTTCCATCACAAACATTGAAAAACTCAATCCCATCACGCTCTAAAGTCTGCTTTACTTCCTTAGGATTGGCATCTACACAAATGCCCAAAGCAGCTATCTTTCCTGCTTTCACGGCATCACTCAGCGCACGTTGGACATCAAGACTCTCGTAACTCCATGCTGCCCATGTGCTGATAATAACGACGTCTTTTCCTTGAAAAGTCGTGTTATTAACCGTCTTTCCATTGACATCTTTAGCTGAAAACTTAGGCATCTTACTACCGATTGGCAGTGAGCCAAGCTCTGACAGATGTCGTTGAAGACGACCTAAAGTGGCATTATCGGGCTGCTCTTTTATCAATAAAGGTAAAAGCTTTGCAGCCTGTTTATAGTCAGGAGATTCTGTTTGAACAAGATAACGATTGAGTAGATACACACTCACAGCAGACTCTGGATGGTCCTTGATAAATGCGATTGCATACTTCAACTCCTCTGGAGGAGAGACACTTGCTATCTGTTTACGGAACTTAGTCATGAGTTCATTATCCTTCGTGCCCTCTACTTCCATCTCTTTCAAGTGGGAAGCATCCGCTTTTACCTCAACCGCTTCGCCCGATTCGGCAAAGATTGGTTGTGTAGAATAATTAGGGAAGATGATAATTAACGTAGAAGGTTTGCTACAAGGCTTCTCATAAGAGAAACGACCCGCCTCAATCTTGATGGTATCCAAACCCGCAATACCACCATCGGGACTATACACATAAAGCTCACCTTGATTCATATGCAAGAAGCGTCCTTCCATCTTGAAGTAACCGCTACGAGTACCACAAGAAATTAACAGCAGGGAGAACAAAAGAATGTATGCTATTCGCTTCATGCGCATAGGATTTAAGAAGAAGTGCCGCGAGCGGGACTCGAACCCGCACAGCCATTACTGGCCAAGGGATTTTAAGTCCCTCGTGTCTACCAATTCCACCATTGCGGCAAACCGTTTGCAAAGATAAGGCTAAATCTTCGAACTGGCAAAGGTTTTGCAAGTTTTTTTATTTATTAGTCTTATTAAGCCTATTGAACCTATTAATCCAATCAGGCTAATTACCTTAATTTACCCCCAAAACACCATATGGTTCCGTACTTCTTGCACGATAGCGTATCAATTTCTTGCCACTATCACCCGAAACAATATTTCCGCCAGTGTTAAGGTTATACTTACGATGACAGTTATTACAAGTACCAAAGCCATCACTACTTATCTTCAACTCATAAGAACGCAGTGGAAGCGTATTCGTATTGAAGCAATTAGGACATTGCAAGTCGTAAGCATAGAAAGGAGAAGGGTTGTCCAAGTTGCCATAACCCACAATAAGTCCATTGCTCAAGCCCACATGTTTCCAACTCTCCAACCTAAGATCAATCCCATCAAACCACACAGGTGCACTTGATTTCAGTCCTTGATTGTTCTCAAAGAAGAAACAATAACGACCACTGACAACGTTAGTTCTTATCGTACAATACACACCCGGCGATAAAGGATTCATCGCTGAGGCAAGGATGGGGTCTTGATGTGTCTCGTTGTGAAAGGTGAAGAAGTTACGATGACTACTATACTCATAGTCAACTACATCACCGCAAGATGACAATAGCACTACAAGCATTAACAAAACAGACTGAACAACCTTCTTCATACCTTACTTCTTTATCTATATAAAACCCATCAAATCCTCCTCCCTTAGGAAGGAGGTGAACGCCTTATTCGAACGGAATCATTGCCAACGCATCGGCAATCTTCTCAATACCTTCCTGCAAAGGCTTTGACACCATACCCTTTGCAAAGAAAGGAATATCAGCATCTATCGTGAGTTTCATCTTTGAAGAAGTCTCTGTTACAGGCAGTATCTGAATCCAAAAATTGAATGATAAGGGTGAGTTATCACTCTCAAACTTAATCGTCTTAGGCTCTTCACGCTCGATAATACGCATAGAAATCTGACCAACAGGGTCAACATTCACAGACAAGGAGTCCTGATCAAAGGTGATATTCTGTAATCTTTCTTTCACCTTATCCATATCATCATTACCCGTAGAACCTTCTGGGAGACGCTCCTTCAGACGCTGTACATTATTCAAGTCGCTCAGCGTGTTGTATACACACTGCTGAGAATGAGGAATTTGCTTTACGCTACTTTCAAACTTTGTCATTGATAATCTTTATTGGGGAATTTAAGAGAAAAGAACTGGAAGAAAGCAGAACTGATTGTAATAGAACTCTATAACTATATGTAGGGACGCACGAAGAATGCGTCCTCTACATAAAATTATATTCAATCAATCCCTAAGAAAGAAAGGTCTTTACTTCCAGCAGAATGATTAGAGATTACTTTCTCCAGTTTGCTGGGTCCTTACGCCAATCATGCAACATAGAAACCTCAGACTCCTTGATATAACCAGTTTCAAGGGCTTTCTCTACAACATGCTCATAATCGGTGAGGGTAACAAGCTTTACATTAGCCTCACGGAATGCCTCCTCAGCAACTGGGAAACCATAGGTATAAGATGCAACCATACCCACAACCTCAAAACCAGCCTCACGAAGTGCAGCAACAGCTTTCAAAGAAGAGCCACCAGTTGAGATAAGGTCTTCTACAACAACAACCTTAGAACCTGCAGGGAGTTCGCCTTCAATCTGATTCTTCATACCATGGTCCTTTGGTTTCGGACGAACGTATGCGTATGGCAATGCCAACTCATCAGCAACGAGCATACCCTGTGCGATAGCACCCGTAGCAACACCAGCTACAGCCGTAGCCTCAGGGAAGTTCTCAAGGATAGCATGAACCAACTCGAGCTTCACAAACGAACGTACATCGTGAAACGATAACGTCTTGCGATTATCACAATAGAATGGTGACTTCCAACCACTTGCCCATGTAAATGGGTCGTTAGGCTGCAACTTAATAGCTTTAATTCCGAGCAGTTTGCCTGCAAAGACTTTCTTTAAATCTTCCATCTTGATAGTTTATGGTTATATACTAACTGCAAACTTACACATTTTTTCTGAGATTAAAGGATAAAAAGACTATAAAAGAAGATAACAAGAACAGATGTTACTCCTATCAAATACAAGAGTGATTCTATTTGCTTTGAGTTGTATAACTCTTCCAAACAATCATCTAACGCAAATTTTCCGACGACAAATTGCATTGGTGTTAAGCCTCCGCACCAATGGTGCGGACCATCAACACATTATGTGCGGACCATCAACACATCACGTGCGGACCATCAACACATCACGTGCGGACCATCAACACAACAATAGAAGAGGGAGAAAAATATCCATATCTGCCACCAAAACTGATACTGTTAACTACTAATTACTTGCGAAGATGAGTACTACTTATAGACTAACAATAATAAAACAAGGAATAATAAGACAGCTTAATCATTATTCGCAAAGCCAAGTGAGAGGACACTAATCTTGACATTCGTCCCTTTAAGGAGTTCTTTGGCGGCTGCAACGAGGGTGGCACCTGACGTGATTACATCATCAACCAACAAAATGTGTTGATTGTTTAAGGGGGAAGTATCGAGGAGGAGGAAGGCTTTCTCTACGTTTTCATTTCGTTCCCAACGACCTTTCTGCGTCTGACTGCCATAAAAACTGATACGTTCTAAGACCTTATCCAAGACAGGTAAACCAGTTTCTGCACTGATACCACGCACAATCTCCACACTTTGATTATACCCTCTTTCTCGCTCACGCTGGCGAGCAAGTGGCACAGGAACCACAGCTGTGATTCCATCAAAGAAACCATCTTGTGCAAACTCTGCTGCAACAATACGTCCAAGATGCTCGCCTATCTCAGGATGACCGCCATACTTAAGTTGATAAAGCAAACGACTGGTGTCAGAATGGGCTTTATAAAAGAAGAAGGCTGTGCCCTTCTCTATGGGAATCCTACCCCAAAAGAGACGCACAAGTTTATTGTCATAACTCGACTTAGAATAGCCCGTACGAGGGAGACAATGATTACAACAAGCACACATTACCTCCTCCGTAACGGTCAGACGCCCACCACAAATCGTACATGAACGAGGAGCAAGGGTGTCTATCAGGCGAGCCAATAAACTAATCGTCTGTGTCATCGTCTACGAAGTCTACATCATCATCCGCAGCAACGACTCCTTCATCTATACACCTGCGGATTAAATCCATCGTAAAACCACGTCCCATGGCAAACTTTATCAGCTTCATTGAACGCTCGTAATCGTTCTCTGCTTTAATAGTACGATACTTACTCGCTAACAATGGGCGCAAGACCTCAAGATATTCTTCATCTTCAATAGCATCAAGGATAGGCGAAGAGATAGCACTATCGACTTTCTTCATCCACAACGCCTGCTCAATCTTTCGTCTACCCCACTTGTTATAGCGGATTTTATCATGCACAAAAGACTCGGTATAACGACTGTCATCAACGTAATGCAGCGTTATCAACTTCTCCATAATACGTGCTTGCGCATCTTCTGCCAGTCCCCATTTGCGCATCTTCTCTAACATCTCGCCAGAACAATGTTCGCCTTTCGCACATAAATCGGCAAGTTTCTTCAGGGCTTGTGGCTCTAATACGGGTCGTTTCTGTATCATGGTCGGATGGCTTTAGTGAATCGGAGCTTACCGAACTGGTCTTCTCGCAGTTCTATCTGCTTATAACCTAACATGTTTAACATCTCCTTCACGTCATTAATATACAATGGATTGGTCTCAAAATAAAGTACCCCATCAGCCGACAAAGCCTGCACGCCATACTCAGCTATTGCCCGATAGAAGCGTAGCGGGTCATCATCAGGAACGAAAAGAGCCGTTTCTGGTTCATATGCAAGTACATTTCCCTCCATCTCTGTTCGTTCTCTGTCACAGATATAAGGTGGATTACTCACAATAACATCAAACTTCTGCTGCATAGCTGATGCTGAAGGATGAAGTGCATCCTCCATCTTTAGCTCCACACGTACCTGATATTGGTGTACATTCTCACGTGCGATAAGTAGTGCATCACCCGATATATCCCACGCTGTAACCGCCGAGTTGCGTAGGTCGGCAGCCAATGTAACAGCAATACAGCCACTACCTGTTCCAACATCTAAGACCTGTAGGGGCATAGGAGGTTGCAAGGCACAATAAGGTCGGTTGTAATCCTCCTCTACCCAACGGCACAGTACCTCAGTTTCTGGGCGTGGAATCAATACGCCCGGAGCCACATGAAACGTGCGTCCACAAAAGGTTTCACGTCCTAAAACATACTGTACAGGCTCCGAACGCTCCAAACGAAGGATGATTTTCTCTAAATCCTCCTCCGCTTCTCGTGATAATTCATTAACTTTGCCCGTATAAATATCGGTCAGCGTAATGCCAAACTGCACCTCTAACACAAGCCGAACGATAGCTTGTGCCTCACCATCATCATACAAGGGAGTGAGTCTGTGCCATAAATCTTGGTATGTCATAGCTGCAAAGATAGGAATTTTAATGAAATGAAACAAGAAGAAACTGACGAAAAATACATGCGTCGTTGCCTGCAATTGGCTCGTAACGGACAACTGCTTGCCAAGCCTAACCCAATGGTTGGAGCGGTCATTGTGAGCAAGGAGGGTAGGATTATCGGCGAGGGTTACCACGTACGCTGTGGCGAAGGACACGCAGAGGTGAACGCTTTTGCATCTGTAAGGAAAGAGGACGAGGCTTTGCTACGTGAAGCAACGGTGTATGTCAGTCTTGAACCTTGTTCTCATTATGGGAAGACACCTCCTTGTGCCGACTTGATTATCAGTAAGGGTGTGCGCCGTGTTGTGTGTGGTTGCATCGATCCTTTTGCCGAAGTGCAAGGACGTGGAGTAAAGAAGATTCGCGAAGCAGGGATAGAAGTGACCGTGGGCGTATTGGAGAAAGAGTGCTTAGAACTGAATAAACGGTTTATTACTTATAATACACATAAACGACCTTATGTGATATTGAAGTGGGCAGAAGCGAGTAGCCCCTCCCCCTTACCCCTCCCCCAAAGGGAGGGGAGTAATCACCGAGATTCCCCTGATAGCTCAGAAAAAGTCATTGCCAATATAACTATTGAAAATAGAAACGATAGAATAGATTGTAACAATAAACCTTCTGTGGCTTACATTGGCAACTTGCCGGGTAAAGACTATCAGCCATTGATTATCTCTACACCCTTTACAAAGATGTTAGTACATAAGATGAGGGCGGAGAATGATGCGATACTCGTTGGGAAAACAACGGAAGAATTAGAACAACCACAGCTGACAGTGAGAGAATGGAGCGGTCCAAATCCGGAGAAATTGGTGCTGACAAGTCAACCGACAAAAGCTGGAGAATACGCAACACCTGCTGAAGTACTGTCGCATCTCTATGCGGAAAAGAAGCAAAGTCTCATCGTGGAAGGTGGTGCAAAGACTTTACAGAGTTTTTTGGATGCAGGACTATGGGACGAGATACGCATAGAATCGGCTCCTTTCACGGTTAACGAAGGTGTAGAAGCGCCAAAACTCCCAGAGAACATACGTGTTGTAAAGGTTGAGAAGTATGTTAACACGATTGTAACCTACGAGCGAACGTAGGATGAAATGACATCCATTCGATACAACAAAACGGCTAAAAACAATTTATCTTCATGAAAAAAAAGAATTCTTTTCATGAAGATAAATATTTATTTTCACGACAAAAAATATTTCTTTTCATGAAAATAATTCGACAATAAGACTGAGTTTGAAGTGCAATCGTCTTTTTAATTGCACTTATTTGTCATAATATTCAACACCATATCATCGGTAATACACATCGCTTCCTTACCAATACTTGTGAGGTTGCGGATAGATTTATCAACATCTTCATCAATGATTCCCTCTGCAGACGTTACGTGCTTGCCCTCCATGGAAAGCGTTGCAGAAAGGATAGCTGTTGACACTCCCGATGAAATCTTCAGTGAACAACTTGGCTTCGCACCATCGCAAATCATACCCGTAAGGTTGGCTATCATGTTCTTTACTGAATGACAAACATTGATATAATTGCCTCCCATCAGATAAGTAATACCGCAGCTGGAACCAATACTTGCTACCACACAACCGCAAAGGGCAGAGAGTGCACCAAGACTCTGCTTGATATAGATAGCTGTCAGATGACTCAAGGTGAGTGCTCGGATAAGTTCTTCACGTGTATTCTCATTCTCCTTCGCAAAGACAGCCACTGGATTGGTTGCACAGATACCCTGATTTCCAGAACCACTATTACTCATCACTGGTATCAAAGCACCACCCATACGAGCATCACAGGCTGAAGCGGTCTTCGCAATAACGTGCGAGAAGATGCTATTACCAAAGATTCCGCGACTCAAAGGACGGTCCATTATCTTACCCAAACAATGTCCGTAGTTTCCTTTCAAAGCCTCAGCTGCAGCACGAAGATTATAACGTTTTGCCTCAAGGATAAACTCAATCTCATCGACAGGAGTGGTTGTAGCAAACTCCCATACCGTATTGAGGTTCAGACAAAGGGGTGCTTTTTCGACAGCAGCTGTGCTGGGTTGCATCTTATCGAGCAGAATAGTACCGTCCTTCTCTTCAAAGACAATATTCGTATGGGTACCCATGATGATGGCTGTGGCACGATGTCCCTCAGCCTCACAAGTAATTTCTATGTATAGTTTCTCGGTGATACCATCCTTCAGTTTGACATCAATTCGATTCTCACTGATAAATGTCTTGCCAGCTTCCAACGTATCAGGTGTAAGGTCCTTGATAACCTCCAACTGATATTCTGACTTACCCACCAAAGCACCAAGGGCAATAGCAATAGGCAATCCTATCATTCCCGTGCCAGGAATACCGACTCCCATCGCATTCTTCAGAATATTAGCAGAGAGCAACACGCTAATATGTTCTGGTTTCTGACCTAACAACTCTGTAGCGCGTGCAGTACACAATGCCACAGCCATTGGCTCTGTACAACCCACAGCAGGTACTACCTGCTGGTGTATCAACTCGATAATCTGTTCTCTAATGTTCTTCTCAAGCATAATGATTTGATTTAGGTTTAGCTTGATATTATTATGATATTAAATAATTCTCCTTCGTATCTACCCGCTCAAACATCAATCTATTTGAGAGAGCTTATTACTTAACTCTTGTAGCATAGCCTCCATCTTCTGACGTCGATTGATAGAGAATGTAGAGCCATTCGCCTCAACATAGTCGAATAACATATATGATTTCTCCATCAGCATCTGCCGCAAAGGCTGCACTTTGTAGCTTGCTTCAGCATATAGCAACTCTGCAACCATATTGATTTTGTCTATCCGTTCTTCCTCTTCCCACTGATCCTTGGCATATGTCAACAGCTCATCAACAGAGAGATTACGTAAGACGTCATACTCTCCAACATACTGTCTATAAAGGTCTTTCAAGTCCTTATCTCGCTTCAAGTCATCGTCTTTCTTCGTAAGAAAGCGTGAAATAGCAGCATTAAACTCCTCTATCAGACGAATAAAATAATCTCGTTGTAACATAGTAGATTTCCTTTTATGACACAAAAGTAAATAAAAAAATGATATAAATCCACTTTTCAGCGTATAATTAGATAAAAAACTTGCAGATATCAAATCTAATACCTATCTTTGTAACGAACTAAACTTTATAATACTATGCCTGAGATATTTCGTTTTTTTGGTTTTTCATTCTTTTTCTATAGCCGAGAGCATGAACCAATTCACATACATGTGGAAGGTGCAGAAGGCTTTGCAAAGTATAATTATGACGGAAAAGACTTCGTTTTATCTACCAGTAGAGGATAAAAAAACAACCAATTAAAGAAGATAAAATTTATAATAGATGAGAACAAAGATATAATTATCTCACGTTGGAAAGAGTATTTTGAGAAATAAGGAGGTTGATATGAAAATAAAAGAGATTTGGTTCGACCAAAAATATATATACGGTAAGGATGAGGAAGGGCATACACTTCGTCAGTCACTCTTATGGTATCCCCACCTTGCAACGGCTTCAGACAAAGAGCGGGCAAGCTATCAAATAGGCTTTGATAGTATTCACTGGCGTAATTTAGATGAAGACATAAGTTTTGAAAGTTTTAGCTATGAAGATGTAGAACCTACTGCCCTGCAAAGGTTTTTCATTACCCATAAGGAACTGGACATTGCAGAGTTTGCAAAACTCATTGGTATCAATGCTTCCCTACTGCACGACTATATCAATGGTTTTAAAAAACCATCCATAGAAAGGGAAAAAGAGATACTAAAATGTATCCATAAAATTGGCTCTGAATACATTGCTATTACTTTTTAAAACAGTAAACTTTGTTTGAAAATAAATAAAATAATTAGTCCAGTTAGGCTTGTGTGACTAATTAGGCTAATAGAACAGGCACTTTCAGGACTATGAAAGACTTTCCCACAGCTTCTTGTAAAATTCATGTTTGGTCATTGTTTGGACATTCCCAAGGATTATCAACTTCATTCTGGCACGTGTTATAGCCACGTTCATACGGCGTAAATCACGCAAGAAACCTATCTGACCATCATCATTGGAACGCACAAGGGCGGAAAGCATTGGTTGCCATACAGAGGGTATTGGGACACT
>ERZ772977.1304-NODE-1304-length-12963-cov-8.092423_pt1 | contig 12963 bp, 16 predicted proteins | sample MGYA00511131_ERZ772977 | MGnify/ENA primary metagenome ERZ772977 (study PRJEB29015, sample SAMEA2737935) | human oral metagenome | biome: human oral; feature: human-associated habitat; material: dental | place: China | collected 2151 ...
GGACCCGGTCCAGGTAGACGTTCATGTACGTGGAGTAGGAGTGCACCTCGTCGACAATGACGACCTTGCGGGACAGTCCCAGGTGTCGCATGGCCAAGTGTGGGGAACGCATTGCCCCGAACAGCAGGTGGTCCACGGTAGTGACGACGAAATCCGACAGCATCGACTTCTTGCGTCCGCTGAACCAGGCCAGGATCGCCAGGTCGACTCTGCGGCCGTCCTCGGAGTCTGCGGCACGACCCGTTCGAGCCTCTTCCTCGTCCCATCCAATCCCGATAGGGCGTGGGCTCTCACCGGTCGAGTCGTCAAGCGATCCAAGGAGCCGGTCACGGATCTCGTAACCGCGGCGTCGCAGAAGCTGTGCCGCCTTGTTGAGTCGAGACCGTCCGTGCAGGAGTTGAGCGGCGAACTCCGACGGCGCCCCCTTACCGGCGTAGGCCTTCTCAATGTTCTCCAGCCAGTCGAGCTCGCGGGAGAACATGGCGTCCGTGGTCGCCTGGGTGGGGAGGGCGAAGAGGATTCCGGAGCGGCGTGTGCGGGCGGCGAGCACCTCGGCGGCCATGAGAGCCGCCTCAGTCTTCCCTCCTCCCGTGGACTCCTGGACGATAAGTATGCCCGGCAGGTCCATGGTGCGGGCGGCCTGGAGTGTGCGGGCCTGGACGTCGGTGGCGCGAGCGCCATCGGGCAGGTTGAAACGGTTGGTGAGCAGGCAGTCGGGAGCGGAGCCCTCGTCGCGGGGACGCCATGGTGCGGGGATCTCCAGACGCGACAGGCCGGTGGCCGCACGAAGGACATGGGCGTCGGGCGCGAGCAGGCGCGCACCATCGTCCTCGAGGGGCAGCAGCGGGAAATAGGCTTCGGTCGAGGCAATCCAGTCCGAGACGATGAGCAGTCCCGAGAGCTCCACGAGGAAGGGCTGGGACCATCGGTGACGCGCCCAGCGAGGAAGAAGAGCCGCAGCACCGGTGCGTCGTGTGACGAGTTCGAGGAGCTCGTGGCGGGTCACGCTCCACGCCTCATCCTCGCCGAGGAGGTGCTCATGCCCGTAGTAGTCCGTGGTGAGAGCCGCCGTCGTGGGCGGGATACCGTGATGTGCGCCGACGACGGAGGCGAGGGCCTCGGCAGGTTCAAGGTCCCAACCATGCCCGTCCATGAGCCATTTCTCCAAGATCAAGTGCCCCGCCAGGGCATGCGGAACCTTGCGCCGCTCGAGTCGATCAACCGGCTCGTGGATCAGCCCCACCTCCTTCATGCGGTCGTCGAGGCCCGGGGCCTGGACGGAGAAGGCCGGGGTGCACTTGCCGATGTCGTGGACGCCAGCGACCCAAGAGGCGAGCAGGCAGAACTCTTCCACCGAGGTCAGTCCTGAGTCGGAGTCCGCGAACTCGCGCTCAATGAGTTCGCAGACGGTGGGCGCCAACCAGCGTCTAGCGAGGTGCTCAGCCACCGCCGCGGCGTCGAGCAGATGCAGCCAGAGTGGAAGCCAGTGACGGCTCTCAGGGTCGTAGCCGAACTTGGCCCACGCGGATCGGGCTTGCGTCGACAGCGTCACAGGGATCTCCTTCGTTGGAGCGAGCCGAATGAGCTAACGGATGGACCTCGTCGCTGAGGCTCGTCCGCAAGGGGGAATCCGGAGTGTTTCAGCGGAAGCTGCATGCTGCCACACAGTAGTGACAGCCTACCCCTAAGACACTCGGATCATTCAACCAAAGGAGCATCGGGGACCGAGTTTCCACGGAAGATAGTAGCACGCACACCACTCATCATAAAAACGGCGACGCAGCGGAACATCTGATACTCCAGACCCTCGGAGGGCGATCGACGAAGCGACTTTAACCGGTGCGGTTAATTTTCTGCCGCGCTGTCTCTGGCGATGTATTTCGATGCTCGTCAAGAATTCTGGTGACTAGACGTACGAGTGGGGCTGGCAACCCGATTCACTCGAGCTGCCAGTCCCACTCGTAGTCAGGTTCGAGTCCTGATCAGGCCTCGGCCGTCCCCCTCGTGACCGTCTCGGTGACCTTCTCGACGGTGGCGGTGGGCTCCTTCACAGCCGGGTCCGCCACAACGGAGGCATCCACGCAGCCGACCTCCCGCTTGATGAGGTCCAGGTGGGCACCAAGTCCAGGCACCCCCGGACTCATGAGCCGGTCACTCCACCTCAAGCACACAGGCCGTTCTCCCACTCTCCCACCCGCGCAGGGTTTACAGGGCCCTCCCCCTCCTCGGGCAAGTGCTCTTGGATCATCCCCACTCGCGCGGGGTTTACATGACGTTGGTCCAGACCAGGGACTTGTACCACGGATCATCCCCGCTCTCGCGGGGTTTACGTGGGGCGGTACATGAGCTCGATGGTCAGTGCCGGATCATCCCCGCTCTCGCGGGGTTTACTTAAGAATCGCGTCATTAGCCTTAAGGTCGTCCGGATCATCCCCGCTCGCGCGGGGTTTACTCAAGTTCACCATCGATCCGCTCCGCATACTGCGGATCATCCCCGCTCGCGCGGGGTTTACTCAAGATCGGCCACCAGTTGCGCGTCCTGCTCCGGATCATCCCCGCTCGCGCGGGGTTTACGCTCGGGCGCCCGGTGAGGGTGAGGAGCTGGCCGGATCATCCCCGCTCGCGCGGGGTTTACCGCCTGGAGCTGGGCGAGCGCGGGGAGGTCGCGGGATCATCCCCGCTCGCGCGGGGTTTACCACGAGTTAAGGCTGGCTACAAGAACCTGACTGGGATCATCCCCGCTCGCGCGGGGTTTACGCGACATTCCCCACGAAGTCCGTCAGGGCGGGCGGATCATCCCCGCTCGCGCGGGGTTTACTGCTGGAGCGGTCCGCCCCCAAGGAGGAGATCGGGATCATCCCCGCTCGCGCGGGGTTTACAATCGACTACGAGGCTGAGCGCCCTATCGGGTAGGATCATCCCCGCTCGCGCGGGGTTTACCATTACTTCTTCTCCTTGTCGTCAGAATCGCCAGGATCATCCCCGCTCGCGCGGGGTTTACCGGCGGGGCCACGAGTGGTGGCACCAATGCCGGGGATCATCCCCGCTCGCGCGGGGTTTACTCAAGGCGAATGATGCAGTACTCAGGGACAGCCGGATCATCCCCGCTCGCGCGGGGTTTACGAGGGGCCTTCGAAGTTAACGGTGGGTCCGCGAGGATCATCCCCGCTCGCGCGGGGTTTACTCTCCTAAGTTCAGAAATACGTTCACGGAAGTGGGATCATCCCCGCTCGCGCGGGGTTTACCACGTCACATCGACGTCGAGCCCGTACTTGGCGGGATCATCCCCGCTCGCGCGGGGTTTACGCGTTCGTCTCCCAGTCAAGCCAGAACGTCGCCGGATCATCCCCGCTCGCGCGGGGTTTACGGTGCGGCCGCCCTGGTCTCGGTCCTGAAGTCGGGATCATCCCCGCTCGCGCGGGGTTTACGGAAACCCCTATGGGTGGGCCGCCATCGGTCGGGGATCATCCCCGCTCGCGCGGGGTTTACAACTGGGGAACTCTAGCGATCAACAAGTATGGCGGATCATCCCCGCTCGCGCGGGGTTTACCGCGCCGCGACGTCCATCATCTGGACGATTCCGGGATCATCCCCGCTCGCGCGGGGTTTACTCAACAGCATATCCTTTGGTCACTACTGTGATTGGATCATCCCCGCTCGCGCGGGGTTTACAGACGGTGGTCTTATCCTTATACCGGTCAACGGGGATCATCCCCGCTCGCGCGGGGTTTACTGAATGGCGACCATATTGATTTGTTCACCAAAGGGATCATCCCCGCTCGCGCGGGGTTTACTGTCCATGAGTGCTTACGAGACGATTTTCAACCGGATCATCCCCGCTCGCGCGGGGTTTACGCCGCGGGCGGAAAATACGTGTCATTCTTCCCGGGATCATCCCCGCTCGCGCGGGGTTTACGTTGAGTCCGCCGCACCCGTCGCATAGTCACCGGGATCATCCCCGCTCGCGCGGGGTTTACTCGATCATTTGGTTTTACATAGATATCACCCTCGGATCATCCCCGCTCGCGCGGGGTTTACTTCTTGTCACCTTCCATTCGCATGACAGCGTCGGGATCATCCCCGCTCGCGCGGGGTTTACATTTCCTCCGGCAGTCCCGTCCAGTGATAGCGGGGATCATCCCCGCTCGCGCGGGGTTTACTGCTTATACGCATCCAGGACCGACTTGCGCTCAGGATCATCCCCGCTCGCGCGGGGTTTACCTCTCGGCATAGGTGATGGTGTCTACAACGGCCGGATCATCCCCGCTCGCGCGGGGTTTACCTTCCAGGTGATCTTGTCGGCCACGGAGAGGGAGGATCATCCCCGCTCGCGCGGGGTTTACTCGCCCGCATGGAATCCCCCGTCAGGGGTCAGGGGGTCATCCCCGCTCGCGCGGGGTTTACTCCAGCCAGAACGTGGCGCGCCCCGCATACGCCGGATCATCCCCGCTCGCGCGGGGTTTACATTCATGATCCCCCTGTGCTGTGATTAGTGTCGGGATCATCCCCGCTCGCGCGGGGTTTACAATAATGTCGGTGGGAGCGCGTCGCTTGAAGCAGGATCATCCCCGCTCGCGCGGGGTTTACCCCGCCGGCCACCCCTTATTCGACGCCGTTTACGGATCATCCCCGCTCGCGCGGGGTTTACCAACTCATGACAATCATATCCACCGTCGTCATCGGATCATCCCCGCTCGCGCGGGGTTTACATCGTCAACGCCGAGCAGGACAAGCGCGGTTTCGGATCATCCCCGCTCGCGCGGGGTTTACTGGCCGGACGAGAACCTGACTCCAGATGGCGGAGGATCATCCCCGCTCGCGCGGGGTTTACCGTCGGCCTCCCAGTCCAGCCAGAAAGTTGCCCGGATCATCCCCGCTCGCGCGGGGTTTACCAAACTTCCAGATAAACTTAAGTGTATGTCTCGGGATCATCCCCGCTCGCGCGGGGTTTACGCATCGTCTTGCTCATCATCGTGATCCTTTCGGGGATCATCCCCGCTCGCGCGGGGTTTACGTCTCGGCGAGCACCCACCCACTGGCGGGGGCGGGATCATCCCCGCTCGCGCGGGGTTTACCCTCGACCGAGACGGGATGAGTCAAGCCGAGGCGGATCATCCCCGCTCGCGCGGGGTTTACGCGGCACGCTCAGCGTCGCCCGTCTCGTAGCTGGGATCATCCCCGCTCGCGCGGGGTTTACTCTTCCTCCACCAGGAAGCTCTCGCCCTCACCGGGATCATCCCCGCTCGCGCGGGGTTTACGATGCGTTTAACTGGTTCATGAACGGCGCTGTCGGATCATCCCCGCTCGCGCGGGGTTTACTAATTGTTCCAGATAGGAACACATGTGTCCGCTGGATCATCCCCGCTCGCGCGGGGTTTACCATCTGGGGTGCTGTGAGCGCCTCTGAGGGCCGGGATCATCCCCGCTCGCGCGGGGTTTACCGGCGAAGGTTAGCTCGTCTGCGTGCACGCCGGGGATCATCCCCGCTCGCGCGGGGTTTACGCGCTGCAGAGGACCTGCCACGCTTCGAGCTGGGGATCATCCCCGCTCGCGCGGGGTTTACCGCACCCCTGCTACGACTATCCGGGCTGGTGCCGGATCATCCCCGCTCGCGCGGGGTTTACCCGCACCCTACTGATATCTACGTGTTAGGTTTGGGATCATCCCCGCTCGCGCGGGGTTTACCACAGGATTCACCCAGAGAGTGTTCGGCTACCGGGATCATCCCCGCTCGCGCGGGGTTTACTGCGAAGACGAGGGGCAGGAGTACGGGCCGTGCGGATCATCCCCGCTCGCGCGGGGTTTACAGGGTGGCGCGAGCTGTCCTGGGTGGCGTACAGGGATCATCCCCGCTCGCGCGGGGTTTACGTTGGTGTGTGGTGTGTGGTGTGTGTACGTGTGGGATCATCCCCGCTCGCGCGGGGTTTACGAGAGACGTAGGCCTAAGGTCCCACGAACACCGGGGATCATCCCCGCTCGCGCGGGGTTTACTGTTTCCAATGCATGTGTGGTCATGGCCTCCCCGGATCATCCCCGCTCGCGCGGGGTTTACTCTACAGTTCAGGAGGAGCATATGGACACTATCGGATCATCCCCGCTCGCGCGGGGTTTACGCGTCTCACGGAGGACTCTGAGGTGTTGAAGCGGGATCATCCCCGCTCGCGCGGGGTTTACGCCAACCATGCCCGGAGCATGTCGGGGTTGGCCGGATCATCCCCGCTCGCGCGGGGTTTACGGGTGGGCGGTGCTGCTTATGTCGAAACGATCGGGATCATCCCCGCTCGCGCGGGGTTTACGACACAGCCCCGGCTTGACTCATCCCGTCTCGGGGATCATCCCCGCTCGCGCGGGGTTTACCTGAGAAGGTTAGCTCGTCTGTGTGCACGCCGGGGATCATCCCCGCTCGCGCGGGGTTTACCACACCAGGGCCACTGCCATGCGCCGCATCGTCGGATCATCCCCGCTCGCGCGGGGTTTACTCAAGGCCAGTGACGCCGTCCTCAAGGCAGGTCGGATCATCCCCGCTCGCGCGGGGTTTACACACACCAGTAAATGAACGAGTCTGTGTTTGTGGGATCATCCCCGCTCGCGCGGGGTTTACACGACTCAATCAACTATAACGACCCGATCACTGGGATCATCCCCGCTCGCGCGGGGTTTACCCATCTCCTGTATACATTTCCACGTGATCTGTGGGATCATCCCCGCTCGCGCGGGGTTTACCACCAAAGGTGGCCGGAGTTGGCGTGAGAGTTGGGATCATCCCCGCTCGCGCGGGGTTTACAGGAGGGTTTCTCCGGCTCGATGGCGTCGCTCAGGATCATCCCCGCTCGCGCGGGGTTTACTGGGCGCGTAACTGGCTGATCGTTAACGAGTCGGGATCATCCCCGCTCGCGCGGGGTTTACCACCAGTTAGCATCCCTCACCGTAGACAGGTCAGGATCATCCCCGCTCGCGCGGGGTTTACACCGCAAGGAGAATGCTGACGGTGGTGCTTGGCGGATCATCCCCGCTCGCGCGGGGTTTACTAGCCACCCAGTTTCCCGATACCACCCAGAGGGGGATCATCCCCGCTCGCGCGGGGTTTACCCTGTTTCTCAGAAGAACCGTGCTACTACATTCGGATCATCCCCGCTCGCGCGGGGTTTACCAGGTACCGCGAGGCCACCCACCCGATTCGGCAGGATCATCCCCGCTCGCGCGGGGTTTACGGGGCCCGGGAACTGAGGTGACGCTGTGCAATGGGATCATCCCCGCTCGCGCGGGGTTTACCCACGGTCGCTATTGACCGACTCCAGTTCGTTAGGATCATCCCCGCTCGCGCGGGGTTTACCAGCAAGACGACTGCGGAAAGCAAAGAGAACGGGGATCATCCCCGCTCGCGCGGGGTTTACGTGCCACCAGATGTGGCACCGCCCGATCCGCCGGGATCATCCCCGCTCGCGCGGGGTTTACGTGCGAAGTCATTTGAATATCTCGGTGAATGTGGGATCATCCCCGCTCGCGCGGGGTTTACACGTAAAACCTAATGATCGAATCATGCAAATGCGGATCATCCCCGCTCGCGCGGGGTTTACGACTACAGCAAGTAAGGAGAACCACGATGCCCGGGATCATCCCCGCTCGCGCGGGGTTTACCGTCGCGTTCTGACCGCTCTGCTAGATGCCGGCGGATCATCCCCGCTCGCGCGGGGTTTACCCGCTTCAGGAGTTCAAGCGCGGCGCCCTTGAGGGATCATCCCCGCTCGCGCGGGGTTTACCCAGGAGTCGACACCCCGCTCGTGTCGTGACTCGGATCATCCCCGCTCGCGCGGGGTTTACACCCAGCGCGGGCGTGCACTTCGACAGACCGGGGGATCATCCCCGCTCGCGCGGGGTTTACACCGTGTTTCCACTCACCAACCACTGACGTGAGGGATCATCCCCGCTCGCGCGGGGTTTACATGAGCGATATCGTCGAAGAATGTGAAACGCCCGGATCATCCCCGCTCGCGCGGGGTTTACAACAAATGGGATTACGCCCGAAACTGTTTTGCGGGATCATCCCCGCTCGCGCGGGGTTTACACCGTGTTTCCACTCACCAGCCACTGACGTGAGGGATCATCCCCGCTCGCGCGGGGTTTACGCCACGCGGGCTGGCACATATGCGCTGTCGAAGGGATCATCCCCGCTCGCGCGGGGTTTACGCCCTCGGTACGCAATTCGTGTCGCCAACAATGGGATCATCCCCGCTCGCGCGGGGTTTACCCTATGTGGCCAGGAAGGGGGATGTCGTCTATGGGATCATCCCCGCTCGCGCGGGGTTTACCCAAGCGCGCTGCTGCACACCAGTGCACCCGAGGGATCATCCCCGCTCGCGCGGGGTTTACCCGACTATTAAAAGCAGCAGTATTAACTGTCTTGGATCATCCCCGCTCGCGCGGGGTTTACGACAGACCGGGTTATGAGTTCGCGCAGCGCCAGGGATCATCCCCGCTCGCGCGGGGTTTACCTGTCAACGATTACAGGCCACGCGGTCGCCCCGGGATCATCCCCGCTCGCGCGGGGTTTACTATGGGATGTCTGCTCGTCGGCTGGTGGAGATGGGATCATCCCCGCTCGCGCGGGGTTTACTGAGCAATACCCACGGTAATCGGGTCGTTATAGGGATCATCCCCGCTCGCGCGGGGTTTACACAGCACTGCTGGTGGCGCGCACGCTCTGGCACGGATCATCCCCGCTCGCGCGGGGTTTACCATCTGTACTGAGAATAAACTTGCCGAAACGTGGGATCATCCCCGCTCGCGCGGGGTTTACTCTTTCATGGCCTTATGATCAATGCAGTACACGGGATCATCCCCGCTCGCGCGGGGTTTACCGTGGAACGGGACGACGGCGTGGCCTGTAATCGGGATCATCCCCGCTCGCGCGGGGTTTACTGCGCAATACCCACGGTAATAGGGTCATTATAGGGATCATCCCCGCTCGCGCGGGGTTTACGACACGTACTTCCCACCGTCCGCCGGCGTGCACGGATCATCCCCGCTCGCGCGGGGTTTACTGGACACCGTTTATACGGCTAAACATCTTAGGGGGATCATCCCCGCTCGCGCGGGGTTTACGCGAACCTTGCTAAGGTCAAGAATGACAGCATGGGATCATCCCCGCTCGCGCGGGGTTTACCGGTTGTACTGGTCGCCCGTCCAGGTGCCAACAGGATCATCCCCGCTCGCGCGGGGTTTACATGTAGGTATTGACCCGAGTACCAATACCGACTGGATCATCCCCGCTCGCGCGGGGTTTACGTCGTGAGGTCTCGGACATTCTGACGGAGATTGGGATCATCCCCGCTCGCGCGGGGTTTACAGGACGCAGAAATAGCCGACTGTCTGCCATTTCGGATCATCCCCGCTCGCGCGGGGTTTACGACGATGATGCCGGTATCAATATGCGATGTCACGGATCATCCCCGCTCGCGCGGGGTTTACCCGTCCGTCTCCGGGTCGATTGGTGGGGACGCAGGATCATCCCCGCTCGCGCGGGGTTTACGGGGCGCTGGTCTGTGAGGGATCACGGTCTTGGGGATCATCCCCGCTCGCGCGGGGTTTACGAATCAAAACCACCAGCAAAGTCGGACATCTGGGGATCATCCCCGCTCGCGCGGGGTTTACTACTTCCCAGTAGCCGGATCGATCCACGAGACCGGATCATCCCCGCTCGCGCGGGGTTTACGTAAGAATGTCCCGCTTTTCAAGGTAGGCAACAGGATCATCCCCGCTCGCGCGGGGTTTACTCAGGGCGGATATCCCATTTCAGCATGTACGGGGGATCATCCCCGCTCGCGCGGGGTTTACGAGACCAACCCCGTGTACACGGCAATGGGTGCGGGATCATCCCCGCTCGCGCGGGGTTTACGGAATGACAAAACTGACCATTGGCGCAGATTCGGGATCATCCCCGCTCGCGCGGGGTTTACTAGTCCTCTGGACTGCCGTGTGTGGTCTTGGGGGGATCATCCCCGCTCGCGCGGGGTTTACGGCTCCAACTGGGCGATTACCATCATATCTACGGGATCATCCCCGCTCGCGCGGGGTTTACTCCCGGGCTTGTCAGGTACTGCTGCACCGGGAGGGATCATCCCCGCTCGCGCGGGGTTTACATAGCGTTGCGCGCGTATACGAGACCAATGCGGGGATCATCCCCGCTCGCGCGGGGTTTACTGGCCGTGCTGTTTAATGTTTCTTACGCCGAGGGGATCATCCCCGCTCGCGCGGGGTTTACAGCGGTCACTGCAATTTAACGCCAATGAGTTTCGGATCATCCCCGCTCGCGCGGGGTTTACGGTGACACAATCGAGGAAATTCAGGTCGGTATTGGGATCATCCCCGCTCGCGCGGGGTTTACGAATCACGTACCGAGTCTGGGGCCGTAGAGAACGGATCATCCCCGCTCGCGCGGGGTTTACCCGGAAACAGACGGTGGAGTAACCATCGAGTCCGGATCATCCCCGCTCGCGCGGGGTTTACTACTTCCCTGTAGCCGGATCGATCCACGACACCGGATCATCCCCGCTCGCGCGGGGTTTACACGTTTAATTACCTTATTGTCCAGAACAGCGCGGGATCATCCCCGCTCGCGCGGGGTTTACACTGGTCTCAAGCCCGGTCAGGAGGACATTGAGGGATCATCCCCGCTCGCGCGGGGTTTACCCCGTGTACCCGTAGTTGTGGCAGATCTCTCCCGGATCATCCCCGCTCGCGCGGGGTTTACCGGAGACTCAGGCGCGGGCCCTGTTGCGTAAGAGGATCATCCCCGCTCGCGCGGGGTTTACGATTCGGTCCACTGCTGGCAACATGAGATTCCTGGATCATCCCCGCTCGCGCGGGGTTTACCAGGAGGACGTGGCAATGAATGGTGTTCAGGCGGGATCATCCCCGCTCGCGCGGGGTTTACTTGCCCCGTTGTGGTCAGCAACATGGGCAACAAGGATCATCCCCGCTCGCGCGGGGTTTACATATGAGACCGCTCAATAAACGCGTCACCAAACGGATCATCCCCGCTCGCGCGGGGTTTACCAGGAGCGTGAGCGCTTCATTCCAGGTCTTAACCGGATCATCCCCGCTCGCGCGGGGTTTACCGGTTGACCGTGAGGACTTTTACAAGATCACGAGGATCATCCCCGCTCGCGCGGGGTTTACTGCGACGCAAACGGGTTCATCTCGGTCATAGGGGGATCATCCCCGCTCGCGCGGGGTTTACTCCCCATGTTACGTGCATTAATGTCAATTCCTGGGATCATCCCCGCTCGCGCGGGGTTTACTGGAGCATGATGGGCGTCCTTTTGACGACGCCGGGATCATCCCCGCTCGCGCGGGGTTTACTCATAATCAGCAGCCCCATCCTCGCCCGGCAACGGATCATCCCCGCTCGCGCGGGGTTTACTGGGCGCGAAACTGGCTGACTGCTAATGAGTCGGGATCATCCCCGCTCGCGCGGGGTTTACACCGGTACGCCCTGGGGACAATAAGTCAGCGACGGATCATCCCCGCTCGCGCGGGGTTTACTCGCTCCTGAGACGACGCAACTGAACATCTCCCGGATCATCCCCGCTCGCGCGGGGTTTACCCCGGCGTGGAACCGGTCTCGACGGCCACCTGCGGATCATCCCCGCTCGCGCGGGGTTTACCTTGCGGATCCTTGGAATCCCAACGATGAGTCACCCTACCAGACTGCGTTTACCTTCACTGCCGACCTAGCGCTCGCTCCGCAGAGTTCCGATAGCGTCGTCGTCTCGCAGCGATCGACCAGGACTCCTTCGGAGGCTTGACGGCGCCGGGGATCGCCTGCGATCCCTCGATCTGCCGGTACGGGGTGCGCATGACAAGGCACCCTTCGATATCGACCGGTTCACGTTCGTGCGCCAGGGAGGCGATCTCGAACCGTTGCTCGGATCGCACCGACCAGATCAGTAGAGCTCGCCCTTCCCCGATGTACGCGCGCACCAGCTCCCACAACTGCTCTCGCACTCGAGCTGAGAGATGCCCGACGAAGATCCCGGGAGAGACCTCAAGCAGCCAGCGGGTCATGGATCCCCGCAACGAGGCGGGGGCTGCCGACAGGATCAGAACTACCATCCTCCTGCATCCTCTCCGGCGTAGTTCGCTCCACCGGCTACAGCACGCTGCTGGTAGTCCCACAGGGAGACTACGTTGATGCTCATATCCTCCAGATCCTCAACCTCGAGCAGGCGGTAGATGTCCTTGACCGTCCGCTCTATGACCTTGAGCTCGAAGACCTTGTCCCGAACGCGCCGCCGCGTGGTCCCGGTGAGGTCCTCCATCCCCTCGGAGACGACGTCGAAGGCGATAGGTATTGTCGTCTCCGCCTTGTACAAGTCCGCGACGTCGTACACGAAGGACCGCTCGTGCCCGGTGTGGACGAAGCCGAGACCCGGAGAACAGCCCAGGGAGACGATCACCCCGTGGACGACGCCGTACAGAGCCGCGTGCGCGGCTGAAAGCGCCTGGTTGATCGGATCCGACGCCTCGAAGTCATCGGGACGGTAGTCGCGTCGGGTCCAGGGGACCCCGGTACGTCTGGAGTTGTCTCGATACACCTCACGAACCCTGGCCCCCTCCCGCCCCCTGAGCTGCTGCATGGTGAGCCCGTCAACGCTTTCACCGCTGAAGCGCATGCAGTACATCTCGCGCGCCACCCGAAGTCGCTTCTGGGGAGAGGAGACCCTGGCCGCTTGCTCCACCAACAGTCGGGTGGAGGTAGCCAGGGAGCGGCCGTGCGCATAGTAGCGCACACCACGTTCACCAACCCAGACCGCCGTCGTCCCACACTCGCCGAGCAGACTCATCGCCTGGTGACTGACCGACGTTCCCGGGCCGAGGAGGACGGCGACCAGCGAGGCAGCGGGAACGCGGATGGTGCCCTGGTCGTTGCGTGCGGTCAGGGCACCATCCTCCCGATGCACC
>ERZ772977.1306-NODE-1306-length-12938-cov-8.827835_pt1 | contig 12938 bp, 8 predicted proteins | sample MGYA00511131_ERZ772977 | MGnify/ENA primary metagenome ERZ772977 (study PRJEB29015, sample SAMEA2737935) | human oral metagenome | biome: human oral; feature: human-associated habitat; material: dental | place: China | collected 2151 ...
CCTCCCTGGTCGCATCCTGCGTGACCGCCTCCGCCGAGGTGCTGCGTGCGCGCGCGAAGACGCTGGCTGAGCTGGCGAAGGCCGACGAACTCGCCGGCATCCACTTCGAGGGTCCCTTCGTTTCCCACGAACGCTGCGGCGCCCAGGACCCGACCTACATCGTCGATCCTGACGCGGACCTGACGCGCACCCTCATCGAGGACTGCCAGGGGTACGCACTGTCCATGACGCTGGCCCCCGAGAAGCCGAATGCCTACGGCCCCGGCTCGGTCGCCGAGGCCCTCATCGACGGGGGAGCGCTGCCTTCCTGGGGGCACACTGACTCCAACTCCGTGAAGGCTCGCGAGGCCCTGGCCTACTCGCGCGAGCGTTTCGCGCAGGTGGAGACCAAGCGCGGCCCGCGTGCGACGATCACCCACCTGTTCAACGGCATGCGCCCGCTGCACCACCGCGACACCGGTCCGATCGCCGAGTTCCTCTCGGACGCCGCTCGCGGCGGTGCCGTCGCCGAGCTAATCTGCGACTCCGTCCACGTCGATCCCTCCCTTGTGCGTGACGTGTACGAACTGGTCGGCCGCGAGCACGTCGTTCTCATCACCGATGCGATGGCGGCCGCCGGCATGGCCGATGGTGAATACACGCTCGGCCCCCAGGACGTCATCGTGAAGGACGGCGTCGCTCGCCTGGCTCACGGCAACTCCATCGCGGGTGGCACGGCGCACCTCATGGACTGCGTGCGCGTAGCCGTCACCAAGGGCGGGATCCCGCTCGTTGACGCCGTGTACATGGCCTCCGCTCAGGGAGCCACGATTCTGGGCGACGACACGATCGGCTCGCTGGCGGCCGGAAAGAAGGCCGACATCGTCGAGGTCGACTCTGACCTCGACGTGCGCCGCGTCTGGCGACGTGGCACTGTGGTTGCGTGAGAGGCAAACGTAGCAAGAAACGACCGTGGGGCGAGGCGCGTCCATTGCAGATGGACCGCCTCGCCTCCGTGCCGCGTATGGAACGCGGCCCTGACGGGGGCGATTATCAGGTGCGCCGCCTGCCCGGTTCGGAGAAGGAATACACCTGCCCGGCCTGCTTGCGCCCGATTCCCGCGGGCACAGCGCACGTGGTTGCGTGGCCCGAAGAAGCGCCGTTTGGCCTGCCTCAGGGAGTCGAGGCACGCCGTCACTGGCACTTGGAGTGCTGGCGGCGAGGACTGCGTCCCCTGTGACGCGCGGATGTGATGCATCACTGCCCCGCGTGCGAGTTCGGCCGCCATCGGGGTGAGCACGTAAAGTGGAGCCTGAAGAATGCCAGCAGTGTGGGTGTTGGACGTGAGGAGCAACCGTGGAACTCTTTAAGCGATACGTGGCGGCAACGTCGATGGGCGTTGTGGCTCTCGTATGCGTGCTCGTCGGGCTGCTCGGTGTGACCGTGCTGCGGCCGCCGACGCATCAGGTCTCGTCGGTCGTGTCTTCGACCGATCTGATCATGACGCGCGGCAATGTGCTGTCGATCGTGAAGGACGATGTGACGGTCACAGCGACGTCGAAGTCGGGTGCACCCGTGACACTGAGCATCGGCACCACGCAGGACGTCAAGGGCTGGATTGGCGATGCCGCCTACACCGAGGTCATCGGCGTGGAGTCCGACCGTACGAAGCTGAAGGCCGAATCGCACGATGCGATCGGCCCGTCTCGCGTCCCGTCGCCCACCCCGGCCCAGTCTGGCGCACAGTCGGGCGTGCAGTCCGGTGCGCAGCCCCTCGCCGAGCCGTCGTCCGCCGATCTGGTCCAGCAGCTCGCCTCCTCCGACATGTGGTTCAAGCAGGCCAGCGGTGAGGGCACCGTGAGCCTGGAGCTCGAGAACGTTCCGTCGGGCCGTTCCGCTCTCGCCGCCTCGGCCGCTGGCCCCAACGACCTCACGCTGACGCTGACCTGGAAGGTCGAGCAGACCAACACCCTCGCGATCATCGCGTTCCTTGCCGCCTGCATCTTCGCGCTGATTGCCCTCGCGCTCTTCCTCACGCGCTGGCAGCTCCTGCGTCTGCGCAAGATTCGCGAGGCCCGCATCGAAGAGCGCCGTAAAGCCGACTCCCTCGAGACCTCCTCGATCAACTCCGCCGCCGTCGCCGAGCGCATCGCCGCTGCCCGCGAGGCTGCCCCCGCCGCCGTTGTGGCATCCGAGCCGGCAAAGGCCGACGAGCCCTCCGTGGAACAGTCGGAGCAGCGTGAGGCTGACGCCGACGACCAGCACGCAGACAACGCTCCCACGTGGGGCGCCGCCGCCTTCGCGTCCGGCAAGAATGAGGCCGAGGACGACGAAGCTCCTGTCGCGGAAGCTGACGAGGCGGTGGCTGAGGACAGTGCCAAGGCCGAGCCCGCCGATGACGCCCCCGTGGAGCCCGCCGAGGCCTCGGACGACAACGCAGAGCAGGCACAGCCTACCGTTGACACCTCCGAGGAGTACGTCCCGGACCCGCTGACCGATACCTTCGAGCGTCGTGGCCGCCACGGCCTCGACAATGGTCCGATCGACCAGGATCCGCCGGAGCGCGCCACGACTGATACCGGCGTCATCGACCTGTCCGGTATTCGTGGTGGTCGCACGCTGCCGTCGCGCCGCGCGCTGCGCGAGGCCCGCAACAACGGTGAGCAGGTCGTCGTTGTCGATGGCCAGGAATTCAACACGGGCCTCATCCCGGTGACGCGTCCGCGCGCTACCGAGCAGACTCCCGCGCCGACGTCGGCACCCGATGATGACGCGTCCTCGACGGGCGGCTGGACCTCGATCATGTCCGGCTGGCTGAAGGACCGCCAGGAAGGTAAGTGATGAAACGACGCACCCTCGCCGCCGCTGCGGCCGCCCTGCTCATGACCTCTGCTCTGGGAATGAGCGCATGTTCGAACGAGATCGTCGCCCAGTCGGGTGAGGAGGCACAGAGCGCCGCCAACCTCGACCTCGAGCGCATCTCCTCCGTGCTCGACGCGACCGGTAAGGCCATGACCACTGCGGATGCGTCGCTGGACGCCTCGGACCTGTCGGGACGCGTCTCGCAGGGTGCCCTTGCGTACCGCACTGCCCAGTACGCATACGCGAAGGCCTCGGGCCAGACACCGCAGGCCCTTGACTTCACGCCGGCCTCGCTGGCCATCACGAACTCCGACTCGTGGCCTCGTGCGATCTTCAACATCTCCGAGTCTTCCTCAACAGCCCTGCCCGTGGTGCAGGTCTACGTGCAGGATTCCGCGCGTTCGGACTACCAGCTGACGAACTATGCGCGCCTCCTGGGCGGCACCCAGCTGACGCTGCCCCCTGTGGGAACCGGCTCGGCCTACGTGACCGGTACCTCTGAGGGCTTCACGGTGAGCCCCGAGGCGGCGCTCGCTCAGTACATCACGATGCTGAACTCCGGCATCCAGGACACCACGCAGTTTGTCGCGGACGACTTCACGAAGACCTACTTGTCGAACGTCACTGATCTGAACTCCTCGGTGAGCGCTGCCGGTAGCGTGACCGCCGCGGCCACGGCGACGGACTACCCGATTTCCGGCCTGGTTCTCCAGGATGGTTCGGCACTGGTTGCGGCCAACTTCAAGTTCACGCTGACCTACCAGCGCACGGTCGCGGGTGCGACCATGAATCTGGGCGGTAAGACGGCGACGATGAGTGCTGACGGCACGACTGTCGAAGGCACCGCTACTGCGGAGTACCTGGCGACGATCCTGATGCGCATTCCGTCGAAGACGGCGGGGGGAATTCCCCAGATCGTTGGTGGCGAGTACGCCATTGTGTCCGTGACGCTCGATCCTTCGTCGAGCCCGGGCTGATTTTCACCCACAGCGCACACGTCGTCCCCGCGGCTTAGAGTCGTGGGGACGACGCATATCATCGTTCTTAGTAACAACTATTTTGACGAAGAGGACACCATGACTACGCCTGACCCTCGTCCCGCATCCGTGGCGACGCCCATGCCCGCAGACTCGCACGGAGCCGTCGACCTGTCGGCACGCGCGAGCACACCCGCTCCCGAGGAGTCCTCCGCTCCCGCAGCGGGGGAGGGCTTGCACATCCCGCTGATCACCACCACGGACGAGGAGAACTTCCAGGACGTCATGTCCACCTCCCAGGCCGTGCCGGTCATTATGATCATGTGGTCGCCGCGTTCGCTCGAGTCCAAGCCGGCACTGGCCATGCTCGAGGAGATCGCGCGCGAGCAGGCGGGCAAGTTCCAGCTGGTCGAGGTCGACATTGATAAGGCGCCCGCGATCGCTCAGGCATTCCAGATCCAAGGTGTGCCCACGGTTGTCGCCCTCGTCGGCGGGCGCCCCGTTCCGCTGTTCCAGGGCGCGGCTGCTAAGGAACAGGTGCTTCCCATCATCACGCAGGTGCTCGATGCAGCCGCCCAGATGGGCGTCACGGCGCGCATCGCCGTGGCTGCTGAGGACACCGTCGCCCCGACCCCGCCCGAGCACGAGGCGGCCCTGGCCGCCGAGGCCGCCGGGAACCTCGACGAGGCCATCGCCGGCTGGGAGAAGGTTATCGAGCTGAATCCGCGCGACGAGGACGCGAAGTCTCACCTGTCCCGCGTGCGACTGGCGGCCCGCAGCGCGCAGGCCGATGCCACCGATCCCGCCGCACACGCGGATGCGCTGTTCGCCGCGGGCGACGCCGCCGGAGCTTTTGACGTGCTGCTAGACCTGCTCGCAGCCTCCACGGATGCCGAGGAGCGCGACGCGCTGCGCCTGCGTCTCCTGGATCTATTCCGCGTTGCGGGTTCATCCCCGGAGGTCTCCACGGCGCGCACGCGCCTGGCGATGCTCCTCATGTGATACCGTCGCTCCAACGCTCAGTTGCGGAAAGGGGCCGTCATCATGGCAGCATGGATCATCGTCGTTCTCGTGTTTGTCTCCGTCGTCGTGTGGTACGGATGGCATTCCACGCACAACGAACTGACCAAGAAAATCGACCGTGAGTCTGACCCCGAAGTGAGGCGTGAACTCATCAAGCTGCAGGGGCAGATCGACCGGGGGAGGGCGGGCTTCTAAACACTCGCTCATACTGCCGCGTACCCCAGCTTGGCTCCTTGACGACGAGGCAACAGAGGAGGCCGGAGCAGGAATCCCTGCTCCGGCCTCCTTGTATCAGCCTACGGTGTCAGCGCACCTGCGAGGTGGGCACCAGCCACACCGCGCCCAGCGGCGGCACGCGCAGCGACGCGGAGACCGGGCGGCCGTTCCACGGGGTGTCCTCGGCGATGATCGTGCCGACGTTGACGACGCCCGAGCCGCCGAACTCCTCGGAGTCCGTGTTCAGGATCTCGACCCACTCGCCGCCGAAGGGCAGGCCCACGCGGTAGCCCTCGTGTGGGTTGCCGGCGAAGTTCGAGATGCACACGACGACCTCGCGGTTCCCCGCATCGTCCGATCCCTTACGCAGGTAGGAGATTAGGTTGTGGTCGCCGTCCGAGGCGTCGATCCACTCGAAGCCCGTGTAGTCGTCGTCCCACATGGCGGGGGAGGAGGCGTAGATCTTGTTGAGGCGCTCCACCAGAGCCGCGACGCCGGCGTGACCCTCCTGATCCAGGAGCCACCAGTCGAGGGAGTAGGACTCGTTCCACTCCTGCTCCTGGCCGATCTCCTGACCCATGAAGAGGAGCTGCTTGCCCGGGTGGCTCCACTGGTAGGCATACAGCGAACGCAGGCCCGCCAGGCGCTGCCATTTGTCGCCGGGCATCTTTGAGATGAGCGAGCCCTTGCCGTGCACAACCTCGTCGTGCGAGAGCGGCAGCACGTAGTTCTCGGAGAAGGCATAGACCAGCGAGAAGGTGAGCTCGCCGTGGTGCCAGCGGCGGTTGACCGGATCCTCGCTCAGGTAGCGCAGGGTGTCGTTCATCCAGCCCATGTTCCACTTCATGCCGTAGCCCAGGCCACCGCCCGACGTCGGGGCGGTCACGCCCGGCCACGCCGTGGACTCCTCGGCGATCATGATGATGCCGGGGTGGCGGCGGTACGCGGTCGCGTTGGCTTCCTGGATGAACTCGATGGCCTCCAGGTTCTCGCGGCCACCGTACTGGTTGGGACGCCACTGACCATCCTTGCGCGAGTAGTCCAGGTACAGCATCGAGGCCACGGCGTCGACGCGCAGGCCATCGATGTGGAAGTCCTCGAGCCAGTACAGGGCGTTGGCGACCAGGAAGTTACGCACCTCGCGGCGGCCGAAGTTGAAGACGTAGGTGCCCCAGTCGGGGTGCTCGCCGCGCAGCGGGTCCGGGTCCTCGTACAGCGGGGTGCCGTCGAAGCGGGCCAGCGCGAAGTCGTCCTTGGGGAAGTGGGCGGGGACCCAGTCCAAGATGACGCCGATGCCCTCGCGGTGGAAAGCGTCCACCAGGTAGCGGAAGTCGTCCGGGGTGCCGTAGCGCGAGGAGGGCGCGTAGTAGGAGGTCACCTGGTAGCCCCACGAGCCACCGAAGGGGTGCTCGGCCAGCGGCATGAACTCCACGTGCGTAAAGCCCATCTGCTTGACGTAGGGGACCAGCTCGTCGGCCAGCTCGCGGTAGCCCAGGCCCTGACGCCAGGAGCCCGCGTGGACCTCGTAGATGGACATGGGGCCGTCGTGCACGTTGCGCTCACGGCGAGCCTGCATCCACTCCTGGTCGCTCCACTCGTGGAAGTAGTCGGTGACGACCGAGGCCGTGGCCGGGGGAATCTCGGTGGCGCGGGCCATCGGGTCGGCCTTCTCGAACCAGTTGCCACCGGGGCCCTGGATCTCGAACTTGTAGCGGGCGCCGACGCCGACCTCGGGAACGAAGATTTCCCACACGCCGGACGAACCCAGCGAACGCATGGAGGTCTGCGTGCCGTCCCAGTAGTTGAACTCGCCGACGACACGCACGGCGCGGGCGTTGGGAGCCCACACGGCGAAGGCGGTACCGGTGGTCTCGCCTAGCTCGTCGGTGTAGGTCTTCACGTGGGCACCCAGCACCTTCCACAGGTCCTCGTGGCGGCCCTCGGAGATCAGGTAGGTGTCCATCTCGCCCAGGGTGGGCAGGAAGCGGTAGGGATCGTCGCGCACGATCGTGTCCTCGCCGTAGGTGACGGACACGCGGTAGGCGGTGATCTCCTTGCCGGGCAGGGCCGCAACCCAGATGCCGCCGCGCTCGTGCGTGGCAGCGTATGCACCGGTGGGGGTGATGATGTCGACCGCGTCGGCCAGGTGCGCGACAACTCGGATGGTGACGCCGTCGTCACCGAGGTGTGCGCCCAGCACAGAGTGGGGCGAGTAGTACGAGCCTGAGGCAACGGCGTCGAGAATGTCGTCATTGACCGGGATCGGCGTAAGTTCGAAGCTCATGGATTTTCCTTACTCCAGAAGGGTGAACCGCTCAGTTCACTGGTGATGATAAGTCTAACGTCTGACCGGCAAAATAGGGAGCCGGGTCTCATATTGGCGGGGGTTATGGAGGGATGTCGTGCGCCCGGCGCGGTGACGTGGTTGCGCCGGGCGCACGAGCCTCATTAGGCCTGTGCCCAGGGCGAAGAATGCGCGGGCTCGACCTTGAAGACGTGGCCGAGGCGCGTCACGGGGGACAGCGACACCCAGTTGGACGATCCCCACACGTAGGAGCGTCCGTCCAGCTCGTCGACGACCGTAATGTGACCACCCGGGGTCGCCAGGCCCATCGCCTCCAGATCGAGCTCGACCGTGGCGTCCACGCCGTTGTGCGGATCCAGGGAGATCACGCAGATGACGGTGTCGGGCTTGCCGTCTGCCGTGAACTTTCCGGGCACCTGACGCGAGAACGCGATGAGGCGATCCGAGGACGTCGGGTGGATGCGGATCTGGTGGAGCTGGCGCAGCGCAGGGTGCTTGGCTCGCGCGGCGTTGAGCAGCGTGAAGAGACGCGAGATGCCGATCGGCTCGGCGTCCTCCCAGTGGCGGGGACGGAACTCGTATTTTTCGTTGTCGTTGGGTTCCTGGTAGGTGTCACGGGGCTCGTTCTCGACGAATTCGTAGCCGGAGTAGATGCCCCACGTGGGTGCCCCCAGGGCTGCGAGCATCGCACGGATCGCGAAGATGGCCGTGCCGCCATCCCACATCTGCGGGGTGAGGATGTCGTGCGTCGTGGGCCAGAAGGTCGGGCGTATGAGGTGTGCCGTCTCTTCGGAGACCTCGCGCAGGTACTCCTCGATCTCCTCCTTCTCGGTCCTCCACGCGAAGTACGTGTAGGACTGGTCGAAGCCGATCGCGCCGAGGGTACGCATCATGGCGGGGCGCGTGAAGGCCTCGGCCAGGAAGAGTGTGCCCGGGTACTGAGCCTTGATGCCGGCTAGCAGGCGCTCCCAGAAGGGGATGGGCTTCGTGTGCGGGTTGTCGACGCGGAAGATCGTCACGCCGTGGTTGATCCACAGCTCGATGACGTCGCGCACAGCCTGGTAGATGCCCTCCGGGTCGTTGTCGAAGTTCAGGGGGTAGATGTCCTGGTACTTCTTCGGCGGGTTTTCCGCATACGCGATGGTGCCGTCGGCGCGGGTCGTGAACCACTCGGGGTGCTCCTTGACCCACGGGTGGTCGGGGGAGCACTGGAGGGCCAGGTCGAGAGCGACCTCCAGGCCGAGGCCTCGGGCGCGCTCAACGAAGCGGTCGAAGTCGTCGAAGTCGCCGAGCTCGGGATGGATGGCGTCGTGGCCACCCTCGGGGGAGCCGATGCCGTAGGGCGAACCCGGATCGCCGGGAGCGGCCTCCAGGGAGTTGTTCTTGCCCTTGCGGTGCGTCGTGCCGATCGGGTGGATCGGGGTCAGGTAGACGACGTCGAAGCCCATGCCGGCGATGCGCGGCAGCTCCTTGGCAGCGCCCGCGAGAGTGCCGGAGACCCACGTGCCGTCGGGGCGCTGGAAGGCGCCTGCGGAGCGTGGGAAGATCTCGTACCATGCGCCCGCCAGGGCCTTCGTGCGGGCTACGTCGAGCGGGTAGACGCGGGAGGAATCCAGCAGGTCACGCAGCGGGTGGTCGCGGAAGATCAGGCGTACGCGCGAGGAGATGCCCGCGGAGAGGCGCTGCTGGGCGGAATGGCTGGTGTCGCGCAGGCGGCGCGCCGCGTCGGTCAGGACGTCAATGTCCGAGGCCGGGGGGCGCTTCTGGGAGGGGTTGCCGTAGGCGGTGCCTTCGGCCGCGCGCTCCATGAGGAGGGCGCCCTCCTCGAGCATGAGCTCGACGTCGACGCCGGCGCCGACCTTCACGGTCGCGTCGTGGCGCCACGTCGCGTAGGGATCCGACCAGGAGTCCACGCGGAAGGACCATGCGCCGGGGGTGTCGGCGGACACCCAGGCCTCGTACCGGTCGAGGCCGGGGGCGATGTCCACCATGCGCGTGCGGGAGTATTCACCCCCGTCCGGGCGCAGCAGGACAGCCTCGGCGGCGAATGCGTCGTGTCCTTCGCGGAACACGGTCGCACGAATGGGGAAAGGCTCGCCTTCGGTCGCCTTGGCGGGAAGCGTGCCGTCTTCGATGACGGGGAACACTTCGATGATCGGGATACGGGGCAACAGTTTCTCGCTCACGAGACACACACTAGCCTATGGATACGCGCACGTGAAAGTGAGTCCAACGTCTCGGCACCACGAACGATGCTCAGATGATCTGTCATAGATTCAACTGCTGTTCAAAATGGCGATATTTTGCCTAAAATGACGGAGGATAGCCCCTGGATGTCCAGGAACTACCCTCCGCGAAGAAGCGATGCGCTCAGGAGCCGCCGCTACTCTGTAGTCCAGCGAAGATGGCGCTGCCGAAAAGGATGAATATCGCGACGGACGCGATGATGCCGATGATCTGCCAGATGAACACGGCGCGCGCGAAGTTACGCTTCGCAGGCGAGCCGCCAGAGCCCAGGGCGAGAATCAGCAGATAGATGAAGCCGATCACCGGCATGCCGACCAGGAACAGGGTCAGCATCCATCCGCCGACGGAGTCGTCGGGGTGCTCGGGGAACCGGTTGTATGCCAACAGCGTCTCTACAAGTTCGGGGGTCAGTAGACCATCTGCATGGCGGTACGGACTTCGGACAGGGTCTGATCCGCCTGTTCGTTGGCGCGTTCGTTGCCAGCGTGCAGGATCGACAGCAGATAATCCTCGTTGGCGATGAGCTCGGCGCGGCGCTCGCGCAGGGGAGCGAGCATGTCGTTGAGGGACTCGGTGACGAGGTTCTTCAGCATGCCTGCGCCAGAGTCGCCGATGCGGTCCGCGATCGCCTCGGGGGCCTCGCCCGTGGCCAGGGAGGCCAGCATCAGGAGGTTGGAGACCTCGGGGCGTCCCTCTGGGTCGAAGGTAATGCGGCGCTCCGCATCCGTCTTTGCCTTCTTGAGGATCTTCGCGGTCTGGTCGGCGCTCATGCGCAGCTCGATCGTGTTGCCGCGGGACTTCGACATCTTCTGGCCGTCCGTGCCCAGCAGCAGCGGGACCTCGGATAGGAGAGCCTCGGGGCGGGGGAACACGGGGTGTTCGGGGTTGGCGCGGCCGTAGCGCTTGTCGAAGCGCTGGGCGATCAGTCGAGCCTGCTCCAGGTGGGGGAGCTGGTCCTGGCCCACGGGTACGATGTTCGCTTTGCAGAAGAGGATGTCAGCGGCCTGGTGGACCGGGTAGGTCAGCATGAGGCCCGTCATCGCGCGGCCTTCGGTCGCCTCCAGCTCGGCCTTCACTGTCGGGTTGCGGTGCAGCTCCGACTCGGTGACCAGGGAGAGGAAGGGCAGCATCAGCTGGTTGAGGGCCGGTACCCCCGAGTGGTTGAAGATCGTAGACCGCTCGGGGTCGATGCCTGCGGCCAGGTAGTCGGCGACGAGGCCGAGGACGCGCTCACGGATCGGACCCACGCCGTCACGGTCGGTGATCACCTGGTAGTCGGCGACCAGAACCCAGGTCTCGACGCCGCGGTTCTGCAGCAGTACGCGGTTACGCAGTGTGCCGAAGTAGTGGCCCAGGTGCAGATGCCCCGTCGGGCGGTCGCCCGTGAGGATGCGGAAACGCGAGGGGTCCTGGTCGATCGCCAGGTCAATCTCGGCGCTGCGGGCCTTCGAACGGGCCAGCGAGGCATCGGAGGTTGCGGTTTCCAGGGCATCTTCACTGCGAGTCATGTGTTAATCCTAACGAGTGGGGGGAATGAATGAAACTTCGGGGCGCTCAGTGTTCGGGCTGGAACGCGACGTCGGACAGGAGGATTGTCACGGAAAGCGCTTCGATGGAGAGCGTGGAGCGCGGGGTGACGTGTTCGACCTCAAGGGAGAGGTCGCCCGGGTCGTGCGTCTCGCCGACGCCGCCCTGCGCGGGGGTGCGCCATGCGGTCGAGTATGCGATCAGCCAGTCCAGTTCGTGGCCCGCTGGCAGGGTGACCTCGGCACCGTCGAGGTTCGCGTTGATGATGATGAGCGCGTCGCGGTCGCCCCACGTGACGCCGGAGCGCAGCATCTGGAACGTGCGGTGACGCGCGTCCGTCCAGCCGTAATCGGGCATCGGTGTGCCCGAAGCGGTGTACCAGGACAGGTCGGGGATCGTGTCCCCGCCGTAGGGCGTGCCGGTTGCGAAACGGTCGGGGCGTAGCACCGGATGCGCCTTACGCAGCGCGATCAGCCACGAGGCCGTGTCGATCTGCTCGAGCTGTCCGTCGGCAAGGTCCCAGTCGATCCACGAGATCGGATCGTCCTGACAGTAGGCATTGTTGTTGCCGTACTGGGTGCGGCCGAACTCGTCCCCGCCCGTCAGCATCGGAGTGCCCGACGAGACGAACATCGTCGCCAGGATGTTGCGCTGAGAGCGCGCACGCAGCTCCGCGACCGTCATGTTGGACAGGATCGCGTAGGGCGTCATCACGTTGGGGTGCGTGGCGTTGACAGCCAGTGTTCCTTCGACGCCGTGGTTCCACGAGCGGTTATCGTCGGAACCGTCGCGGTTATTCTCGAGGTTCGCGGTGTTGTGCTTACGGTCGTAGGCAGTCAGGTCCGCGAGGGTGAAACCGTCGTGGGCGGTCACGAAGTTGATCGAGGCGCGAGGGCCACGCAGGCGGCCCAGGCCGTGCTCGAAGACATCCTGGGAGCCGGACAGACGGGTTGCCAGGTCGTTCGGACCGGACACGATGTGGCCCGAGGCCTGGGCGCGCACGTCCGCCAACCAGAAGTTACGCAGGGCACCACGGTAGTGGTCGTTCCACTCGGAGAAGGGGACCGGGAAGTTGCCGGTCTGCCAGCCGCCCGGACCCACATCCCAGGGCTCGGCAATCAGCTTCGCGTGCGTCAGGACGTCGTCCGTGGCCATCGCGATGAGGAGTGGGTGCATCGGGCTGAATCCCGTCGCAAAGCGTCCCAGGGTGGCCGCGAGGTCGAAGCGGAAGCCGTCTACGCCCATCTCGCGCACCCAGTAGCGCAGCGAATCGAGCACCATCTGAATGGTCTTCGGATGGTCCATGTTCAGGGTGTTGCCGGTGCCCGTCACGTCGATCGTCTGGACCGGACGCGAGGTGGTATGACGGTAGTACATGTCGGAGTCCAGGCCGCGCCAAGACAGGGAGGGGCCGGCGTCGCCGCCCTCGCACGTGTGGTTGTAGACGACGTCAAGGATGACCTCGATGCCGGCCTGATGGAGGAGCGAGACCATGCCTCGGAACTCGTCGACGACCGCCTGGGCACCGCGTCCGCGCGAGGCCTCGGTCGCGTAGGAGGGCTCGGGGGCGAAGAAGGATAGCGTCGAGTAGCCCCAGTAGTTCGTCAGGCCTCGTTCGGTCAGGAAGGGCTCGTCGCACTTGGCGTGCACGGGGAGCAACTCGACGGCGGTGACGCCGAGGTCCTTCAGGTAGGACACGGAGGCCGGGTGGGCCAAGCCCGCGTAGGTGCCGCGCAGCTCAGGGGGCACGCCGGGCATGTTCTTCGTGAAGCCCTTGACGTGGATCTCGTAGATGACGGTGG
>ERZ772977.1307-NODE-1307-length-12934-cov-10.648187_pt1 | contig 12934 bp, 6 predicted proteins | sample MGYA00511131_ERZ772977 | MGnify/ENA primary metagenome ERZ772977 (study PRJEB29015, sample SAMEA2737935) | human oral metagenome | biome: human oral; feature: human-associated habitat; material: dental | place: China | collected 2151 ...
TTGTGCGCGCCCTGCGGGCGAACCATCCGAAGGCGGACATCAGCGTCGTCGAGCGGGCCTACCGTACAGCCGAGGAACATCACCGCGGTCAAATGCGCAAGTCCGGTGAACCGTATATCACCCATCCGGTCGCCGTTGCGACCATCCTCGCGGAGATGGGCATGACGACCCCGACGCTTGTCGCAGCGCTGCTGCATGACACGGTCGAGGACACGGACTACACGCTTGAGCAGCTCGCTGCCGAGTATGGCGAGGCGATTGCCAACCTCGTTGACGGCGTCACCAAGCTCGACAAGGTGCACTACGGCGCCGCTGCCCAGTCTGAGACGCTGCGCAAGATGCTCGTCGCGATGAGCCGCGATATCCGTGTGCTGCTCATCAAGCTCGGCGACCGACTGCATAATGCCCGCACGTGGCGGTTCGTCCCCGCCAAGTCGGCGGCAAAGAAGGCGAAGGAGACGCTGGAGATCTACGCGCCCCTGGCTCATCGCCTCGGCATGAACATGGTGAAGTGGGAGCTTGAGGAGCTGTCGTTCAAGACGCTGTACCCGGATATCTACGAGGAGATCGACCGCCTCGTCACGGAGAGGGCACCCCAGCGCGAAGAATATCTGCGAGATGTCATCGACCAGATCGAAGAGGATTTGCGTCGTTCGGGCACGAAGGGGACGGTGAGTGGCCGTCCGAAGAGCCACTACTCGATCTACCAGAAGATGATCGTGCGCGGCAAGGCCTTCGATGAGGTTTACGATCTGGTGGCTGTGCGTGTACTGGTGGAGTCGATCAAGGATTGCTACGGCGTGCTGGGGGCGCTGCACGGGCGCTGGAACCCGATTCCCGGCCGTTTCAAAGACTACATCGCGATGCCGAAGTTTAATCTCTACCAGTCGCTGCATACGACGGTTATCGGACCCGGTGGCAAGCCGGTGGAGATCCAGATCCGTACCTTCGACATGCATGAGCGCGCCGAGCATGGCGTCGCCGCGCACTGGAAGTACAAGCAGAACCCAAACGCTTCGAGTGGCGACGCGGATCGCATGAGCTCTGACGAGCAGGCGAACTGGTTGCGTGCTTTGGTCGAGATGGAGCGCGAGACGGGCGATCCTGAGGAGTTCCTCGATTCGCTGCGCTTCGAGATCGCCGGCGATGAGGTCTACGTGTTTACGCCGAAGGGCCAGGTCATCGTGTTGCCGGCGCGTTCGACGCCCGTCGACTTCGCGTATGCGGTGCACACGGAGGTCGGCCACCGCACGGTGGGTGCGAAGGTCAACGGCCGCCTTGTCTCCCTGGATACACGCCTCGAGTCGGGCGAGACGGTCGAGGTCGTGACTTCTAAGTCAGATAAGTCCGGACCTTCGCGCGACTGGCTGGCTTTTGTCGCCTCTCCGCGTGCGCGCTCCAAGATCAAGGCGTGGTTCTCCAAGGAGCGCCGCGAGGAAGCTGTGGAGGCCGGAAAAGAGGCGCTTGCCCGCGCGATGCGCAAGCAGAACCTGCCGCTCCAGCGCCTCATGAGCCACGAGTCGATCCTGTCGGTCGCGACGTCCTTCGGCTATCCCGACGTGTCCGGCCTGTACGCAGCTGTCGGCGAGGGCCATATCTCCGCACAAAACGTCGTCTCCAAGCTGGTGGACAACCTGGGTGGGGGAGACGGCACGGAGGAGACGCTGTCCGAGGCCGTGACCCCGGGTTCTCAGAAGCCACGCTCCGAAGCCTCGGGCGATGCGGCGATCACCGTCGCCGGTCTGAGTCCGAACGAGATCTGGGTCAAGCTCGCCAAGTGCTGTACGCCGGTGCCCGGAGACGACATCGTCGGCTTTATTACCCGAGGCCAGGGTATCTCGGTGCATCGCAGTACGTGCGCGAACGCTGTCCGTCTAGAACAGCTGCAGCCCGAACGCTTCGTCGACGTGTCCTGGAACGAGAAGGGGCTGGGTGCTCCGTTCCGGGTGCAGATTGAGGTGCGTGCTCTCGATCGTGGCGGACTGCTCTCGGATCTGACGCGCGTGCTGTCCGACTATCGCGTCAACATTCTCGCCGCCGCGCTGAAGACCGACGGAGATCAGGTCGCCTCGGGTAACTTCTCATTCGAACTGGCCGACCTCGGGCACCTGAACGCGGTCCTGTCCGCCCTTCGTCGGGTCGATGGGGTCTTCGAGGCGGTGCGCATCGGCGCCGATTCATAGACGAGGCGCGGGCGGCCTGCGTCGATTCGCGTGAAAAGGGTGTTACATCCGTCCCCTTTTGGGTGATGAGCTTTCCCCTGCTCGTTAGATGTGACACACTAGATGTGTGTGTCACATCGGCACGCACCCGCGCCGGGCGTAAGCCCTCGTCTCAGAAGGAATATCGTGACCACGACGCCGATTCCGAATAACGAAACCGCTCCCGAAGCTGCCCCGTCGACGATTGAGGAGGCCGCGGTCTCGACGACGATTGCTGCTTCTGAGGTGCCCGAGCACCCCTTCGCCCGTATCGGCGAGGACGGCACTGTCTACGTCAAGGATGGAGACGAGGAGCGCGTCATCGGCGGCTTCCCCGAGGGCATTCCTGCTTCTCCCTACGCTCTGTACGAGCGTCGCTACGCAGACCTCGAAGCCACCATCAAGCTTTTTGAGGATCGCCTGGGCACGCTGAGCCCGCGCGACATCGACCAGACTCTCGCAACGCTGCGCGAGCAGGTCGCCTCCCCGAATGTCATCGGCGACATCCCGGCGCTGCGCGAGCGCGTTGCGGCGGTTGAGAAGGCCGCCGAGGAGCGTAAGGAAATCGCCCGTGAGGAGCGTAAGGCCGCCAAGGCTGCTGCTCTCGCCGAGCGCACTTCTGTCGTTGAGCGCGCCGAGGCTATTGTCGCCCAGGATCCCGCCAAGACCCATTGGAAGCAGTCGGGTCAGACCCTGCGCGACCTCCTTGATGAGTGGAAGAACCTGCAGCGCCGCGGCCCGCGCCTGGAGAAGGCCATCGAGGATGAGCTGTGGAAGCGTTTCTCCTCCGCGCGCACCCAGTTCGACCGTCACCGCCGCCAGTTCTTCTCGCAGCTCGATCAGGCCCAGTCCGAGGCTAAGCGAGTGAAGGAAGCCCTGATCGCTGAGGCCGAGGCTCTGTCCTCGTCCGTGGACTGGTCGCGTACCTCCGGTGCCTACCGTGAGCTCATGAACCGCTGGAAGGCCGCCCCTCGCGCGTCGCGTAAGGAAGACGACGCGCTGTGGGCACGTTTCCGCGCCGCCCAGCAGGTGTTCTTCGACGCTCGCCGCGCCAAGGACGAGGCCACCGACGCGGAGTACCGCGACAACCTCGTCGCGAAGGAAGCGATCCTCGTTGATGCTGAGGCCATCCTGCCGGTGACCGACATTGATCGCGCGAAGGCTCAGCTGCGTCAGATCCAGGACCGCTGGGAAGAGGTGGGCCGCGTGCCGTCCGCCGACCTGCACCGCATCGAGGGTCGTCTGCGTGCCGTTGAGGCCGCCGTCCGCGAGGCCGAAGAGAAGGAATGGCGCCGCACCAACCCCGAGACGCGCGCACGCGCGGCCGGCATGGTGGGTCAGCTTGAGGAGCAGATCGCTCAGCTTGAGCGTTCTCTGTCCGAGGCCGAGGCCAAGGGCGACGAGAAGGCCGCCAGGAACGTGCGCGAGGCTCTTGAGACCAAGCGCGCCTGGCTCGCGCAGATCTCCTCCTCCATGGAGTGACATGCGCCTTCACGTTATTCCATCGCCTTTCTACGCGGCGAATGGGATCGTGCTCGTCCCTTCCGGGGCGGGCACTGCCCTTGTCGTCGACCCTTCGGCGGGAATCCAACACCTGATCCGCGAGGTCCTCGAGCTTGAGGGTGTCAGCGTGGGCGCGGTGCTTCTGACACACGGACACCCCGACCACGTCTGGGACGCGGCCGCGGTGTCCACTTGGGGAGTGGACGGAGGCACCGTTCCCGTGTACGTGCCGGGACCTGACATGTACCGCATGGATGCCCCGGCCTCGTTCCTGCCGATGCCGCTGCCCGACTTTGTGGGGGAGTGGGTCAAGCCCGCCGACCTGCGTGAGGTGCCCTCAGATTCGTTTGAGGTGTGCCCCGGCGTGTGGCTGCGCATGGTTCCCGCACCCGGCCATACCGAGGGATCGGCTGTCTTCCTGGGGGAGAGCCCGCTCGATATCCGGGTCAACAACCAGTCCTTCTACTGTTCCGATGAGGCGGTTCCGTGGGCGATGAGCGCAGACGTGCTGTTTAAGGACAGCGTCGGGCGCACCGACCTGCCCGGGGGCGACGAAACTCAGATGCGACATTCTTTGCGCACGATTTCCAACGCTCTCGATCCTCGCACCGTCCTTGTTCCCGGACACGGCCCGGCGACCACGCTCGCAGATGAGATACGCTCAAACCAGTATCTGATTCGCGCTCGTCGCATCGGCTAACCACCTTCCTCATAGAAAGAACGCTTAATGGCTCGCACGTCCCTGTCAGGTTTCCCCGAATGGCTCCCGGAGGGCCGCATCATTGAGATGCACGTCCTCGACGAGCTGCGTCGCGTGTTTGAGTTGCACGGCTTCGCGGGCATCGAAACCCGTGCGGTCGAGACCCTCGAGCAGTTGGAAGCAAAGGGTGAGACCTCCAAGGAGATCTACGTGCTCGAACGCCTGCAGGCCCTGAAGGCCGCGGCGGCCGGTGTACGCGCTCCCAAGGACAAGGGCATGGGTCTGCACTTCGACCTCACGGTTCCCTTCGCCCGCTACGTGGTCGAGAACGCGAACGAGCTGGATTTCCCGTTCAAGCGCTACCAGATCCAGAAGGTGTGGCGCGGTGAGCGTCCCCAGGACGGTCGCTTCCGTGAATTCACGCAGGCGGACATCGACGTCGTGGGTAACGGTGAACTCCCGTTCCACTTCGAGGTGGACCTGCCGCTGGTGATGGCCGAGGCTCTGAATAACCTGCCGATCCCGCACGTGCGCGTGCTTGTGAATAACCGCAAGGTCGTTCAGGGCGTGTGTGAGTCCCTCGGGGTCACGGACGTTGAGGCTGCCCTGCGCGGCCTCGACAAGATTGACAAGATCGGCCCGGAGGGTGTGGTCGCCGAGCTGGCTCAGTCCGGCATTGATGGCGACCAGGCATCCGTTCTGCTCCAGATGGCGCAGATCCGCACGTCCGAGTCTTCAGAGGTGCGCGCGCGTCTGGCCGACCTCGGTGTGGGCGGCGAACTGCTGGACGAGGGCCTGAAGGAGCTGACCGAGCTCCTCGATACCGCGAACAAGCGGATGCCGGGTGCGGTCGTCGCGGACCTCAAGATCGCTCGCGGTCTCGATTACTACACGGGCAGCGTGTACGAGTCGGAGATCGAAGGTCATGAGGCTCTCGGCTCGATCTGCTCGGGCGGACGCTACGACTCCCTGGCGAAGGACGGCAAGCGCACCTACCCGGGCGTCGGCCTGTCTATCGGCGTCTCGCGCCTCGTGTCGCGCATGATTTCCGCGCCGATGGTGAGGGCCTCTCGCAAGGTGCCCACGGCGGTCGTCGTCGCGGTCATCGCGGAGGAGCAGCGTGAGCGCTCGGAGGCGATTGCCGCTGTGCTGCGTTCGCGCGGCATCTCAACGGACGTTGCTCCCAGCGCCGCAAAGTTCGGCAAGCAGATCAAGTTCGCCGATAAGCGCGGCATCCCCTTCGTCTGGTTCCCGGGCGAGGAGGGTAGCGCTGACACGGTGAAGGACATTCGCAGTGGCGAGCAGGTGGACGCCGATCCGCACACGTGGGTCCTGCCCGAGGCCGACGCGGTCCCTACTATCGAGAAGGTGACCGACTGAGTGTCCCTCACGGCGGTTGAAGCAGCTCGCTCGCTGGCGCATGCCCTTGAGGAAACGCTCCATGCCATTCCGGAAGGGAGTCGTGGCGACGCGGAGCGCGCGCTGCGACGCCTGCAGGACGTCGTGTTGCCGCGCCTCGAGGATGCGGATGCACCCGTGCTGGTGGTCGTCGGTGGCTCGACGGGGTCTGGTAAGTCGACGCTCGTCAATTCGTTGCTTGGCCGAAACGTGAGTCGGGCGGGCGCGGTGCGTCCGACGACTCGGCGCCCCGTGTTGGTCTGCGCGCCCAAGGCACGCGAGTGGTTCATGTCGGACCAAGTGCTGCCGAGACTGGCGAAGAGCGAGGGCTCGGGTGGGGATAGCCTCGACGCGATCACTATCGCTGTCGAGAAGACGCTGTGGCCCGCCGTGGGCATTGTGGACGCGCCAGACATCGATTCCGTCGAGGACGGAAACCGTCGCCTGGCTGCAGAGCTGCTCGACGGCGCAGATCTGTGGGTGTTTGTCACGACCGCGGCCCGCTACGCGGATGCGGTGGCGTGGAAACACCTGGAGGAAGCCGCGAGCCGCGGATTGCGTGTCGCCATCGTACTCAACCGCGTCCCCCCTGGGGCGGCGCAGGAAATTCGCGAGGATCTGGCCTCGTTGGCTCGCCGACGTGGCCTGGGTGAGGTCGCGATTTATACGGTCGAGGAACAGCCCCTCAGCGATGGGCGCCTGTCCGCCGAAGTAATCGCGCCGATCGGGTCCTACCTGGAGGGAATCGGACGCGATGCCGAGGAACGTGCCGCTATCGTACGTCGATCGCTGTCCGGTGCCGTCGCCTCGTCGTTGGAGGAGACGACGCGCGCACTGGAGGCTGCGAGGCAACGCAACCGTGAGTTCGAGGCGGCCGCCGGCGATATCGAGCAGCTCGTTGCTTCCTATGCCCGGGAAGTGTCCTCCTCGTCGAGTGATGACGTACTGCGCGGCGAAGTAAGCGCACGCATCGCCGAGGTACTGGGCTCGTGGGATATGTCCAAGACCGTCTCGCGTGTGTTTTCTGGTCTGAGCTCGCGCGTGATGGGTGCACTTCGTGGACAGGCAGCCCCGGACGTTCAGGTGCAGCGCGATCTGACCGGAGGCCTTGCGCAGCGTTTGGCGGACCAATACCACCGGGCGTGGGGTGAATCCCTGCGTAGGGCGCGTACGGTCGTGGACACGTCTACGTTCGATGAGCTGCTTGACGTCGATGCGGCGGAGCAGCGCGCACGCACAGTTGCGCAGGAGTGGACGCGTGAGGTCACGCAGATCATTCGTGGCCAGGCCGAGTCCTCGCGGGTCAGCGGGCGCATGCTCGCGGGCGGCATCAACGTCGTGACGGTCTCGCTGATGGTGGCCGCGTTTACGATGACCGGTGGTCTCACCGGTGTTGAAGTCGGTATCGCTGGGGCATCGGCCGCCCTGTCCCAGACAATCCTGGAAGCCTATTTCGGTGAACGCACGGTTCGTTCGCTGGCCGAGCAAGCCCGTGCGGCGCTCGAACGCCTCGCCGGAGAGTCTCTGTCGGCTGTCGTTGCCCCGGTGAGCGCGAGCCTCGATCGGGCTTCCGACAGGGTTCTCATCGACAAGCTGGCGGTGGCTGAGGAGAGAGCTCGGGAGGTGCTGGCGTGAGGCGAGCAACGAACCCCGTGGCATCGGCTGCCCAGCAGCTTGACGAGATGTGCACCCTGGCAGCACCGGACCTCGATCAGCAGACTCTGGCGCACATTCGCGATCTCATTGATGTGACCGCCGAACGCAGTGAGGTCGACCCGTCCTGGTGCGTTATCGGCATGCTGGGAGGTACGGGTGCCGGCAAGTCCTCCCTCGTCAACGCGCTGAGCGGTGGAGAGGTCGTCACTGCGGGTGTTCGGCGCCCCACGACGAACGAGGCATGCGCCGTGCTGCCGCGAGGCCGAGAACCGCAGGAATTGCTGGGGTGGCTGGATATCGGTCGTCGGGTGGAGGCGCCGCAAGCGCTGCCTGGCGACACTGTCGTCGTTGATTTGCCGGACATTGATTCGGTTGATGCCCGTCATGCGGACATCGCCGATCGTCTGGCGTCGCGCGTCGACGCGCTCGTCGTTGTCGTCAACCCGCAGAAGTACGCGGACGCGCGTCTGCACGACGAGTGGCTGGTGCGCCTGCGCTCGTCGCATGCCTCGGTGACGGTCGTCCTGACGCACATCGATACCATTTCCTTGCCCGAGCGTGATGCGATCGAGCAGGATCTGCATCGTCTGCTGAGTGATCGTGGCATGGCTGATGCCGAGGTCTTCGCGGTATCGGCGACGACGGGTGAAGGCATACGCACGCTCATCAAGCACCTGACGCGCGAGGCCGAGCGGGTCTCACGCCAGGCGTCACGCGCGCGTGCTGCGCTGCGTGAGGCCTCCCGGATACTGCGCGAGTCCTTGGAGCTGACCGGAACGGTCCGAGGACTCGAGACCGATGGCCTGGCCGCCGAATTGGCTGGCACGGCCGCCGACCTCGCGGGTGCTCCGATTATCGCCGAGGCCGTGGCTGACTCGACGCTGCGAGCCGGACGCCGGGCGGGCGGCTGGCTACCGTTGCGCTGGCTGGCGCGTACGGGTGTGGACCCGCTGCGCCGCCTGCATCTGGATGATGAGTCGCGTGCCGAAGGGGCGACGACTCCGACGTTGCCGACTCGGTCCGCCTCCGATGAAGCTGCTTTCGTCAACGCCGTTCGGGGGGCGATTGGGGAGCGCGCGCAGGCGCGTCCCGCCCGTTGGCGTGCGGCGCTGGTCGAGCGTGCGCTCTGCGGGGCGCGAGAGGTCCCTGACGCAGCGCACCGTAAGGTTGCGGAGCACATTCGCGTCTCGACCGGAGCCCCGGCGCTGTGTCGTGCGCTGGGTGGTGCGCAGCTGCTCGCGTGGCTCGGCGTTGTCGTGGGTGTCGCGTGGATCGTCCTCGTGCACCTGGGTAGGGCTGTCCTCATCGATGTTCGGGTCCCCGCGCTCGGGCCGATTCCGCTTCCGACGGCCCTGGTCGCGCTGTGCCTGTTGATCACGGTGCTCTGCGCGTGTGCGAGCCGAGCACTCGCCCGGTGGGCTGCATCGCGCCGTCGACGTGTCGTGATGCGTGACCTGCGGGGATTGTGCCGCGATGCGGTCGATCGACTCGTCGTTGCTCCCCTGCGTTCCGAGGACAATCGGCAGGTGACGATCGCCTCGTTCCTCGCTCGCCTGCCCGTCTGAGTGTCGTCCCGCCGCAATGGGCGGACGATTCGCTGACAGTGAGTTCGCCGACCACGCGCCTCTGTCAGCTGCCTGCGAGGGTATGCTGGTTGTAGCGATGAGGCGCTGCCCCTTGTTATGGTGCCCGCGGGATGCGGGATTTGTTGTTATGGGTGAGGCCGCGCCGAGGAGCCGAGTAGGCCCGCCCCGATGGTTTTGCTGACACCGATTGCACCACGCAAGGATGAATTATGCCCTCTGACGATTTCATGGAACGCGCTGACGACGAGCGCGAAATGACGGCGATTGCCGACGATATTGACGACCTCGACGACGCTCGTGAGTTCGGTGATGACCACGCGGACGAGGAGGACACGGACACCGTGACCTTCGCGAGCCTCGGCCTGCCCGAGGAGATCCTCGCGGCTGTCACCGATATGGGATTCCGCGTCCCCACCCCGATTCAGGCCGCCGCCATCCCTCCGCTGCTGGAGCTGCGCGACGTCGTCGGCATCGCCCAGACGGGTACCGGAAAGACCGCTGCATTCGGTCTGCCGCTCCTAGCGATTGTTGACGCGGACGAGCGCAACGTGCAGGCTCTCGTCCTGGCCCCCACCCGCGAGCTCGCGATGCAGAGTGCCCAAGCGATCGAGGATTTCGCCGCACGTACGGCCCGCCTCGACGTCGTCCCCGTCTATGGTGGCTCGCCCTACGGCCCGCAGATCGGCGCGCTCAAGCGAGGAGCACAGGTCGTCGTCGGTACCCCGGGTCGCGTCATTGACCTCATCGAGAAGGGCGCCCTCGATCTGTCGCACGTGCGCATGCTGGTCCTCGACGAGGCCGACGAAATGCTGCGTATGGGCTTCGCTGAGGACGTCGAGACGATTGCGTCGAGCGCCCCGGATGATCGACTGACCGCGCTGTTCAGCGCGACGATGCCCGCGGCCATTGAGAAGGTTGCCCGCGAGCACCTGAAGGATCCGGTGAAGGTCGCGGTTTCCACCGAGTCCTCGACGGTCGACACCATCCACCAGACCTACGCGGTGGTGCCCTACAAACACAAGATCGGTGCGCTTTCGCGCGTACTGGCTACCCGCGCCCAGCACATCAAGGAAGGCCAGGAAGAGGCTGACGCCGCGATCGTCTTCGTGCGCACGCGCGCCGATGTCGAAGAGGTGTCGTTGGAGCTCTCGAGCCGTGGATTCCGTGCAGCCGGCATTTCCGGCGACGTCGCTCAGACCGAGCGCGAGCGCATGGTCGAGCGCCTTAAGAACGGCTCGCTCGACGTGCTGGTCGCGACCGACGTGGCCGCCCGAGGCCTTGACGTCGAACGTATCTCCCTCGTCGTTAACTTCGACGTTCCGCGTGAGCCCGAGGCCTACGTCCACCGCATCGGTCGCACCGGCCGTGCGGGCCGTGAGGGCCGCGCGCTGACGTTCTTCACCCCGCGTGAGCACGGCCGTCTGCGCCGCATCGAGAAGCTGACGGGCACCGAGATGGAAGAGGTCGAGATTCCCTCGCCTGCAGCCGTCTCCGAATTCCGCGCGAGCCGCCTGCTCGAGGGCCTGTCCGCTCGTATCGAGCGTGGCCGTCTCGACATGTACAAGCGTCTGCTCGCCGACCTCGGTGATGAGATCTCCGTCGAGGACATCGCCGCCGCCCTCATGGCGACGGCCGTCGGCGACGAAGGCCCGGCCCCGCGCGTCGAGAAAGACCGCCGTGGCAACGGCAAAATCCGCCGCGAGGAACAGCTGGACGAGTCCGGCGAGTTCGTCGGCGCCACTTTCGAGGCTGGGCGTGATAAGGACCGCCCGCTCAAGGGCGGCGTGAACGGTGCTCGTCGTCGCGCGGGCGGTCGCCCGGCACCCGGCTCCGGCACCCGCTACCGCATTGAGGTGGGCAAGAAGGACCGCGTCAAGCCCGGCTCTATCGTTGGCGCCATTGCTGGCGAGGGCGGCATCGACGGCCGAGACATCGGCAACATCGAGATCTACCCAACCTTCTCACTGGTCGACATCACCGCGGACCTGTCCAGCGAGCAGCTGTCCCGTATCTCCAAGGGATACGTGTCGGGCCGTCAGCTGCGCATCCGCGTGGACGAGGGCCCCGGCGGCCGCTCTCACGGCGACCGCGACGGTTTCGAACGCCGTGAGCGCCGCGACTTCGACCGAAATAACCGAGGACGCGGTGGCTACGGTGATCGCGAGGACCGCTTCGGGGACCGTGATGAGAAGCGTCCGCACCGCTTCGAAAAGGGCGACGGATCGCGTCCGCGCCGCAGCGTTCGCACCGAGCGCTGGGAGAAGGACATCAAGCGCGTCCGCCGCGAACGCGAGGGCGGCCGCGATGGCGGTTGGGACCGCGACGGAAGCCGCGACGGCGGACGCCGCCACTTCGGCAAGCGCCGTTACGACGACTGAGCGCTAGCTGCCTCACCCGTGGCGCGTTCCGATGAGGGACGCAGCCGCGTCACCGCGACCACGGTGAGGATCGCAAGCACAGCAGCAATCACCCAATAGGGAGCGTAGGCCGCCCCGCCCACCGTGGCGGTGGCGGCCCACGCGCTCATGGCGACGGACACGAGGGCGAGTTCGAGGGCAGGGCCCGCCGAATCGGCGACCTGCAGCCAAGAGGCCACGCGCCCGTGCTTGGCCTCGGGGGTGACCTCGAGTGCCATGACGGACAGGGGAGCGTGAACGAGACCGACTCCGAGGCCGACGAGCAGCCAGCCGATGAGGGCCACCCACACGGGGATCGAGGGGAACAGGATCGCTCCGACGGGGATCGCTCCGATCGCCATGAGTGTTCCGCCGATGACCGGGAGCCGGCGGCGCAGGTGTGCATCGTGAACGCGTGCCTGGCCGACCGCGCCAATCGACCATGTGATCGACCCGAGGGTGACCCACCAGGCGGAGGATGCCTCGGACCAGCCGTGCACGCGCTGGAGGATGAGCGGGATCATGACGGCGAGACCGACCTGTGAGGCCAGTGCGCTCAACCTTGCAAGGATCGCCGAGGGCATGCCGCGGCGGGACATGAACGTTCCGCTCGGCAGGAGTCGGGGCAGCGCCCAGGCAGTGATGCACGCGCCGAGGGCGAAGACCGCGAACTGCGCGAAGGGCGAGGACAGGGCGCCCGCAAGCTGGAGCAGCATGACGCCAATTCCGACAAGCCCGGCGTCTCGCGAGAGGGACGCGAGCACGGGGGAGCGCTGGCCGTGTGCAGTCGGGATTGAGCGCAGGACGTAGGCGATGGGGAGCGCCGCGACCGCAACGAAGAGCGGAACGACGCCGAAGACGTAGCGCCAGCCCCACTCCTGGGTCACGTGGCCTGCGATCGCGGGGCCGACCAGCGAGGGGAGAACCCACGCCAACGAGAAAGACGCAAAGAACGAGGGACGGTGACGGGGGGAAGCAACTGCTCCGACGAGGACGTAGAGCGGGACAATGAGGAGGCCTCCGCCGAGCCCCTGAAGCGCGCGTCCGATAACGAACACGACCACGTTTGTGCCTGCGGCGCACACCACCAAACCGACGGCGAAGAGAATCAATCCCGCGAGTAGGACAAAACGGGGGCCCTTCCAATCCGCCAGCGCGCCCGCGACCACGGTGGCGCTCAGCTGCGCCGCCAACGCCGCGCCCGAGGCGATCGGATACCACGCGGCTGCATCGAAAGATACGACGACCGCAGGCATGATTGTCGTCGCGGCGAGCTCCTCGAAGGCCACGAGGGTAATGAGGAGAACCGAGCCGATGGCCAAGCCAATTTCGGACGGTGTCCAGGACGATCGGGCGGGAGAGGAGGAATCGGCGGCTGGCATGTTCACTATCGTACTCGCGGCACGCGCGACTCTTCGGAAGGCAGGCGTACAATGACACTGCCGCCGCCTGTCTCGCGGATGGTAACTACGAAAGGAATCACAGTGCTTCGCA
>ERZ772977.1309-NODE-1309-length-12923-cov-3.340690_pt1 | contig 12923 bp, 20 predicted proteins | sample MGYA00511131_ERZ772977 | MGnify/ENA primary metagenome ERZ772977 (study PRJEB29015, sample SAMEA2737935) | human oral metagenome | biome: human oral; feature: human-associated habitat; material: dental | place: China | collected 2151 ...
GAGTCATGAGCCAGTGGTCCACTCTCCAGAGTGGACCACTGGCTGGGCCGGGAACTGAGGAAAAGGGCAGAAATGGGGAGCTTTGTCAGGAGCTAGTGGTCCACTTTGGAGAGTGGACCACTGGCTGGGTAGGAAACTAAGGAAAAGGGCAGAAACCGGGTGCTTTGTTAGGGGCTAGTGGTCCACTTTGGAGAATGGACCACTGGCTCGGTCAGCAACTAAGGAAAAGGGCAGAAAACTGGGCCCTTTGCCAAGAACCGGGCCGGGCTCAAGGGAATTCTTTTCAAAAAAGGCAAGTTGTGTCTAAGTGAGCACGTAGAAAGGGGGCGCCCAGACCCTATTTATATATGTAGCTACAAATCAAAGCAAAGGAGCGACATAAAATGGCACGATCATTCGTTAAGGGCACCCTCCAAATGACCTCAATCGACGAGAACAAGAAGAAAGAAAACGTCAGCTTGGGTCATGTGGTGGCCAATGCCTCACTTGAAGATGTGACAGCGGTGCGAGATGCAGTGGGCACACTGGTTAAGCACCCAATCACCGAAACCAAAGTCACTGAAGTCTATGCCTACAACTAGGCCTAGCACCCCAATCACTAAACTAGAAGAAAGGAGCCACCCACAATGGCAGAAGTCAAAACAACCAAGAAACTAGACCTCAACTTCAAGGCAGCCGACGGCAAGTCCAAGAAGATCAGTCTAGCCCACGCCAAGGACAACTTAGATGCCAACACGGTCAAGTCCGCTATGGACACGATTGTGGCTAAGAACATCTTCGAGAAGGACAGCGTCGACCAATATGCTAGCGCCAAGAACGCCAACATGGTGACACGGTCCGTAGAAGAAATCTACAAGGCAGAGAACTAAGCACCGTAGGTGCAGGGGACCCGCGGAGCGGGTCCCTTATTCATATATAAGAAAGGAGATGAGTAGGATGAGCTTATTAGAAATTGGAGGCTTGGCATCGGCAACGGTGGCAGTGATCACCCTGATTAGCAAGCTAGTCAACCTCATTACTGCCATCCAGAGCCTCATCCTCCGCATAGATGAGATGCAGCTAGAGATTGAAGCTAATAAGCTAGTCGTCAAGACCATTGATGACCGCCTAGCTTCAATGGACCTACGCATTACCAAGATAGAAACACTGTTAGAAGAAAGGAAGTAAGTAAATGAACTTAGAAAACCGATATTATGATGCGCTCAAGTGGCTGGTACTAATCTTCCTGCCCGCCTTGGCCGTCCTAGCTTCAGGCTTGGGCGACCTCTATGCCTGGGCGCCTACCAGTCAACTAGTGGCCACCATTAACCTAGTCGCCGTCTTCCTAGGCGCACTCATTCAGAAGTCTAGCCTAGACTATTGGAAGAAGGGCGGTGACGACCATGGGACAAGCAGATAAACTCATTAATGTAGCCCAGAGTTACCTGGGCACCAGTCAATGGTCGGACGACCACCTAGCCATGGTAGATGCCTACAACTCAGTCAGCCCTATCCCAGTGGGCTACCGAGTCCAATACGGAGACGACTGGTGCGACATCTTCGTCACCGTCTGCGGGGATGAAGCGGGCCTCAGCCACCTGATCGGCCGAGAGTGTGGGGTGCCACGCCACCTAGCCTGGTTCCAGGAACAAGGCATCTGGTTAGGGCGAGAATGGCCACAAGCCGGGGACATTGTCATCTTCAACTTCGACGGTGGCCCTGTGGACCACATTGGGATTGTCGAGCGAGTCCAAGCAGACGGCTCTATCAGCACCCTAGAAGGCAATTACAATGGCCGAGTAGCCAGAGCCTACTATGACTGGAACCATGAGGCCATTGCGGGTTATGCAAGACCACGCTACGACCAAGAAGGTCAAGACCCAGATCCCGCATCATCGGAAGACACCTCACCTAGTGACGACCTGATCACTGCGGTAGCCTGGGATGTTATCCGCGGTGAGTATGGCAATGGGGAAGATCGGGTCAGAGAGTTGACTGAAGCAGGATATGATTATCAGACTGTGCAGGATAGGGTTAATCAATTGATAAGTTAAATAGAAAACAAAAGAACCCCTCCCAATTTGTGGGAGGGGTTCTAGGCTGAAATGAAAGTAGTGTGTCACTCAGGGGGACACTTCTATTATAAGCCAAATGCCCTTGAAGGTCTGTACCTTGCACTTAACATCTTTTTAGTGACCTGCGGGCTCGGCCTGCGCCCCAACCCGCAGAATGGCCCAGGAGCCCGTCTCAGCTTGCCTAAGCCAGAGGCTAGTAACTAGCTCCTGGCATGGAGTGGTTGTTGTAGCGATAAAGATGTCGAAAGCTAGAAGTGCTGACGGATGTTGGTGGGCAAGAGTTTGGCCTTGTGGACCAGGCGAGTGAGCTGTTACTGGTGGAGTACATGGCGGACGCTGAGCGAGTGCTAAGCCCTGATGAATACGAGTTCTTCCAGGTGGCCGCTGACACGAGATGGACGGTGACGGAGAAGGCGAAGAGACTAGGGATTAGTCGGAAGGGGTATTATAGATATTTATACAGAATTAATTCAAAATGGTGATGCATATAGTAAATGAAAGTGCTATACTATATGTGTGAAATTAATATATAAATGAGGTGTAGTAGTATGAGTAGTGCCGTTAATATTGGAGAACTAAAGTGTTTGGCAAGCACCAATCCTGATGAGTATATCAATAAATTTTATAAATTAGATGCGACTGACTTTAAGAGCTTAGAACATGAAGAAATACGCGAACTAATTAAACTTCTTCTTGACTGCAAAGAGAAGGTTAAGGCTCTAAAGCAAAAGTTTTGCGACCTAGAGGAAATAGAGAAGCATCTTAGAAAGTTCTTTAATGAGCAAGAAGTTGAAGACATTTTGAATCCTATAAAGCCTACTAATCTAGATATGTCGGACTTGGACAATACCGATGAACTAACTCAGTAACAAAAAAATGAGTACCTTGACCGGAGAGCATTGTGGTAATAGATAACTTTATTAAGATATCGAATGCGAATTTTAAAGCATATGTTTTAATTGAAAGCTGCCAACTCTATGCTTGGATCGGAGGTAAGGAAATGCATGTGTGGACGAGTCTACACATGCATTGTCTATTGGGTCTTCAAGATTTTTACCCCGATGCTGGTTTCAGATGTCGTGAGAGTTATAAATTGTAAAGTCTTTTGAGTTATGAAGACCCAATGTAGTTGAAGTAGTAGTGCTTACTTACTGCCAACTACAACTATATAAAATGGCGAATAGGAGAATAATATGAGTGATGAAGTAGCATTGACTAAGCAGCAAATTGCTAATTATCTGAATGAAATAGTTAACTTTCAATTTAATATTCAGGACGACTATCTCTTAAATTATGACTGTCAAACAACAGTTACATTCGATGATCTTGAACGAATTACTGATAAGAACTTACAATACTGGGAAACAATAGATGATAAATGCCTTTTTTATTCAGAGTGGAAGAGAATCAAAGAATGGAATACGGAATTTCGCCGATACTTGGATGAACAAAGTGATTTAGAAGGGTACATAATCCGTCAGAAAATACGAGATTTATATGTTATATATGATTCTACGGAAATTAAAAATTTAACCACATATCGTATTTCTATTTGCTCTCCTATTACAGTAGACAGTAACTTTAATGAGATAAGAAAATTCTTGAATTTTTATCATCAACTCCCTAATGTTGATATTAAAGATGGTGTCTTAAGATTCATTGACTTATATAGAAATAAGCATACAGTTGGTTATTACTTTTCGAGTGATAATAGGAGCATGTATTATGCGGCTTACTATTTTTTGAAACAGGATCTTAAAGGGCTAGAAATTCCGGCAGATGCACTTAAATCTGAAGTAATAGATCCGTTGAATAATGAATTAAACGAATTGCGACGTGAAATGGATACTCAGTTTTCAGAATTAACAAGTTTATCTGACCGTAACAGAAAGGCTATCTCGGAGCAGTATAATAAAGCATTAAGCAATCTTTCAAGTTTAGAAAAGGATACGTACGTATGGCAAAAAATTAAAGAAGAAGAGATAAATAAGCTTGAGAAACTTTATGAGGTAAAGTTATCACTAGAAGCTCCCGAAGCGCTATGGAAACAGAGGGCTAAGGAGATAAAAGAAAGTGCGCGGTGGTGGGTTGCATTGCTTATAATTGTAAGTCTTTCGTTAATTGTTGCAGGGGCTAACCTAGTACAGAAACTACATGAGTTTCCATTAGACAAAGCTTTGCAGTTACCATATATTTCGACATCATTTATTTTAGTAGCGGTTATTTCATTTTTATTGTATATCATACGCGTACTAATTAAGCTAATACTGTCTAGCAACCATTTGGCGGTTGAGTACCAACAAAAAGCCGCTTTAACTCGCTTCTATCAAGCTTTGAAAAAGTCGGGTGTTGAAATAGATAAAGATGAAAGACTAATTATTATCAGCTCATTGTTTGGTCGAATTGATAGCGGTTTAGTCAAGGCAGACAGCTCTTCTGATATTGAAGGGGTGCTAGCAGCTATAATGACTAAAAAGCAAAGTTAGGGTTACATTAACTGAATAGAATGTGTCTAAGGCGGAAAGTTTCATAAGAGACTTTCCGTCTTTTTTTATGTAGGTAACACTTTTCGCTCCCCCACCCTATATATAAGTGTAGCTACAAATCAAAACAAAGGAGCGAAATACAATGGCACGATCATTCGTAAAAGGCGCCCTCCAAATGACCTCAATTGAAAAAACAAGAAGAAGGAAAAAGTCAGCCTAGGTCATGTGATGGCTATTCCTTACCTCCCCCTTGCCTTCTAGCACAATGCCATATAGAATAGAGACGAGCAACATTTTAATGAACAGAGGAGGCCAAAGCATGGTTGAAGAGACGATTGCACGCTATATGAGAGATGGTAGGTTCTATGTCCTGCCGCGCAAACAAAAAAATAGACTAGAAGTCTTTCAATATATCTATCAACACTTGCAGCAATATGCCCAGGAATTCACTGAGCCTGAACTCAATGAGCGGATCAAGGAAGTCTATGAGGATTTCGCGACCATGCGGAGATATCTGGTGGATTACAAGTTTCTGATCCGGGATAATTACGGCAAGTCTTACCAGCTCAATCCCCAAGTAGGGCAAGCGCCTCAGATGGAGGCAGCCCATGAATTGGAAAATTAAGAATTTTTATTTGATTATGACGGTGGAGACCATCGCGGAGCAGATGTTTGTGTCCTTGACCTACCTGCTCTTAATCTACCTGGGCTACTCTATGACTGAGATTGGTCTGCTCTTGGCTACCTTTACAGCGACTACCATGGTCGCCGAGATTCCCAGTGGGATCTTGGTCGATTCTATCGGGGAGAAGCGGGTCATGTCCCTGTCCTTTCTCCTGCGGGCCATTGGCCTATTCTTCATGGCCGGGACCCGCAACATTGTCGTCTTGATCCTGACGGCTGTCTTAACCGGCTTGGCCGTCTCCCTCAGCTCTGGGACCCTGCAGTCTTGGATTGTCAATGAAATCAAGGAAGCCAATGCGCCTTACGATATCGCGCAAGTATTTTCTAACCTCAAGATTATCGGTCCATTCTTCGGCCTCTTGTCCGGCTTTGTCGGCGCGCAGATTCTGGGCAAAGACAACCCGGCCATTCCTTTCTATGTGGCATCGGCCATCTTGATCGGCTTATTGGTCTATGTGCAGCTGGTGCCCAATGTCTTCAAGCCGCGCCCGCGTCAGAACCACTGGGGCCAGATTAAGCAGGTCTACCGAGAAACCGTGGTCAACCTAATAGAAGCACTCAAAGACAGCCGCATCCTGCTCTACTTCATCATGTTTTCCATTCCGGCTGTCTTGGACCTAGGACCTTCTAACCAGTGGCAGGTCATCCTAGGGGAAGCCGTACAGGAATATATCGTGGGCTATTATATTATCGGAATTGGCCTCGCCACCATCCTGTCCAACCTCTTCCTCAGCATGGTCCTCTTGAAGAAGAAAATGGACATGGTGGCCTTAATTGACCGGGTCCTCCTGCTAGATGTGGTGACCCTCCTGGTAATCAGCTTCTATCTGCCGGTCTTCCCTTACTTATTCCTCTTCCATGTCTTCTTAGTAGGCATTAATGGGACGCTGATTATCACCTATATCCACGAAAAGCTGATCAAGCAGGATCACCTGCGGACCTCGCTTGTCTCTTCCTTCTATTCCTTACAGGCCCTGGCGTCCAGTCTGCTCTTAACCGTCAACGGCTACCTGTCAGATCTGATCGGCATCAGCAAGACCTGGCTAGCCTTCACGCTGATCTCAATGCTAGTCTTTCTGGCCTTGCGCGGGTTGACGGCAAGGAAAGAAGAGAGCCAGGCATAGGGAGTGGGGCAAGCTTGTTCAAAGGATGCCAAGTTTAGGGCTTGGTTGCTGTCAAGCAAGTTTGCTTTAAGGAATCACGAAATTATCCATTCTCATACAAAACAAAAAGCCACCTTAGGGTGGCTTTTTCCATGCACCTATAAATCCTGGCGCTTAAGTTCTTGTTTGGCCTCATTCACAATAGCCAGGCGTTTGATTGGGCTAGTATAGTGGCGCTTAGTTAGGCAGTTGTAATGGTCGTACCGCACTTGGTCTTCAATGGCATGATAGATGCGGGCGGCCGCCAGCAAGCCCAAGCGACAGCTAGGATGAAAGGCCGCTAGATGGTGGTCCAAGGTCTGATAGTAGCGACTACTGACCTGGGCCATAGCTTCCCAGACTTGGCCAAAGCTAGCCGGGATGTCCCGCCAGGAAGTGGCTTGATTGGCTAAGGTCAGGATTTGATCGGTCGTCCAACCATAGGTGGCTAAGACGTCCTTAGGTAGGTAGACCCGTTGGCGTTGACGCGCGTCTTCACCCACATCCCGTAGGATATTGGTCAGCTGCATGCCCACGCCTAGTTGGTAACAGACTTCCAGGTAAGGGGTCTGGTCGGCAGCCGCCAAGGCCTCCTCATGTCCTAGCATGGGCCAGAGCATGGCTCCCACCGAGCCTGCCACCCGTCGACAATAGCCCTCCAAGTCCTCCAAGCTGTCAAAGTCTCTAAAGGTCAAGTCCGATTTTTGCCCTTGTATTTGTTCCAGTAGGGCCTGGCCAGACACGCCAAAAGTCAGTACCGTATGCTGGAAGGCTGGCCACCAAGCTAGCTGGCTTAAGCTCTCAGGTGCGGGCGCCTGGCCCAGTTGGTCAATGGCAGCCGCCACAAGGTCTAATTCTGCTAGGATGGCTGAAGTCGGTCCGCTGGCCTCATCCACCAAATCATCAACATAACGACAGAAGGCATAGACAGCCGCCACCCCCTGAAAGCGATGGGGCGGAATAGCCGAGAAAGCCTGATAGAAGCTCTTAGAATGAGCCTTCATGACTTGCTCAGCCGCCTGGTAGGAGGCGCTAAGAATAGAAGCTGAACTCATTTGAAATCCTCCTCCTTATCGCGGCGGACTTCGTCGGCACAGATTTTACCTCCTTCCAAGGCAATGGGCACGCCTGCCCCTGGATGGGTTGAGGAACCAGTGAAGTAGAGGTTGTCGCAGTCTAAGGATTTGGATTGTGGTCGCCAGTGGTTACTTTGCTTGAGGGTAGGTTGTAAACCAAAAGTGGCCCCGCGATAGGCATTAAAGGACTGCTGGAAGTCGCGCGGAGTGTAGACCTGCTCCAACTCGATTTGCTGGTCCAGATTGGCTAGGCCAGCGAGTGGTGCCAGGCTTTCCAGGGCCCGTTGACGATAGTGGTCAATGACTTCTGGGGTCCAGTCATAGCGACTGGTGCCTAATTCCGATACCGGCATTAAGACATAGAAGCTAGAATGTCCCTCAGGGGCCAAACTAGGGTCGGCCATGGACGGAATATGCAGGTAGAGTGACGGGTCCTCAATCAAGGAACCATCGAAAATTTGGTCTAAGTTAGTCGATAGGTCCGGGCAGATGACGAAGTTATGGGTTTTAAGCTCCGGATAGGTGCCCTTAACCCCCCAGTAGAAGACCAGGCAAGAGCAGGAGTAATCCATGGACTCGATTTTAGCCGGGCTATACTTGCCCTTGGCCTTTTGATCTTGAATCAGCTTCTGCATGGTGTAGGGGAAATCGGCATTGGAAATGACAATATCGGCCGCCGCATAAGCGTCGGCTAAGGCAATCCCCTTGGCCTGGCCCTGTTCAATCAGGATTTCCTGGACATCTTGGCCGTAGTGAATCTGGCCACCCAATTCAAGGAAGAGGCGCTCCAAGGCGCGGGCATAGGCAAACATACCACCTTCAATAAACCAGACGCCATAGAGGAGTTCAATCATGGGAATCATATTGTAGAGGGAAGGGCCCTTCTTAGGTGAGACCCCAATGTAGAGGGTCTGGAAGCCCATCATCTGCTGCAGGTCCTTATTAGGAATGAAGGAAGCCATCATGGCCTCGGCACTATCGAAGGTCTTGAGCTTGAGCACTTCCCGCATCATCTTAGGATTGTAGATATCCTTGGCATGGCGAAATGGCCGCGTGATAAAGGATTGGACCGCCACCTGATAACGGCCATACATCTCGCTCAGATATTGTAGGAAGCCCAGGGCGGTCTCTTGACCCAAGCCCTCATTCATCTTCATCAACTCAACTAAGTCACTGGTGATGGTATAGCGCCGGTAGGGGCTGTCTTTGAAATAGGCGTCATACATAGGCTCTAGCCGCTTAAGCCGGAAATAATCATCGGGATTCTTGCCTGCCAACTCAAAAGGTTGACGATAGAGGTCGGGCATCATGACGATGGTAGGGCCCACATCGAAGGTGTAGCCCTGGGCTTGGATTTGGCTCATCTTGCCCCCAGGCGTCAGGTTCTTCTCATAGATCTCAACCTGGTAGCCCGCTAGAAGCAGACGAATTGCAGCCGATAGGCCACCCATGCCGGCACCAATAATAATTACTTTTTCTTTCATTCTATCTCCTTTGGGCTTGCGCCTAAGACCCCGCACCCCTGTGTCGGTTATATCTATTATAGACAAGCCCCCACTAAATAGCTAGCTGTTTAGACAAATATCATGGAAAAGAAATAGCCCCTGGCCCAAGAGGGAGCCTAGGGGGACCTGCTAGCTAGATGGGGGGGCAGTAAGGACGAAGGCACAAAAAAAGGAGGCCTTATGCCTCCTTTTATGCGCTATATCGAATTAGTTTTCGAGTTCTTCGCCAGCGTTTTGCAATGCTTCGCCAGCCGCATCTTTGGCTTCTTCAGCCTTGTCAGCAGCTGCTTCAGCAACGTCAGCCGCCGCGTCTTTAGCGTCTTCAGCTTTGTCAGCTGCAGCATCTGCTACATCTTCAGCTTTGTCTTTAGCTGCGCCACCGAGTTCTTTAGCTTTTTCAACAACATCGCCAGCTACATCTTTAGCTGTTTCAAATGCGTTACCAGCTACTTCTTTAGTTTTTTCAACAACATCACCAGCTACATCCAAGGCTTTTTCGCCAAATTCGCCAGCTTTTTTAGACAAATCTTTCAATAAATCAGACATCTTAATGTCCTCCTTTCATTTGATAATTAAATTATATCATAAAAAAAAGTCTTAGGAAAGCGGTTTTAGGAAGAAATCGGTCTGAAGACTGATTTTTTCTAATTTCTATTCACATAATTTCAAGTAAAAACAAGGGGAGTATCAAAAAATGGAACAATAAAGATTATTATAATAAGCATCCAAAAAAACAATCAAACAGGCGTTTGACAACTTCAAGAGCATTAATTATATTAAATTAGTTTTATATTTCGAAATCTAATCTATTGATTTTATCACTTGTCCGAGAAAATTATTACAGTTGCTTTATAAACATTTCTATGATAATCTTGAATTGTAGGGCGGATAAATAGCCTTACATTTCAAATCTATAAGAAAGGAGCTAATACCATGATCTGGTCTATTATCATTGGTGGGCTTATCGGCTTAGTTGCGGGTAGCCTTACTAAAAAAGGTGGTTCAATGGGGATTGTGGCTAACGTACTTGCTGGTTTAGTAGGTTCTTCTGTTGGTCAACATCTTCTTGGGACTTGGGGTCCAAGCCTCGCGGGAATGGCCTTAATTCCATCTGTCTTAGGTGCTGTAATCGTAGTTTCAGTAGTATCAATGTTACTCGGTAAAAACAAAGCTTAATGAGTCAACTGAACACTCAAATAGAGTACACAACAACTAAAAGAGTATAGGGAGACAATCATGTCAAGATTAAAGAAATCTCTGCTCTTCTTACTCTGTATTCCGCCATTAGTTCTATTTACTATCGTGTTGTATCGTAATCAGACCTTAGTTAATTTTGGTTGGCTGAAATCGTACCTAAACAATCTGTCTTCATTCTGGTACTATTACAACCAAACCATTTTTTGGCTATCATTAGTCCTCACGATCTCAACCCTTATCTTGATGATTGCTATCTTATTCTATCCGCGTGATTACTCGGAAGTTATGCTTTCAGAAGCGAATGGACGATTAGCTATCAAGAAATCAGCAATTGAAAACCATGTAAAGTCGGCTGTTGAAGCTTCGTCTTACATGGCTTCACCTAAAGTTAATGTCAAGCTCACTAAGAAAAAATGTGAAGTAACCGTAAAGGGTGACATTATCAACGGAGTAGATGTTGTCAATAGAACAAACGCATTGCAAAAAGAGATTATCAATGGCTTGAACGCTTATTTAGGCTTAAACCACGATATTTACTTGAATGTTAAGGTATTGAATACTGAAGCAGAGCAACATAAAGAAAAGCAGGCTGAAGTAGTTGAATCACAGCCAGTACAAAGCCGTGTGAAGTAGGAGGTATTATCATGATCAATAAAATCAAAAACCTTCCTTATCCAGTGCTCGGAGGAGCGGTTGGTCTCTCATTGGCGGCAAGTATCTTATTTATAGGGTTCTTCAGAACACTCTTTATCCTGATACTTGTAGGTATTGGTACTACAGTCGGCACGTATTTTCAAAACTCACGAAAATAATAGTAAAGAAGGTATAGGGTATGTCAAACAAACATCATACACCAAGCAATACTAATGCAAACACACAAAACGTAGCTACAGATATCAAGGGCGAATTGTCTTATGATAACAAAGTAGTTCAAAAGATTATCGGTCTAGCTTTAGAACAAGTTGATGGGCTTTTAGCAATTGACGGTGGTTTCTTCTCTAACTTAGCTGATAAGATTGTTAATACTGATAATGTTACAACCGGTGTTAACGTAGAGGTTGGTAAGGAACAAGTAGCAGTGGACTTAAATGTCGTTGTAGAATACAAGAAAAATGTTCCTGACTTATATAAAGAAATCAAGCGCGTTGTGTCTAAAGAAATTTCTGACATGACTAGCCTTGAAGTTGTAGAAGTCAATGTGAAAGTAGTAGACATCAAGACTAAGGAACAGCATGAAGCTGACTCGGTTAGTCTACAAGACCACGTGACTAATTTTGCGGAATCAACAGGAGAATTTGCTTCTGAAACCTTTGAAAAAGCTAAAGAGGGTATTGGTAGCGGCGTAGCAGTAGTTACTGAAAAAGTAGGCGAAGGCTACGAAGCAACTAAAGAGGTCTTGGGCAATGGCTTTGAAGCAGCTAAGGATGCTGTAGGCAACGGTGTTGAAGCTGCCAAAGATGCAATTGGAGCTGGAGAAGATAAAGCTAAAGAGGCTGCAAAAGACGGCGCTGAAGCTGTAAAAGAAACAGTTAGTAGTAACGAGACACCAAAACCTAGCCGAGTTAACTAATCCTGGGCTATATCGATCATTAGATTAGACGACCACTCTGGAATAGGGCGGTCGTTTTTTTTGTCTGGTTGTGTATGCCTTTACATTGTTGTCATAATAGTGTAAATTATAAATAGGATACATAGGATTTGCTGGTTCAGAGATGTGTAGAACCAGCTTTTTTAGACAATTAGTTCCATGAGAGATGTGATGCAATGGTAAATTATAGCTACTTAAAAGACTTTGAACCAGATTATATACGCTATGATGGGGACGATGATGCGTGTTACTTGTTAGAAAAAGAGGGTCAACGGCCACTGGTAGTGATAGGCCCTCATCCAGTGAGGTCAGATCTAAGGATGCCTGATAGAAGCACCTATCGGCTATTGAAGGCCTTGGGCGATGCCAATCATCATCTATTATCTGATTTGAAGTATGATAGTTGGGCTATTCTAAACGTACATCCACTGCGAGCAGAAGAGTTTGAGCCAATAGACTACAGTCTCAAAAATCATGCCTTACTACAAGAAAATATTTGCTACATTGCGAATTATCTAGTATCAAGAGACATTAGCGCAGTCCTAATCTCGTGGGGCGAAAATGAAGCCGATACAGAGATGCTAAATGAGGCCCGCAAGCAAATACAAGCCCTACTTAATGAATTAGGAATAGAGCAGTATGCTTGCTCGCGTAATTCATCAGGAGAGCCTATCAGCCTCTTCTATGCGGGAAATCAAGCTATTCAGAATGCTATTATTGATATGGCAGCCGCTGTTTGATTTAGTAAAGTCTGAATTACATAGATAAAAATTTCTATCATATCTGAGTTATTCCAGTCGACCATCGACGGACGAATTGCATGGGAGATTGGGCGGCGACATAAGCCTTCTCCAGCATCCGACCAAAGGTGCGGGGCCAGCGCCGCTGCGCTGATGGGGATATGAGCTGAACAAAAAAGGAAATAAGTAAAAAAAGGAGGCATTATGCCTCCTTTTATGCGCTATATCGAAAATTAGTTTTCGAGTTCTTGGCCAGCGTTTTGTAATGCCTCGCCAGCTGCGTCTTTAGCATCTTCAGCCTTGTCAGCTGCTGCTTCAGCAACATCAGCTGCTGCGTCTTTAGCGTCTTCAACTTTGTCAGCTGCAGCGTCTTTAGCTTCTTCAGCCTTGTCAGCTGCTGCTTCAGCAACGTCAGCCGCCGCGTCTTTAGCGTCTTCAGCTTTGTCAGCTG
>ERZ772977.1312-NODE-1312-length-12917-cov-4.722827_pt1 | contig 12917 bp, 10 predicted proteins | sample MGYA00511131_ERZ772977 | MGnify/ENA primary metagenome ERZ772977 (study PRJEB29015, sample SAMEA2737935) | human oral metagenome | biome: human oral; feature: human-associated habitat; material: dental | place: China | collected 2151 ...
TCTTTTTTGTATTTATACTACCTTTACTACTTTGGTTAGGTATTTTAAAATAATATCATTTTATGCTAATAATTTTGTTAACTATTCTGAGTTAAAAAGCTCTAATTGTAACTGAAGAGGTGAATGCAAATGAGGAAAAATAGAGAAAAAACAAAATTACCAATATTTGGAGTTGGTCCAGTATATGTAATAAGTTGTCTTATTTTTACAATATGTGGATTATCGTTGGACTATTATGGCTTACTGGAATCAGGTGAGGTTCCAAAAGTAAAAATATTGCTGTCTATTATAGGCATAATCTTTATTATATGTGGTATTACTTTATGGATAAAAGCTGTTTTATTTCAAAGAATAAGGGATGAAATAAAAGCTGGTCATTTAGTTACAGATGGCGTGTATTCTATTGTAAGAAATCCAATATATTCAGCTTTTATCTTTATTTTTACAGGAATATTACTTTTTGCTTCAAATTTGTATTTATTGATATTCCCCTTTATCTTTTGGACTTATTTAACAATATTAATGAAATTTACAGAAGAAAAATGGATGAAGGAAAAATTTGGAGAAGAGTATAGAGAATATTGTAAGAAAGTAAATCGGATTATACCTTGGTTTAGGGAGAATTAAATGTTGAAAATGTTCAAGAAATATGAAAAAAAAAGGAGGTAAAAGGTATAATGATAAATGAAAAAGAGCAATAAAGGAAATCACAGTTAAATTTAAGTTGATACCTTTAAAGCTCTATATCAAAATTGTTTTCAAGTAGGATTTAGGACTAAAGCCCTATCCCCAAAAGTCATTATACCATAAAACTATGAAAAAAGAAATAATGGTTGGAAAAACCAAAATAAACCTTAAAATCGTTTTAGGGTGGAAAAGTGCAACAACAACAGAAAAAATAATTGGAATTGCAACTTGGATAATAATTTTAGTTGCTATATTTCGATTAATTTGGATATAAGATGAAAAATTGATAATGGTGTCCCCACAGTAAAAAATATAGTATTATAAATATTAACTTACAAACAGCTTAACAGCTGTTTTTTCTATAAATTAGTAACAGTATGACATAAAATTCATATCAAAATTCCAAATTTCCCTTTTCTTTTTACAAAAAATAAGGTATAATACTGGACAAAGTATCTCAAAACCCCTAACCCTCTAAAAAATTATAATGAAAATGGAGGAGAAAGGAAATGAAAAGTAAAATTAACATTGTAAATCATGCAATAAATTTTGACTATGGAATAATAAATGATGTTCATGAAAATACACATGGATTGTATGATGAAATTCATTTAATGCCTGACACTCACAGGGGAAAAGATGTTCCTGTAGGATTTGTTGCAAAAGTGGATGTAGAAAAGGGAGTAATTCCAAATATTGTTGGAGTTGATATTGGCTGTGGAATGAGTGTGTATGAAATTCCAAAGCTAGACGTAGAAAATATTGATTGGAAGGCATTTTACAATCATATAAATGAAAATATTCCATCAGGGCCAAAATTACAGGATAAGACCCAGAAATTTGATTTCAGTAATTTAATAATGCAAAAGCCTAAAGAAAAAATAGAATCTTATTCAAGGGCACTTGGAACTTTAGGTGGTGGGAATCATTTTATTGAAATAAATTCCGGTAAGGATAATGACTATATTGTAGTTCATTCAGGATCCAGAAAATTTGGACTGGATATATGTAAATATTATAACAAAATACTTGAATTTGATTTGGAAGCCTATAAAAATGACCTAAAAAATACACCACCTGAAGAGAGGGAAAATCTGAAGGACAGTATTAAGGCAAAATATAATAAGACAGCACATATTTTGACAGGAGAAAAGGCTCAAAGCTATATAAACGACATGAAAATAGCTCAAAAATTTGCTAGTGAAAATCGTAGAAAAATGATAGAAAAAATACTTGAATTTTTTGGATACAGATTTAATGCAGATAATTTTTGGGAATCTGTACATAATTATATAGATTTTGAAGACATGACAGTCAGAAAAGGTGCAACCCCTGCAAGAAAAGGACAGAAAATAATAGTTCCAATAAATATGAGGGACGGTTCCATTATAGCAATGGGAAAAGGCAACCAGGAGTGGCTGCAGTCAGCACCTCATGGTGCAGGGCGTGTAATGAGCAGAAGTCAGGCTAAAGAAAGTATTTCCCTGCAGGATTACAAAGAGAGCATGGAAGGGGTAAAAAGCTTTACTGTTACGGAAAATACTCTTGATGAAGCACCACAGGCATATAGAAACATTGATGAAATAGTGGAAGCTACAAAAGAAACAATGGATATAATAGAAGTAGTTAAGCCAATATTTAACTTTAAAGGTTTACAATAAATTTAATTAGAAATGACTGGAGAAATCCAGTCATTTTTAGTATAGAGATAATAAAAAATATTACCTGATAGAGCTGTAATCAGCCTTCTCAGGTAATATCATTCTAAATTTTTATTACATATAGATATCTATTTTTAATGATAAATGAAAGAATAAAGTATTATTTGCTTATTTCGCAGCTAACATCTTCAGCAGTAGAAGATGATGTGTATACTCCATCGTTTCCTTTCATATGAATGGAAACACCTTCTTTGTTGCTGTAAAGTTCTCCACTGGCAGCTTTTGTAATAGCCAGTTCATGTGTTTTACCTTTTCCGTCAGTAAGTACTGCCTTTTCACCGTCACCATATTCAACAGTAATTGTTTCCTTACCACATGTAAAAGTTTTTTTGATAACTTCAGCAGCAGGTTTTTCTTCCTGTTCAGAAGTTACAGCAGGAGTTTCTTTTTTTTCTACAGCTTCTTCCTTTGCAAAATATTCCTGTAATTGCTGAATAGCAGATTTTTGTCCTTTCTTAGGTTTTGAATAACCGTTTACTGGTAATAAACCTCCAATTAAAGCTGCTCCTAGTACAACTGTTAATACTTTTTTACTTGCTTTCATAATTAAGTCACCTCTTCATAATATTTGTTTGTTACTGTAAGAAGATTATAGTACTGTATACTTTTTTATTTTTATATTTCTACATATAAATGATATAACTTATTATTAGTTTACACTTTGCCATACAATAACGTAAAAATTTTATTAATAGATTGCTCTAAATCCAATTCCACCTCTCATATTTTCACCTTTTGTATCGTATCCTGCATTTAATGTTACACCAAATCTCTGATTTTCTATTCCAAAATTCAAATCAGCTTTGAAATTACCTTTTCCATCAAGATTAATAGTACCATAGTTTATTGCTTTTGAACCATTTCCAACAGCATACATTCCAATTCCATAATCATTATTTACATTTATTGTTCTATGGTTTTCAACTGTTCCTGTCTGTTCAATACGTCTTGTATTTTCATTGTAGTATCCGGCAGCCATACCGATACTGTAATATTTATTATCTCTGTCAGATGAACCTACATCTATTGTTGCATAGTTTTTTGCATTTCCGTTTTCAATACTGTAAATTCCAACATTTCCTACTCCGGAAGTTAAATTCATATTTCCTGAAGCATTATTTATAACATTTCTTGCCGAGTATAATCCATATTTATTTGAACTTGTAGTAGTTATTGCTGTATTATTTGTGACAGTTCCTAAAATGTCAGCTGAGTAAACATATACTGCATCATTTCCTAGCGTTACACTAGGGGTATTACTTACAAATGTAGTAGCTCCAAGTCCGGTAGTTCCTCCATTTGCCTGTATTCTTTCAGGTGTAGCTCCACTTCTTAAAACAAATCCGTAAGAATTATCACCGATTGTAATTACGTTAGCATTATTTGTTACATTCATAGGACCGTTTCCTGATGTAAATACTCCAACAGCTTCATTAGGACTTATATTCAATTCTCCGTTTACAGTTACAGAGTTACCGTTAGAGAATAATCCAACTCCGTTATCTCCTACATTTATTTTAGAGTTTATTCCTGTTGTTACATTTTTACCATAAATTCCATAAGAATTTTTACCAACATTAAGAGTTCCGTCGTTTGATATTGCAGTTCCGGCATCATTTGTGAACATACCTATATTTATAGAATTTGTATTGGCAGAATCAGCTATATTTATAGTTCCTGTATTTGAGTATGAATCATAATTCTGTGTAACAGACTGATTTGGATAACTAGGGCTTATCTGATTTAAAAATTCATCTTTATCCCTATGTCCAATAGTTGCCCTTTGTGAGAAAGATTGTCCATTCGCAGTTATTGTTGGCGGTGTAAAAAATGATGGAGGTGTCAAAGTCGGAGAATTTGGTTTTGACGGAGTTCCAACCATTCTAGGCTCAAAAGGTGGTAATGAACCACTTGGTGGCTGAGGTACAAAAGTTGTCTCAGCTTTATTTACTGATTTTGGACGAATACCTGCACTTATACTTACTGTTACAGGATATTCAGGCACAATATTCAATTCTGTAAGATTATATGAATTCAAATTTTTATTATCTGTTACATATCTTAAAAAACTATCTGAGAAATTTTGGCTTTGTCTTAAATAAACCTGGTTTTCGTATATTTTATCCCCTTTTCCTTTAAATATTCCGTGCCAGTTGCTATAATAGAAATTTTCCCCAAAATGCCATGAACTCCAAGGTGATTTTACAACATGATCCCCTTGTTCCATTAATTGGATAAGTTCAAGATTAGAATTTCTTAAATTATTATTCAAAAACTCCACTTCTTCTTTTTATAGTTTTTTAATTTGCATATAATTATATCATAAAATTCTTTGGAAAATCTTTGTGGAATTAAATTTATGTTCTGATTAATAAAAAAAGTCTGATTTTAATAGGTGTTCATAAAAATCAGACAATTTAATAATTGTTAAAAAAATATATTGCAAATTCTATAAATAATATTATATATTAAAGTATTTACAGAAAGGCTGTGAAAATACAATAGCACTCACAGAAGCTTCAGGATACATCATATATCCTTCAGTAAGTTTAATACCAAATCTTTCAGGCTTTAATAATCCAAACAGCTTTTCCTGATCGGACAGGTCAGGACAGGCAGGATATCCGAAAGAGTATCTGTTTCCTTGATATTTAGCCTTCAGCACATCATCAATACTTATATCTTTATCTATAATTCCCACATCTTTTCTCATTATAGTATGAACGTATTCAGCTACAGATTCTGCAAGTTCAAGTCCTAATGAATTTACAAGGTGACCTCTGTAAAATTCACCTTTACTTATCAGTTCATTGGAAACAATTCTGGATTTTTCCCCTGCACTTGCAACAAACATACCTATATAATCTATTTCTGTCGGGTGAATGTAATCATTAAGTGACAAATACTGCCCCCATGTCTGTCTTGGAAATTCAAATGTTTCCAGAACTTCTGATAAATCATCAGAAAGAATTTCTATTTTTTCGCCATTTTTTCTACATGGATAATATTTATAAATAGCCTTAATGTCAAAATATTCATCTCCGTGATTTATAATATCGAGAATCTCATTGTATATTTTCATAGCTTTAGGATCCTTTTTTGAAAGAAGGTCACTTATAACCCATTTCATTCCAAGGTGTTTTCCAATAAGCATTTGAAGATTCATATATTTAAATACATCTTTAGCATTAATGTTTGTAATTATTTGTTTATTAAGGGTTTCAGGCTTGTAAATCTTTTCAAAGTCATATTCAGGTTTTTTTATTTTGGAATAATCAAATGTTTCAGCAGATTCTCCAAAAGTCTGACGAACATTAAGTCTTTCAAGAGCTTTTTCATCCTTTACAAGCATAAGTTCCCTTCTTGATTGAAGATATCCCTTAAATTCTTCAAATTTTTCAGGTACAATCATTTTATTAAGGTCAGCAAGTGCAGTCATGGCATCTTTAGAGTAAATTACAATATTATTTTCATATGAAGGTTCAATTTTATTTATTGTAAATTTCTCAGTAAGGGCGGCACCGCCTACAAATATAGGAATATTAATTCCTGCATCACGAAGTACAGCCACGGTATTAACCATTTCGGCGGCAGACTTGACAAGAAGTCCTGAAAGTCCGACAAAATCAGCTTTTTCTGTTATAATAGCTTCCCTTATTTTTTCTGCAGGGGTATTAATTCCAAGGTCAATAACATTGTATCCATTATTTCCTATTATTATTCCTACAAGGTTTTTCCCAATATCATGAACATCTCCCTTAACAGTTGCCATAATAACAGTTCCTTTTGTTGCAGAATCAGCTTTTTCCATAAACTGTTCCAAATGTGAAACAGAAGCCTTCATTACTTCAGCACTTTGAAGAACTTCAGCAACAATAAGGTCATTTTTATTGAAAAGCCTTCCAACTTCATCCATTCCTGTCATTAAAGGTCCATTTATAATTTCAAGTGGAGTATACTTTTCAAGCAGCTTATCAAGCAGAGGAACTAAATCCTTTTTACTTCCTTCAACAACAAGGTTTGCAATTTGCTCCTCAGGAGTCATATTACTTGTATCCGCCTTTTTTTCTACACCTTTCTTCTCACGGTAAAATGCAACAAATTCTGCGACAGTGTCATCGTTTGTATTAAACAGCAGTGCTTCAGAAAGTTCTTTTTCCTTATCAGAAATATCTGACATATGAATCAGTTTTTCAGTATTTACAATGGCATAGTCAAGTCCTGCTTCATAAGCTTTCTGCATATAGTAGCTATTTAAAACTTCCCTTCCTGCAATAGGCAGTCCAAATGAGATGTTACTTACTCCAAGTATTGTCTTTACATTCGGCATTTCCTTCTTAATCCCTCTTATTGCTTCAATAGTGGAAGTGGCTGAACCGATATATTTCTGATCTCCGGTAGCAACTGGGAATACAAGTGTATCAAAAATTATATCTCTTTCATCAATACCATATTTTTCTGTAAGAAGTTTATAACTTCTTCTTGCAATTTCAAGTTTTCTTTCAAGTGAAACTGCCATTCCAGTTTCATCTATAAGACCAACAACAACAGAAGCTCCAAATTTTTTAATCAGTTCTGACATATCAGCAAATTTTTTCTCTCCATCTTCAAGGTTTATGGAGTTTATAATTCCTTTTCCTTGAAGATATGTAAGTCCTTCCTTTATTACATTTATGTCAGTGGAATCAAGCATTATAGGTACTTTTGCAAATTTAGCAACCTTTTCAAGGAATGATTTCATATCACTGATTTCATCCCTGTCAGGGTTTGCAAGACATATATCGATTACATCAGCATCTCCCTTTATCTGCAGTCTTGCCACTTCAGTTGCTTCATCGAATTTTTCATTTGCAATCAGATTTTTAAATATACGTGAACCAATTACATTTGTTCTTTCACCTACATAAATAGGCCTGTCAGCAGGAGGATTCAGTGTAATAAGCCCGCTGACTGCGTTCTTTGTATCCTGATGTTCCTTAATTGATCTTGGTTCGTAGTTTATACTTTTTGCCTTTATTTTTTCTATGTACTGTGGAGTAGTACCACAGCATCCACCAACTATATTTAAAAGTTTTTCCTGGAAAAAAGGCTCTATTTTTGCTGCAAGTGTATCAGGTGTTTCTTCATACACACCTTCCTCATTTGGAAGCCCTGCATTTGGATATACTGAAATATATGTATCGGAAACGTTATTCAGAGTTTTCAGGAACTGTGTCATAAACTCAGGTCCTGTAGCACAGTTTAATCCAATAGACAGCGGATTCATGTGATTTACTGCATAATAAAATGCATCGGCAGTCTGTCCCGCAAGAGTAGTTCCTGTACTTTCAATAGTAAATGAAAGCATTAATGGAACAATATATTTCTCAGATGTTGCCTTCTGAAATCCTAAATATGCAGCTTTCAAATTACGTGTATCCTGAATAGTTTCAAAAAGTATTATGTCCACTCTACCTTCAAGCAATCCTGAAATAGCAGTATAGTAAGAATGTATAAGTTCATTGAATGTTACTCCTCCAGTGACACTTATTGACTTATTTGAAGGTCCCAGTGCCCCTGCCACATAAAGATTTCTCTTTTCTTCAGGATTTTCTTCCCTGTATTCCTTAATTGCTTTATTTACAATTTCAGCGGCAGCTTTATTCATTTCAAATGACTTATCTTCCAGATCATAATCCTTAAGGACTATATCAAGTGCACCGAAAGTATTTGTTTCTATAATGTCACTTCCAGCCTTAAGGTAAGTTTTATGTATGTTTTTTATAACTTCAGGCTTTGTAAGTACGAGGTAGTCGTTACATCCTTCGTATTTTTCTCCACCAAAGTCTTCAGCAGTAAGCTTATGCTGCTGTATCATTGTTCCCATAGCTCCGTCAATCATAACGATTTTACTATCCAGATCATTTTTCAGAAGGCTGTAGGATTCTTTGTAGTGATTATTTATGTTATTATTGTTAGAAATATTGTTACTAGTCATCAATCATTCCTTTCCCGATTTATAATTAAATTGATATATTTTTGAAGTAATATTATATCATTATATACATTGTTATGTAAAATTCAACATATAAATGATTGTATCACAAAAAGATATAAATGTATATACAAAAGATTAAAATAAAATATGGATAACAAATGTTCTTTTATAAAAATTATATATATAAAACATATTGACATTTTTATAGTAATTGGAATGTCTTGTGTAAAGAATAAAGATTAAAATCCTTTAATTTTTTTCACAGAATAAATGTGTTGCAAAAAATCAAAATTATAGTTATACTACATATAACATAATAGAAAAATGACAAACACAATATCTTGTGTTTTTGTTTTGAAAAGACAATATAGAAAATAATGAAAAACATTAAATTGCTATTTAATATCAACATTCAGCAATTTAGGAGAAGGAGAAACTAAAATGAAAAAACTGATTAAATTTGAAAAAGCAGATTGTAATCCATGTGTAATGGTGTCAGATTTACTGGATAAAAGCGGAGTTGAATATGAAAAGGTAAATCCATTTAATAACCCTGAACTTGCAATGAAGTATAAAGTAAGAACAGTGCCTACAACAATACTTCTAGATCAGGATGAAGAAATAAAAAGAACGATTGGTTTCAATCCTGAAGAACTGAAAGAATTAATAGCAATGATATAATTATATATAAAAACTATTTGTAGAAATATATATTTATAAAAAGGGGCGGTCTTAAAAATAGAAATTTGCAGTTATCTCAAAATATAGAAAGTAAAAAGTTAAATATAAAAAATATATTTATTCATTTACTGTAATTTCACTCATATAAAACAGTCATTCATTAAGAAAAAGTCAAAAACTCGTCAGCTCGGACAGATGACTTTTTCTAAAGTCATTTCCTGTTTTATATTGTGAAATTTACAAATAATTCATAAATATAATTTTTTATATAGAATTTCAGATTTTATTTTTGAGATGACTCATTCAACCTATAAATGATAGATTAATTATCAAAAAATTTCTGTTTTTAAAGCAGCCTCTTTTTTATTTATACTTCAGACTTAGTTTCATAAATTTATAAAGGTGTGAAAGCCATAATGAAAGGATATAAATTATGTTTGTATATTATGATTCAAAAACAGGAAATGTACAAAGATTTATAGATAAAATAAAAAAAGAAAGACCTGAATGGGAATTTGTAAAAATAACTTATGATATGGAAATATCGGAAAAAGGTCATTTAGTAACATTTACTACTAATTTTGGAGAAACTCCCAGTACAACAGAAAAATTTCTGGAAAATGAAAATAACAGAAAATGCATAGAATCAGTATGTTCAAGTGGAAATATGAACTGGGGAACGCTATTTGGAAAAGCGGCAGATAACATAGAAGAGAAATATGGAATTCCAGTATTGATGAAGTTTGAACTTTCGGGAACACACGTTCAGGTGGAATATTTTATAAATAGTATTGAAAATAAATAATATATGAAAAAAATTTAGAAATGAGGGAAAAAAATTGGCAAGAGCAAAAAAATGGATATATTTAAATAATGAGATAATGGTAAAAAAGGATGGAGAATTTCAGCTTGAAAAGGATAAGGAAGCTGTTTACTCCTATTTTATAGATTATGTAAACAAAAATACAGTGTTTTTTCATAATTTAAAGGAAAAAATGGACTATCTTATTGAAAATGATTACTATATAAATTTTTATGACATGTATACATTTGAAGAAATAAAAGAAGTATTTAAGTCAGTGTATAATAAGAAATTCAGATTTGCTTCTTTTATGAGTGCGTCAAAATTTTATCAAAGCTATGCTTTAAGGGACGACACAGGAGAAAAGTTTCTTGAAAGATACGAAGATAGAATATCCATTGTTTCATTGTATCTGGCACAGGGAAATAAGAATAAGGCAATGGAATATGCAGAAATGCTGATAAATCAGGAATATCAGCCTGCCACACCTACATTTCTTAATTCAGGGAAAAAGAGATCTGGAGAGCTTGTATCGTGTTTCCTAGATGAAATGGGAGATAATCTGAGTGGAATAGGATATGTGTTTGATTCTGCAATGAAACTTTCTTCGATTGGTGGAGGAGTATCAATAAATCTTTCTAAAGTAAGGGCAAGGGGGGAATCCATAAAAGGTGTTGAAGGAAGAGCTTCAGGAGTACTGCCTATTATGAAAATAATGGAGGATATTTTTTCCTATGCAAATCAGCTGGGTCAGAGAGCAGGAGCAGGAGCTGTCTATTTGAATGTATTCCATTCTGATATTAATGAGTTTTTAGACTGTAAAAAGATAAATGTTGATGAAAAAATAAGAATAAAATCCCTTTCAATAGGGGTAATTGTACCGGATAAATTTATGGAACTGGCAAGGGAAGATGAAATCTGCTATACATTCCATCCTCATACTGTATTTTTAGAATATGGTCAATATCTGGATGAAATGGATATGAACGAAATGTATGAAAGACTGGTTGATAATCCAAATGTTAAAAAGAAAAAAATTAACGCAAGGGAACTATTAATTAAAATTTCCCAGACACAGAAGGAAAGCGGATATCCGTATTTATTCTTCAAGGATAATGCAAACAAGGAACACGCCTTAAAGGAAATAGGTTCTGTGAAATTTTCAAACTTATGTACAGAAATAATGCAGCTGTCAGAAGTTTCAGATATAAATCCGTATTTTGAGGAAGATGTTATAAGAAGAGGAATTTCATGTAATCTTGGGTCGCTTAATATTGCCACAGTAATGGAAAATAAAAGAATAAGGGAAGCCACAAGGGCTGCGATAGATTCACTGACAACAGTGTCAGATTTGACAAACATCGATGTAGTGCCTTCAATCAAAAAGGCAAACGAGGAACTTCACAGTGTAGGACTTGGAGCAATGAATCTGCATGGATACTTTGCAAAGAACTTCATAATGTATGAAAGTAGGGAAGCACTTGATTTCTGTAATGTATTCTTTATGATGGTGAACTTCTACTCACTTGAAAGATCGATGGAAATAGCTAGGGAAAAAGGGGAAACATTTAAGGATTTTGATAAGTCGGAATATGCAAATGGAAATTATTTTAATAAATACCTTGAAAATGAATACTTGCCTCAGACTGATAAAGTAAAGGAGCTGTTTGAAGGGATACATATTCCAACTCAGGATGACTGGGCAAGACTGAAGGAGGATGTAATGAAATATGGTGTATACAATGCTTACAGAATGGCCATTGCACCAAATCAGTCTACATCTTATATAATGAATTCCACAGCTTCCATAATGCCTGTTGTGGACACGATAGAAGTAAGGGAATATGGAGACAGTACTACATTCTATCCAATGCCTTACCTGACAAATGACAACTATTTCTTCTATAAGTCTGCATATGATATGGATCAGAAAAATATACTGAAGCTTGTGTCTGTAATACAGAGACACGTAGACCAGGGAATCTCTACAATATTATTTAATAAAAGTACAGATACAACAAGGGATCTGGCGAAACTGTATGTTTATGCACATAGATTAGGATTGAAATCTCTTTATTATACAAGAACGAGAAAGGCTACGATTGAGGAGTGTATAAGTTGTTCGGTTTAATAAAATTAATTTTAAATGTAAAAAAAGAAAGGAGTAAGAATGGATATTAAGAATATAAATTCAATAGAAGATTTACAATTAATATTTGGAAAATTTAAAATAGCAAAATTAGAAATAGCAAAAATTCTAGAAAAAGAAATTGTAGCTCGTTCATGGAAAGATATATATGAGAAATATATTTATCCTAAAAAACAAGAAGATTTATATTTTAAAGATAAAACTTCAAAATATATATTTTATTTGGTAGAACTGAACGGGAAATTACAATTGGATTTTTTAGGGATTTCTTTTGAACATTATAAAAATAAAAAAGTGGCAGATAAATGGCATAAAGAAATTACTAAAATAATTCATCCGGATAGATGTAAACATCCTAAAGCAACCGAGGCTATGAAGGCATTAGAAAATTTATATAAGGGGATGATTAGAAAATGAATTATCCATTAAATCAAAATTGTATATCACTTGATGAAAATCTAATAAATATAATACAAAATTTAAATAGTATACGTAATCCAAGAACATCACAGGCTATTAAAAATGCATGGATAAAAGGTACATATTTTAGAAATGATGGAGCGGTAATGATAAAGTATGAATTTTTACATACATTGTTGAGAGTTCCTAAGAATACAGTTAATTTTCTTCTTGCTAAATTTAATCTTTCAAATTTGGATGTTATTACAGGAAGTGATTTTATATCTTTAATTTCTCAGATTTTTGATACAGCTTCAACATTTAAAAAGAGAGATTATATCCGATTTTCAGAAAGTTTATATTATGAAATTAGAGATTTTGAAACAGCTGAAGTTTTAAGAGGAAGATACTATGAAGATTTAAAAGATAAAAAGAAAAATTTAAAAAGAGAAAGACAAAATCATTATAGTCTAAAATATGATGAGTTAACAGGTTTAGATT
>ERZ772977.1315-NODE-1315-length-12872-cov-44.136225_pt1 | contig 12872 bp, 10 predicted proteins | sample MGYA00511131_ERZ772977 | MGnify/ENA primary metagenome ERZ772977 (study PRJEB29015, sample SAMEA2737935) | human oral metagenome | biome: human oral; feature: human-associated habitat; material: dental | place: China | collected 2151 ...
AGGTAGATACAATATTATCCTTATCTTCTACCTTGAAAGCTTCGCCCCATTGTTTCAATTCAATAATAATAACGTGTTCTTTATTATGTTGATCAAGGCCGGTAATTATAAAATCGACACGCTTTTGGGTGTTTGGAACGATATATTCAATGGCAACCCCGGCTAAGTCTGGTATTGCTATATCACGCATGACATTAGCCATATAGGATAATGAGGTCTGCCATGAATGAATTTCAGATTCGCCTACACGACGATATTTCTCTGTTAATGTTTGATGCAATTTTTTGACCAAGACACCTTGCTCGAAATCTTGGATGAAAGATTGTTTTGTAGAGGAGTAGATAATCATTTTGTAATCCTAATTTAAAAATGAAGGAATTTTCATGAAGTTTGTTGAATAATAATATTATAACATTTTGCATAGTTTTTTATTTATTAATTCTTATAATCAAATTTATTATTAATAGCTCAAATGACCTTAAGTTAATCTTTAGTTATAATTAATACTTATATTTAAAGATGAAATTTATAGTTTGACTAAATTTAGAAAATGGGGAGATTATTCATGAATTCTGCTGATAAAATGAATGAGAGAACAACTTTTTTATTTCAAGCTATAGTAAATATTACGTCATTAGTTCAACTTTCTGATACTAAAATATCAATAATTGTGGCGGCTAATATGGGGATTCTAGCTATATTTTTATCTATCTTAAAGGACTATGTTTTGGTTATAAAAAATACTGAATGTTACTTCTTTATTATTTCTATGATTTTATTTGTGCTTTTTATGTTAAGTTGGTTAATCTCTATAATATATTCAATTAAAGCAATAAAAAGTAGAATTGCAAAATCTGAATATATTTCAAGTTGGTTCATTGACACTAATATATTAGATTGTAAAACTTATATTAAACAAATCAAAAAAATGAAAGATATTGATTTAGAAAATAATCTTGCTAATGAATTGTATAAGTTAAATAGTATACATAATAAAAAGATAGATAATGTTAATATTGCATTGTATTTATTTTTGAATGAAATATTTATTCTTTTTCTTATTTTGCTTTTAACTATTTTCAATTTATGAGGTATAAAAATGCAAATTAATTTTGATGATATTTATATTAAAGTGATGAACTATTATGAAAAAGCGCTTCAATCTGTTGAGCAGATTGAAATTAGGGAGTCAGTTAATGAATCAGCCTTATCTGATGTAATACCAGGATATAAAGCAGAAACATTAGAATTTGGTTCATATAATGCGGAAAAATATGCTGTGTTATTTGTTGATATGAGGGGTTCGACAAAACGAGCTCGTAAATTTGGCGCAAAAAAAACTTTTTTAACTATGCATGTGTTTATAGCAGCATTACTTGAGATTATAAAATTATATAAAGGAAATGTTATTGATATTATGGGGGATGGAATAATGGTTTTTTGGGGTGGTGCTAAAGATCGCTCAAAGAATTTTATGTTTAAAAGTACTGCATCTCAAAACGCTGGTTTATGTGGTATAGATTTAATAAATGTTATAGATTTTGTTGTTAATAAAATTATAAAGAAAGAAAATTTAGGATCTCCAATTAATATTGGCGTTGGAATTGATTTTGGTAAAGTTATAGTCTCTAAAATTGGTATTAATGACATTTATGATGTAAAGGCTTTTGGAGATTGTATAAATACAGCGTCTAAATATGCGAATGAAGCTAACAAATCTATTATAGTATCTAAAAAAATAAGAGAGCAGTGGCCTAAAGGTAAAAACGGAAAAATAAAATTTAGATCAATTGATTCTAAAATTGGAACGGCATTCAATATATATAAAGAATAGTAAAAGATATAAGATAAATTGAGTTAAATATTTAGTTTGCCATTGATATTGGGTCAATAAATGTTTAGGAAAGTAGTATTAGAACTAGTGATAAGTCTGGTTCTACTTTTATCTTAAATAAGGTGCGGAATATATGTATTATATAAAAAAAATTAGAATTAGAGGATATAAAGGGTTTAAAGATACCACTATAGTTTTTAATAAAGGAAAAAATATTATTGTTGGTATAAATGAAATAGGTAAGTCTACTATTTTAGAGTCAATTGGTATCGTACTATCTAAAGTTATTTATAATAAAGTAGATAATAGTTTAGAACGATATTTTCATAATGCTAATAAAAAGTATTTTTTTGATAATAAAACCCTAGATAGTCTACCTGAGATAATAATTGAGTTATTTTTAGAATTTGAGAATGAAATATCTTCTTTAAAATTTTCTGGTATAAATTATACTGATCATCAAAATGAGGAGCAGTGTGGTATTAAATTCGAATATAAGTTTGATAAAGATTTTTCTAGTATTATTAATTTAAATGAGTATGCTGACAAAAGATTAGTACCAATAGAATATTACAGAGCAGAGTGGCAAACATTTTCTAATATAAGCTATAAAACACAATCTTTACCATTTAAATATTTATTTATAGATAATTCAAATAATCGAAATGATATATTTGGCAATTATGCAAAAAGTATTTATTTATCTAAAATAGATGAAACAACTCAACTGGAACTGGCTGGATCATTTAATCTTGCATTAGGTGCATTTAAAGAGGCTCATAAGGATAAACTAAATATAGATGATACTAGGCTAATTGGACTAGATTCGAATAAAACACATCTTATGAGATTATTAGATATATATGAATCAGATATATCTATTCAAGATATGGGGAAGGGGAAGGAAAATTTAGTAAAAACAGAAATTGCATTAAACAATAGTATGTTTGATATTATATTAATGGAAGAACCAGAAAATCATTTGAGTTATACTAATACAAGAAAGCTATTAGAGTTAATCAATAGCTTTAGTAATGCTCAAATAATAATTACATCTCATAGCTCTGTTATAGCGAGTCGTTTAGATTTAAAAAATATAATTTGGTTGAATAATGATGGTTCACATTCTTTAAATAACTTAACTGAAGATACGGCAGAGTATTTTAATAGGTTAGATAATCTAGATATTTTACGATTTATATTGGCAGAAAAATGTATTTTAGTTGAAGGAGCTGTAGAATATATTTTATTACCACAAATAATTTATAAACTCACTGGATCTAAAATTTCAGAATTGGGTATTGATATAATTTCAATGGGTAGTATTTCTCATGAACGGTATAGAGAAATTGCATCTATATTAAACAAACGTAAAATAGTTACTATTACTGATAATGATAAAAAGCCATCATTAACAGGATCAAATATTGAAGATAATTTTGCTATTTTTAGAGGAACCACTATTGACGACTGGACTTTAGAAGCTGCCTTTTATAATTGCAATAATTCTTACTTTGATGAACAGTATGAAGATAGAAAAACAGAAGCAAAATATAATGGCGAAGAATGTCCTAAGGCTTTAGCTCATATGCTGAAAAATAAAACAGAGAATGCTATTTTTATGGCTACTAATATTGAGAATATTGAAATTCCTAATTATATACAAGAGGCGATTAAATGGATAAACGAATAGTTTTAGCTACAGCTGGTTCAGGCAAAACTTACCACATAACTCACTCTATTAATGTTGCTGAACGAGTATATATTATATCATTTACAAATAGAAATGTAGATAATATTGTAATGGAGTTAAATAATCATTATTTTAATAAAATTCCAAGTAATGTTATAGTTTCTACATTTGATACATTTGTGCTCCATCAGTTGATTAAGCCATTCTCTAATATATTGGGGATCGTAGATAAAAATATTTTAGGGGTTGATGTAATAAGTAAGCCTGAAGTTGATGGACGGAATGCTAATTATAAACCAGTTTCAGATCCACTACATTATATGAACTCTAATCAACAACTATACGTAAGTCGTATGAGTAAGTTATTTATGAAGCAAGCAGAACCAATCAAAGAGGTTATTCTTAGAAGATTGGAGAAATACTGTGATTGTATATATTTTGATGAGTTTCAAGATTATAATGGATTTGATTTTAAAGTGCTACAATATATTATCGAAAAAGCTAATATTAATGTTATAGCCGTAGGCGATATATTTCAAAGTCTTGTTGCGCCTATAAGACATGATGGTACTGGTTCAAATAAGCCTTTCAGTACTATTAATGCTGTTGATGATTTGAGATGCTATTTTTCTGATAATATTAAAATTGATACCGATACACTTATTAATAGTAGAAGAGTTACTAAAAAGGTAGCCGAATTTATCCAAGATCATTTATTTATTAATATAGGTTCGAATTCAGAATTACAAGGAAATATAATATGGGTTGATGATATAGCACAGATAGATTTATTAATGAGAAATAAATCTATTACTAAATTAGTATGGAATAGAAACGTAGCTATTAATCCAATGGAAACACATATTAATTGGTCATACTCAAAGGGTGATACTTATAAAGAATGTTGTATTATATTGACTAATGATACAAGTGATTTAAGTAAATGGAATCGATTGAGCTCATCAACTCGTAACAAATTATATGTAGCTCTTACAAGATCCAAAGGAAATGTTTATTTAATTACTAAAGAGAATTTTGATAATTGGAAACAATCGCTAGTAAATTAATTATATTAACCGTTTATTTGTCTTATAAAATTAAGTAGAAAAAGAGAAAAATTCTTTATAAAGAATTCAAAGAATGAAGAAATATCATATTTTTGGATACTTTAGCTTCAGAAGTAAAGGTCTCATATTTAGTTAGGCCAATTTTAAGGCTTCTTCAAGAGGCAGATGGCAGGTTAGAGAGTTCAGAGCTTCGTGAGGGAATTAGTGAGCTTGATGAGTATATTGCTGAGTTTGAACAGAAAATTTATAACTCTAAGAAAACAGGGAACTAATATAAGAAGTTCGATTTTAAGTTTAACTTTGCTATTAAAGAATTAGAATATGTGAAATTAATCAATTATACGAAGTACAACCCAAAAATTACATTAACACAGGCAGGGATATCTTTTAATGTATCTCAATTAGATGTAGAGTTGGATGTTAGAGATAAAGCAAAAGCTTATTAGGAAGAATCTAGTGCAAAAAGAAAGATTAAACATAGTATTACTTCTAATTCGGAAGTAGATGATGAAGAGGCCGATGCAGATGTTATAGGTAATGATCCAGTTGATGATTTTAAAACAAAATTACAAGAGGCTATTAATAATATGTCTCCTGCAAAGTTTGAACAATTCTCAAGGGCTTTACTAACTGAAATGGGTGTTAAATTTACTGAGAAAAGTATTAAAATTTCAAATGATGGTGGTATAGATGGTTATGGATATCATCGTGATGAAGATGATTTTAGGACTACACGAGTAGTTATTCAATGTAAGCGTTATAATGCAGGTAAAGTCGGAGAACCTGAAATTAACCAATTCCTTGGTGCTATGAGTAAGTTTCAAGCTGATTATGGTGTATTTATAACTAATAATCTTTTTACTGAACAAGCACGTCATGCTGCAGATGAAGGGAAACCTATAACACTTATTGATGGCAGTGAACTGATTAAGCTTGTAATAAAATATGAGCTATATATTACACCTGTAAAAACATACTTATTAGATGACTTTTATCTAGATATATAAAATCCTATCAGATAATTAGTATGTACTAAAAAGACCTGATTGTTTATCAGGTCTTTTTCTCATGATTGTTTGTATTACAATATGTATAATGAGATAGGTTTATTTTTTACTTTACTTTTTTGGCTGAGTGAGGTGTAAAATTATATTGGGAGGATTTTAATCTATGAAAAGTAATATCAATCCATTGTGTCAATCTAACGGCTGGATATTAGAACAGAAAAATAATTATAAAAAATGCTATAAGGCAGTTGAGCTTTCTTTAGGTGATGCAAAAATGGAAAAGCGCGTAGTTGAACTAAGAAGAAATTATTTTAAAGCTGGTGGCGTATTTACAATATTGATGGTCTTCCTTACCACGGTGACCTCTAATGTTAATCCTAGTATTACGAATGGAGTTATAGGTATAAATTTTCAAAATTATATAACGGTAACAACAATTGTATTAGTTGGAGCTATGATTATTTTATATTCGATAACAATGTGGTTCGATTATAAGTTGAAAAAACATAAAATTTATTATCTTGTACCTTATTTTTTCTTGTCGGTAGTAGTACTACTTTTAGCTATTGGAATAGAAACGAGTAATGCGCTAGTTGCTATTCTAATTTTTATCTTTAGTTTATTATCTTTTCTTTTACCGATTGCATATTTTATTTATCATAAAATAATAGACTATGATGCTCGCTTGATAGTTTTAGATGAGATTATTGAAGCACTAGAAAATAAATAGTCAATAATAAACAGAGATGATTACATGTGGATTAACCATAGTAATTATCTCTATTTTATTTTATATAAATTTTGATTTCATTTTATTTTCATTTATTGTGGTAAAGACGTATAATATAAATATCATTATACGTGTTTTCCTGAAAGGGGATTTATTATGGGTGTTAGTTATACAGGGGAATTATTTGGTAGAGAGAGTATATTAGATTCTTTATCAAACCGTCTTGAGATTGCCTTAAAAGGAAAAGGTTGTATTGATTTACTACATGGGGATGCTGGAATAGGTAAAAGTGCAATTATAAATAAGTTTGTAACCTTACATCCAGAAGTGCAAACCTTGTATGTACAATGTTCTGCTTTGACTAATGCGGATGATTTGTATAAGCCTTGTTCTGATCTTTTGAATAGTATAGAGTCGATTAAATGGCAAGAACAATCTAAAGTAAAAAAATTTTTTGGCTCTTTTAATATGGAAAAGGTTTTTGATGTAGGTGGTAAGATTCTGGGATTTATTCCTGGGTTGGAATTACCAAGTGCAATTATTGACCTAGCTATCTCTGCTTATGCAGGGGATACAAATCCTGAGGTATTAGCCGAGACTTATAAAAATGATAAAGTTAAGCTCTATTCAGATATTATATTGGGGCTTAGTATGGAGAAACCGTTAGTCGTAGTTTTTGATGATCTTCATTGGGCAGATCGAGGGACTATCAATGTGTTTAAACATATCTTTCAAATTATGTTAGAGGCTCTACAAGGATTAAATGATAAAAAATTTAATTTGTTATTAATAGGCTCATTACGAGGTTCAGAAGCTAAGGCTGATTCACTTCATAATGGTATTAATGAAATGTTTAGCTTTATGGATCGTTACAATTTTGGCCGAACTCAAAAATTGATGATTCAACATGAGGTTCAAGAACTAGATGCTGCATCAGTTCAAGCTCTTATTACCTATAATTTTGATAATGATGAGAAGCTTTCTGATGGATTAAAGCGTTGGTTATGTGAGTCTAGTAATGGCAATCCGTTATTACTGTCCAATCTTATAGATGTATTACGTGAAAATGATGCAGTTGAAAGTACATCTACTGGTTGGGTCGATTTTAATGAAGTTAGTTATATATCTGATGGTCCTGTATTAAAAGGTAGAATGTTACGTCTCGAAAAGCAAGGGGCTTTTAGAAGTAAGTCTGTTGTTGCTCTTGAGGCATTGCGTAATTTAACTGATACAGAATTAAAGATTCTATATGTAGCTTCTATTTTTAAGGATTATTTTACTATTGAAAGCTTAGCTCATGTTTGCAAAATTATTGAATCAGATTTATACTGGCCAATTAATAGATTAATAAAAATGGGCTTTATTATTGAGCAGGGTGAAGTAGACAATGGATTAGAAGTCCAAAATCACTACCAAATTAAATCTAAAGCTCTAATTGAAGCTCTTCGAAATGATATGCCTGTTCATCAAATCACTTATTATGAGAATTCTTTAGGTGAGTATTATTCATCTAAAATAAAAGCTATTGACTATATGGAAGAGACCGTTGATAGCTTAGACTTATCTGATTTAGTTGCTAAACCAGTTATCTCTGATAAGTATAGTAAGATTAATAAAGTTAGAGATTTCTATCATAAAATGGCTTCTTATCATTATATGAAAGGTAAAAACTCACTAAAGGCGATAGAACATGGTTTATTTGGTATTGAACGACTCGTAGAGCGATATAAAGAAACTAAAGAACAAACACCGTCACCTTTAGAGTTGGATGGGTTATATAAGACGATTGAGTCCCAGATTTCTTTATATGATACTCTTTTTGATAAGGTCATTGATGAATTAATTTTAGTTAAACATAACGATAATGAATTAATTCAACATCTCAAAATACGCGCATTAAAAATTTATGCTCAATTTTATGGCTGTTTTGGTCAATATTCTAAGGCTAGTCAATATTTAAATACGGCTCTTATGTTGACTACTTTTACTGAATCAGAGATAGATGATGCAGAGTTAATGTTAGCAGTTGCAGAGATTAATATTGATAGTGGGAATTTTACTAAAGCAGGACAGATAATAGGAAAGCTTTTAGACTATTTAGCGGAGTATGGAAATTCTTGGGAGCCATCACAATATGACGATATAATTGAAAATCTATTATTACTAATAAGTATTGATTCATCCTTACAGGCTAAATATATTTCTAAAGTGACTTCAGTTGCTATTGGACTGAAGTCTGAATGTATTATTGATGCACAGTTTGCAGAGCTTGAATTTTATTTGCGTCATAATGATCTTGAGAGAGCCAAAGAATTACTAATACAAATAGAAAGAACAAATTCAGATATAAACTGGGCTCATTATTTAGGCACTCAAATATGTACATTATATTTATATAATATTCCAAAAGATGTTGATGAACAGCTAGAGCTTTTAGCTGATGATTGGAATGCTCAATATAATTATAAAGTAAAAAAAGATTATCAATGGGGCTTAAATGTATGCAACTTATTTTTACCAATCTTGTTAAAGGAAATTAAAGCGTTGGATGAAGAATCGTTGTCTTCAACTATAGAGGCGACGTTGGCACTTTTATCTTGGCTTTACAGTTTATTAAGATTAAACCCAGATATTGCAATTAAAAAATATACGGATGATGAACATATTCAATCGGTTTATAAAGATCGCGTTCTAGAGTTACAATCACAAGCAATTAATATTCTAGACCTTAATAAGCATAATATTGATTTGCAGGCAATTTATAACTGGTTTTATAATCATATTAAAAGTGGACTATATATTGAAGAAAGAGACTCAATATTGCGATACTTTTTAACTAGCTGGCCTGAGTACATTGAGAGTAAACATATTGAATATTTATTTATAGAGTCTATGAATTCAACTGAAATAGTATCTAATATAAGTCGGTATGAAAATAATATAGCTGCGTGGCGTGACTATTATGAACTAAAACCAAGTGGTAGTTTAGCAGAGTTAGTTGTTAATTCATTAGAAGAAACAATTAAAGACTTAGGAAATAATCCGTTTGTAGTAAAATTGGTTGATGGAATATTATTAGAAATTAATGATTTTAAGCAACGTATAGATTGTAATAAATATATTAAATTAGCAGTAGCTATTTGTTTGGAATATAGTGAGTATCATGAGGCTAGAAATCTCTCAAAATATGCATCTAAATCATTATCTGATGAACTAACTCTCAAGATAGATGAATTAGAAAATAAAGAATCTGAAAAATGGCTAGATAAAAGTAAGATTGAATTATTTTCTTATGATGGAGAGGATCAATTTTCAAGATTTATTAATGCTGAAAAAATAATTAACCAAGCAGAGACACTTTTATCAGATTATGAATCTGATGAGGAAATAGAAGATTCTGACATTATCGAAGGATTAAAGTTATATGCATCTGCTTATAATTTAATGAAAAACAATGAATATGCAGAAACCAAAATAGATGATATATGTGAGTGTATTGCCAATTATATTGATAGACTTGAAGATGTTGACTTATCAGAACTCGTAGATATATTTGGGGAAGAATCTATTTATGAGATTCCAGAATTAAGTCAACTTGTATTGCAACTTAAATTCCAGTATGAAGCATTAAAAATTAATCAGACTCTAGGAGATACAAATAGGGTTGTTGAATGTCTAGTAAATATGATATCAACTATAGAGGAGGCCATTAATCCGGGTGAATCTGACGATGATGAGGATGATATTGTAAATGAAATGGAAGAGGGGCTTTCCTATAATGAAGTAGACAATGCACTAAAAGCATTAGACCTTTCAATTGAAGCTGTTTTATCTTTACATCAACAATTATTAGTTGAAAATACTATGTTAGATATTGCATTAGAGCAATATTTTGAATTCGATGCATTGAGTGGGTTTGATTTTGCTGATGAATATATCATTCCTAGTGTTAAATCGTCTGTAGAGCAAATTGTACAAAATGTTAATAATCCTATCTTGACTAATTATGTTAATAGTTTGTTAGCTGTTAAAAATCCATTTTAGTTATTTTAGTAACATTTATAGCCAAGGATATTAAACGATCTTTAGCTATTCATGGTAGAGGTTATAATGAATAATATATTTTCTTTTGCTACAGGCGAGTTATCTCAAGATGCTTTTATTTGTTGGTGTCTAAATTGGATTAATGAGCCAGATATTGTAGCTACACATAGATATCGTCAACTTGGTTTAGATTTACTAGCTAAGTTAATAGATAAGCCATCAAATTGTGATGTTGTGCTATCAAAGGTAGACATCAAATCAATAGATAAAGTAATCTTGGTGCAGCAGGTTTTAAATATTGATGTGTTAGCTATAATTCCTCAATACAAGTTAGCCATTATCATTGAAGACAAAACAAGCACTAGTGAACATGGTAATCAAATAAGATTTTATAAAGATTCACTTGAGTCTGTATTTAATAGTAAGAAACCTTGGAATGCCTATAGTAAATTGGAGAAAGCATTTAAGAGGTCTGAGCTTAATATCGATTGTGCTAATTTGTCTGATTATCATATACATACAGTGTATTTCAAGACGGGGTATTACTTTGATTACGATTGGCAAGTAGCCCATAGCGAATCCGTACACATTTATTTAACTGGGCCTATGTTTTTGGATATCTTGAAGAATTATAATGATTGTGAAAGTGACATTTTAAAAAGTTATTGTGAGCATTTAAAGCAGCAATTAGATTGGTGTCAAAGTGTATCTAAAATTCATGGACGATATGATGATGGCGAGCCATATATTAAATGGGAACGTATTACCCAACATGGACTATTGCAGATTGTATTTGATAACGAAAATACAGATGGCTCCTGGCTATGGAAAGATATGAGTATCTATCCGAATCCATATAGTACTGGTACAAATCAAGGCGGTAGTCCCTGGACTAATCGTTGTTTTTTGTCTCGAACAGAGTCATCAAGAAGCTTTAAGCCTTGGATGTTTTGGCGAGTAGATCATGACTCTAAAGGAGCGTACCTATCTTTACGATATTATAATAATGATCCTACTGAGTATGGCAAGATTTTGCGTAAAAAAATATATAATCAACTTAATATTATGGTTGAGGATAATCTTGCTAAGGAATTAGCTAAATTAAATATGGTTTATGAAAAATGTATTACTCTTCCTCATCATGGTAACTATTATGAAAATACGTTGATTCATATTAATATTAATAGAGTATTATATTCTTGGAATGAAAATAATGGACAACCTTTTATAGATTTAATTAGAGTAATCGATAATAAGTTAAGGTGTGTTATTAGCACTTTTGATTGGGAAAGTATTTAGGTTAATAGCAAAACAAGGAAAGAAACGATTCAATTTCTTTCCTTGTTTAGATATGATATAATTCATATCCAAGTGAGGCATAAATGGTTTGGTCGCCAGACTTCGCTTCTAGATTTATTGAATTGAAAAAACAGTCTGACTTTATGTCAGACTGTTTTTCATTTCGGTAGTAGGTATCAGTTATGCAGTCCTCGTTTGCCGTATATTTTTAAGACTATAGCAATGATTGTATTTAATATAAATAGAGCAGCAAAATATTCTAGTGCAGTAGAATAGCCATATCCTGCTTCGTGAAAGAATGATACAAGCATAGGGCCTGCGATGCCCGCCAATCCCCAAGCAGTTAGAATACGGCCATGAATAGTCGATAGCTGACGTATACCGTAGAGGTCCGCAAGATATGCTGGCATACAAGAAAATCCACCACCATAGCAGGTGATAATAAGAAGGATTAAGATTTGGAATGTTAGGGCACTATTGGTTTGGGCGAGTAGATAGAATGCGACGATTTCTATCATAAAGAATAGTATGTAAGTTTGTGCTCGCCCAAGGTAATCGGAAATCGTAGACCATGCAATGCGCCCTCCACCATTGAAGATACCGATGATACCAACCAGTGATGCAGCTGCGGCAGGTGTCATACCAATGGTTTCTTGCGCCATAGGGGACGCTAAGGATAGTAGGCCTATACCACAGGTAATATTAATAAAGAATACCCACCAAAGGGCACCGAATTGCCAAGTTTTCATGGCATCATTGGCTAGCATGCCATGGGTATGAACGTACATGGTAGATTTATCTTTCGTAGTTCGAGTTGAGTGTTTTTGTTGAGGTGCTTTCAAATAGAGCGAAGAGGCACCCATAATCACTAGATAGATTACACCGAGGATAATGAAGTTATTTACCAATCCAACCTGAGCTACGAGGTATTGCATAAGAGGCCCTGCAATGAGTGAAGCAAATCCAAAACCCATAATAGCTAAACCGGTAGCAAACCCTGGGCGATTTGGGAAGTATTTCACGAGTGTAGAAACTGGGGTTATATAACCAATACCTAGTCCAATTCCACCGATGATGCCGTAGAAGAGATAGAGTAAGGTAAGATTATGTATGCTAAGTGCATAGGCCGTACCCAATAATCCAGTTACCCAGAATAACATAGCGAGAAGTCCACTTTTCTTAGGTCCAATTTTTTCTG
>ERZ772977.1317-NODE-1317-length-12865-cov-8.079469_pt1 | contig 12865 bp, 5 predicted proteins | sample MGYA00511131_ERZ772977 | MGnify/ENA primary metagenome ERZ772977 (study PRJEB29015, sample SAMEA2737935) | human oral metagenome | biome: human oral; feature: human-associated habitat; material: dental | place: China | collected 2151 ...
TTTAAATTCACAAATTCTTCTAATTCAAATCTAGTCCACTCTTTATTAAAATCATTAAGTAAAAATCTAAAGTCTTCATTCAATGAAATCATTAATATTTGTTCATCTAACTTTATTTTAAAAGTCTTAAAAATTGCCATTTGTACAATCGTATTATTTTCTCTATATGTATAATTTAATGACAATAATTTTTTATTAACATTCATAATAGTATTTGCAAACTCTTTTACTGTCATATTTTTTTCCAACATTATTAATTTTTTCAGTTCATAAAATGAATATTCAAGAATATTAGTCTCCTTTTCTCTAAGTTTATGAAAAATTGTCATTAACAAATTTAATTCCTCAGAAGTAAACCTTCTTAATGCTTGATTATTAAAATCATTATCATACTTTACAATTTCACTTCCCATTACATTTTCCTCCACTCTATATTTAAATAATACCATATTTAAAACAAGAAATCAATAAAAAACTTGTTTTTATATTCCCAAAAACTTGTTTTTAATAGTTATAAAACTCAGCATTTATGCTGTGTTGCGGGGTTCTAAAAGAATATAAAATATTTTAAAAGACCTAAAAGTCTTTTAAAAATATTTTATTAAAAAGAATGCAAATTAAAAATGTCATTTTTATAAAATGATATTTTTAATAATTTTAAAATTTTTGAAAATAAAAATTTTGATTACACTAAATTTGCCCATACAGCCCCTATAATCCAAAATTTTCATTTAAGGCAATTCTATACCAAAAAATAATTTCTTGAGCTGTATGGGCATTATATGGGCTTCTTAGATGACATTTTTAAATAAGTTAGATAGCATATTTCTTAAACCAGTTTTCAAAATGATTAAAATTGTTAAATTTAAAATACTGTATGTGTCCATCATCAACATTTTTTAATGTTACAATTAGCTGTTCTTTGGACTCTTTAAAATTAGTAATGCTCAAATAGTTGTATCTGTCGAAAATTTTGTCAAAAATTTTAATTTTTCTGTTTATGTAAGCATTTGCTTTTGCATAGTCAAATGTTTTTAAATTGTTTTCAAAAAGGATTTTAGCTAAATCTTTAGCTTCATCTGTTTTCTGTTTCTTGTTAGATTTTTTAAATCTAAATTCAAATCCAGACACTCGACTTCTTCCTCGTCCTAATCCTTTTTTATATTTTTTAATTATTTTCAAGTTATAGTTTTCTCCTAATTCATTCATTATAGGCTTAAAAACTTTTTTATCAATTGTATCAATTTTGTAGTTTAAAGGAATATCCATAAGATATTTAAATTCTTCAATATCAACAATCCAAATTCCAGTATATCGAAACTGCTTCATTCTTCGATAAAATTCTTTTGTATAGGTTGATTTAAAATTTACGAACTCATCTAATTCAAATCTTGTAAAATTGGAAGTTAATTCATTTAAAATATATTTGAATTCTTCATTTATTCCAATAGTTATTATTTGCTTTTCTACATTAATCGTGTACTTTGTAAATAAAACAAACCTAGTCCATTCAATATCATCCCCTATTCTAATATGACATTCTAAAAGTTTTGAATACGACTTATCCAATGTATTTACAAAAGATTTCATATCATCATAAGGAAATTTCGTCAAATGTTTCAAATACCGAAAATCAAATTCAATATGCTTTAATCCCTGCTCCCTAATTCTACTGCAAATTGCCATTAATAAATTAATTTCTACTGAATTAAATTTTCTTAATGCTACAGTATTCATATCGTTATTAAATTTCACAACTTCATTAGCCATAAAATATCTTCCTTTCGTCCTTTTTTTATATTATATCTCCAAAAATAATATATTTCAAGTACTAGTTCTTTTAAATTGTTGTTTTTTATTATTTTAGTACTTTTTAAATATTATTTTGGTACTTCTTATTTATTATTTTAGTACTTTTTATTCATCAATTTTATATTATTTTGGTACTTTTTATTATTGTTTTGGTACTTTTTAATAACACTAAAACCTAGTATTTATAAGGGTTACAGAGTACCTAAAAGGTATAAAAAAGGTATAAATATAAAAAGGTATAATAAAAGGGAACTAAAAACTAAAAAAATTATTTTAAATAAAAAATTTTGAAAATTGTAATTAATTTAAAAAATATTATTAAAAATATTGACAAAATTATTTCAAATGATATAATTATTATATAAAATGAAAGGAATTGATGTTATATGGAAAAAACAGTTGTTAATTTTAGAATAGACAAGACTACTAAGAAAGAAATGGAAGAAATTTGTGAAGATATAGGAATTTCTATAGGGACAGCATTTAATATTTTTGCAAAAAAATTGATTCGTGAAAGAAGAATACCATTTGAGTTAGATTCGGATCCTTTTTACAGCAAAGAAAACATTGAAAGATTAAAAAAATCTATTGAACAAATGGAAAAAACTGGTGGAACTGTTCACGAGGTTGATTATGATTAAATCATGGAGTGACGAAGCATGGGAAGAATTTGAATATTGGGCAAAAAATGATAAGAAGATTTTTAAGAGAATATTGGAACTTATAAAAGATATTGATAGAAATGGATATACAGGAATTGGTAAGCCAGAACCTCTGAAATATGATTTGAGCGGTTATTGGAGCAGAAGAATAGATGCTGGAAACAGGATTGTTTATAAAATTGAAGATGGGATTATAAAAATTGTTCAATGCGGCTCTCATTATAGGGATAAATAAAAGATAATCTGTAATGAAATTATGAATTTCTAAAAATGGAAAAATATAGACAAAAGAAAAGTAGGATTCAATAATGGCGAGTTTGACAGAAGCTGGCATGAAGAAATAGGCTCAATTACTTTAGAAGCTATTGAAATTAATAAATCCAGTTCTTGTGATGAAAAATTTCTTAATGCTACTTGATTAAATTGATTGTTATATTTCACAATTGTATCCATAATTTAACACTCTCCATTGTTTTATTTTATTATATCAAATTAAAAATCTTTTTTCAACATTTACTACCCTTTAATCTCCTAAAAACTACCCTTTAATAGTTCAAAGATACAGTATTTATGAGATGTTGCGAGGACCTAAAAGATATAAAATATTTTAAAAGACTTAAAAGTCTTTTAAAAATATTTTATTAAAAAGAATGCAAATTAAAAACGTCATTTTTATAAAATGATGTTTTTAATAATCAGAACCTCAGTACTTATCAATATTTTCATGCTTTCACTTCTATGTTCTAGCTTATTACAAAAAATATACTTATTTCTTATCAACCCAATAAAATTAAAATTGTTAAATATTTTAATCAAAAAGTCTCATTTTCAAATACAAGCCTTTATATAGCTTCACATACTCTTTTGAACTATTGCTATACTGAAAAAAATAAAACTTTTTTTTCTAATAAAATTTTTCTATAAAATAATAATTTTAAATAAGTTATAAAAAATTTTTATTCAAAAAAAGATTTTTCAAATAAATAAACTAAAATATTAGAAATCTTGACAATTTGCCAATAGAGGAGTATACTTTTAAATAATATTTTTTTTTGAAATTTTAATAAAGAGGTGGTGAAAATTATAAAAAAATATATAACAATACTAATTCTTTCCCTAGCCACTATTAATTTTTCAGCACCTGTTGATGATGCTACTAAAATTTTAGATATTCAGCAAAGTCATCTTGAGCAGGAAAGAAGCAGGATGGAGCAGCAAAAAAGTCAAGAAGAATTTGAAAATACTAGATTTAATGATGTTCCAAAAATTGATAAAGATAGCAACTTTGATGATAAAAATTCTAAAAAGTTTTTGATAAATGAAATTGATATTGAAGATAAAGACAAACTACTTTCTAAGAAAGAAAAGAAAAACATACTTAAAAAATATGAATATTTGGAAATGGGAAGCAGCGATATTCAAAATATTCTGGTTGAAATTACTAATAAATTAGTTTCTAAAGGATATATTACAAGTATTGCGACAGTTTCAGATAAAAATGATTTGACTACAGGAACTTTAAACTTAAAAGTTGTCGCAGGGAAGATTGAAGATGTCAGAATTAATTCTGGCAATGGACTTGACAAGTATAAGGAATTTTTTATGTTCCCTAAAAACAGAGGGAAAGTGTTGAATATAAGAGATCTGGATACTGCTACGGATAACTTTAACTCCATTGGCGCTAACAATATGAAGATGGACATTGTTCCTTCAAGCCGTGAAAACTACTCAAGAATTGAAGTAAAAAACAGATTAAAGAATAAATATGCTGTTGGAATTTTGACTAACAACTATGGGGACGATAAGCAGAACGGAATTTGGAGAAGAGGTATAAACCTTAATATTGACAGCCCTCTTGGAATTGGGGACAGCTTCTATTTCACATACATGACTGTTCCTAAAAAAGATCCTGACAGAAGCTGGAAGAAAAACATAGAAGATTTAGCTCCGGGAGAAATTTTACCAATTGGTCCAGTTGGTTATGATCCTTCAAATGGAGATACATTGCCATATAAAAGACGGCTTGATATGTTTAATTTTGGATATACAATGAAATTTAGGACATATACTTTAAGACTTAGTTCAAATAAAAGTATTCAGGAAAGCAGTTTCTATTCAGGCAACACAGTCTATGATATGTACTCATCAAGTCGGACTACACAGGCAAATTTGGAAAAAATATTGTTCAGAAATCAAAAGAGCAAGGTAAGTTTTGAAGCGGGGATAAAACAGAAGCATAATCAGAACTATTTGGAAAAGTCAGTTCTATCAAATAGAAAATTGTCAATAGGGACAGTTGGCTTAAATACAACGACATCTCTATTTAGCGGTATTCTGGGAGTAAATTTAGGATATGAGAGAGGACTTAAAATTTTTGGAGCAGAAAGGGATAATGGAAAGCTGGATATAAATCCGAAGGCTCAATTTGATAAATATACTCTTGATGTAAGCTACTACAAGCCTATTACGAATAAATTTGTATACAGGGCAAATATTTACAGCAGTTATTCAAATGATGTGCTTTACGGAAGCGAAAGACAGACAATAGGCGGTGCAGGAAGTGTCGGAGGATTCAAGAATGATACGGTACAAGGGGATAAAGCAGTTGAAATTGATAATGAGATTTCATACAACATTCCTATAAAAAAATTCGCAATAATTTCACCATATTTGAGTTATGGATATGGAACGGCAAAATACAGCAAGGATAATTCAAAATATGCAAGAGGATATGTAACGGGAATTACAACAGGATTAAGGCTTAATACAAAATATCTTGATTTTGATTTTGGATATGCAAAGCCAATGGCACATTCAGATTATTTGAAGCCTAAAAAGCAGGATATATACTTCAGTGGAAATATGAAAATTAGTTTTTAAAAAGAAAGGAGACATTTAGTGTACAGCAGAGATAAAATTTTTAATAAAATAACAGCAGCAATACTTTTGATAATGCTTAATATTAATATATTGGCAGATGGACTTAAATTAGATCCTAACTCAAGATACAATACAAAGCTTGACATGTCACGAAATGGAACTCCAATCGTTAATATTTCTACTCCGAATGGTCGTGGAATAAGTATCAATGAGTTTCTTGACTACAATGTCGGTCATGAAGGGCAAGTTCTTAATAATGCTGATAACATTGGGCGTAGCCATCTTGCAGGGATTATTAATGCTAATCCGAATTTGGCTGCCAACCAGGCTGCAAATTTGATAATCCTTCAGGTAAACGGGTCTAACCGTTCAGATATTGAAGGGTATCTGGAAGCTTTGAGCCGTCAGAAGGTAAATGTGATTTTGAGTAATGAAAATGGTATTTACTTAAATGGTGCGGGAACCATTAATATTAGAAATTTTGTTCCGACTACAGGAAGAGTAAAGCTTCAGAATGGGGACTTCGTAGGAATTGATGTTGAAAAGGGAAGAGTTGTGATAGGCTCAAATGGGTTTGACGCATCGACTACGGATTATGTCAATGTAATTGCAAAAGCTCTTGAATTGCAGGGAAGCCTTGTTGGAAACAAAGTTGATGTAACTCTTGGAGAAAATACAGTTGATAAAAATGGTGCAGTTACTTCAAAGCACGGAATAAATTCTGTTGCAATTGATGCAAGCAAACTGGGTTCGATGTATGCAGGGCAGATAAGCATAATCAGTACTGACAAGGGTGCAGGAGTAAACTCAAGGGGAATTGTTTACTCAAGAGATAAAAAACTTGAAATTACAGCAGATGGAAAAATAAATGTTGCTAAAATTAAAGGGAACGGTATTGAAATTAATGGTACAGAGTACAATCAGGCTGAACTTGCCAGTTCTGATAAAGGGATTAATATCAATGCTAAAAATATTAGGCTAAATGGAGAAACACAGGCAGCCGGGGATATTAATTTAAATGGGAATACTCAAAATAACTCTAAAATATATTCTGAAGGGAATTTTAATACAGGAAGTCTTTTAAATACAGGCGATATTAATGTTGCCGGGAATTTTAAGGCTGATGATTTTAAAAATGTTTTGGCAGCTGTTAATACAGGTGGAAGTTTGAATGTTAAAAACTTGGAAAACAGTGGCAGCATTCAAGTTTCTAAAAGTACAGGGATTGACGGGAAGTTAAATAATTCAGGCAACTTGACTTCTATAGACAAAATAACTGTAAAAAATGATGTTTTAAATTCTGGAAATATTTCAACTAATGAAGATTTGTTAAGTAAAAATGCAGTTTCATCAGGTATGATTGTTGCAAATAATTTTACAACAAGTAATTTGCAGAATGATGGAAAAATCTTTACAAATGCGGATTTGAAAACAAAATATTTCAAAAATACTGGAGAAATTACAGCAGTTGGGAAAATATCAAGCGACAGTATGGTTTCAAGCGGAAGCATTAGAACAAATGAAGCTCTTGATATTTCAGGTGACTTGAATAATGACGGGACTTTACAGAGTGCTAAAGATATTACGGTTTCAAGTAACATTAAAAATAGCGGTAAAATTTATGCTGGCGGAAATTTATCAGGAAAGGATGCTGTTTCAAGCGGAAAAATAGTTTCTAGAAATTTAAGAGTGAATGACCTTAAAAATGATGGAGAAATTTTTACAAATGAAGATCTTCAGGCTAAAAATGTTACGAATACTGGTAAAATAGCATCTGCTGGAAATATTTCCACAAAAGATTTGAAAACTTCAGGAAGCATAAAATCTAATAGAAAAGTTACAGTTTCAGGAAAGCTTGAAAATGATGGGGATTTGGAAGCTGTAGAAGATATAAAGGTTTCGGGAAATGTAAGAAATACTAAAGAGATAGCGACAAATGGTGATTTTTTTGGTAAGAATGTGGTTTCAAAAGGGAAAATTATTTCCAAAAATTTTGAATCCCATGACTTAGAAAATGATGGAAAAATTTTGGCAGATGGAAAAGTAAAAGCTAGAAAAGTTAAGAATGCAGGAGAGATTTCAGCTACTGGAGATGTATCTACAGATGATTTGAAAACTTCGGGAAGAATTTCTGCTAAAAACTTGGAATCTGAAGATTTGGATAATGATGGGAAAATTTCTTCAAATGAGAATGTAAAAGCTAGAAATATTAAAAATACTGGAGAAATTCAGGCTGTAGGATCAATATCAGGAAATGATTTGAAAACTTCAGGAAAAGTTAGGGCAAATAGAAAAATTACAGTTTCAGGAGAACTTGAAAATGGTGGGGATTTAGAATCAGGAAAAAGTCTGACTGTTTCAAAAAATATTAAGAATACTGGAAAGATTGCTGTAAATGAGGATATTTCAGGGAAAGATACTCAAAATTCAGGAAGCATGTATTCTAAAAATCTTAAAACTGATAATTTGAAAAACGATGGAAAAGTTGAAGTTGGAAACGATTTGAAGACGGCGGATATTGAAAATACTAAAGATATTACAGCTGTTGGGAAAATCTCAGGGAAAAATGTCAATAATTCTGGGAAAATTTTGACTAATGGAACATTGGATGCTAAGAATGTTAAAAATATTGGAAAAATTGCCGCAGGAAGTGATGTTACATCGCAAAGGCTTGAAAATTCAGGAGTTCTGGCGACAAATGGGAATATTACAACTTCGGATTCGATGATTAACAGCGGAAATATTGAGGGTAAAAATCTTGATATTACTGGTTTGGAATTCACAAATAGCGGTAAAATATCGGCTGACAACATTAGGGCAAGGGTTAATGACACTAAAAATAATGGAAGTATTTCTTCAGCAAATGACATTGATTTAACGACAAATACTTTAACAAATACAAAAGAAATGCTGGCAGTAAACGACATAAATTCAAATAATGCGACAGTTTCAAATTCAGGGAAAATGGCTTCAAATGGTAAAATACTGCTAAATAATTCGAGCATTACAAATATTGGAGAGATTTTGTCTGGAGAAATTTCTATGCAAAATGCGAAAAAATTTGATAATACTGGAACAATAAAAGGGAATAAGACGGTTCTTACAACTGACCAGGATCTAAATCTAGTTGGAAATTTGCATGGAGAAAGCTTGCTTGAAATTTCAGGAAACAACATTACAAACAATGGAAATACGACAGGGGCGGGGCTTATTAAAATAAGTTCTAATGATTTTACAAATAATAAGGAACTGGCTTCAAGTGCTGTGATTATTGATGGCCGTGGGAATGTTGTAAACAACAATATGATTACTGGAAATGATGGTAAAATTAATGGAAACAGCATTACTAACAATGATTTGATTGCTTTTGACAATTATCTTGAGATGAATGCTAAAAGTAAGGTCTTGAATAATAAAGATAAAAGTATTTATGGTGGAAATGCTCTGATAATCAAAGGTTCTGAAATTTTGAATGATGAAGGTGAGATTCTTGGCGGGAATATGGATCTGAATGCTTCTAAAATCACTAATAATGTTGGAACTGTTCAGTCAACTGGGGATATTTTCGTTACTTCAAATGATTTTCAGAATATTGGAAGAGTATCAAATCTTGGAAGCTATGAAAAATACTATGAAACTTGGGATAATAGAATTTTAACTGAAAATGAGGTAAAAACTCTTTGGATTGATAGCGATAAGGATAGGGAGACGGTTACTAAAAACAAAGATAAAAGATGGATGGGCTTTAGAGCAAGATACATTGACAAGCTGAAGAACAGACAGAATACATCCAGTAAAATACCGTCATTGCTGCTTTCACAGGATGAAAATACATTGAAGCAGTTGACGCAGACTCACACAACGATACAGACAGGATCAGCTGAAATCCCTCAAAAGGCGTTGAAGGGGAAAATAAAAAGCAATGCAACTACGGAATATGGAAAAATGATCGCTTCTGGAAATATCATAATTAATTCAGGAGATGTTAAAAATAAGGACAGCTTAATCTCTGGTGGGGGATTAGTTAATATTAATGCAACAAATTTTGAAAACTCTGTAACTCTGGGAAATGCTGTAAAACTTAAGGACGGAGTTGAAAAAATAAATTATGAAAAGTGGAAAGCAAAACATGGAGTCCAATGGAAATTAAGGGCATATTATAATAGGGATCTTGTTGATGGTGGAATCGGATATGAAAGCGGACAGCCTTCCATCATTGAAGGGGCTGTAGTAAATGTAAATGCTCCAAATATCATAAAAAATTCTATTGAGGCAGGAAACGGAAAAGTACTGAATAATGGCGGAGCAACTGGCAGAGCCTTGATTTCTTCAAATTCAATAGGAATTAACAAGGGGACAGGTTCAGCAAATGGAGCGGTTCAGGTTGCTGGAAATGCTTTACTATCCAAAGTAAATAGCGGCTTTAATGGAAATTTACAGGTTAATGGCAGCGGCAATAATAGCTTTGACAGGGCAATACAAATTTCAGGAAATAATTCAGTTATTCAAAATATTAAAAAAACTGGAACAATTGACGTAAGCCCACTATTAAGCAGTGCAATGTTTACAATGAATATGAGTCCATCTTCAAAATATCTTCTAGAAACTCGGTCAAAATACATAAGTTTAGGTCAATACTATGGAAGCGACTACTTTACTTCAAGAGTTGGGTATTCGGAAATTTGGGACAGAAGTAAAAGATTAGGGGATGCTTTTTATGAAAATCAATTGCTTACAAGAGCTTTAAATGAAAAGCTTGGAACAAGCTTTTTAAATGGAAAGTCTAATCAGGAATTGATTCAGTCAATGATGGATAATGCAGCTGATGAAAAAGCAAGGCTTGGTCTTGTTGTCGGTCAGGCATTGACTCAGGATCAGATAAATGCTTTAAATGAAGATATTATCTGGTATGTCTCAAAGGAAGTGAATGGAGTCAGTGTTTTGACACCGCAAATTTACTTGTCAAGCAGAACTAGGGAAAGCATAAGCGATGACACTAGAAATAGAATTGGCGGAATAAATGGAACTTATGTCAAGACTAAAGATTTTGTAAATGACGGGACAAAATGGGGTAATGGTGGAGTTACCTATGTTGAAGCAAATACTGTGAGAAATGAGACTACAACAAATTTACTTTCAGAAATTTCAGGAGATAGAACTTTCATAAGTTCAGTTGGAAATATTGAAAATATTGGCGGAAAGATACAGGGGAATGAAGTTGTAGGTTTAATTTCTGAAAATGGAAATGTAATCAACAATACAACCAAAAGAAAAGTAGGATTCAATAATGGCGAGTTTGACAGAAGCTGGCATGAAGAAATAGGCTCAATTGGGCAAATTTCTTCAAATGGCTTAACTTTTATTAAGGGTAACAGCTATGAGTCAACAGGAGGAATTCTAAACACAAATCATCTTGAACTTGATGTAAATAAATTCAATGTATCGGCATTGTCTTTAAGCGGTGAAGATAAATTCGGCAAGGGCAACAATAATTACACAAAATATGGCGCAACAGAACATTTAGGCGGAGAAGTAACTGCAAATTCTACTTCAGGAAGAATAGGAGATTTGAACCTTACAGGCTCAGCATTTATTGGCGGAGATACACAAGGTCTGAAAATTGGGAAAGTGAATGTGGAATCTGCTGTAAACAGTTACGACTTGGAGTCAAAACAGACGAATAAAGATATAGTTTCTAAAAGCAGTACATACATAAAATCTCATCAGGAAGAAAATGTTGCAGGAAATTTACAGCTTAGCGGAGCAAGAATTGAAGGAAACTTGACAGGAATTGGAAGTAACATTGATTTAGGTGAAAATACCTTTGTTGGTGGGAAATTGACAACAGATTCGAGAGAATTACATAATAGTTTTTATGAAAAAAATACGTCCAGAGGATTTAGTGCAGGAATTAGTCATGGAACGGCTTCATTAAATTATGGAAAATCAAGCAGTACCTATGATGAAAAAGATACGATAAATGCCAAATCAAATTTAAGAATTGGCGATGGAAGTGTGCTGAATAACGGAGCGGAAATTACGGCAACAAATTTTGAGTATGGAAATATTCAAATTAATAATGGTGATGTAAAATATGGCGCAAGAATTGATACAAGAGATGTAAAAACTACTTCAAGAAGTAGTAATTTTGGTGTGTCAATTGGAATAAGCAGTCCAATTAAAGATAGAATTGAACAAGCAGCTGGAGCTGTAAAGCAAGCTAGAAGGGGAGATACGATAGGTGGTCTTGTAGCGGGAGTAAATGCAGGAACTGGAATGGTTTCAGGACTTGCAGGGAATCAAGGGACAAGACAGGCTTATCACACAGGAAATTTAAGTCAAAGTGAAGTAAGAAATGCGAGTGCAAACAATAACTTTTATGCAAATATTGGAGTAAATGCAGGATATTCTACTTCTAAAAATAGTAACAACTCCCACAATGAAAGTGCTGTAGTTACGACAATGAAACCAATGAATGAAAATTCAAGCATAACTTACAACAATGTAAACAACATAACTTATCAGGGGACACAGGCACAAGGCGGAACATTTATCTACAACAATGTAAAAAATATTCGGAAGGAAGCAGTGGAACTTCATAACAGCAGCAGTTCAAGAAGTTCAAACTTTGGAATAAATACAGGAGCGACAATTGGATATGGCTACGGAACACAAATTACTGGAAATGGTGGAAGTGTTTCTGCAAATAGAAGTAATTTGAATACAACTGAAACTATTTATCAAAATGGTAATTTTCAAAATGTAAATGAAGTTCACAACAATACTGGTACAATGACACTTTCAGGATTTAATCAGGAAGGCGGAAAAGTTACAGGTAATATCGGCAAACTGGTTGTGGAAAGTAGACAGAACACAAGCACGACAACTGGAAGATCAAGCGGAGCAAGTGTAGGAATAAGTGCAAATGGAGTTCCTAGTTCTTTAAATGTAAATGGAAGCAGAACAAGCGGAAGTAGAGCATTTGTAGATAATCAAAGCAGCTTTATTGTTGGTGAAGGAAGTAATCTTCATGTTGGAACAGTTGAAAATACTGGAGCAATTATTGGAAAACAGAGTGAAAATGGTACTACATTTAAAGTTGATAAGTATATTGGCCACGATATTCAAAACTATGATACAATGACAACAACAGGAGTTTCAGTAGGGACTTCATTAGGAAAATCTCCTAGAGTTACAAACATTGGATTTAATCAAGAGGATAGGGATAAACAGGGAGTAACTAGAAATACGGTAGTTGGAAATGTAGAAATAGGAGAAGCTTCTGGAAGTCCAATAAATAGGGATGTTACAAAAGCTAATGAAGTTACAAGAGATGAACATCATTCTACGAATATTAATGTTGAGAGCCAGACTATTGAATATGCTACTAATCCAGCTAAACTGAAAGAAGATTTGAATAAGGCTAAAGATGAAATAAAGGATATTACAAAGGCACTTGATAATTCAATTCATGACCCAGGAGATGACAACAGAAATTTCTTTGGACAGTT
>ERZ772977.1319-NODE-1319-length-12836-cov-6.781081_pt1 | contig 12836 bp, 8 predicted proteins | sample MGYA00511131_ERZ772977 | MGnify/ENA primary metagenome ERZ772977 (study PRJEB29015, sample SAMEA2737935) | human oral metagenome | biome: human oral; feature: human-associated habitat; material: dental | place: China | collected 2151 ...
ACCGCGGTCGGCTCGCCCCTGCCCACCGCCGCGACCACAATCGGGGCGCACACGGCGGCGGCTGCCGAGCGCTGCCACGGCGGACGGCCAGCACTGGCCCGGGCGAGGTCGTAGACGGCCAGCGGCGCGCCCACTGCCGGGGCCGCCGCGAGCGCCGCGGCCAGCAGGTAGGCGGCCGGGACGGCGGCGAACCAGGGCCAGTGCTCCGCCACCACCGCCAGTCCACTGATCGTCACGGCGAGCAGCAGCCAGACCACGGTGGCGGTGTCCGCCCTCCACATCAGGAGGCATCCGCACAGGAGCGCGCCTTTGTCCGCCAAGACCCTCATGCCCCGATTATCGGCGATCGAGGGCCGGGCGCGCCCCGCGTCCGCGGAACCCCGTCGAAGTCATGACAGAAGTCATGCCCTCCCTCCGCACTCATGACTTCCCGCACTTCCGCGGCGCCCGCCTCGTCGGGATGATTGGGGGGGACGGGGCCAACGCACCGACATGAGGAAGGCGGGGAGGAATGGACTCCGAGAACGGCGCCGAGGGCGCGCAGCGGAACGAGGCGGGCGGGGACGCGGAGCCGGCGCGCGGAACCGGGACGAGTACGGACCGGCAGCGCAGAGCCGGAACGGCGGGCGCCGCCCACGGGAACGACAACCCGGCGGGCGCCCCGAGCGGGAGCGACGGCCGGGCGGGCGCCGCCGTCGAGATCGAGTCCTTGGTGAAGCGCTACGGGGAGCTGATCGCCGTGGACGGGCTGTCCCTGAGGATCGGGCGGGGCGAGGTCGTCGGCCTGCTCGGCCCCAACGGCTCGGGCAAGACCACGACGATCAACTGCCTCCTCCAACTGCTCTCCTACGACAAGGGGGCGATCCGCGTGTTCGGCGAGCCCATGTCGCCCACCGCCTACGGCCTCAAGCGCCGCATCGGCGTGGTGCCCCAGGAGGTCGCCGTCTTCGACGAGCTCACCGTGGCCGAGAACGTCGACGCCTTCTGCGCCCTGTACGTGCGCAACCGCGGCCTGCGGCGGCGCATGGTCTCCGAGGCTATCGCCTTCGTCGGGTTGGAGAAGTTCGCGGCCTTCAAACCGAAGAAGCTCTCGGGCGGTCTGCTGCGCCGCCTCAACATCGCGTGCGGGATCGCGCACCGCCCCGACCTCATCATCCTCGACGAGCCCACGGTGGCCGTAGACCCCCAGAGCCGCAGCGCCATCCTCGACGGCATCAAGCGCCTCAACCAGGAGGGCGCCACCGTCATCTACACGAGCCACTACATGGAGGAGGTGGAGCAGTTGTGCGACCGGATCACCATCATGGACCGCGGACGCCAAGTGGCCTTGGGCACCTCCGACGAGCTCAAGGCCATGATCGGCACGGGCGAGCGCATCCGGGTGGAGGTCGTCGACCCGCTCCCCCTGGGCGAGGAGGCCCTGGAGGCGCTGCGCCGCCTCGAGCGGGTGCGCTCCGTCGCCTACGAGGCGCCCACCGCGCTCATCGAGTGCGCCGCCGGGCCGCACAACCTCTCCGACGTCATGGGCGCCCTGGCCGGGGTCGGCGCGACCTGCGGCCGGGTCGTCTCCGAGCCCCCGACCCTCAACGAGGTGTTCCTGGAGATCACCGGCCGTGCCCTGCGGGACGAGGCGGCCTGACATGGTGACCGTCTTCCGCTACCAGGTGCTCCGGCTCCTGCGCGACCACATCCTGCTCGTGTGGACGCTCGGCTTCCCGATCGTGCTGTCGCTCATCTTCATGGCGCAGTTCTCCAACCTGGAGAAGGCCTACGAGGCCACCCCCATGAGTTTCGGCGTCGTCCAGGACGACGCGTACTGGGCGGCCCCAGGACTGGACGCCGTCGTCGAGCGCGTTTCCTCCGAGGACGCCGACCCGCGCCTCATCATGAAAGTCGCCCATTCCACCGCGTCCGAGGCCGAGGCCGCCGCGAAACGGGGCGACACGAACGGCTACCTCGCCGTCGAGGACGGCGGGCCGGTGCTGCACGTGTCCCAGAAGGGCAACGAGGCTGAGACGACCCAGGTCCTGCGGGTGGTCATGGACTCCTACACCCAGGCGGCGGCCGAGCGCCGGGCGCTGGCCGGGGCGGGCGCACCGCCCGAGCAGGTGGCCGGGGCGGGGGCCGACCGCTCCTTCACCCGCCCGGTCTCGGTGACGCAGAACCCCGTCAAACCCGCGACCCGCTACTACTTCGCGCTGCTCGCCTTCGCCAGCGGCATGGGCACGACCGTCACCATGGTCGCCGTGCAGGGCATCATGGCCTCCTCCCCCCTGGGGGCGCGGCGCATCCTGGCGGGCCTGCCGCGGTGGCAGGTCCTCACCGCCACACTCACGGCCTCCTGGGCGTGCGTCCTGGTCTGCCTGCTCATCGCCTTCGCATTCATCGCCGCGGTGGTCGGCGTGGATTTCGGACCGCACGTGGGCCTGTGCCTCGTGGCGATCGGGGCCGCCAGCCTCATGTCGAGCGCCGCGGGCGCCGCCCTGGGATCGGCAGGCGGAGGCGGGATCGGGGTGGTCTCCGCGATCACCTGCCTCCTGTCATTGTTCACCGGGCTGTACGGGCCCGGCGCGCAGTCCGTGGCCAACGCGGTCGAGCTCAACGCGCCGCTCCTGGCGCAGGCCAACCCCCTGTGGCAGGCATCCCATTGCTTCTACGCCCTGCTCTACTACGACTCCTTGGAGCTCTTCGCCCGCAGCTGCGCCGTCCTGGCGGGCATGACGGGCCTGTTCCTCGCCATCGGCCTGATCCGCGCCAGGAGGATGACCCATGAGCACCTTTAAAACGTCATTGAGGATCGTGGCCGCCCACCGGGCGTACGTCCTGGTCTACCTGGTGCTCCTGTCCATGCTCGGCCTGCTCACCGGCCTGGCCCGCTCCGAGGGGTCCTCCCACCAGGTCAAGCAGGCCACGGCGAGCGTGGCCGTCATCGACCGCGACGGCTCCACCATCTCCCGGGGGATCAAGGACTACATCGAGTCCGTCGGCGAGGCGAAGCCGCTGGAGGACTCCACCCGGGCCATCCAGGACGCCACCGCGCAGAACCGCATCAGCTACATCCTCATCATCCCCGCCGGTTACGGGGAGGCGCTGCAGCGGGCCGCACGAGACGGGGGCGGGCCGCCGCAGATGGACACGGTCATCGGGTACGAGTCGGCCTCGGGCGCGCTCATGGACGTGCGCGCCGACTCCTACGTGGGGAAGGTCGCCGACTACCTGTCCGCGCTCACCGACGACCCGGCCCGGGCCGTCGCCCTGGCGGAGGAGACGATGCGCCACTGCGCCCCCACCGAGAGGATCGCCCAGGATGCCACCCCCCTGCCGCACAGCCTCCTCGTCTACGCCCGGTTCTCCCTGTACCCGCTCTTGGCTTTCGCGGTCGTCGCGATCGCGACGCTCATGGCGTCGTTGGGGCGCCGGGCCGTGCGCTCCCGCCTCACCGCGGCGCCGGTGGGCAGCGGGACCCACAACCTCGGTGTGCTTGGCGCCTGCCTGGTCGTCGGCGCCATCGGGTGGCTGTGGGTGTTCGGACTGGGAGTGGCCGTCTTCGGGATGAGCGCCCTCGCGGCGTCCGCGCCGCTGCTGGGCGTGGTCGGCGCCGCCCTGGGGGCCTACACGCTCGTGGCCGTGTCACTGGGGTTCCTCATAGGGCAGATCGGCCTGGGCGAGAACTCGGCGAACGCCATCGCCAATATCGGGGGCATGGCATTGTCCTTCCTGGGCGGGACCTGGGTGCCCATCGAATGGTTGCCCGACGCCGTCGCCCGGGCCGCCAGGCTCACCCCCGGGTACTGGGTGGACCAGGCGCTCTCCGGGGCCTACGCCGCCACGTCGATGTCCGCGGAAGCGCTCCTCCCCCTGCTGGCCGACTGCGGGATCTGCGCCCTCTTCGCCTTGGCCCTCCTCTCAGTCGCCATGGGCGTGCGCCGCACGCGGGCGCGCGCGTCGCTGTGAGGCGGGGGGCGCCCAGTCCCCACGGCCCCCTCACGCGAGCCGTGGGGGGAAGGGGTCCTGCTCCACAGCGTCGAGCGCGGCCCGGATCCTCGCCTCCTCATTGGAGCCGTTCGTCGGCAGCCGCAGAACGGGCACGCCGTAGGCCCGCAGCACCTGGTCCTTCAAGGCATCGCGGCGACGCTGGGCGGGGTCGCCCTGGTGGTAGCGGAACCCGTCGACCTCGATGCCCAGGACCAGTTTGTGCGTGACCGTGGAGAACACTCCGAAGTCGAGGGCACTGCCGTGCCAGACGAACTGCCGTTGCTCCTCGTTGAGACGGCGCGTGTGCGGCAGCACGTCGCGTAGAGGCACCTGGAACTGGTAGCCCAGGCGCGCGTAGTGCGTCTCGGCGAGGACGTTCCCCAGGAGCGTGTCGATGATGTTCTCCGAGGGGAACCGGCTGGGGCCGTGCCATTTGCTGCGCGCGTACTGGCGCACAGCGTCCGAGTAGTGGGCGTAGAGGACATCGAACACTGACACGATGTCGGATTCGACGACCTGCTCGGGATCCAGCATGGTGATGTAGTCGAGCAGCGCGGTCACATTGCGGCTGTGGCGCACCCCTCCGTGGGCGGTCACGACGACGACCCGGTCCTTCGCCCGTGAAACGGCGACGTTCGTGATCCGCGAGTCGTCGTAGTACCCCGGATCCCCACCGGCGGTGTCGTCGGAGTTCAGCACCGTGGAGAACACGATCGTGCCCGCGCCGCGGCCTTGGAACTTGTGGGCCGTTTCCGCGAGCCACCTCGCGTGCCCACTGCCCTCCGATTCCTGCCGCACCCGCGCGCCCACGCGGTTCGCCTGCTCCCGGTAGGGGGTCACGATCCCGAGCACGTAGTCCCCCGACTCGTCTTTGTCCTCTGTCGTGACGCCGCGCTCCAGCAGTCGCAGATCCTCCAACTGGGCGATGATGTCGATCTCCCGCTGGGAGTACCGGCCACCGCGCAGGCGACGCGCGTGGTTGCCCGGAGCGGCGCGCACGACGCGCATGGGCGGTTCCTGGACGTCGGACGGCTCCGTCATCGCGATGAGCTGGCCGTCGTAGTACATGCGGTTGCAGAACTCGATGATGGCCGGACGGCACCGGTAGTGCTCTTTGAGGAGGGTGCGCGGGATCCCGGCCATTTCGTCGAGCGCCTTGACGGACTTCAGGAGCGACAAGCACCGCACGTCGTAACGGGGATCCGGCGGCTCTCCTCCCACCCCGTCAGGACGGGGCCCAGTTGTTGCTCGTCCCCGACGATGACGGCGTTGCGGGCCTTGCTCAGCGCCGCTATGCCCTCGGGGATGACGACTTGGGAGGACTCGTCGATGATGACCCAGTCGAGCAGGACCGACTCGTCCAGGTTCCCGCGGATCGAATGGCAGGTGGAAGCAACCACGGGGTACGTGCCGAGCAGGGACCGCGTCTGCTTGCTGAGGTACTTGGTCGACGTGAGGAGGGTCCGGGGCACGGCCGTGAAACGGCGTCGGATCGCCCTGTCGAGCACTGCCCGTGATTGGCTGCGGTACTCGCGCGCCTCCTCCTGGGCCCCGGCATTGCGGGAGCGCTCCTCCGCGCGCTCGATCCGCGAGGCGGTCTCCTCCTCGAAGGCCTGGTACCACTGCAGTTGCAATGCGGCCTGCGTGTCGGCGTCGTCCAGCCGCACCCCCTTGAGGGAGCCGTAGGCGAAATAGCGGCGGATTCTTTCGACGAGGCCGAGCACTCCCCGGTGGGGCTTGGGCGCTGACCGCGCGAGGGCGAGCAGATCCGCCAGCGCCTCCGGGCCCCGCCTCACGACGGGGAGGCCGGAGACGTCCGGGAGCGGGCGCCGGGACTCCCGGATCTTCACTTCGAGGAGCTGGCGTTCCTTGCGCGTCGCAGCGAGTTCCGCCCGGATCCGGGGAATGTCCCTCCCGTCCTGCCACAGTTGGACGAGGCGCGCCTCGCGCTCGTGGAGGTCATCGGGGTCGACCGCAACCGGTGTACCGTCGGCTCCGAGGCTGGCCGTGGCCTCCCACTCGTCCCACAGCTCCCCGAGGCGTCCTTGTTCGCGGAGGAACGCCTCCACTTTCTCCCGCTTCCCCACGTTCGCCACCAGGAACCCGTACCCCTCCTCGGCGAGTTTCTCCACGACGTTGTCCACCGCCGAGTTCACTCCGGAGACGATGCCGACCGTTTTCCCCTGGGCGACAAGGGTCGCGACCAGGTTGAGGATCGTCTGTGTCTTGCCGGTTCCTGGAGGGCCGTCGATCACGGAGAGCTGGTGCGAAAGCGCCGCTTTGAGGGCCCTGCGCTGCTCGAGGTTGGAGGCGAAGGGCATGATGATGTCCTGCTCCGCTCCCGTGTCCGCGCTGCTCGTGCCCGTCAGATAGGCCTCGAGCGCTGAGCCCGGTGGGACTCTTCCCAGCCGCTCCCACACGTTCGCCAACGTGGCCGCTGCCCTCGCCGAGTCCTTCTCGGCCCTCCACTTCGTGGAGCGCCCCGTGCCCTCCTGCCAGGCGCCCACCCGCCTCGCCTGGCCCCGGACTTCGTCGCGCACGTAGTCCATGATTTCGAGCGCGTTGCGCCGTTCCGGGGTCAGCAGCCTCATCCGGACCTCCCCCTCGCCGCGTCGGCTGAGCCCTACTGTGCCGTTGCGGCGTCGGTACACAAGCGTGTAGCGCACCCTACTGGGGTCTTCGCGCAGGCCGAGCGAGTAGACAGGCTCTCCATCTCTTCACGTTCACGGTAAGCACCTGTAGTACTTCATCGCATGACGAAATCTCATCCAGCGTCGTTGACCAGTCGCTTCATCGACGCACCCGCCCGGCCGAAGTAAGGACGGTCGTAACCACAGAGTATCGATCGTTAACCTGGACTTACTCCTTCTTATCGAGGCATTCATCTAGCATCGCGTCGAGTCAAGACACCCATAGTGCAGAATGCTCAATAACTGACTCATGGGAACGGTCCGATATCCGATACGATTCCCTTGTCGAAAGCTGCCACACTTTCCCGATTTTCCGTACAGAACATATTACGCTCATCTACCAATCCATCGCGCTTGCCCGTCACGACCCCTACCCTTAACCTCTATCACTCACTTGCATTCGTTTCAATACGAAGATTGTACGGAGATGGCATTGCAACTTCACCCAGTTCGAGCTCTCGACGGAGACTCGTGCGGAGCGCTTGGATAAGCGGGTCAAGCTCGGCACCGTGATTCTTTGACATTTCGACGACAAATGTCCGGGCCGCCACGATTTCTTCCGCCTCGCCGAGCAGCATTACATCTCCCAGAGCCGCTTCGAGACCGTCGATCTGTTCCTTTGAAATTCCTGTCCTCCGGTTCGCGGCGTCGATCAGTCGACGATATGCTGAAATGAGGTAGTCAGTTCGCCTCGCGCGGCGAGCAGCGAGAAGCTCCCTGGACATAGTCAACTTGTGAACAAAGAAACCACCAACCACAGCCCCCACAACAGCGGAAACCAAGGTCATGATCGGGGCTACCCAGACTTGCATTACTTTTCCCTCCCAGACGAAAGTCCCTAACGGAACTCCACCTTGCGCCTCACCAACCCCTTCTTCGCCGGGGTTGTATCAACCTGTTACTACAGCGTCTCCAGAGAGCATCGGTTCGTTCATGGACACAGTCACTAGACCCAGCCAAGCGCCTTGGCCACTGCCACAGTCCCTGCCCACAATGCCGCTCCGCCAGCATTGCTAACCGCCTCCGATACACACTTACGAACCCATGCCAAAGCACCCGTAACTGCGGGCGACGTCGCTGGCAATAGTCCATCGGCAGCATCTTGCAACGATTTCGCTGCCTCAAGGACGGACGACGCGTCCGGCTCAGGAAGGCCGCTTGCATCTTGACGAAGCGCCTCAACGAGAGCACGTATATTATCCCCACTCAGCCCCTGTCCAAAGATCACGGTCTGTTGTCCGCCAATATTGATTGGACCATTGCTGTTTCCGATAGATATGCTTGGTTGGAATTTACTATTCATAGTCAGGTCCCACGCTTTCTGCGTCAATGCCAAAGTTTTTGGCGGGCTATTAAGAATGATTGCAATCCAGCCCCAGTCATATGGCGCAGAGGTAAGCCCATGAGCGATCATCCAACGACAGAGATAGATCCACTCAGAGTCGCTGAGACCGAGATCCTGCCAGTATCTGGGAGAGATTGGAACAGGTTCAGCCACCTCGGACGCATTCTCAAACAGGTCCTCAACTACCAGATGCGACAACCCTTCGCACTGCTCCACGGTGAGCACGGGCTGATTGACCATTTTCCATCGCCAGCGAACAATCATCACAACTACGACAATGCAAACAACGACTATCCATCTCTCAAGAGACACAGCTGCCACTCCTTCCACAGCCCGACCACCTCCTGCTGGAACACGCTAAGAACCGTGATCCGGAGGCGTTCCCCAGCTCATTTCTTCCCCCCGGACGCGAGCCCCGACCGGAACTCCACCACGTCCCCGTCCTGCATGACGTAGTCCTTGCCCTCCATGCGGACCCGGCCGTGGGCGCGCGCCTCGGCGATGGAGCCCAGGGAGACCAGGTCCTCGTAGGAGACGATCTCGGCCTTGATGAAGCCCTTCTCGAAGTCCGTGTGGATGACTCCGGCGGCTTTGGGGGCGGTGTCGCCCTTGTGGATGGTCCAGGCGCGCGACTCCTTCTCGCCGGCCGTGAGGAAGGTCTGCAGGCCCAGGGTGTCGAAGCCGACGCGGGCCAACTGGTCCAGGCCCGACTCGTCCTGGCCTGACTCGGCCAGCATCTCGCGGGCGTCCGCCTCGTCGAGTTCGACCAGCTCCGCCTCGAACTGCGCGTCCAGGAAGACCGCCTCCGCGGGGGCCACCAGGGCGCGCAGCTCGTCCTTGCGGGCCTCGTCCTCCATGCCGTCAGCGTCCATGTTGAACACGAAGATGAAGGGCTTGGTCGTCATCAACTGGAAGGACGCGAGCGCCTCCTGGTCCAGGTCCGCGCCCGCGGGGCCGCTGAGCAGCTCGCCCTTCTCCAGGACCGCCAGCGCCGCCCGCGCCGTCTCGAGGACGACGGGCTCGGTCTTCTTGCCGCGCACTTCCTTCTCCAAGCGGGGGATCTGCTTGTCCAGCGTCTGCATGTCCGCCAGGACCAGTTCCGTCTGGATCGTCTCGATGTCCGAGGCGGGGTCCACCTTCCCGTCCACGTGCACCACGTCGGGGTCGTTGAAGGCGCGGGTGACCTGGCAGATGGCGTCCGCCTCGCGGATGTTCGCGAGGAACTGGTTGCCCAGCCCCTCCCCCTCCGAGGCGCCGCGCACGATGCCGGCGATGTCGACGAAGGACACGGTGGCGTGCACGGTCCGCTGCGAGTGGAACATCTCCGCCAGTTTGTCCAGGCGCGGGTCGGGCAGGGGGACCACGCCCACGTTCGGCTCGATCGTGGCGAACGGGTAGTTCGCGGCGAGCACCGTCGCGCGCGTCAGGGCGTTGAACAGGGTCGACTTGCCGACGTTGGGCAGTCCGGCGATACCAATCGTGAGAGACACGGTCTCATCCTAACCGACCCCCCGCGCAGCTGGGCCCGACCCGCGGACCTGTCCGCGCCGAACTCCAGTTCGCCGCCCCCGCGCACCTGGGCCCCGCGCGGCCGACCGTGGTCCTGGCCGCCGGAACCGGGGTGGGCGCGTGGACGCCCAGGTCCCACGCGGACGGCGCCGCCCGCCGTCGGACGCGCTATTCAGCCCTGCCCGCCGCCGTTTCCCCGGCACGAGGCCGCCCGGCTCCGCGCATCACCCGTACAAGTTGTGGAACGCGAGCTTCTCGAAGGAGCCGAGGGCGACGCGCAACCCGAGGAACGTGTTGATCGCGAGCCCGCGGTCCCCGATCTGGAAGAACCGCGAGAATCCGAAACTGCTTGATGTCGATCCTGCGAAGGGGCTCCCGTACACGTCTTGGAACTCCTGGCTCAGTTGCCAGGCGGCGGCAGCCAGTTGCCGGTTGTCAGTCATCGCGTGTTCTTCGTCGGGGGACACAACGATCTCCCATTCACTGGCGACACGGCCCGTCACGGCGGCCCAGTCCTTTCCGACCAGCGCCTCGTCGTTGAAGTAGGTGCCCGGCACCGCCCCCAGTTCCATGAGGACACGGTCCATCTGCGCGCCAGCCGACCACTGACGGACGATGGCGTGCAGTTGGTCCAACGAGAGCCCCCACCGCATTGGGAGGACCGCGTGCTCGGCCCGGGCGTAGGCGCGGGAAACCGTTTCCTTTTTCGGTTCCCCGAGGCGGGCGCGCAGGTCCGCGAACGTCAGGGCGGGCCTGCGGTTGTCGTCGGTGTCCGGGCGTATCCCCTCATTGTTGTTCTCTTCTATCATCTCGATCTCCCTGAGCACGTCTTCGGGCTCACTGCCGTCGAGGGTGATCGGACCGGCGTCGAATCCACTGCTCTCAAGCATCGGCACCTTTTTAAGGGGTGCACCGCCTGCGAGCCCGGCGAGGACCGCTCCCATCCCCTGCGTGCGCCCCTGCGGGAACATGACGCTCTCGCCCGTCGCCGCACTGGATATTTCGATCCCCTCGCGGGTGGCGCGCAGGGTGACGACGCCCAGACCGCTCACCGACATGTCCCACCGGTAGACCACCTCCCGGCGCCATTGGGGAGGCATCAGCTCCAAGTCCTGGGGCAGTCGGCTGAAGATCGGATCGAATTCCATATCGAAGGAATCCCAGTTGTACGCGAGCCTTGAACAGGCGTCGCACCAGTCGGCAACGGAGGCGAAGTCCTTGCCCAGGACCATGGACCACCTGAAGGGCGTCTCTGCGTCGTCCCCCCACCTGAAGGTCCGGTACTCGTCCCTCTGGGTGTACTCGCTGTTGAAGAAGCGGACGGCCAGCGTCAGTCCCCTTTCACAGGTGGAGGGCTCGATCACGATCGAGTGCTCCCCCAGCCCCCATCGCACCCACACCCCGTTGCCGGTCACGACCGGAACAGCGGGCGCGAGCAACTCGGCCGCATCCAGGATGAACTGGTGGACCTCGGACAGCGCCAGGTCACGGCCCGCAAGCGCGGCAACGCGGTCACTGAGTTCTTCGATGGGATCCATGACGGGCTCCTTAGCCGTTCTCTCAAACCGGTACCGGCGCGCACCTGGCTCCTGGGATCCGTGCGCCACGCGCCTTCCATGCTACCCGCGGGGCAGCGCTCCCTTCGCGGGTTCAGCCCGCTGGGTCTCCCCCCCGGTCGCGGACCTCCGCAAACGGATGCCGCCCCCGTGCGCTCCGCCCGCCTGGTACCAGTTCACCAATCGCGTGGAACAGGTCCCATCCCGACCGTGGGCCTCCACGCCTGGGCGACCGGATCAGCGCTGACGTGGATGCGCCGTACCTCGTTTCCCGAGTCCGGCTGGGGCGTCCACAGCCGTCCCCGACTCGGACCCGGCGTCCGCCGCGAGGACGACCCGCCTCGCGCGCCCCATCCCGTAGGCGCCCGCGTCCTCGCCCTGGGCGACGAGTTCCAGCAGGATCCTGCGGGCCTCCTCCTCCCGGGCGCGCGACCCGGCCAAATCCCGGCGGTCGAAGCGCGACAGCCGGCGGAGCGCCATCGACACCGCGACGAGAGCCTCAAGCGGTGGGCGCATCGCGGCGATCAGCGCGCTCGTCGTCCAAAGATCCTCCACTGGCAGGCTGCGCACGTTCCCGACTCCGCGCAACGGGTGCTTCCTGGTGACACGGCGGACCCGAACCCTGGGCACGCATTGGTCGCCGACGTCGACGCGAGGGAACCATGAGGCCGTGTACGCCCGCCCGCTGGTGAACTCCACGTCAGGATTGGAGATCCACTGGGGGACGCCGTGGATGGCGAGCGCGCTCTCGCCGCAGAACACGACGCTTTGCCGGATCTGCTCGTGCACCACCGCGATCCGCGCCAGTGCCACGTCCTGCCACCGTTTCCACAGCGGGATCGCGCCCGGATCGCTCAAAGCGGCACCCCGGCGCAACCGGACGCACGAGGGGTCCCCGCGCACCGAGCGCCAGTCGTTACCGGTCAGGATCCGCAAGTCCTGCCATGCGTTGCTCATTCCGCCAGTGTGCTGCGGCCGCAGGAGGCGCCGCAGGAAGGGGCCGTCTCGAGGGGCGGGGCAGGACCGGTCACCCACGAGCTGGGCGAGCGGCCCGCCATCGCCGACCGGCGCGAACGGGCGGGCGGATCGGCTGGGAGGTGGCGGCACCGTCGCGGGCCGTATGAGCGGCACTGTACTGGTCACCCCGGCGCGGCCGGGCCACCAGGTGGTGCCCGGTGGGCGGCAAGGCCCCCTCCAAACGCGCGGTCGACGTCTCACCGCTCAATCGAGCAGGCCCTGGCCCCCCACACCGCCGCCCCCCTCACCGTGGACCGGGGCCACGAGTTCGCCCCCGGGCCCGCCCTCCAAGAACCACTGGGCGCCCCCCTCCACTTCTGCCAGGCCCGCTGCCCCTGGCAGCGCGGCACAGGCGAGAACACCAACGCCCCTGCTGCGCGAGGTGCTCCCCCACCAGGACCCCACTGGACGGCATCAACCCCACGCGGACCCAACAGGTGCACAATCAACTCAACCAACGACCCCGCAAACGCCTCGGCTGGAAAACCCCTGAGGAAGCCTACACACACCGCACGTTGCACTTCCTGTGAAAAACCAAGAGCGTTATAACGCTTGCAAAATGTGGTAGCGCTGTGAAAGCGGAGGTACCGCTGCGAAAGTGTGCCCCGTCGTGTCGGTATCACTGTGAAAACAGCCCATGGCGCGCGGCTCCCGGACCCGGGCGCCCGGAGGCCACGCGGTATAGCCGCCAGAACGGGCCCCGCGCCGCCTCCGCTTTCCAACGAGACGCATTGGGGCAGGAAA
>ERZ772977.1320-NODE-1320-length-12824-cov-7.675542_pt1 | contig 12824 bp, 8 predicted proteins | sample MGYA00511131_ERZ772977 | MGnify/ENA primary metagenome ERZ772977 (study PRJEB29015, sample SAMEA2737935) | human oral metagenome | biome: human oral; feature: human-associated habitat; material: dental | place: China | collected 2151 ...
AAAGTTTTAAGTTGTTAGAAAAAAAATGATAAACGAGGCACCCTTATCATCTCCTTTACCAGAAAACAAAAAAGAGAAAACCTCAACAACTTCTTGAAGTCCCCTCTGTACGGCTGATAAACAGTCTTGCTCTTGAAAGAAGAGGAAGATTTGCAATCTGTTGCTTTACGCTGTCAAAAGTAGAAAGATATTTTTATAAAAGCAAAAGAAAAACATAAAATAACGCTACTTTAACATTTGATAAACTAAATCAAAATACTATTATAATTTTTAAGAATAAGAGAGTTAACTATGTTAGAATCTTCATCATTTAGAGATTTGGGATTAATGAATAAATTTGTCCTTTACACCATCACCTTTCGTTCTAATAATGAACTTAGACAGTCAGAGCAATATACAAAAAGGGACTTGCAAAATTATTGCAAATCCCTTTTAATCTTATTTATGAGAGGTTAGGATTACTCCTGTGTAGCCTCTGCCTCTTGCTTAGCGAAGTCAAGAACATTCTTCTTGTTAGCCTCCATACGCTCGTGTTCTTCTTGCGAACCAACAACGAGTTTCTGCCACTGACGAAGACCAGTACCGGCAGGAATGAGGTGACCACAGATAACATTCTCCTTCATACCCTCAAGGTTATCGCTCTTACCACGGAGAGCAGCCTCGTTGAGTACCTTAGTTGTCTCCTGGAAGGAAGCAGCACTCATGAAGCTCTTCGTACCGAGGGCAGCACGAGTGATACCCTGAAGAATCTGGGTAGCAGTTGCCTGAACGGCATCACGCACCTGAACGAGTTTGAGGTCACGACGCTTAAGGCTTGAGTTCTCATCACGTAACTTACGTACAGAGAGAATCTGACCCTTATAGCAGTTTTCAGAATCACCCGGATCGGTAACAACCTTCTTACCCCAGATACGATCATTCTCCTCAGCAAAGTCGAGTTTGTCAACAAGTTCTTGCTCAAGGAATGTAGTATCTCCTGGATCGTCGATACGTACCTTGCGCATCATCTGACGAACGATAATCTCAAAGTGCTTATCATTAATCTTCACACCCTGCAAACGATATACGTCCTGAACCTCATTAACAATATACTCTTGAACAGCTGTTGGACCCATGATAGACAAGATATCAGCAGGTGTGATGATACCATCAGACAATGGAGTACCAGCACGAACAGCATCATGCTCTTGCACAAGAATCTGCTTAGATAGACTAACAAGATACTTACGCTGCTCACCAGTCTTAGAAGTCACGATAATCTCACGGTTACCACGTTTCACCTTACCCATAGTAATCTCACCATCAATTTCTGAAACGACAGCAGGGTTAGATGGGTTACGAGCCTCAAAGAGCTCAGTAACACGTGGAAGACCACCAGTAATATCACCAGCACCACCGACAGAACGTGGAATCTTAACGAGTGTCATACCCGTCTTAATCTCAGCACCATCAAGAAGTACCTGCTCCAAGTGACCACCTACAGGGAGGTTATATGTACCAAGGATATCAGATGCCGCATAAAGACCATCAGCACCCTTCTTAGCACCAACCTTGACAATATCAACAGTTGGGAGTTTTGTCTTATCACGAGAATCGATAATGATACGCTCTGTAAGACCTGTAGCATCATCGGTTTCTGCCTTATAAGTAACACCCTCTATAACGTCATGTAGACGGAGAACACCTGCATATTCACTAACAATAACAGCATTGAATGGGTCCCACTTACAAATCATATCACCCTTCTTGACAGTATCCCCAGACTTAAAGTAAAGAGAACTACCATAAGGAACATTATCTGTAAGGAGTACAATACCAGTGTTAGGATCTACAAAGCGAATTTCAGCCAAACGGCTAACAACCATCTCACACTCCTTGTCATTCTCATCAACGAATGGTACGGTACGGAGTTCCTCAAACTCAATCTTAGCATCACTCTTAGCTGTAATAGTTGCATTAGCCGCAGCATTACCAGCCACACCACCAGCGTGGAACGTACGAAGAGTAAGCTGTGTACCAGGCTCACCAATAGCTTGTGCAGCAATAACACCAACAGCCTCTCCCATCTGTACCATACGTGCAGAAGCGAGGTTACGTCCGTAACACTTCTTACATACACCCTTCTTGCTCTCACAAGTGAGTACAGAACGGATTTCTACCATCTCAATTGGTGAATCTTCAATAGCCTGTGCCTTTGCCTCTGTAATCTCCTCACCTGCAGCAACGATAATATCACCAGTTGTAGGATTGATAACATCATGAACTGACACACGACCCAAGATACGCTCATAGAGGCTTGCAATTGTCTCATCACCATTCTTCAAGGCTCGACACTCAAGACCACGGAGTGAACCACAATCCTCCTCATTGATGATAACATCATGAGAAACGTCAACAAGACGACGTGTCAAGTATCCTGCATCGGCAGTCTTCATAGCCGTATCAGCAAGACCCTTACGAGCACCGTGAGAAGCAATAAAGTACTCCAACACAGACATACCCTCCTTAAAGTTAGAGATAATTGGGTTCTCAATAATCTGAGCGCCTTCAGCACCTGCCTTCTGTGGCTTAGCCATAAGACCACGCATACCAGCAAGCTGTGCAATCTGGTCAGCAGAACCACGGGCACCAGAGTCAAGCATCATATATACTGCATTGAAACCCTGATCAGCCTCTGTCATGTGCTTCATAACGGCCTGCTTAAGGTTATTGTTTACGTGTGTCCACGCATCAATTACCTGATTGTAACGCTCCTTGTCAGTGATGAAACCCATTTCATAGTTAGCCTTCACCTGGTCTACCTCACTCTGACCCTTACCTACGATATCAGTTTTCTCAACAGGAACGATGATATCGTCGAGGTTAAAGGAAAGACCTGCAACATATGCCATACGGTAACCAAGGTTCTTGATACCATCAAGGAACTCACAAGCACGAGCCATACCAACTGCCTTAATAACGTCAGCGATAAGACCACGAAGTGATTTCTTAGAAATAATACCATTGAAGAATCCAATCTCAGTTGGGATAATCTGATTAACAATTACACGACCAACTGATGTCTCAACCATACGCTTCTGGAGTTTACCATCAACGAGGTCATCAACGATTACTTTTACTTGTGAGTGGAGGTCACACTTCTTCTCATTGTAAGCGATAATTGCTTCCTCTGAGCCGTAGAATGTAAGACCTTCTCCCTTAGCACCTGGACGAATCTTTGTAATATAGTAGAGACCAAGCACCATATCCTGTGAAGGAACGGTGATAGGCGCACCATTAGCTGGATTAAGGATATTATGGCTCTGAAGCATCAACACCTGTGTCTCCAACACAGCCTCATTACTCAATGGGAGGTGAACAGCCATCTGGTCACCATCGAAGTCAGCATTGAACGCTGTACATGCCAATGGATGCAACTGAATAGCCTTACCTTCAATAAGTTTAGGTTGGAATGCCTGAATACCAAGACGGTGAAGTGTCGGGGCACGGTTCAACATAACTGGGTGACCCTTCATTACATTCTCAAGGATATCCCAAATTACAGGCTCACGACGGTCTACAATCTTCTTAGCACTCTTTACGGTCTTCACAATACCGCGCTCTATGAGCTTACGAATAATGAATGGCTTGTAAAGCTCTGCTGCCATCAACTTAGGCAGACCACACTCACCCATCTTCAACTCTGGACCAACGACGATTACTGAACGCGCAGAATAATCAACACGCTTACCGAGGAGGTTCTGACGGAAACGTCCCTGCTTACCCTTCAGAGAGTCAGAGAGTGACTTCAATGGACGATTGCTCTCACTCTTTACAGCAGAAGACTTACGGCTGTTATCGAAAAGTGAGTCAACAGCTTCCTGAAGCATACGCTTCTCATTACGCAGAATAACCTCAGGAGCCTTAATCTCCATCAAACGCTTCAAACGATTGTTACGGATGATAACGCGACGATAGAGGTCATTAAGGTCAGATGTTGCGAAACGTCCTCCATCCAATGGAACCAATGGACGAAGCTCTGGTGGAGTAACAGGGATAATCTTCATAATCATCCATTCTGGATTATTCACACCAATTGACTGACGGAAGCCCTCTACAACCTGCAGACGCTTCAAAGCTTCTGTCTTACGCTGCTGACTTGAGTCAGTTGTTGCACGGTCACGCAATTCACCTGCCAAACGATCAAGGTCAATGCCTGTGAGGAGGTCATAAATAGCCTCTGCACCCATCTTAGCAATGAACTTGCTTGGATCAGAATCATCCAAACGCTCATTACCCTCTGGGAGTTTATTATCAAGGATATCGAGATATTCATCTTCAGAAAGAAGGTCGAACTTATGAGAACCATTCAAATCCTCATCTGTATCGGCATTCTTCATACCCTCTACGACACCCGGCTGGATGACAACATATTTCTCATAGTAAATAACAGCATCAAGCTTCTTTGTTGGCATACCGAGAAGGTAACCAATCTTGTTAGGAAGACTACGGAAATACCAGATATGAGCAACAGGGACAACCAATTCAATATGTCCAGCACGCTCACGACGTACTTTCTTCTCAGTTACCTCAACACCACAACGATCGCAGACAATACCCTTATAACGGATACGCTTGTACTTACCGCAGGCACACTCGTAATCCTTTGTTGGACCGAAGATACGCTCGCAGAACAAACCATCACGTTCTGGTTTATAGGTACGATAGTTGATAGTCTCTGGCTTGGTTACCTCACCAAAAGAGTTCTCAAGAATCTCCTCAGGTGAAGCCAGTCCGATAGTAATCTTGCTGAAATTACTCTTTACTTTATTATCTTTCTTAAAAGCCATGTTTTACTTCTATTATGGGGTGTACGTATTAATCAAGTTTGACACTGAGACCGAGACCACGAAGCTCGTGTAACAACACGTTCAGTGACTCTGGAATACCTGGAGTTGGCATTGGTTCACCCTTAACGATAGCCTCGTAAGCCTTTGAACGACCAACTACATCATCAGACTTGATTGTCAAGATTTCCTGGAGAACATGAGATGCACCGAAGGCCTCAATAGCCCAGACCTCCATCTCTCCGAAACGCTGACCACCAAACTGTGCCTTACCACCAAGTGGCTGCTGTGTAATCAATGAGTATGGACCGATACTACGAGCGTGCATCTTATCCTCAACCATGTGACCCAACTTCAAGAAGTAAGTGATGCCCACTGTAGCTGGCTGGTCGAACTTCTCACCAGTTTCACCATCATAGATATAGGTTGAACAGAGATTTGGCAGACCTGCCTTATCTGTCCACTCCTTCAAATCAGAGAGCTTAGCACCATCGAAGATAGGAGTAGCAAACTTAACACCCAACTTACGACCTGCAGCACCAAGGATAGCCTCGAAAATCTGACCAAGGTTCATACGTGAAGGCACACCCATTGGGTTCAATACCAAGTCTACAGGACTACCATCCTCAAGGAATGGCATATCTTCTGTACGTACAACCTTCGATACGATACCCTTGTTACCGTGACGACCTGCAAGCTTATCACCCACCTGAATCTTACGCTTCTTAGCAATGTAAACCTTAGCCATCTGAAGAACACCAGAAGGAAGTTCATCACCTATAGTGATAGCAAACTTCTTACGCTTCATCTCAGCATCCATCTGCTTGTACTTGCGGATGAAGTTCATAATCAACTTCTGAATAAGGAGGTTGGTATGCTCGTCATCAGTCCAGCCATTTGATTGGATTCCCTCATAATCGAGGTTCTTCAATGCAGCAACAGTGAACTTGCTTCCCTTAGTGATAATCTCAGCATCAGAGTAGTCCTTAACACCCTCTGAAACCTTATCCTCAGTCAGTTCGAGCAACTTATCAACCAAGAGGTCCTTCAAATCATTAATCTTTGCCTCTTGCTCCTCATCAATCTTAGCAAGAATATTCTTATCTTGACGCTTGCTCTCACGTGTCTTAATAGCACGGCTAAAGAGTTTCTTATCAATAACAACACCGCTCAATGATGGATTAGCCTTCAAAGAAGAATCCTTAACATCACCAGCCTTGTCACCAAAGATAGCACGGAGAAGTTTCTCTTCTGGAGAAGGATCACTTTCACCCTTAGGAGAAATCTTACCAATCATGATATCACCTGGCTCAACACGAGCACCAATACGGATAATACCATTATCGTCAAGATCCTTAGTAGCTTCCTCGCTTACGTTAGGAATATCAGCAGTAAACTCTTCAACACCACGCTTAGTTTCGCGAACTTCGAGAGAATACTCATCAACATGAACAGAGGTCAATACATCCTCACGAACCATGCGCTCAGAAATAACGATAGCATCCTCATAGTTGTAACCCTTCCAAGGCATGTAAGCCACAACAAGGTTACGACCTAATGCCAACTCACCGTTCTCTGTTGCATAACCCTCTGTAAGGATATCACCCTTCTTCACACGCTGACCCTTATCACAAATTGGACGAAGGTCTACAACCATGTTCTGGTTAGTACGACGGAACTTAGGAATGCGATACTCTTTCAAAGCAGGCTCGAAGCTTACAAACTCCTCATCATCTGTACGATCGTAGAGAATACGGATTGTTGTAGCATCAACATACTCGATAACACCATCACCCTCTGCAGTAACCATAGTACGTGAGTCCTCACATACCTGCTTCTCAAGACCTGTACCAACAATAGGTGCATCATTATGAAGCAAAGGAACTGCCTGACGCATCATGTTACATCCCATCAACGCACGGTGACCGTCATCATGCTCCAAGAATGGAATCAAACCTGCTGACACAGATGCAATCTGCTGTGGAGATACGTCGATAAGAGCAACAGAGTCTGGAGTAACTACTGGATAATCAGCATCCTGACGACACTTAACAACATCACGGATAAATGTACCATCTGCATTCAATGGTGCATTACCCTGTCCGATAATCTGCTCTTCTTCCTCCTCTGCTGTCAAGAAGACTACATCCTTATTATCCATGTCCACCTTAGCATCCTTCACACGACGATATGGTGTAACGATAAAGCCAAGATCATTAATCTTAGCATACATACAGAGTGATGAAATCAATCCGATGTTAGGACCTTCAGGAGACTCAATAGGACAAAGACGACCATAATGGGTATAGTGAACGTCACGAACCTCGAAACCTGCACGCTCACGAGACAGACCACCAGGACCAAGAGCAGAAAGACGACGCTTATGAGTTACCTCTGCCAATGGGTTGGTCTGGTCCATAAACTGACTCAATGGATTAGTTCCAAAGAATGAGTTAATGACGCTTGATATAGTCTTTGCATTAATCAAATCCGTTGGCTGGAACACTTCGCTGTCACGAACGTTCATGCGCTCACGGATAGTACGATTCATACGTGCAAGACCGATAGAGAACTGGTTAGCCAACTGCTCTCCTACAGTACGAACACGACGATTTGACAAGTGGTCAATATCATCAACCGTAGCATTTGAATTGATAAGGCTGATAAGATACTTAATAATCTCAATGATATCGTCCTTTGTCAGTACACGTACATCCATATCCGTTTCCAAATTCAACTTTTTATTGATTCGGTAACGGCCAACCTCACCCAAGTCATAACGCTTGTCTGAGAAGAATAGGTTTTGGAACACCTCACGTGCACTTGCATCATCAGCAGCATCTGCATTACGCAACTGACGATAAATATAATTTACTGCCTCAATCTCTGAGTGGCTTGGATCTTTGGCAAGTGTGTTGAAGATGATAGAGTACTTACTTGCAGCATCCTCATCCTTATGTAGCAAGATTGAAGAAACTGAGCTATCGAGAATCTGATCAACATATTCTTCTGTGATGATAGTCTCACGCTCAACAACAACCTCATTACGTTCTATAGATACAACCTCACCTGTATCCTCATCAACGAAGTCTTCAGTCCAAGACTTCATGACATTACCAGCAATCTTACGACCGATAGCTGCCTTCATATTCTTCTTATTCACCTTTACCTCTTCGCAAAGATCAAAAATCTGAAGAATATCACGGTCCGTCTCATAACCAATAGCACGAAGCATTGTGGTTACAGGCAACTTCTTCTTACGATCAATATAAGCATACATGACATTGTTAATGTCAGTAGCAAACTCTATCCATGAACCCTTGAATGGGATGATACGTGCACTATAAAGTACAGTACCATTAGCATGAACACCCTGACCAAAGAATACACCCGGAGAACGATGTAACTGAGAAACAACAACACGTTCAGCACCATTAATAACAAAAGTACCATTGCTGGTCATGTAAGGAATTGTTCCCAAGAATACATCTTGAATAAATGTACCGAAATCCTCATGATCTGGGTCAGTACAATACAGCTTCATCTTAGCCTTCAAAGGTACACTGTATGTCAAACCACGCTCCAAACATTCATCAATAGAATATCTTGGTGGGTCAACATAGTAATCCAGGAACTCAAGGACGAAATTATTACGCGTATCGGTGATAGGGAAGTTCTCTGCGAACACCTTATACAAACCGTCATTCTTGCGTTCCTCAGGCGGAGTATCCAGCTGTAGGAAGTCACGGAAAGACTTCAACTGCACATCGAGGAAATCCGGATATGGATACGGATTCTTAACGCTGGCGAAATTTACTCTGGGTTTATTTTCTAATGCCATAACTGAAATTAAATATTCAAATGTTTAAAGTCCAGCGGCGGACTAAAAAGGGGAAATCCCTATATATGTCAAAAGACACAAAAAGGTTAGGACTCACCTACTTGGTAAATCCTAACCGTATTTTTTATTAATGTAAGGAAGAAGTAGAATTACTTCAACTCAACCTTAGCACCCTCAGCCTCAATAGCAGCCTTCAGGTTCTCAGCCTCAGCCTTAGCCATACCCTCCTTCAAAGTAGAAGGTGCACCGTCTACGAGGTCCTTAGCTTCCTTCAAACCGAGACCACAAGCCTCCTTAACAGCCTTAACAACCTTGAGCTTGTTAGCACCAGCGTCAACGAGAACTACGTCAAAATCTGACTTCTCCTCAGCTGCGCCACCTGCAGCAGCTGCAGCAGGACCAGCTACAGCAACAGCTGCAGCTGCAGGCTCAATACCATACTCGTCCTTGAGGACAGTTGCCAACTCATTTACTTCCTTAACAGTAAGATTTACTAACTCTTCTGCAATAGCTTTTACGTCTGCCATTTTATTCTAAATTTTTAATTTTTTGTTCTAAAAATAATATACCTTATTGACTTTATTAGATTTTTTACTCAGGACGCTCGCCTAAAGTCTTAAGCACACCATGGATGGTGCCAGCACCTGACTGGAGAGCAGAAACAACGTTCTTTGCTGGAGACTGGAGCAATGCCACAACGTCTGCAATAAGTTCGTTCTTGCTCTTGAGAGCTGCAAGTTCTTCGAGTTTGTCAGCACCAATAAACAGAGATTCCTCTGCGTAAGCTGCCTTAAGAGCAGGAATACCTTCCTTCTTATACTCCTTCAACAACTTTGCTGGTACATTAGCAGTCTGAGAAAACATAACTGCTGTATTACCCTTCAAAGAACCATACAGTGGTTCAAAATCTACATCTGAAGCTTCAAAAGCTTTGTGAAGAAGGTTATTCTTCACAACAACCATATTGATTTCGCTCTTGAAACACTTACGGCGAAGAGAACTTGTAGCCTCAGCATTCAATCCAGTTACATCAACCAAATAGAAATGAGGATAGTTCTTTAACTTCTCACCAAGTTCAGCGATAATTGTATCTTTTACTTCTTTCTTCATTGTACAAAACTTTTAGAGTTATTCAGCTGATTTAGGATCAATCTTGACACCCTTACTCATTGTGCTAGAAATAAAGATACTCTTGATATATGTACCTTTAGCAGCAGCAGGCTTCAGCTTGATAACAGTAGAGATAAACTCCTTCGCGTTACCACAAATCTGCTCAGCAGTCATACTAACCTTACCGATTGAAGTATGGATAATACCAGCCTTATCAACCTTAAAGTCAATCTTACCCTGCTTAACGTCCTTTACTGCCTTAGCAACATCCATAGTCACAGTACCGCTCTTTGGGTTTGGCATCAAGCCACGAGGACCGAGTACACGACCCAAAGGACCTAACTTACCCATGCATGATGGCATAGTGATAATAACATCAATATCAGTCCATCCGCCCTTGATCTTTTCAACGTATTCGTCAAGACCAACATAATCAGCACCAGCTTCCTTTGCGGCAGCCTCCTGATCAGGTGTACAGAGACAAAGCACACGTGTAACCTTACCAGTACCATGTGGAAGTGACACAACGCCACGAACCATCTGGTTAGCTTTACGTGGGTCAACACCGAGACGTACATCAACATCTACAGAAGCGTCAAACTTAGTAGTGGTAATTTCTTTTACCAACTGTGATGCTTCTGCCAATGAATATGCCTTCCCTGCTTCAACCTTCTCAGCTACTGATTTCTGATTTTTTGTCAGTTTACTCATTTTTACTTTTGAAGTTTAAAATTATTTACCAGGGAAGTCCCCTTTTACAGTGATACCCATACTACGAGCAGTACCAGCAATAAGCTTCATTGCACTCTCTACTGTGAAACAGTTGAGGTCTGGCATTTTGTCTTCTGCGATAGCTTTTACCTGCTCCCAAGTTACGGATGCAACCTTCTTGCGGTTTGGCTCTCCAGATCCACCTTTCACCTTAGCAGCTTCCATGAGCTGTACAGCTGCAGGAGGAGTCTTAATGATAAAGCTGAAAGACTTATCGTTGTAGTAGGTAATTACGACTGGAAGAACTTTACCAGCCTTGTCCTGGGTACGGGCGTTGAACTCCTTACAAAATCCCATGATATTAATACCCTTAGAACCCAATGCTGGGCCTACTGGAGGGGAAGGATTTGCAGCGCCACCTTTAATCTGTAATTTGATTAATCCAGCTACTTCTTTAGCCATTTCTTTTGTTAATATTAAAAATTAAACTATAGTAGAATAGTATCCGTAACAACACTATTCTTCTTTTGCGACTTGCATAAAACTTAGCTCCAATGGATTCTGACGACCAAAAATCATCACCATCACTTTCAGCTTATGCTTCTCGGCATTCACCTCTTCGATGATACCATGGAAACCACTGAAAGGACCATCAGTAACCTGAACAGTTTCACCAACCATATATGGTACATTCTGAACCTCTTCAAGTTCAGTATCTTCCACATTACCCAACAGACGATTAATATCTGCTTGGCGTACAGGTGATGGTTCAGACATACCTCCGAGGAATCCTAAGACATTAGGCATGAAACGCAACGTAGAAGCTACGTCAGGAGTCATATTGGCCTGAACAAGCACATAACCAGGGAGACTTAATTTCTCCTTGACAACACGCTTTCCATCTTTACGCACAGTTGCGTGTTTTTCCATAGGTAGTAAAACCTCAAAAACACGCTCAGCAAGTTTTTCGTTCAGACGTAATTGAGCATCGATATATTCTTTTACCTTTGCCTCCTTACCGCTGACAGCACGAAGAACATACCATTTCTTTTCTGTATCTGCCATTTCCTAATGAATTATCTTGGATATACAAATTCCATTACGCGTTGGAACACAGAGTCCATTGCAAACACAACCAATGCAATGATAACGGAAGCAGAAATAACTACCATTGCACTATGTGTAAGTTGAGCGCGTGATGGCCATGTAGTTTTATGCGCAAGTTCGTCGTAGCAAGCCTTGCAATAATTAACTATCTTATTAAACATAAAATATTTTCTTTTTGCACGGGTTGAAGGGCTCGAACCCTCGACACCTGGTTTTGGAGACCAGTGCTCTACCAACTGAGCTAAACCCGTAGGTTAGTTCCCGATTCCCTAAAGAGTCGGGAACTAATATATTGTAATCTTAATTTATCGATTACTTAACGTCCTCAAGGATTTCTGTAATCTGACCAGAACCTACTGTACGACCACCCTCGCGGATAGCGAAACGAAGACCCTCGTTCAGAGCAACCTTGTAGATCAATACTACCTCAATCTCAACGTTGTCACCTGGCATAACCATCTCAACGCCTTCTGGGAGGTGAATCTCACCTGTACAGTCCATTGTACGGAGGTAGAACTGTGGACGATACTTGTTACCGAATGGAGTATGACGACCACCCTCTTCCTTCTTCAATACATAGATAGATGCCTTGAAGTGATCGTGAGGAGTAATAGCACCTGGGTGCACAACAACCATACCACGCTTAACCTCAGCCTTATCGATACCACGGAGGAGGAGACCTACGTTGTCACCAGCCTGACCTGTTGGAAGGTTCTTACGGAACATCTCAACACCAGTGATAACAGACTTCTTGTCCTCACCGAGACCGAGCAACTGAACCTCATCACCTACCTTACAGATACCAGTCTCGATACGACCAGTAGCTACAGTACCACGACCAGTAATAGAGAATACGTCCTCAACAGGCATCAAGAATGGCTTGTCAATCTCACGCTCTGGCTCCTCAATCCAGTTATCAACTGTATCCATGAGCTCCATTACAGAGTCAACCCACTTATCAACACCGTTCAAAGCACCAAGTGCAGAACCACGGACGATTGGAGTATCCTCCTCGTAACCGTACTGCTCGAGAATCTCATGAACCTCCATCTCAACGAGGTCAAGCATCTCAGCATCGTCAACCATATCACACTTGTTCAAGAACACAACCAAGCGTGGTACGTTTACCTGACGAGCGAGCAAAACGTGCTCACGAGTCTGAGGCATAGGACCATCAGTAGCAGCTACAACCAAGATAGCACCATCCATCTGAGCAGCACCAGTTACCA
>ERZ772977.1326-NODE-1326-length-12776-cov-7.756073_pt1 | contig 12776 bp, 8 predicted proteins | sample MGYA00511131_ERZ772977 | MGnify/ENA primary metagenome ERZ772977 (study PRJEB29015, sample SAMEA2737935) | human oral metagenome | biome: human oral; feature: human-associated habitat; material: dental | place: China | collected 2151 ...
GGGGGGTTGGGCGGACGGCGGGGGAGTGGCACGGCCCGCCGCCTCCCCTTTGGGCGCCGTCGGCCAGTCGGGGTGCGGCGCCGGGCGCAGGCGGGGCGGCAAGGGGGAGCGGGCGAGTGCGGCGAGCACCCGCTCGGGGTGCGTCTGGCCGGGCATGACCGCTTCCGTCAGGTCCGCCAACCCGCGCGATCCGATGGGGGCGGGCCCCTTCTCGGTGGTGAGGGAGAGGGTGATCCTGGGGCCGAGGGCGATGTGCGCCCACGAGCGCGCGTTGTCCAGGTGCGCGGCGACGAGCTCCCGCGCGGAGCACGCCTGGGCGGACTCCTCGACGACGGGGACTTTGAAGCGCGTGATGAGCGCTTGGCGGAGGCTGATGGACGCCTCGTCGAAGCCCGTCGAGTACAGCACCGTCACGTCCGAGGCGATGGTCTGGTCGTCGAAGAGCAGGCCGATGCCCGCCAGTCCGCCAGGTGCCGGGGCGCAGTGCGCGAAGGCGGACACGCACTCGCAGATCGCCTGGAGGAGCCGGTCGCCCGCGCCCGGTTTGATGGGGACTTCCAGGGTCCGCGCGCCGAGGCGCCCCAGGCCCATGTCGTGGAAGCACACCGTGGTGCGCTGGCGCTGGATCTCGGCGATGGCCATCACGCCGCAAGCGGGGTTGATGCCGAGGAGGCGGCGGCCCCGTCCCCCGGTCGACTCCGTGTCGCCGGTGTCGTGGACGAGTCCCTCAGCGAGCAGGTCCGACATGATGGTTGAGACCGTGGAGGCGGACAGGCCGGTGCGCTCGGCGATCTCCGCGCGCGACAGGGGCGCGCCCTCGGCGAGCAGGCCGAGGACGAGGCGCCTGTTCGCCTTGCGGAGGGAGTGGAGGTCTTTCTTGCGCATCGGTGCGGGCTTTCTTGGTGTGCCGGGGCGGGCGGGGCGCACGGGCCGTCGGTGGCCGTGAGGCGCCGGGCACCCAGGCCGACGGGGGCAGTGAGGCGCCGGGCACCGAGGCCGACGGGGCCGTGGCGCTGCGCACTGGTGCGGAACCGCTTTTTCCGGAGTCCGAATTAAGGTGTGATTAAGGTAGCACCATGTGCGCGGCCGGGCAAGTGGACGGCCGGGCCGACGAGGCGGCGGCCGGGCGGGCGGCCGTGGACAAGCGATGCGGTGGCTGGGCAGGTGGGCGGCCGTGGACAAGCGATGCTGGTTCGCATTGGGGTAGGCAACAGGGCATTGGGGTAGGCAACGGATTATTGGGGTAGGCAAATCGCCTACCCCAATGGGTGGTTTCCTACCCCAATGAGGCTCGGTGGGCCCGGCAGGGGATGCGGGGTGCCCGGCGCGCGCGTTGGCCGGGTCGGCGCACCCGGGAGTCGCGCCCAGGCGCGCGCCGCGGTGGCGGCGTTGGCGGATTCGTGCGCGGTGGATCATCCCGCGTATAGCGCACTGAGCCCATAGGACGGGCAGCACGGTGGATTCGTCTTCCCCCGCGGCTCCGCCGTATCCCCTGCGGTTCTGATCCTCGTTCCTTCCCGGTATCGCACACAAGGGAGGGAATTAGGCAACATGGGACCGCACACAAGGGCTTGATTCCGCCCTTGTGTGCGCAGGGTGTTTCGTAAATCAGGGTCCTTGTGTGCGTGCCCAGGGGAGAATGGGAAGAAGTCGGCCTTCGGCCCGGCCCTGGCGTCGGCCCGGCCCTGGCGTCGGCCCGGCCCTGGCGTCGGCGCGAACCCCGACCGCCGGACCGCGAACCTCCGACCGCCGGACCGCGAACCGCGCTGGGCCTCCCCCACCCTCGACTCCGAAGAGCCGCTTATACACTAGGACCATGACCCCGGAGCCGACTCCCCGCCCCCGCCTCGTCGACGTCGCCCGAGAAGCGGGGGTGTCGGTGGCGACCGCCTCGCGCGCCCTGGGGAAGGGGTCGGAGCTGATCCGCGCCGACACCCGCGACCACGTGCGGCAGGTCGCGCGGCGCCTGGGCTACCGGGTCAACCCCGTCGCCCGCTCGCTGCGCCTGTCCACGACGGGGCACATCGGCATGGTCGTCCCCTCCATCGGGAACCCGTTCTTCATGGAGCTGGTGGCCCAGGTGGAGCACTGCCTGGCCGAGCGCGGACTCAACTTGCTGCTCGCGGACGCGCGCATGTCCGTGGCCCACGAGGACCACCTGCTCCGCTCCCTGGAGAGCGGCGCCGTGGACGGGCTCGTCGTCGCGCCCTGCCACGAGACCTACTCGACCCCCGCCCTGGAGCGCGCCGCCGCCCATGTGCCCACGGTCCAACTGGACCGCGGCGTCCGACTGGACGTGCCGATGGTGGGGGTGGACGACCCGCACGGCATCCGCACCCTGCTCGACCACCTGGCCGAGCGGGGCGTGGAGCGGATCGCGCTCCTGTCGAACACGGGCTCCAACGTCTCCTCGGTGACCCGTGTCCGCGCCGCCCGCGCAGTCGCGGAGGAGCTGGGGATGCGCCTGGACCCCGACGACGTCATCGAGTGCAGCTTCTCAGTCGACGAGGCGGGGGCCGCCGTCAACCGGGTCCTCGACCGTTCGGGCGCGGTGCCCGACGCGTTCCTCTGCCTCAACGACCTGCTGGCCATCGGCGCCATCACGGCGCTGCGCGGCCGGGGCATCGCCGTGCCCGAGCGCGTCCAGGTCACAGGGTTCGACGACATCCAGTTCGCGGCGCTCATGCGCCCCACGATCACGACCCTGCACCAGCCGCTCGACGCGATCGCCGACCGGGGGGTGTCGATCCTGATGGGGGACGACGACTCCACGGGCAGGATCCACATCGAGGGGACCCTGGTGGAAAGGGAGTCGACGAGGCGCCGCCCGGGCGCCGTCGGGGAGTGACGCGCCCGGGCGGGCGCGGGTCCGGCCGGTGCCAGCGCACTGGAGCACGGCCGGGGCCAGCGGCTCCAGGCCGGGGGGAGGCTGGCGCGCCGGGCGATCAGCGCCCCCGGGGCGGAGCGGGGTCAGTAGGCCAGGCCCCGGGGCTGTTCGGCGAGTTCGGCGGTCTGCGGGTCCACCACTTCGAAGCCGTTGGCCTTGTAGGCCTCGTAGTCGAAGTTCTCGCACTCGTCGTAGCCGATGCGGTGGTAGGCGTAGAAGCCGTCCCAGTCCTCGTAGCCGCTGCCGAGCTCGGAGGCCAGGAACGCGTCCGCCATCGCCATCGCGGTGCGGGGCGCCACGTAGAACGCCCCCATTGCCAGCAGGTTCGCGTTGTTCGCGGCGGAGGCCCGGCGGGCCGAGGGCACGGACTCGCAGACGGCGGCGTGCACGTGGGGCACCTTCGAGGCGGCGATGTGGATCCCCATGCCCGTGCCGCAGAACGCCAGGGCCCGCTCGAAGCGGCCCTCAGCGATCTGGGCGCCCAGGGAGAAGCCGACGCGGTGGTACATCGGGGTCTCCTCGAGGACGGGCGTCAGATCCGTCACCGTCCACCCCCTCTCCTCCAGGTGGCGCTTCACGGCCTCCTTCAGTGGGAAACCCGCGAAGTCTGCCCCCACGACGACGTTCTTGGATCGGACGGTCTTCATTGTTGTGTTCCTTTCTTGAGGAGGCGCCGTGAGGCGTCGATGAGGCGGCGCACGGAGAACGCCCCTTCGTTCATGCAGATGACGAAGAGCAGGACCGCGCCCCAGATGAGTGGCCTGTAGAAGTTGGAGATGGTGGGGAACATGTTGAGGCCGGAGGACAGGACCTGCAGCATGACGATGGCGAAGAGCACGCCCGACAGGCGGCCCGACCCGCCGTTCGGGTTCACCCCGCCCAGCACCACGATGAGGACGGTGAGCAGCGTGTACGAGGCGCCGTAGTCGGACTTCGCGGAGTTGTAGTTCGCCAGCATGACCAGTCCGGCCATCGCGGCCATCACGCCCGACAGGATGTAGGTGCGGATCAGCAGGCTCGCCACGCGCATGCCGGAGAAACGGGCGGCCTTCTCGTTGGTGCCCAGCAGCAGGATCCTGGTGCCGAAGCCCGTGAGCCCCAGGATCGCGGCCGCGACGAGGGCGCACACGAGGAACACCACCAGGGGCATGGGGACGACCCCGCCCACGCGCGAGGCGAACACCGCGCCGAACGCCTCGGGGACGCCGGACACGGGTTTGCCGTCGGTGAGGACGATGGCGATGCCGCCGAAGAGCTCCAGGGTGCCCAGGGTCGCCAGGATCGGCGGGATCTTGGCGACGGCGATGAGGACCCCGTTGACGAGGCCGCACAGCGCGCCCACGGCCAGTGCGATCCCCAGGGCGACCGCGGTCGCCGTCGCCATCGACGGGGCGGTGGCCGCGGGCTGCCCCTCCAGGACGGCCCGCAGGGCCAGGGCCGCGCAGATCGATGTGACATTGGCGATGGCCACCGCCGACAGGTCGATGCCGGCTGTGAACATGGTGAACATGACGCCCAGGCTCATCAGGCCGAACTCGGGGAACTGGACGGCCATGGACTGCCAGGTGCGCACCGCGAAGAACGGGCCGGATTTGACGATGGCGAAGAACGCCAGCAGCAGCACCAGCACCAGGACCAGGCGCGTGATGTAGGGGTCCCGCGTGAGGAACGCGGGCAGAGCCCCCGTCTTGGTGGAACGGGTCTTCGTGTTCATGGGCGTCTCCTCCTACGCTGTGCGCCCGCGGGAGCGGGCGACCTGGACGGCCGAGATCCCCGTGCCGACGATGATCAGCAGGCCCAGGGCGAAGTTCTGCCAGATCGTCGGGATGCCGGTGAGGATCATCGAGTTCTGAACGATGACGATGAGCAGGGTGCCCAGCATGACCCCGGTCAAGGAGCCCTTGCCCCCCGTGATCGCGGTGCCGCCGAGCACGACGGCGGCGATGACCATCATCTCCATGCCCAGCAGGTTCGTCGGGTGCATCTGGCCCATCGAGCACGTGCGGACCATGCCGGCCATGGCCGCGATGATCCCCACGATCACGTAGAGCCAGAACTTCGTGCCGGCCACGGAGAACCCGGCGCGCGCGGCGGCCGCCTCGTCGCCCCCGATCGCGAGGATCCCGCGCCCGAACATCGTGTACCGGGTGAGGAAGAACGCCGCTGCGACCACTGCGACCAGCAGCAGGAACGACACGGGCATGGCGGACTGGAGGCCCGAGGTGCGGTTCTGCGCGACGAAGAGGGACGCTTGCCCGAAGGACTGCATCGAGGAGGGGATGGTGTTGATCTGCACGGACTTGAGGGCGCCCTGCATGAACCCGTTGAACACGTTCGCCGTGCCCAGCGTGATGATCAGGGTCGGCACCGTCAGCCGCGAGGTGAAGATCCCGTTGAACGCGCCCAGCAGCGCGCCCAGCCCGGCGGCGATCAGGAAGGGCACGATGACGGGCCCGTCGAAACCGTTGTCGACCAGTACGCGCGTGGTCGCGTACACGGCCAACGAGGCCAGGGCCGGGAACGACACGTCGATGCCCCCTGAGACCAGGACCAGGTGGGCGGCCACGGCGAAGAGGCCGGGGACCACCATCGCGCCCGCCAGGTCCACCAGGTTGTTCGCGGTGAAGAACTGGCCCGAGCGCACTTGGATGATGAGCGCGAGGGCCACGACCACCAGGAACACCCAGAACTCGTTGGCGTGCAGCGCCTTCTTCTTCAACGCCTCCATCATCGCCCTCCTTCGGGTTGGTCGGCGCCGGCGTTGTCGGCGGGCCCGGAGGATCCGGGTTGTGGGTCGGTGGCGGCCAGCAGTTCCCCGAGGCGCGCCTCGGAGGTCGTGGCGGGGTCCACGGCCTCGCGCAGCTGGCCCCCGCGCATGATGAGGACCCGCGAGCAGTTCGTGAGCACCTCGGAGATGTCGTCGGAGATGATGATGACCGCCATGCCGTCCGCGGCCAGCTCGCGCAGGATCGAGTGGATCGTGAACTTCGAGCCGATATCGACGCCGACGGTGGGCCCGTTGAGTATCAGCACGTCGGGCTTGGTGGCGAGCCACTTGGCCAGGACGACCTTCTGCTGGTTGCCGCCCGACAGCGTGTTGACGGCGTTGCCGGGGTCGGGCGTGGCGATCTCGAGGTCGGACACCCAGCGCGCCTGCTCGGCGGCGATGGCCTTCTTGTTGACTCCGCCCAGGGCGTTGGTGAAGTCGGACAGCTCCGAGATCACGATGTTCTCGCCGATGGAGCGCGACAGGAACAGCCCCTCGGTGAGGCGGTCCTCCGGCACGTAGGCGATGCCCGCGCCGATGGCGTCGTTGACGCTGCGCAGGCGCACTTCGTCGCCCTGCACGCGGATGGTGCCCGCCTGGGTGGGGTGGGCGCCGAACAGCGCCAGCGCCAGTTCCGTGCGGCCCGAGCCGAGCAGGCCGGTGATCCCCAGGATCTCGCCGCGGCGCAGCTCGAAGGAGACGTCCTCGAAGGCGCCGGGGGCGCTGAGGCCCTCGACCTCCAGAACCGGTTCGTCGCTGAGCGCGGTGGGCTCGAAACGGGTCTCGTCGAACTCCTTGCCGGTCATGTGCTTGGCGAAGGAGCGCCGGTCGAGGTCCTCCTTGGGGCACGTGATGATCTTCCGGCCGTTGCGCAGGATGGTGAAGCGCTCGGCGATCTCGAAGACCTCCTCGAGCTTGTGGGACACGAAGAGGATCGCGATGCCCCTGGCGCGCAGGTCCAGGATGATGCGGAAGAGCGCGGCCACCTCGTTCTTCGTGAGCGCCGTGGTCGGCTCGTCCATGATGATCACCCTCGCGTCGGAGATGAGGGCGCGGCAGATGGCGACCAGCTGTTTGTCCGCGACCGACAGGTCCCCGACCTTGGCGTCCAGGTCGACCTTGAAGCCGATGGTCGCCACCGCGCGCTCGGCGATGGCGCGGAAGCGCTTCCAGTTGACCAGCGCGCGCCCGGCGGCCACTTCCGTGGTCAGCGCCAGGTTCTCCATGACGGAGAGGTTGGGGAACACGGAGAAGTCCTGGTAGATGACCTGCACGCCGGCGGCGATGGCCTCCAGTGGCGTGAGCCGGTCCCACGTGATCCCGTCGATCGTGATCGAACCCGAGTCCGGGGCGTGCACCCCGGAGATGACTTTGATGAGCGTTGACTTGCCCGAGCCGTTCTCGCCCGCCAGGCAGTGGATCTCGCCCGGAGACAGCTCCAGGTCGATGCCTTGCAGCGCGTGGACGCCTTTGAAGGACTTGCTCACGCTCGACACAGTGAGCAATGGGGCTTCCATTTGCTTTCCTTTCAGCCCGCAGTGCGCCGCGGCTGCCCGGTGGGGTCGCCGGCGCGCGAATTAGGTGCGTGCGGGGCCCGCCGCGCCCGGCCCCACCCCGTCGATGGGGCCACGGGGCGGGGGACGGGGCGGTGCGGAACGGGCCCCGGGTGGTGGTGGGATCAGAAGCCGAAGGAGTCGACGTTGTCCTTGTTGATCTGGATCCAGCCGTTGCCCTCGAGGACCTTGGTGGAGCCGGGTGAGAAGTGCATGTTCTCGTAGCCGGTGACGCCCAGGTTCACGCCGTCCGCGATCTTCTCGCCGTTGAGGATCTTCGTGGCCAGCGAGGCCATCGCGTAGCCGGCGTCAGCGGGGTCCCACAGGGTCAGCGAGGCGACCGACCCGTCCTGGAGGATCTGCTTGTTGGCGTTGGGCAGGCCGGTCCCGGCGGTGAAGACCTTGCCCTTGAGGCCCAGCTCGTCGATGGCGCGGGCCGTTCCGGGCGCGTCGAAGGAGGACGTGCCCAGGATGCCCGTGACCTCCGGGTACTTTTTGAGGACCTCCTTGGCGGTCTGGTAGGCGGTCTCCGAGTTGTCCTGCGACTCGACCCGGGGCTCGGCCTCCAACAGCGTCATGTTCGGGTACTTCTCCTTCTGGTGGGCGACCGCCCCGTCGGCCCACTCGTTGTGGGAGGCGTTGGTGACGTGGCCGACCATCGTCGTGTAGGTGCCCTCCTCGCCCATGGCCTCGGCCAGGTTGTCCATGATGAAGGCGCCGTACTCGGCGTTGTTGAAGGCCTCGATGTCGTACATGGTGTTCTGCTGGGAGGCGCCCTCGTGGGTGACCACCGTGATGCCGGCGTCCATCGCCTGCTTGAGGACGGGCTCGATCGCCCCGGGATCGACGGGGACGACGCAGAGGGCGTCAACGCCCTGGGCGATGAGGTCCTGGATGACCTGCGCCTGCATGGTCGCGTCGGTCTCGGCGGGGCCCTTCTGGAAGACGTTCATGCCGGTCTCCTGGGCGTAGCGCTGCACGCCCGTCTCCATGCGGACGAACCAGGGGTTCGTGGAGTCCTTGGGGACCACGGCGATGGTGTAGTTGCCCCCGCCTCCGCCCGCTTTGCCCGACTGCGTGCCGCCGCCGCCGGAGCACGCTCCGAGCGACAGCGCGATGGCCGATGTGAAAACGATTGCACTCGCGGCGATTCGGGATTTCATGTCAACTCCTCCGTTGATTCTCAACCACTGTGTTGAGCCCTCGGGCGCTCCGCCTGAAGGCCACGGCTCCTGCCCGTCCGAGGTGGGACTCCGGCCGCTGACGGCGCGGTCAGCGGGGCACCGGGCAGCAGCGCGGTACGTCCACTATACGGGCGCCCTCTTGCACGCCGGAAGCGCTTCGGCACAACGGTTATGCAATCGTTATCATCAGCGGGTTCGCAGGTGTCCGGGGAGGGGAGGGTGCAGACCCCGCCGTGAGTACGGCCAGCCTGTGAGCGGGCCAGGTGTCCGGGCAGGCGCGGGTGGGTCAGTCGGCGCTCTACGACCTGACCCCGTCCTCGGGTGTCCGGGCAGGCGGGGGTGGGCCTGGGGGCGGTGGTTGCGGAGCGTGGGCGCATGGGCCTGGGTGCCGGTCCGCCAGTGGCCGTGGGCGGATGCGCGTCCGCATTGGAGCAGGTAATGGCCTATTGGGGTAGGAAACGGGTCGTTGGGGCAGGTCAATAGCCTGCCCCAATGTGGATTAACCTGCTCCAATGCGGCTAACCTGCCCCAATGCGACCCGCGGCGGCCGGGAGGGCGCCGTGCGCGCGGCGGGGGCCGTTTTCACTGCGGTACCGCCTGGCCCGTGGGCATCTGAGCCCGGGCGTGCGGCGCTGTGGGCTGTTTCCACGGCGGTTCCGGTGCGACGGGCTCAGTTTTCACGGCGCTACCACGCTTTCACGGCGCTACCACGCTTTCACAGCGCTACCACGCTTTCACAGCGCTACCACGCTTTGCAAGCGTTATAACACTTGCAAAGCGACGGTATCCCTTTGAAAACTCCGCTTCGCTTGTAAAACGGCCCGGGTGCCTGCCCCGTGGCTGCGGTTTCCCTTTGAAAACGCGGCATTGCTTGCGGAACCGCCCGTGCGCAGTCCCGACCGCCCGCATTCAGCGACAGAGCTCCGGCACCGCGGTCGGTGCTGCGCCGTGTGAGCGCCCCAACTGGCTCGCATTCTGCGGCGGAGCTCCGTCAGGAGGGCGTCAGACGGCTGGGCGCCTCTCTGGCAAGATCATTCCGCAACACATGACTCCACAGTGGCGCCCCGGCCAGGTGGATCAGCAGGATCCCGCGTAGCTGTGGAAGGCGCCCCCATGGCCGGTGCCTCCCGGTGCCGGCTTCGGCCGCCGTGGCGCCACCAGCGCCCGTGCGCCCGGTCGGCAAGGAGTCGGTGAAGCGGGGAATCTTCCGCCGTCGAACGTCCCCACGACCGGAAATTAATTCGGGAAAAATAGCCGGGAATAACACGGAGGCGCGAAGTGTTGACTGGAAATTTTATTACCACTATGGTGATGGCGAGCGGTTCCCGCGGACGAAGAAGGACAAGGTACCGCGGAATGGCGCATCGGAGGAGAACGGTTCTCCGTCCGGCGCGAACGGCCCATCCTTCATGGTGGACGGCCGGCCGAGTGCGCCTCTGCGGAGTACTCTGCCCGGGAGCCGTTGAAAGGCAGATTGATCTATTGCGCGCATAGGAAGAGAGGCTGCGGCATGGACCTGTACTTCGGAGACGTCTCGTTGTGCTATACCAACTCTTTGGCCATGGCACTCGATTCATACGGTTTCCGTTTCCGCCCCGAGTATTTGGAGGCGCTGATGGTGATGGGCAATGGCGCGAGCGTCGTGGAGCACGACGCGGAGCACCCGTTGGTCTTCTTCGACAACGGTCATCCGGATGCCTCCATCAGCAACTGCCTGCGCATCCTCGGGTTCGAATACGAGGACTTCTATGCCGAAGAGGCGGAGGGGCCCAGCGCCGATGACGCCTGGGAGAGGCTTCAGCGGATGCTGGCCAATGGCCCTGTGGTGGCGGGGCCCTTGGATATGGGCTACCTGACGTACAACCCGAACTGCCGGGACCTGGAAGGGGTTGATCATTTCGTCTGCGTCTGCGGCCTCCACGAGGAGCGCGTCCGCCTGCACGATCCGGCGGGATTCCCCTGCATGGAAATGGAGTTGGAGGACTTCGCCAGGGCGTGGGCGGCGGAGGGGATCGCGTACAAGAGGGGCGCTTTCTCCATGTGGGGTGATTTCACGCGCACAAGGGAACCGGATGCTGAGGAGATCTACCACGAGACCTCCCTGGTCATGCGGAAGCGGTACGAGCAGGGAGAATCGGGCGTCATGCGGATGTACGCGGACTCGATCAGGCAGAACGGGATGAACCGCCAGCAGAAGCAGATCCACCAGTTCTTCAGTTTCCGCCTCGCTGCGGCCAGGAGCATCTACATGGGCCGGTTCCTCGAAGAACACGACCCTGAAAGGGCGGAACTGAAAGAACGGATCGCCGCCCTGTTCGGGCAGGCGCACCTCAACAGCATGGAGGACGACAGTGCTCGGCTGGCCGATACCCTGGCCAGGATCGCGGAGCTCGACGAGCGCTTCAAAGCGCTGTGCCTCCAGTACGAACGGGGCTGACCCGCGCGAGCAGCCGCCGGAGCCGCATTGGGAGCAGGGGGGCGAGGTGGGGGCGGGCTGGCCCCGTGCGAGCAGCCGCCAGGGCCGGGAGCAGGGCGGGGGTCGGCAAGCTCGCGGACTTGGCTGCGCGCGTTGGCGTAGGAGGGCGCGGGTCGCGTTATCCGGATCCGCTCATAGGCGGGACGGCAGGCGGTACTTCACCCACCTCCGCTCGCCGGAGCGCTCCGCCAGGCCCCGGCGCACCAGGTCCGCCAGGTCGGCCCGCGCCTCGTCGGCCGAGACGCCGAAGCGCGCCCGGTAAGCGGAGTTCGTGAACACGGTCCCGTGGCGCATGTCTACTAGCGCGCGCGACTGGCGGTGGGACAACCCGCTGGCGCCCAGGGAGCCCAGCCACGCCAGATCCGATTCGGGCAGCAGCGACGACGACGGGAACAGGACGGTGAAGGACACGCCGTTGTCGAAGAAGCGGGGCTCGGGCAGGCCCGCTTCGCGCAGGGCGTCGCGGGCGGCCGCGATGCCCGAGCCCAGGGCCTCGATGACGCGGCCGTGCCGGGACTCCACGTTCTGGCAGATCGTGTAGAGGAACTCGTTGACCGCGGACTTGCTGTTCTGCGTGCCCAACTGGTCGACGGTGACCCCCCACAGGCCGCCCGGATTGGTGAGCCGGAGCTCGCGGTCCCCCAGGCGCAAGTCGATCCCTTTGCCCGAGGCGGGCTCGGAGAGGTCGCGGTGGACCAGCGCGTTCGTCACGACCTCGCGGACGGCCAGCTCCGGCATGGAGGGGTTCGTGGTCCCGACGCCGTCGGAGGTCACCACCTGCGCCGAGTCGACGTTCCGCATGACCCAGTCGAGGGCGTCGTCGAGGATCTCGGGGATCGGGCCGACGAAGTTCCGGCGGTTGACCGCCCGTGCGCCGCCGCTCCCCTCGATGGCCGCCGTCAGCGTCAAATGCGGGAGCAGGCGCTGCGGGTACTCGCCCAGTGCGTACAGGCCGGCGGTCGTGAGCCTCCCGTCGCCCGTCACGATGTTCATGCGGTAAAGGATCACGTCGTCGTCCACATCGGCCATCCGGGACGTGGAGCGGCGGACCGAGGACGTGAAGGCGGCGACCAGGTCGGCATTGAGGTCCGCCCTGCTGGAGCCGTCGACCGGTTTGGAGTCCTCCCTGGGGCGGCCGTGGCGCAGGAGGAGCTGCTGCTCCTCCTGGGGGGACATCGCGTAATCGCCGTCGTACTGGCGGATGTAGGACTTCTTGCGCTTGTTCCAGCGGCAGGGCTTCTCGTTGACCGGGGCCTCGCTGACGTTGAGGACCGCGACCGTTCTGCCGTCGATGGTGAACGCGCCGCCCTCGACCCGGATCTCCGTGGAGAACCCGTTGCGCGCCTGCGAGACGGCGCTCTGGATCAGGGCGTGCGCGTCGTCGACGCCCACGACGGAAACGCCGTCGCTCTCCGAGACCCCCAGTAGGATCGATCCACCGCCGGGCAGGTTCGCGAAGGCGCTGAGCGTGGGGCCGAGGGCGTTGGCCGAGTACTCGGAGAACGTCTTCGCCTCCAGGGACAGGGTGTCTCCCCTGTGGAGCTCCATCTGCGCCAGCGCCAGTTGGAGGTCTTCGAGGGTCTGGATCATGGGGGCATTCTATCCGCTATGGCACATCTCTATCTCATAGATGAGGGTTTCTATCTCATAGAAGGGGGCTGCTATGTCATAGAGGGTCGTCCTCTGCGGAGGACTACGCGGGGAACAGGGGCGTTCCGCGCGCCTGGGGGCTGGGTGCGGAGCTGATGCGGGTCCGCACCCAACCCCCATGGCCGCCGGCCTGAGCAGGGCGCAAGGCGGCCCCGGCCCAGCCCCGCTCCCCGGGCACCGCGGTGGGGCCGGGAGGGGGCGCGAGCCGGGGCCGGATCCGGAGCGTTCGCCGGACGTGCATCCAGGCCGATTGGCGGCC
>ERZ772977.1328-NODE-1328-length-12762-cov-5.935783_pt1 | contig 12762 bp, 9 predicted proteins | sample MGYA00511131_ERZ772977 | MGnify/ENA primary metagenome ERZ772977 (study PRJEB29015, sample SAMEA2737935) | human oral metagenome | biome: human oral; feature: human-associated habitat; material: dental | place: China | collected 2151 ...
TCTGTGAGCTAACAGCAACGAGCATCCAAACAGTCTTTTCCTGACCAACGAGGAAGTCATTCATCAATGAAACTGTTGTGTCATCGTGTGCCTCAGTAGCAAGGTCAATGATTCTACGCTCACGAGCAATCAGTGTCTTGTAGTAATCGAGAAGCAAGTCGAGAGCTTCTTTGCTGCAACTAACAACGTCAGCCTCTTTGATTTCAGATGTTTGCAGATATATACTGAAACGGCTCTCTGGTGTACTGCCCAACTGAAGGATGCGCTCTGCTACCTCATCAACCTTCTCTGCTGCATCGTTGTAAAGTTCCTCATACTTGCTATGCAATACAAAGAAACCATGTCCCTTTACGTTCCAGTGGAAATTACGGAGGTTGCTGTAGAATACCTGAAAATCTGCCAGCAAAACTGAAAGTTCATTTACTATGTTCTCTACTTTCTTTTCGTTTAATCCTAATACTTCTAATTTTTTCATCTTGAATATGTTTTTAAGTTGTTGTTTCTTGTTTACGAGTGCAAAGTTAGTGGGTTTTTCAATCTACCACAACAGATAAAATCTATGTACTAATTGATATAATCTATATTTGCTTATTATTGATTGATAATGAGGAGATTATTGTCGATGTATAGACTTTTGTAAAGTGTGGATTTGTACTTAGTGTTTTATAGTTACTGGCGAAAAGCAGGGAATATGTTGAGGAATAAATATTAAATACTTTTAATAAGGTATGAGAAAAACTGGAAAAAGCCAGTCTGTTTGATTTTAAATTGCTAAATTTGCATGCAATAAATTTCTAAAATACAATTATGTCATCATTTGTTGCAGACAAAATCACGATGGACGGCTTAACCTACGATGACGTCCTTTTAATTCCGGCTTATTCAGAAGTACTGCCTAAAGAGGTAGTCTTGAAAACCAAGTTTTCACGTAACATTGATCTTAATGTGCCTTTCGTTACAGCAGCTATGGACACCGTTACAGAGAGTTCTATGGCGATTGCGATTGCGCGTGAAGGTGGTATCGGTGTGATTCATAAGAATATGAGCATCGAAGACCAGGCACGCCAGGTGGCTATTGTGAAGCGAGCTGAGAATGGTATGATTTACGATCCTGTTACTATCCTTAAGGGTCGTACAGTGAAGGATGCACTTGAGATGATGGCAGACTACCATATCGGTGGTATTCCTGTAGTAGATGAAGAGAATCATCTCGTGGGTATTGTTACCAATCGTGACCTCCGTTTTGAGCGTCATTTGGATAAACTCATTGATGATGTGATGACCAAGGAGAACCTTGTAACAACTCATCAGCAAACTGATCTTACTGCAGCTGCGCATATTTTGCAAGAGAATAAGATTGAGAAATTACCAGTAGTCGACCGTGAGAATCGTCTCGTTGGTTTGATTACTTATAAAGATATTACCAAAGCCAAGGACAAGCCAATGGCATGTAAGGACGAGAAGGGTCGTCTTCGTGTTGCTGCTGGTGTTGGTGTGACTGCTGATACAATGGAGCGTGCACAGGCACTTGTTACTGCTGGTGTTGATGCTATCGTTATTGATACTGCTCACGGACACTCTGCTGGTGTGATTGGTAAGCTGCATGATGTGAAGAGTGCCTTCCCTAACCTTGACGTCGTTGTGGGTAACATTGCAACTGGTGAGGCTGCTAAGTTCTTGGTTGACAATGGTGCTGATGCTGTTAAGGTAGGTATCGGACCTGGTTCTATCTGTACAACACGTGTTGTTGCAGGTGTTGGCGTACCACAGTTGAGTGCTATCTATGATGTTTGCAAGGCATTGGAAGGTACTGGTGTGCCATTGATTGCTGATGGTGGTTTACGTTACTCAGGCGATGTTGTTAAGGCATTGGCAGCAGGTGGCAGCAGCGTGATGGTAGGCTCATTGGTTGCTGGTACAGAAGAGTCACCTGGTGACACAATTATCTTCAACGGGCGTAAGTTCAAGAGCTATCGTGGTATGGGCTCATTGGAGGCTATGGAGCAGAAGAATGGTTCACGTGACCGTTACTTCCAGAATGATGTAGGCGATGTTAAGAAACTCGTTCCAGAGGGTATTGCTGGTCGTGTTCCTTACAAGGGAACTGTTCAGGAAGTTATCTATCAGCTTGTTGGTGGTCTTCGTTCAGGTATGGGATATTGTGGTGCAGCTTCTATCGAAGACTTGCATAAGGCTAAGTTTACTCGTATCACCAATGCTGGTGTATTGGAGAGTCATCCACATGATATTTCAATTACCAGTGAGGCACCAAACTATTCGCGTCCAGAATAAAATAAAAGACGATAAATCATTCGCCCTCTTTCCTGTTTCTCAGGGGAGAGGGTCCCTGCGTTAAAAGAATAATAATGAAATTCAAAGTAATTCTGTCAGCCCTCTTGCTTTCAACGACAATGGTATATGGGCAGACTGACCCAACGATAATGACTATTAACGGGCAGCCAGTGAGCCGTTCGGAATTTGAGTATTCGTATAATAAGAATAACGCTGATGGTGTGATTGATAAGAAGAGTGTGGATGAGTATGTTGACCTCTTTATCAATTACAAACTGAAGGTACAGGCTGCACTCGATGCGCATTTTGATACGCTCAGCTCTTTTAAAAAGGAGTTCCTCAGCTATCGTAACCAGCAGGTGCGCCCAACTTTCATCACAGATGCTGACGTTGAGGCGGAAGGACATAAACTTTATCGTGAAGCTAAGCAGCAGGTAGAGGCTAATGGTGGTATGTGGAACTGCGCACATATCCTCATCGGTTTATATCAGAATGCTGATAAGGAAGCTGCAGAAGCAGCAAAGCAGTTGGCAGACTCTCTCTATAACGCTCTTCGTGGTGGTGCAGATTTTGCTGAACTGGCTAAGAAATATTCCACAGATGTTAACTCTGCCATGAACGGTGGACAGTTGTTACATCTTCAGAAAGGACAGACAGTACCTGAGTTTGAGAAGGCTCTGTTTGCTTTGAAGCCAGGTGAGATAAGTGCTCCTGTACTTTCTCCTTTTGGTTATCATATCATTAAGATGGGTGGTCGTGAGAGTTTCCCAACTTATGAAACACTTCGTCCAGATATCATGCAGTATATCGAGATGCAAGGTTTGCGTGAGCAGATTATTGATCAGAAGCTCGATTCTATTGTAGAGAGTGAGGGCAAGACGGTCACACAGGATCAACTGCTTGATAGAAAACTCGCTTCTTTGGAGGAGAAAGATGCAAGCATGAAGAATCTTATCCGTGAGTATCATGATGGTTTACTGATGATTGAAATGAGTAACCGTGAGGTTTGGGATAAGGCAGCTAAGGATGAAAAGGCACTTGAAGCCTATTTCCGTAAGCATAAAAAACAATATAAGTGGACTAAACCACGTTTTAAGGGTATAGCCTATCACGTGAAAACAAAGGAAGATGTTGAGGCAGTGAAGGCATGTGTGAGGAATGTACCTTTCAATCAGTGGGCAGAGAAACTGCGTGATAAGTTCAATGCTGACAATACTATCCGTATTCGTGTGGAGAAGGGTATCTTCCGAAAGGGTGATAATGCGCTGGTAGACCGTGATGTTTTCGGTGCGAAGACGACTGTAAAACCAGTTAATGGATATCCTATTGATGCCGTGTTCGGTAAGAAGATAAAGGCTCCTGAGGGGATGGAAGATGTGCGCGATCTTGTTGTCTCTAACTATCAGGAGGAACTTGAGAAGGCATGGGTAGAAGCATTGCGCAAAAAGTATAAAGTAGTTGTTGATAAGAAGGTTCTTTCAACAGTCAATAAGCATTAAGATAATACAGCATTTCAATGAAAATAAATAAAGGAAAGACAATAGTCCTGCTTGCAGGAACAGTTCTTACAGCAATGGGTTTGCATGCAGGTGCATTTCGTGCAAGTGGTCCTGTTGCTCTGTCAGACTCTGTAAAGACTGAGACTGCTGCCGTAGATAAGCCAAATAGTGTTGTTGATGAGGTTATTTGGGTAGTCGGTGATGAACCTATCTTGAAGTCTGAAGTTGAAATAATGAGACTGCAAAGCGAGGCTGAAGGTACGAAATGGAATGGCGACCCTGAATGTATTCTACCTGAACAGATAGCTGTTCAAAAGCTTTTCCTCCATCAGGCAGCCCTCGACAGTGTTGAGGTGAGCGAGTCAGAGATTGCACGTGGTATAGATGATCAGATTAATTACTGGATTTCTCTTCCACAGATTGGCTCAAAGGAGAAGCTCGAAGCGTTCCAGAATAAGAGTATGACACAGATCCGCCAAGACCTGCATGACGATTATAAGAACCGTTTACTTGTACAGAAGGTACAGCAGAATCTGGTTAATGACGTGGCTGTTTCGCCAGCTGAGGTACGCGAATACTTTAAGAAGTTGCCAGTGGATAGTATTCCAATGATTCCTACAACGGTTGAAGTAGAGATACTTACGCAGACTCCAAAGATTGAAACAGAGGAGATAAATCGTATTAAGAACCAACTGCGTGACTATACTGACCGTGTGACGAAGGGCGAGACTTCTTTTGCTACATTGGCACGTCTCTACTCAGAAGACCCAGGTTCTGCTCGTCAAGGTGGCGAGTTAGGTTATATGGGACGTGGTGTACTCGACCCTGCATTTGCTGCTGCAGCCTTTAATCTTACTGACCCAAAGAAGATTTCAAAGGTTGTTGAGAGTGAGTTTGGCTACCACATTATCCAACTTATTGACCGTCGTGGTGATAAGGTTAATGTCCGTCATATTCTCTTGAAGCCAAATGTTTCAATAGCTTCTATCGATGCAGCTAAGGAGCGTTTGGATTCTATTGGTAAGGATATCAAGAGTGGTAAGTTTACATTCGAGGATGCAACGGCTTATCTTTCAGATGATAAAGATACGAAGAACAACCATGGATTGATGGTTAACTCTGTAGAGAACAGTCGCACTTCACGCTTTAAGATGAAGGAACTGCCAACAGAGGTGGCTCGTGTTGTTGATACGATGAAGGTTGGCGAGGTCTCTATGCCATTCCAAATGGTTAATGCTCGTGGCAAGGTTGTTTGTGCTATCGTGAAGTTGAAGGCACGTGTACCAGAGCATCGAGCTACGATAACAGAAGACTTCCAGGCTATGCGCGATATTGTAACAGCTAAACGCAGAAAGGAAGTACTGCATGATTGGGTTGTAAAGAAGGTAAAGGAGACCTATGTGAGGATTAATCCTCGTTATAGAAGTTGTAATTTCCAATACGAAGGTTGGCTTAAATGACAATAAACAACAAGTATAAAAACATATTTTGCGGGCATAGAATCTTGATTACTATGATTCTATGCCTGTTTGGGCTATGCCAATCCCAGTCGCTCCGAGCACAGAATGCAACGGAGAAGAAGGGAGATAAGTTCTATATTGACCATGCCGACAATCTACGTCATAACCAATTGGAAATGCCTGATGTGATGATTGCTAAAGGCGATGTTCGTTTCCGATATAAGGGTATGACACTTAAGTGCGATAGTGCTTATTTCAATGAGAAGTCTAATTGGTTCAAAGCTTTCAGCCGTGTACATATCACCCGCCCTGGTGGAGTGAACCTTGACTGCCAACGCTTACATTATGATGGCTTTGGACAAATGGTTCATGCACGCGGTAAGGTGGTAGTAAGAGAACCTGGTCGCTCTCTCCGTTGTGATAGCTTGGACTATAATACAGCCTCTAAGGTGGCTAACTACTTCGGAGGACGTGGTACATTGGTTTACAATGGTAACACGGTGGTTGCCGATCAGGGTGATTACAATACGGAAACGCATGATGCCAACTTCTTTGGTAACGTTGTGATGTTTACGCCGAAGTATTGTATTACAACGCCAGAGGCACATGGTAACACTGAAACGGGTCTTGTTCATGTTATTGGTAAGTCGGTTATTAAGACTGCTAAGGGCGAAGTTGTACATACCAATGATGGTACTTATAATAGCAAGACCGACCAGATGGAGCTTAATGGACGTTCAACCATTACCTCCCCAAAGCAGGATGTTGAAGGCGATAATATTGTCTATAATAGTTCAACAGGAGAAGCAGAAGGTCATGGTAATGTGAAGATAGTCGATAAGGCAAACAACCGCACTATCATCGGTCAGGATGTGTTCTATAACGAGAAGACTGGTCATAGTAACGCACGTGGTAATGTTAAGATAGATGACCGTAAGGCACAGCGTGTTATTACAGGTGATGAAGCGACTTACAATGCTAAGACTGGTTATAGTGCAGGACGTGGAAATGTGAAGATTGTGGACAAGTTAAAACAGCGCACCATTACTGGTCGTGACCTTACCTACAATAGTAATACACATGAGGGAACTGGCGAAGGCAACGTTTACTACATTGATTATAAGGGTAAGCACGCTTTCTATGGCGATTATCTTCATTATACTGATTCCGCAGCGATAGCCTTTGGTGGTAATCCTGGCCCGGTAGCAAAGGACTTTTCACAAGGTGATACGCTCTTTGTTCATGCTGATACTATTAGTATGAAGGGATTTCATATGAATACTCCACAGATGTATCGTGAGATATATGGTGTGAATAATGTTCGTGCCTATCGTACAGACGTGCAGGCGGTATGTGGTTTTATGGTAGCTAATACCAAGGATTCTTGTCTAACGATGTATGATTATCCAATCGTATGGAGTGGTACACGTCAGTTGGTGGGCGATTCTATTAAGGCATATATGAACGACTCAACCATCCGTCAGGCGTTTGTGTATGGCAATGCTTTCTCTATTGAAAAGCTTCCTGAACCCAAATACTACAACCAGATATCCTCTAATGACATGCGTGCTGACTTTGTCAATGGTGCTGTTCGTCGTGTTGATGCGTGGGGAAATGTGGAAGTTGTCTTCTATCATACCGATAAGGATAGTACGCTTATTGGGCATAATTATACAGAAACAGATACGCTTCGGATGTTTATCTCACCTGTTCGAAAGCTACAGAAGATATGGATGTCAAAGTCGAATGGCGTTATCAGTCCGATGACGCAGATACCACCCGACAAGTTGACACTGCCTCGCTTTGAACTTTTCGATGAGGCACGACCTAAGGATAAGAACGATATATTCCGCCTTGCACCACGTAAGACGAGTGCAACCGTACGTAATTCACGAGTGTCTTTACCACCTCGTCAGCAAATAGAATGACGTCTTTGGGTCTTATATCCAGACCCATTTGACGTTTTATTAAGTAATATTCCACAATAAATAATGCTATTCTTCCAATCATCACGCCCCCGTCGTTTCCATCATGAATATATGTATGTGGACGAACGCAAGGAACTGCTCAATGATATAGAGCAGCGTGCTCGGCGTGAATTGAATGGTGAAGAGGTGCCTGAGGGTAAGTATCGGGAGGAACTACAGCGCAAAATCAGTGGTTCGCTGAAGCCTGAAGTGTTGCGTCATAGAGGTAATCGTTTTACGGCAATGTGGGTGTCGTTGATTCTTTCAGCAGGTGTCATAGCTCTTCTTATCTTATTTTTATTTATTGCTTTATAGAATCCTTCATGAGTGATATCATACAACTTTTACCAGACAGTGTAGCCAACCAGATTGCAGCTGGTGAGGTTATCCAGCGTCCAGCTTCGGTTATTAAGGAGTTGGTGGAGAATGCCATAGATGCTGGAGCAACGCATATTGATGTGTTGGTGGTAGATGCTGGTCGCACTTCTATTCAGGTAATCGACGATGGAAAGGGTATGTCAGAGACGGATGCACGTCTTTCTTTCGAGCGTCATGCCACTTCTAAGATTCGTAAGGCTGATGACCTCTTCTCTCTTCGTACGATGGGTTTCCGTGGAGAGGCATTGGCTTCTATTGCTGCAGTGGCTCAGATTGAATTAAAGACCCGTATGGAGAGCGAGGATTTGGGTACACATTTGTCTATTGCTGGCAGTCGTTTTACGGGTCAGGAGCCTTGCTCTTGTCCTGTGGGAAGTAATTTCTTGGTAGAAAATCTCTTCTTCAACGTACCTGCTCGACGTAAGTTTTTAAAGTCGAATACTACCGAACTCAATAATATTATTACTGCTTTTGAGCGCATCGTATTAGTTTATCCACAGATATCCTTCACGCTACACAGTAATGGTACAGAACTTTTTAATTTGCGTGCTTGTAGCTATCGTCAGCGTATTGTGGAGGTTTTTGGTAAGCGTCTCAATCAGGATCTTTTGCCGATAGATGTTGATACGAGTCTTTGTCATATCCATGGCTTTGTTGGTAAGCCAGAGTCTGCACGTAAGAAAGCACCTCATCAGTATTTCTTCGTCAACGACCGCTATATGAAACATCCTTATTTTCATAAGGCGGTCATCACGGCTTTCGACCGACTTATTCCGCAAGGAGAGCAGGTCCCTTACTTTCTTTATTTCGATGTACCAGCAGAGAATATCGATGTGAATATTCATCCGACAAAGACTGAGATAAAGTTTGAGAACGAACAGGCTATTTGGCAGATTCTACTTGCAGCTGTAAAGGAGGCTGTAGGACGCTTTAATGATATTCCTGCTATTGACTTTGATACGGAGGGAAAACCTGATATTCCTGTGTTCAATCCCAATGTCGGAATGTCCGCACCAAAGGTAGACTTCAATCCTACTTATAACCCTTTCAAGCAAACATCTCAACCTGCTAAGCCTTCAGTTCCAGATGGATGGGAAGAACTCTATGCTGACTTAGGGTCTGGTGGTGAAATCCGTCAGTCAAAACTTTTTGAACAGCGTGAGGATGAGATGATAAGCAGTAGTTTGGGTACTGTAAGCGATACTGTTGAGGAAGGAACAATTATCTCTTCAGCAGCTACACAGTCCGCAGCAGAGTCGTTGATAGAAGACAAGGCACCCTCTCATTATCAGTATAAGGGCTGTTATATCATGACAGCGGTGAAGTCTGGACTTATGATTATCGACCAGCATCGTGCGCATATTCGTATTCTCTATGAGGAGTATTTGCGCCAGTTGTCTGAACATAAAGTACATTCCCAGAAAGTACTCTTCCCAGAGATGGTTCAGTTCTCCGTCTCTGACCAAGTGGTTCTCGACCAGATTCTGCCTGAAATGGCTGAGATGGGCTTCCAACTCGATAGCCTTGGTGGTGGTAGTTATGCTGTTAATGGTGTTCCTGCAGGTATAGAAGGACTGAATGTCGTTGCGCTTATCAATGACATGGTAGCTTCGGCAATGGAGAGCGGGACGAGTGCGAAGGAAGAAATCGACCAAGCTTTGGCATTGAGTCTTGCACGTAATGCAGCCATACCGCAAGGTCAGGTGCTAAGTAGTATGGAGATGGATAATATTGTCAACGAACTTTTTGCTTGTAGTAATGTCAATTACACTCCTTCTGGCGAACCTGTAATTGCGATTATGAAGCAGCAGGATATTGAACATCTTTTCGATAGTTGACAGTCTCTTTTATGACTGTTTGTCTTATAAAGCCCTATTAGCCCAATCAGCTTAATAGGGCTTATTGTTTGTGTTAATAGCTAAACCATTTAGTAATTAGTATTTTACTCTCTTCATAATGATGAGTATAATGCCTCTTTCTTCCTATCTTTAGTCTGCGTGTTGATGCCCCGCACATGTCGTGCTGGTACTTAGCACATGTCGTGCTGTCGGTTAACACCAATGGTGCTGATGGTAGGAGTCTTTCTAAATATTGCTAAAATGGAGTCAGCTTGTTGTTTGTTTTATTAACTCAATACGATATTCTTTCTTTAAGAGAACGACTGAATAAGAGGAATGTGCTACCTTATCGTTATAATACAGCAGTAACTTAAGATTAATGTTCAACGTTAAATAAATTTTTTAGAAAACCCCGACCCTGATAGATTTTTATTATTATCTTTGTGAACAGAAAGTGTTGAACCGTATAGACGGAATGATAACAAGTCATTCTGATACACGGCGTGAAATATCTTTGCAGTATGACTCCAAACTGAAAAACAACAGGTTTAAAGGTGAAGTGACGGAGAGTTTTGTCAGGATACGACCAGAAAATATGATGGCGGCTTTGGAGTTATTGGATAAGATTGATAGTATCAAGTGTCGTGCAGAGGTTACGGTTGACACGATGACTGGCAAGATTAACAGGGTGGTGAACTTTGAAGAAATCAAGAAACGATGGGAGGAATACCGTGCGGAGATGTTCTATACGATCAATTCTACAATGGGGCAAGGCTCTGATGAAGGCAAGCAGGTAGAGAAGTTTACTGACCTTATTGACAAGCAATTTGTTGATGAACCGACTTTCAGAAAAGAACTCTCAAGTAAGTTGTTTTATGATGTTTTCTTTGATAAGTATCTTTTAGGGAGAAAGCTGGAAGATGAGAAGTTCGAGCAAACCTTCTATTCTTTCCTCTTTGACCAAACTCCGATTAAGACTTCTCTTACGCAAGAGTTAAGCACTGATGAAGAAACGGGACTGAAAAAGATATCGCGCTATATCTCTGCTGACGACCAGCGTACAAAGTTTGTCAATGAGTATGGCATCATGAAGACCTATAAGGAACGCTATCAGCCAATTATCAAGTATAGCTTTACGCAGTATAATTATGAGTTCTATCATGATATCCTCCTTGCTGATGACGGACTGCCTCAGGAAATCAAGGTGAATATCATAGAGGAGGTAAAGAATAATATTGAGATATTGGTAACTTATCGTATTCACAGACTGAAATAACTATGGCACAATCATATATACCTGCTGGCACAGATGTTATCTGTACGGAGATGTTGTCTACATTACCCAGCCAAATCGTTACGGAAAGAGAAGCTAAAGTCTTGTATGGTAAAGATAGTAAAGCATTACTCAATACTTGCGACAAGAAATTAAGCTGTCAGTTGCAGTGCCGTATTAAAGTCTCGTATTATGAGGGACTTAGTAGTTTGCTTTTGGGTTTGGCATTGGGTGCAGCTGTTGTTGCACTTACTGTTTTAACTTTTGGTGCAGGTACAGCTGTTGTTGCAGCAGCTGTCATTACCACTGGTGCTTTAGGGGGAGCTGCTATCTTTTATGAGGATAAGGCGCATGAAAGTAGACAGGCTCCACATGAATGTGATAGTACAAAAGGAGGCACGTGGGAGTTGTATCACAGTAAAGTTTATATAGAGAAGGCAAATGCTCTTTTGGAACGCTCTTTCCTTACTTGTCAGAAAGGAGGGGTTGTCTCTTTGGTGATGAGTCATGAAAAAGCTTTAGAACTATCAAAGAAGATTAGCGATAGTAATAAGAAGATATTAGAGTTGAATTACTATTCTAATGCTTCACAAGGTTTTATAGGGTCAGTTGCTAATGCCTTTAAGGCATCAGGTGCTGGCGATGTGGCAGGACTTATCATTGGCTCTGGATTGGCGGTGTATGATTATGTTTCGGGTGCCGATGATAACTACCGTAATCAGAATATGAAGAATCAGCAGGAGTATGCTCGTAAAGTCTTAAAAGGAGAGAAGGCTGAGTTGGAAGCAGATGGTAGCATCTTGAAACCGGAAATGGGACGTGACGCTGGGGTAAGCGGTGTTCTAACTGCAGGAGAGGCTTCGGTTGGTGTTATTGGAAGTAATGGAGAAGTTCTCAAAACTCTTGGACGTTGGGGAGCAGAAGAAGTTTCTCAAGGTAACAATGTTTCCAGAGCTTTCTGGAGGGTGTTTGCAGGAAGAACAGCTAAAAATGTTGGAAAGCAAATGGTAAGTGAAAGTATTAAAGATATTATAGATAAAACAAATTTGCAGAAACTTGGAGTGGGTGTCGTTGCGGCTGTGATAAGTAATAGTATAGAATGGGGTATGAATAAAGAAGAGAATGACTTATATAAGGAGTTTATTGATAAGATAAATGATGCCCGAGGAGAAAGTAAAGGAGGTATTAATATAAAAGCGGTAGGTCAATGAAAAGAATCTTTAACCATATTCCAATGGTATTAGTAGGACAGATTATAGGAGGTATGTTGGTTGTCCCTTTTATATACTTCCTTATCAATAAATTGTATTTTCCATATAAATATAATGATAATGTTGAAGTTTATGCTGAAGAATATATAAAAAAATCAAAGCGTATCAAGGTTTATATGAATGACTATGACTCTAAGATGTATTTGTCTAATCTTGAACCAGAAACCAAGACATTAGAGACCTTTATGGTGAAGATGGATGGTAATTATTTTACTAATCCTGAAGCACGTTACATCCCTTTCTATAGTCCTGAGTATAAGAAATATTTCAGTATTATGTATTTTGATTTTCCTAAAGTCTATGGTTATGACAATAAAGAAGTATACTTGACAGTAAATGAGGATGAAATGAGCAACCCAGCGTATGGTACAAAGGACAATCCTGTTCCTGTTCTAAAGATGGTGGGAGTTCATGAATCCATTAGAGACAATGACAGAGATTATGACCAAGCATATATGGACAGTTTCTATCATAACAATGTCATACGTTACTTGAAATATAAGATGCCAAAGGAGGAATTTGAAAGACGATTTAAGAATAAAGAGTAAGGTTATTCTGTAATGAGTAAGAATCGGTTTAGCAAGTAGGGGGAGAGTGAAAATCCAAGTACATCAGTTATGAGAAATATCTTTAAATATATTCCAATGGTCACTTTAGGTCAGATCTTAGGTTCAGCAGTCGCTTTTCCTTTGCTGTGTTTCCTTATCAATATATTTTATTATTCAAATAAGTATAATGATGATGCAGAACAGTATTACAAAGAGTATATGAATAATTCTTATGA
>ERZ772977.1329-NODE-1329-length-12761-cov-8.307493_pt1 | contig 12761 bp, 13 predicted proteins | sample MGYA00511131_ERZ772977 | MGnify/ENA primary metagenome ERZ772977 (study PRJEB29015, sample SAMEA2737935) | human oral metagenome | biome: human oral; feature: human-associated habitat; material: dental | place: China | collected 2151 ...
GTGTGGGGTTTGTGGGTGTGCAGGGTCTCGTACCGGGAAATCCTGCCCGAGAAACTCATGAGGGTCAATAACCGGGGACGTAAGCAGGTGCTGCACTACTGGCAGATTGACTCTAGTTATTTCACCCTATTAGGAGATGAAAACGGGCTTTTCGAGCTCACCGACACCACAGGGGTGGTGTATCGGTTTAAACCGCATGTAGAACCGTGCCGGTATCTGGGTTCTCAGGTGGCGTTCCGGCTGGATTATGGGTATTGGGCTGACCCGAATAATACTCAGGATGCTCAGGTTTTGGTGCGGTTTATGCAGGATAAGTATTGGGTGCAGCGTCTTTTAGAGGTGCCTGTGGTTTCGGGGTTAGCTCATGGTGGGTATGGGAAAGAGTATTGTCCTGCTGGGGGTCCTGAGTTCGGGCCGGAGTTTCGGAGTAGGCAGAGCGCCTCGGGAGATTTCACGTGGGCCAAAAACTTCGTTTTAACGTAAGAAGATTATCTAGGGTGTACGGATTTATGGGATTTTTGAAAAGTGCCCTACACTAAAATAGACTCTCTTAGCCTATCCGTACACAGGGATAGATTATAGGCTATAAAAGTGTATATGAGGATGTAGCAAAGCATGCTAAAGGATTTTAGAAGTGGATCAGATTTTTGGAGTTACTCTTCTTGCTCTTCAGCTTTTATCCTGTGTCTTGATATATAAGAGTATAAAAAATAAAAATTACACTACTTATAGATTTCCTCGTTGTGGAAGAAGGGCATACACCATTGAAAGCTTTGCAAAATTTGGGCTGATGTGTTGCTTTATTTTGACGTCTATAACGGTTCTTTCAGTATTATTTGACCCAGAATTTGGTGGTGCATTTGTTATGTTGCCTCTAGGGTTTTTGGGCTGGTATTTATGTTTGTTTATATATTTGGACTGTAAGAATTTTTATTTGCAGACAACACCAGAGGGTATGATATGGGCAAACTTCTTAGCAGTTTCTCATCAGGCATCTTATAAGGATATTTTAAAATTCTCCTATGATCCACGAGGAGACTTTGATACAGACCTTACGTGGCTTGTAGTGAAAACTAATCATGGAAAAACCTTGCGTTTTGACCCTTTACTAACAGGTGCTGGTCTGTTGATTCCACAACTGGCATTTCGGGTTGAGAATGGTTATTGGGCAAAAAATGCAGATCCAGAAGACCAACAACTGCTTCAGAACTTTATTGATAAGCCTGAGAAGGCTCGTGAACTTCTTATGAGTTGTTCCCCTTGTGTTATAGAACGGTGATATAGGTATTTAGCTATGGAATTGACGGATTTAATACGAGCTCTTATACCGGTTCTTCCTGTTGTCATCATATCATTGGCAGCTTCAGTAATAACTCGATTTATTAGCACAAAACCTCCCGTTTTTGAGCTAAAGGACGAGGTGATATTTCGTCTTCATTGGATATATAAAATTTCTGTAGTGGTCATTGATATTACCTGTTTATTGGTTGCTATATTCTTGATATGGGGATCGATAACATCAGGTTCTAGGGTTCTTGTTGCTCCCATGTTTTGGGTTATCATAGCTATTTTCTCTATTCTGTTCTTATATATTCACAAATCTTTCAGTGATATGTATGTGCGCATAGATTCCCAAGGTATAACCACGAGAAAATTCTATGGGCGCATGAAGAATTTACCCTATACAGATATTTCTGAGTACATCTTTAAACCACACAGCGATAAGCTCATCATTAAAGACTTTCGGGGCGGAAAAACTCTTATCCGCCCCTTAAAAACCTCTTCGCAGTTATCCCTTTTCCACTTGGCTTTCCGCATGACTGAAGGGCGCTGGGCTCAACCGCATAGCACCGATGACCGGCGAAAACTTGAGGAATCTATCGAAACCAATAGCGGAGTACAGTACCTTCTCGACCACCCGCACGACAAACTGTCATAACCGGCAAACAGCACCCGCACTAGCAGGCAGAGTAAACTGAGAGTATGCGTATTAAGATTCTTGATCACCCGCTGGTGGCGCACAAGATTAGTGTGCTCCGCGATAAAAACACTCCCTCACCCACGTTCCGCCAGCTCGTCGATGAACTCGTTACCCTGCTCGCCTATGAGGCCACCCGTGAGATTCGGGTTGAGCAGCGTCCTATCGAAACCCCGGTGGCGCGCACGATGGGAACCGTTATCGCTAACCCGAAGCCTCTGGTTGTGCCGATTCTGCGTGCCGGGCTGGGCATGCTTGAAGGCATGACTCGCCTGGTACCCACCGCCGAAGTCGGGTTTTTGGGCATGGCCCGTAACGAAGAGACCCTCGATATTGTCACGTACGCCGAGCGTCTGCCCGAAGACCTGACCGGCCGTCAGGTGTACCTGCTCGATCCTATGCTCGCTACTGGCGGCACCTTGATTGAGGCTATTAAATTCCTGCGCGAACGCGGCGCCGAATCCATCACCTGTGTCTGCCTGATTGCCGCCCCCGAAGGTATTGCGGCTCTCGAAAAGGGCGTTGAGGGTCTGCGGAATATTGACCTGTTCCTTGCCGCTAAAGATGAGCGTCTGAACGAAAGGGCGTATATTGTTCCCGGTTTGGGCGATGCAGGCGACCGCCTCTACGGGCTGGCGCAGTAGCGCATCCTTACGGGTCTGACGATCTGCGCGGGCGGTCTTAGACGTCGGGCGCCGCAAACATGTGCTTTGGGACTTGACTCTGACGATTGCGTGCGGAGCGTCGGCCCTTCAGGACCCCTTGATACTGCGGTGTGCCCCTTTCCCCACATGCATCTGCGAGTGCGGCGAAAAACACTAGTAGTGCACGAGTCGCCGGTACCCTTGGGAGCCTCCGCTCCAGAACGTGGAAATTGCGCCCGGTTCGTATGCGGTCAGGGGCTCTGAGCGCGCGGCTTTTTGGGGTATTGGTTCCGAATCTCCATGTATAATATGAGGGAGAAACGGTGCTTGTCAGCGTCGTTTCCCGGCACTGAATCAAAGTTCACGAGGGCGTGAAGCTGCGAGCAGAACGTCGCAGATACCCCAAGCTGCTTGATTTATGAGTCAAATAATAGAAATATTGATAGCAAAGGAAACGCCGCCTTTACCGCGCGGTGTTTGAGCATTCCGCATCATGCAGAATCAAGGGACCCGTACGCAACAAATCTTGAGAGAAGGTTGAACAATGTCAGGTGCAGTACCTGGATACGTCCACATCTCCCAGCGTGGTCGTGCTGCAAAGCGCCAAGTGCCGCAGCAGAACCGCACACAAGGGTCCGCAGCTACTTTGCGCCCGATGACCTTCTCCTCCGGGGATCAGCAGGGCGCCCAGAAGGCAGGAGCTCAGGAGAACGAGGCGCGCGGGTTTGTGCTGTATGTGGGGCTCAATGAAGAACTTGCCGCAGCCAACGGCACATCGCTGGTGCGTATTGTGCAGGATTTGCGAACCTATGCACACCATCTGGCACCTGAGGCCGAATCCTATGCCGCCGTTGCTTTGGCTCCCGTTCATGCGGAGGGCAGCGATCTTGAGGTTGTGCGCAATGCGCTTGGCGATCCGACTGCCGTGTTCTACCAGGCTGAGCTGCACAAGCAAGCGCGTGAAGCCGAGCAGCCCGCAACTCCCAGTTCCAATGGCGTTCTCATCGATTTGGCACGTCGTGAGGTGTTCCTTGATGGGGAACAGCTGATGCTCACCTTCAAAGAGTTTGAGCTTCTGGCGCATCTGGTTGAGAACTCCACCCGTACCGTGGGGCGCGATGAGCTTTTGGAGTCGCTCTGGAGCGCCGGGGATGAGCATCCCCACGAACGCACTATTGATGTGCATATTCGGCGTCTGCGTTCGAAGTTGGGGCGTCTTTCGGGAACCGTGCGTACCGTGCGCGGTCAGGGGTACAGGTTCTTTGAGCATCCCGAAGTTGTGGTGTGGGCAGCCCCCGAATACTCTATCTAGTCTTTTTACGCTCGAAACCCCGCGTTTTTTCTTAAGAGCGCGGGGTTTTCGCTGCCGGTTTTGTGGCGCGCTATCATGCGGCAACCCGGCGTATCGGGGCGCCTACGTTGTACTATGAAGGTATGGTTGAGAACTCACTCCGAGACGTTAAGCGCCTGATTATCATGCGTCATGCTGAAGCCGACTGGGGTATGGATGATTTTGATCGCCCACTGACTAAACGCGGGCATCGGCAGGCTGCGGATGCGGGCTCCTGGCTCAAGCAGAAGGGCTATATTCCCGAGCAGCTGATGTCTTCGGCGGCGCTGCGCACCCGGCAGACCACCACTTGGATTTCGGATGCGCTCGGTGAGCAGGCACCTACTCCGCACCTGGACGAGGGGCTGTATGAGGTTCCCGCATCCCGGGTATTGGCGCGCATTAACGGGGTTTCTGAGAGCGTGCGCACGCTTATGGTGGTGTCGCATCTGCCTGCGGTGCAAGATGTGACCTTACAGCTTGCGAGCCCCGACTCTGACTACAATTCCCTGATGGATGCTTCCTATGGCTTTTCGCCTTCGTCCGTAGCGGTCTTTGAGGTGCCGGGGGAGTGGGCGCTTCTTGACGGTGCGGATGCGCGCCTCATCGACTTTATGAGCTTCTAAATCCTATCCGCAGTCGGCACGTTGCGCCCTCGCCCTTTCTTGCTGAACCGCCGCTTTTTCGACTGGGAGGGCAAGGTTAGCCAGGCGGAAACAAAGCTGCATCATAAGACAGACTGTAAAAATCTGATGCCCTACGCCCCTAGGACGCAGCGAACCCCCGCACCTTTTACAGTGTGGGGGTTCGTTCTTTGGCGGAGACGGGGGGATTTGAACCCCCGGTCGAGTTCAACCCCGACCCTTCATTAGCAGTGAAGTCCATTCGGCCGCTCTGGCACGTCTCCACGGTGCACGAAACGAGTGCATCCCTATAAGAATATCGGGAGTAAGCAGGCTGGTCAATTCGGAATTGCCGACCAAACTTCCCCCATGAGCGAAAAACAACGCGCTATAGTTAGAGTTATTGCCACGCCCATTCACGCAGGCTGAAAACGGTTCCCCAGATATTTCCTACAGCAGGTAGACAGTGGGCAGGTCTAGTTGTCGCTTCTTGTCACCGAAAGGAATAGCTATGTCTGAGCATCACGCGGGAGAGCAACCGTCTCAGTCGCAAAACCCCCATCAGGGTGAGGATGCCTACGAGAAAACTCGCCCTCTCTCTGACTCTCTGCCCGAATACACTAAGCTTTATCAGAACCAGCAGCAGCCCGCTCCTAGACAGCAGGACTATCAACAAACTGTTCCTCAGCAGTACTATCACCAGTCCGCCCCTCAACAGTATTACCAACAGCCTGCTCCTCAACACTACTATCAGCAGCCGGTATATGTGCAGCCCGTGCCCATGATGACTGTTGTCCCCAAAACCCCGCAGCAGATTGCCGGTGAGCAGGCGGCACAGACCTCTTTAGCCCTGGGCATTGCTGGTTTGGTGCTCGCCCTCTTCTGGGTTACGAGTGTGATTCCACTGGGTTTGGGGATCTGGGGCGCGGTTAAAGGTGCTCAGGCTTCGCGCGTTGGAGTTCCCGCCGGAGGCGGTCTGGCTACTAGCTGGATTGCCCTGTCGCTGGGGGCGATTGAGACTCTGTTCTTCTTTATTCCGATGGTGGCGTTCGTGATAGCCGCTATAGCCAGCACTCGGTAGCAGCTGTGGGCTTACAAGATGCAGCCCCGCGGAATATCCCGATGTCGGGAGGACAGCGGGGCTTTATTGTGCATGATCTGGGCGCTTTAACGTGTATGCCGTGTTGGTACGGATTTGTTAACACGGCATGTTGGAAAGCGTGTACTTATCTTTAACCCTGTACAGTAAATAAAGCCGATAATAAAACTGATCTTATGTGCAACGATAGGATCCTCTACCTCGAAGGATAGTAATGTCCGAAAACTATAACTTTCAGCCTCAGCAGAACCCGCAGGGCGGATACCCTCAGCAGGGTTACCAGCAGCCGTACCCGCCGACAATTGATCCTGAAGCAATCAAGGCAGAGAAAAACGCAAAAATCTATTCCATTACTTCCCTTGTTCTAGGTGCTCTCGGTATTGGGATTTTTACCATCGGTTTTGGCATTGTTGCCGTAGTTTCCTGTATTAGGGGTCTTATTGCTAATAAGGGAAAGAATGCTGGCTATACTGCTATGGCGCTTATCGGGGGTATCCTCGGTGCCTTTGATATTGTGCTGTGGTTCCTCTCGAGGTTGGTCTCGTAACCTGCAGATTCTACGCCGAAAAACCCCGCGATATACCTGAAAATTCAGGCACATCGCGGGGTTTTAGTGTGCGGATGGTAAGGGATTTGAACCCTTGAGACGGGGTTACCGCCTACTGGTTTTCAAGACCAGCTCCTTCGGCCGCTCGGACAACCATCCCGGTATTTTCCGCCCTTGAGCGGAAAAGGTACCCGCCGATTATCTCATGTTCTATGCTTTTCTGTAAATCTGAACATTGCGGTATGCCCCGAGAACACATGCTAATCTCGGTGCAGGAAGATACAGATAAGAAGGTTGTTGAGGCTACTATGCGCGCCATTGTCGAGAAAGAACATGGAGATCCAGAGGTTCTAACGCTCTCTGAGGTTCCGATTCCCGCCCCTGCACCCGGGCAGGTCTTGGTGCGGGTGCATGCCGCCGGGCTGAACCGGGCGGATTCCCTGCAGCGGCGCGGGCATTATCCGCCTCCTGCGGGGGCGAGCTCCGTATACGGTCTTGAGATCGCGGGTGTGGTAGAGGCTGTGGGCGAGGGCGTTGATCCCGCTCTGGCGGGCGAGCGCGTCATGGCGCTTCTTGCTGGCGGCGGTTACGCCGAGTATGCGGCGGTAGATGTGCGCCATACCCTGCCCGTTCCTAAGGGTATGAGCATGGTTGAGGCGGCGTGCATACCGGAGGTCGCTGCGACGGTGTACTCGAATCTGGTGCTTCTGTGCGGAATGAGCCTTGATCCCGCGCAGAATAACCCGGCGGAAGATGAGCAGACTTCGCTTCTGGTACATGGCGGTACTGGGGGTGTGGGTATGCACGCTATTCAGCTGGCGCGCGCCGCCGGTGTGCGGGTTTTTGCGACGGTCGGTGATGATGAGAAGGCTCAGGTGGTGCGGGCGTTGGGGGCGCATCCGATTAATTACCGTACGGAGTCTTTTCGTCAGGTGATTCAGCGTGAGAGTGCCGGTCACGGCGTGAATTATATTCTTGATGTGGTGGGCGCGAAGTACCTGGAAGATAATCTGCGGTCTTTGGCTGATGGCGGGCATCTGGCGACGATTGCCGTGCAGGGCGGCCGCCGCGCGGAACTTGATCTGGGTCTTATGCTAACAAAGCGCCTGTCGGTGCACGGTACGTCTTTGCGGTCACGGTCTGCGGATGAGAAGGCAAAAATTATGGCAGGGGTACATGAGAACGTGTTACCGTTGCTCGAGCGTGGCGTTCTTTCGGCGAATCTTGATCGTGAATTTCCGTGGTGGCAGGCGCCGCAGGCCCATGAGTATTTTGATGCGGGTCAGCATCGCGGCAAGGTTGTTTTGCGTGTGATGTAAGTCGTGGTGTGCCAGTTTAACTGGGCCAAATGCGTGAATTTTTCGAGAGCTTAATCCCATATCAACATTTTTTGTACGACATCCTGTCACCAAAACGAGGTTTAGGGTACCCTAAGTATATAGAGCTTTCTAGACGCACGACCGGCTGAGCATGAGGAGGGGCTATGGGACTCAAAGATTTCCTGCAATCACGGCGTGATGACGCGGAACTTGGGCGTGGTCTCTGGCGTCGTGCGCATGACAGGTTTATTCGCGGTATTGATCGTTTCCATCAGGTTCTTGAACGCCTTGCCGATACCGAGATGATCGAACTTATCGTGCCGGATGCGAATACTCTTGCCGATCTTATTCCGCGGGTTCGTGCCGTCGCGATGGAGGCGCAGCGTATTGCCCCCAGTGACGGCATGGATATTCCTGCCTCCCCTGAAGGCACGTTCTCGGATCTGCATCGGGCGCTTTCGAAAGCTGGTAATGCGGTAGCCCTCTGTGCTGAGGCGCTGGCGATGGCGCGGTGCTTTGGCGAGTGCAGTGTGCAGTGCCACCGCAAGATTACGGTAGAGCGCCGCGTGCAGAGTGTGGTTGAGCATGTTGAGAATGCGGAACGCCTGATCGCCCGCGCGCGTGATGAAAAAGCTGCACAGGCGCGCAACGAAAACCTGTCTCTGCAGACAACCTCGGTTTAACGTCATAAACGTGAAACTAGCGGCGATGTGCGAATAGTTGTGTAGTTGCGGGCTCCGTATAATTTCCCCGATAATTTCGGGGGTTAGTGTCTTTTGGGGGTTTCACGTCGCGAATTATCCAACATAAAACCATATAAATCCGCGTAAAACCCCACATGAAATGAGGTAACTAGAACCTTAACTAAGGTTGAGCTTAGTATAACCATCATGGACCAGACACCTACACTAAAAGCTCGGACACCAGCACATCAGGGAAAAGACCAACCAATGCTCGAATTCCATCGCAATGAACGTGCGCGCCAGCTACGCCCCAGTCTCTCTCGCTCCTGGCTTCTTGTACGCCCTAATTCCGCCGAAAAAGACTTTGAAGAAGCATTCGCCAGTGAGGCAGACTCCATTATTCTAGACCTCGAAGACGGGTGCCCCGAAGACGAAAAAGACGAAGCCCGCAGTCGAGTCGTCAAAATGCTCAACTCCGGCGTGGTCGCATGGGTGCGCATCAACGCTATCACCACCGAGCACTGGTGGAAAGACGTTAAAGCCCTCAAAAACACCAAAGGTCTGCGCGGCGTTATGCTCGCCACCGCAGAGCACGCGACCGATATCGACCGCACCGCTTCCGAGCTGCCCGCCGGAACGCCCATCATCGCGCTTATCGAATCGGCTCTCGGGGTGCACAACGCCGTCGAAATCGCCAGCGCTATCGGAACCTTCCGCATCGCCTTCGGGGCAGGCGATTACCGCCGCGATACCGGTTCCAGCGACACCCCCATGGCGCTCGCCTATGTGCGCTCGCAGCTCGTGATTGCTTCAACCTTGGGCGGTATTCCCGGCCCTATCGACGGTCCATCCGTGGGAAAGTACAAGGCGGCACTCACTGAAGCCTGCACCTACGCCACGGCCCACGGCATGACCGGCAAACTCACCCTCGATTCCGATCAGGCAGACACCATCAACCAGGCATTCTCACCGAGTGACCACGAAATCGCCGAGGCACACAAAATGCTTGACGTGCCCATTGACGGGCCGCACGACGGCTCATATCTGCCGCGTTACCTGCGCGCCAAGAAGGTCAAAGAACTCGCCAAAGTCTACGGGCTGTGGGGAAAGACCGAAAGCGACGCCCAGCGCGCCAACGTCTAAAGTCTTGCTATATAAACGTGAGCCGCGCATCCTGCCTCTGGTTAGGATGCGCGGCTCACGTGTTCTCTATACGGTACGGCTTCGTCGTGAGCAGCTAGTTGTACGGAGTCCTGCCGCCGGTAAAGGCATAGGCGCACATATAGGAGGTCACAACCCCCAGCACGATGGGAACGGCAATAATGGTGTCTTCACCGAAGATCCATCGATAAAAGAACCACAGCGCACAGCACGGTATCAGCAGAAGCACGAATACCAACCCAAAACGCTGGGTCTGTTTTTTATGACGCATGATGCCCCTCTCGAACTGCAAACAAAACGGTAAAACTCTTTTCCTTATTGTACGGGTTTTCAAGGGTAATCCGTAGATGGGAAACACAAAACCCGCCGCACTCTGCCCGCTGGCAGAAGACGACGGGTTACGCTGAGCCCCCTGTGGGATTCGAACCCACGACCTTTTCTTTACGAGGGAAATGCTCTACCCCTGAGCTAAGGAGGCACACGATATACGACCTATATGGCGCGTATACCATCGCCAATATTAGCAGAGATTACAGGGTAGGGCGAATATGACCCATAACTCGAAAGGGGTGCGTTCCCCCGCAAGATATGGGAGGATGAAAAGTAAGTCTATTATCTTTACGGTAAAGGAACCCTCATGACATCTATGCTCAATCGCCGTACCGCGCTTTCGCTCGGGGTACCCGCTCTCGCAGTCGTATTCTCCGCATGCGCGAACACCACCTCAAATTCCGGGTCGAGTGCATCCGCAAGCGGTAGCTCAAGTTCTAACGCCAGCTCAAGCGGCTCAGCAAGCAGCGCTCCCTCGGGCGATGCTTCCGGCAGCGCTAGCACCGGGGGAGAGGCAAGCACATCCGGTTCGGCTTCGGCCTCGGGTGACTCCGCCAAAATGACCGCCACCAAAGTTGGTGAGCGTGACGAGGTTGGATACCACCTCAACACCCCCAAGCAGGGTGCGCCCACCGTGACCCTGTACACCGACTACCAGTGCCCCTACTGCGCCAAGGCCGAACCCACCTATGAGAAGGTTGCCAAGGACCTTGAGGGCACCATGAATGTGACCGTGCGCAATATGCCGCTGTCCCAAATTCACAAGAATGCTATTGCCGCCGCGCAGGCCGTGCAGGCAGCAGAGCTTCAGGATAAGCATCTGGAGATGGCGAATAAGCTTTTTGAAACTCAGGACAGCTGGAAGGATATTACCGAGCAGACCGAGTTTGCGGGAGTTCTCCTCAGCTATGCTCAGGAACTCGGGTTGGATGAGGAGAAATTCAAGACTGACCTGGTCGATCCAAAAACCATCGACTTGATCAAGGGCGATTTTGAGTACGGCCAAAAGATCGGCGTGAAGGGCACCCCCCAATTTGTGGTGAACGATAAGCCTCTTGAGAATGTGGATTCTTCGACCTCCGCTGAGGATATGGTCAAAGAATTCAAGAAAGCCGCAGGACTGAACTAGTCTTTCGTGATGGATGAAAGACAGCGAGAGCGTGCCGCGCTGGGCGTTCACCTGAGTGTGAGCGGTCAGCGCGGTCGCATTCTTGAGGACGGATTCAGCGAGCACGGCTATGTGCTTGACATCGGTGGTGCCGAACAATCCCATGTTGATGCTGCTGATGCGACCGTCGTGTTTTACGAGTATCTGCGACGCATCGCCAATGTGCTGGATGTACTCGCACCGCCGCGCGAACCCGTGACGGCTCTTCACCTGGGGGCCGGGGCGCTCACGCTCGCCCGCTATGTGCAGGCCACGCGCCCGGGGTCTTCGCAAGTGGCCGTCGATTATGAGCCACAGCTGATGGGGTTTGTGACTGAGGTGCTGCCGTTGCCCGCAGGTACCCGGTGCGAGTTCGTGGTTGCGGATGCGCGCGCCGTGCTCCCCGAGATTCCCGCGCTTTTTGGCGCTCATGCCGCATCCGACGACGGCGTTTTTCGCGGGATTGACGCCATTATTCTTGATATTTTTACGGGCATGGATGCGCCCGCCCACCTTGCCAACGCCGACTACTACGCCGAGCTGCGTGAGCTTCTGAGCGCTCGCGGGGCACTCGCCGTGAACGTGGGCGATGATGCCGGGCTGCCCTTCTTCCAGGGTCAGGCGCACGCCCTATTGGATACGTTCGAGCATGTGTGGTGCCTGTGCGATTCTTCCATGCTGAGCGGTGAGCACGAGGGGAACCTGGTGCTGATCGCAACCGCACGCGAGCTCGACGAGGACACCGCCGATGCGCTGTTCGCGCGGGGACCGCATCCGGCGGAGGTGCTGGGTACCGAAGAACTGCGGGATTTTCTGGGGTACCTGGCCGAGCAATAGCTGCCCACGCTGCCCGTTGCAGAACCGACCCGGCACGCAGGCAGCGTAGTATCCCGCAGTCTACTCCGGCAACGGCAGGGGAGGGGTTTGCTCGGGAGGTTCGTTCCTTCGGTAGGAATCCGAAGTTTCGTCCGCAGGCGCCGAACCCCCAGTCGTTTGGGTAATTCCAATACTTGCCGTGATCAGCAGGATAATCGCAACCCAGCGCATCAGGCCGGTTTCCTGACCTAACAGCGCCCACCCCGCGAGCGCCGCAATCGCCGGTTCCAGGCTGAGAAGCACGCTGAAGACCTGTTCGGGAAGGTGCCGCAGGGCTGCCAACTCGCTGCTGTACGGTACGACCGATGCCAGCAGGGAAGTTCCGATGATAAAGAGCACCAGTTGGGTATCGTGCGTAACGCTCCAGAGCGCTACGGGGCCGGGGAAAAGCAGGGCTTCGGGGACCACGCAGGTGGCACCCACGGTCATTGCTATGGCGAGTCCGCTTGCACCGGGCACGAGTTCGCCGACTGAGGCGCTTGAGCGAATGTAGAGTGCCCAGAATGCGCCCGCGATCAGGGCGTATAGTACGCCCAGCAGGTCTGTTTCCTGCCCGTGTACCGCTTCGAAGCCGAGTACCGCCATGCCTGCCGCCGCGCAGAATACCCACACTAGGTCGCGTTTACGCCGCGTGAGGATAGAGGCCAGTACGAGCGGACCGGTAAACTCGACCGCCACCGCCAGCCCGAGCGGGATGCGAGCCAGCGCATTGTAGAAGAAGCCGTTCATGAGCCCGAGCGTGACACCAAAAATGAGCATGGCACGCCACTGACGGGAAGACCAGCCTAAGAATCCGTCGGATGTTTTTGCGGGTACTGCCATATATGCGGTTTGTGCACCTGCCCGATGCGCCCGCCAGCGCCCGGCAATCCAGACCGCCGCCCCCACCGTGATCGCGGCGAGAAGCAGACGCAGTGTCGTGACGAGCCACGGACCAAAAAGCGGAAAAAGGTGCACCGCGAAAGCCGCACCGAATTGCAGAGAAAGGCACGAGATGATCACAAAAATGATGCCGACGGTGGGG
>ERZ772977.1331-NODE-1331-length-12758-cov-8.089349_pt1 | contig 12758 bp, 8 predicted proteins | sample MGYA00511131_ERZ772977 | MGnify/ENA primary metagenome ERZ772977 (study PRJEB29015, sample SAMEA2737935) | human oral metagenome | biome: human oral; feature: human-associated habitat; material: dental | place: China | collected 2151 ...
GACCCATGAGGATACAGTTCGTGATGATCAGCCCGACGAAGACGGAGAGCTGCTTGCTGACGTCGTAAGCATAAGCCTTGAGGACTTCGCTGACGATGGTCACCAGGGTAGCTGCCACGACGAGCTGCACGATGATGCGGATACGGTTAGGGATCGTCTTACGCAGGAGCGAGATGACGACGTTGGAGAAGGCGACGACGACCGTCACAGAGAGTGCCATGACGATAGCGGGCTCGAGCTTAGAGGTTACAGCCAGCGCGGAGCAGATACCGAGCATCTGCACCATGATGGGGTTGTTCTTGCTGAGTGGCCCGAGGAGCGTTTCTTTATTCTTTTTATTCCAGAGAGACATGGCTACTGAGCGTTATAGGTTTCAAGAAATTTTTGGAAGGGCTTGAGCGAGGCAGCGAGCATATCGTTCACACCATTGCTGGTGAGCGTACCGCCCGAGATACCATCGACGTAGTCCTTATCCTCAGCCTTCTGGCCATTCTTGACGACAGCGATACTGGTGAAGGCGCCTTCACGGAAGATGTGCTTACCCTTGAACTGGGCAGAGAAGTGTGCCGTGGAGATTTCGGCACCGAGACCTGGGGTTTCCCCAGCGTTGCCGAAGTCAGCCCCATCGACCGTAGAGTGGTCAGCGGCATCGATAGCGATGTAGCCCCAGATCTTATTCCACAGACCTGCACCATTGAGGGGGAGGACGTAGAGGGTCTTCCCGTTGACCTCAGCGACGTAGACGGGGAGGTCTTGCTTCTCACCCTTAGCGATGAGCTTATAGGAGAGCTCGGTGTTGGCATTGAAAGCGTCGCTCTTACCGACTTCTTCCCCTTCGAAGGTCTTGACGACCTGGCCCTCTTCGTTGACGAGGAGTTCCTTCTTGATGAGGTCCTTGTAGGTGGAGATGACGGCGGACTTATCAGGGCTCTGACCGAGTGCGCGGAGGATCTGCTGCATCTTGTCGATGTTAGCATTCTCCTGCTGTGCGGGACGCAGGACGATCGCTGCACCTGCCAGGAGGACTGCAGCGAGGATGACCATCACCGCAGCATAGATCAGTACATAAGAATTCTTATCTCTATTCATCGTTGTAGCGGTGTTGGATTAGTTCTGAGCCTTAGCGGAGAGACGCTTGAGACGCTTCTGCGTATTGCGCTCTACCACGATGTAGTCGATGAGTGGTGCGAAGGTGTTCATCAGGAGGATAGCGAGCATCATACCTTCAGCGTACCCAGCATTGAGCACACGGATGAAGACGACCATTACCCCGATGAGGAAACCATAGACCCACTTCCCAGCCTCGGTGCGTGCAGCGGTCACGGGGTCCGTAGCCATGAAGACGATACCGAAGGCGAAGCCACCATAGATGAGGTGGTGAAGTGCAGATACCTGCATAGCGGGCGTCGTGCCAAAGGCGTTGAAGACGGCAGCCATGACGACGACACCGACGACACCAGACACCATGATCTTATAGCTGGCGATACCCGTATAGATGAGGATGCAAGCCCCGATGAGGATAGCGAGCGTGGAGACTTCACCTACCGAGCCTGGGAGGAAGCCGAGGAAGGCATCCCAGTCAGTCAGTGGACCACCGAGCGTATTGTGGATGTCGGGGAGCATACCCTTAGCAGCAGCGATCTGCCCGAGAGGCGTAGCACCAGAGAAGCCATCGACAGCCTTCTCAACACCACCGAGCCCGAAGGTCGATCCGAGGCGTACCCACACGCTGTCACCAGACATAGCGGCGGGGTAAGAGAAGAAGAGGAAGGCACGCGTGATCAGCGCTACGTTGAAGACGTTGTAGCCCGTACCACCGAAGACTTCCTTAGCGAAGACTACAGCGAAGGCAGTAGCTACAGCGATCATCCACAGTGGGGTCTCCACAGGGATAATCATCGGGATGAGGATCCCCGTGACGAGGAACCCTTCCTGGATCTCCTCATGCTTCATCTGGGCGATAATGAATTCAATACCCAGACCTACAGCGTAGGAGACGATGATCTGAGGCAGCACGGAGAGGAAGCCATAGAAGAAGGTGCTCCAGAAGGAAGCCTCTACACCTACAGCGATATTGTGCTGCAGCCCGACGTTGTACATCCCGAAGAGCAGCGCAGGCAGGAGAGCGAAGATGACTACGCTCATCGTGCGCTTGCTATCGATGGCATCGTGGACGTGAGCGCCACGACGCTTCGAGGTCGTATTGGGGACGAAGAGGAACGTCTCAAAGCCGTCGAAGACTGACTCCAGGGCCGAGAAGCGCCCCCCCTTCGTGAAGGCGGGCTTAATCTTATCGATTTGTTTTCTTAATGCGTTCAAGGTCGTTGTCCTTTTAATGAGTGAAACCTTCTATTAGTTCATTTCCTTGTACAGCTCATCCAGACCCTGACGTACGATCTGCTGGAGAGGTATCTTGGACGTGTCGACGAATTCGCAGACAGAGAAGTCTTCGGGAGCTACCTCATAGATACCGCGAGCCTCCATATCGTTGATGTTGAAGGCAATGATGCTCTTCAGGAGGAACTCAGGATAGATATCCATAGGGAAGACACGGTCGTACTCGCCACTCATGATCATAGCGCGGCGACCACCCTTGACACGGGCATCGAGCACATACTCCTTCTTAGGCATGAGCCAAGAGAAGTAAGAGCGGCTGTGGCTGTACTGGTTGAGACGAGGCAGAGCCCAGCCAAAGACCTCGTGCACGTCGTCCCCCTCGGGGATGATCGTGATCTGGTCAATAGAGTAGCTCATGCGGTCGTGCTCTTCATCGACCTTGACACCGGAGAAGACATCCCCCTCGATGATACGCTCATGCTCACCCTTCTTACCGAGACGGCCTGCGAGGGCTTCGGTGAAGCGAGCACCAGGCAGGACGGTCAGATAGCCCGTCTCCTTGGCTTCGGAGCCTGTGAGAGCGATGGTGCGGGAGAAGTCGACCTTACCGGTCTTGAGGAAGCGGCCGATCACAAGGAGATCGCTGGCCTTGAGCGTCCAGACGGTCTCTTCCTTGTTGATAGGCGCCGTGTGGTTGATCAGCGTACCGACCAGACCTGCGGGGTGTGGCCCGCGGACTTCGACGCGCTCGACACCCGTCACACCCGTCAGTTCGCCAGGAGCAACGCCGAGGTAGACCTTACCCGTGGTAAGCTTGGTGAGAGCGGTGAGAGCCAGCTGCAGCTCGTCCTCACGACCCTGAGCCAGATAGCTGAAGCGGGGAGCAAGGGGAGCGGTGAAGTTCGCCGTGACGAAGATGTCACGGGGCTCAGTCAGAGGATTAGCCAGGCGGTCGTAGGGACGCTGCTTGAAGAAGCTGAACATACCACTCTCCAAGAGGAGAGCAAGTACCTCAGAGCGCTGCATCTTTTCGACCCCAGCCGTGGCGAAGGACTTGTACTCCGTCGTCGCATCGGGGCGTACTTCGACGCTCAGGACCTTGCGCTTGGCACCGCGATTGACAGCGATGACTTCGCCACTGACAGGCGAGGTCAAGCACAGCTCAGGCGCACCCTTGTGGCGCAGCAGAGCATCGCCTGCCAGCACCTTGTCGCCTGGGTGAACGATCACTTTAGGGACGAAGCCGATGTAATCATCGGGGACGACGGCATAGCTCTCCGTGCGCTGGGCTGCTGCGAGTTGCGTCTCAGCGGCCTTTCCCTTCAGATTCAGCGTGAGGCCCTTCTTTATCGTGATAATGTTCGGCATAACACGTGATTTGATGATTTGTTTAGTTAAATTATTTGGGTACAAAAGTACACATTCTTTGCCATACTCTACCTATAATAAGGGAGGCAGCGCCCCACCACATCCCCACAACAAGCGAAGAGAGCACACTTAATCTCCTATTCACGGCGTTCCTCCCAGTCTCGCGCGCGTACATTAATCGTATAGGCACTCACCCACAGACCTCTTCTTCAAGAGAAGCTCCCCTGACGTCGGATACCCCCTCCTACAGCCCGCTACCCGCCCTCTTACCGAAGGGGACTTCGCAAACCTCACCCAAGGTAGATAAATGAACCTATATGGGTCGGTGGGCTGACCTATATGGGTGCGTGGGTCGAGCTATATAGGATGGCGAAGAAAGCTATATAGCTTTGGACTGAGTCCTATATAGCTTTGTGAAGTGACCTATATTAGGTTGTTGCTCCGTGTATGGATAAAAGTTGTGGACGAGTGGCAGATAAGCTTAGACTACGTACGTGGCTCTAATATCTACGTACGTGGATATTAGGATTTACATACCTGGTCTTTAAGACTACGTGCATAGATAGAAGAATACCACTACGGGAAGGCGCTTTTTCTTTACGAGAAGGAGACTTTTCCCTCCGCTGGATAAGAGGAATACGCGCGATAAAGCGAAGGGCTTGCGTATCACTTCGGAGAGGCATATCGGGAAGCTGGGCGTGCGATGCCTTAGCACAATAAATAGAGAACAGGACTCTGCCGCAACAGTCTCCTATAGGTCGCGCAGCGAAGCAATATAGGTCAGCCCGCCGACCAATATAGGTTCGCACATCCTCCCTCCACGAGTCCGAAGCACACACCTCTACTCCAAAGCACGTCCCGAGCACCATGAGGGTGGGCGATAAAGTCGGTATTTTGCGCTGCAAACCTACCTACAATTATGTATTTTTTCTCCGTGATTTCAGCGCTCTACGAAGCACAGCTCAGCGCAGACCCTCACACAACGCACTATAATACAGATGATTTCCAGCTCACACCGACAATATATGAGGCTACCTACCGCCCGAATTTAATCATGCGAAAGGGCATATATTTACGGCGTTTTTCAGGGCAAAGCCCCTGTCAACCTCCAATTATAATTCACCCATCCTAACCACTGACGTGATGAAATTTCAGAGATTAGCAGCCCTCACCTGCTTCGTAGCAGCAGGGATATTGATTAGCTCCTGCGACAAGGAGACCCCACGACAAGAGCAGAAGCCTACTCAGCCCACGACACCCGTAGTACAACCCGAAGAGCCAGCAGCCCCAGGCGAGGCCCGCGTAGCTGTCGCCCAGCCAGGGGGCTTGGAGGCGGCTCTGAAGGGTCAAGATCTGGAGCAGCTCACTAAGCTCACCGTCCGCTCTGGCGCCCTGAACCAAGCCGACTTAGACTACGTGACCAAGAGCCTCAAGATCGAAGCGATCGACCTGAGCGCTGCCACCCTCCGCCTCGGAGACGAGGATAAGGGCTTCTACGGCAATAGCACACTCAAGAAAATCACCGCCCCTGCAGATATCGAGAAGACGCAGAAGGACTGGTTCTCCAATACCTTAGCCACAGAGATCATCTTCCCAGGCAATAAGCTCAAGAGCTTCGGTGGTGCCGTGTACAACGAGAAGCTCAAGAGCATCACCCTGCCCAACTCCGTAGAGGAGATCGGTGCAGCAGCCTTCGCCAATAGCAACTTCGAGAGCATCACACTCTCCACCAGCCTCAAGAGCATCCCCACCGAAGCCTTCAAGGGCTGCCGTCGTCTGACGAAGCTCACCATCCCCACGAGCGTGACAGAGATCAAGGACAATGTCTTCAGGGGCTGCGCACAGCTCAAGGAGATCACCTTCCTCTGCCCCGCTCCCACCTTCACCACCAACGACCTGGACGAGAACGCCTTTGAGGGCTTCGACTACTCGATCGAACCCACATTCACCGTACCTAAGGGTACGAAGGACGCCTACCTCAAGGCCCTCAACTGGTCGCCCAAAAGCCGCGTAGCTAAGTACTTCATCGAGGCAGAATAAGCAGCATCCTTTATCAGCAAGCGCCCTTCTCACAGCGAGCATCCACACCCCCAAGCTAAGCGAGGGGATGAGGGAGCACTGTGAGGAGGGCGTACCTACCACCATACAACGACTCAGACATGAACTACAAGAAGCTCCTTCCCCTCTTCGCAATAGCCCTCCTCACCCATGCGGCATTCACTGCCTGCAGCACCGACACACCCAAGACGGAGAAGACGGACGGGAAGAAAGACCCACATACCGACGGCTCTACGGGAGCCACCAAGAAGCCGGGCACACCCGTGACACCTACGCCTGCCGACCCCAAAGAGAATCTCCCCGCTCTACGCGAGGGCGAGGTCCGCATCGCCGTGCCACAGGCTGGCGGTCTGGAGGCAGCTCTCAAGGGGAAAGATCTCTCGAAGGTGCGCATCCTACTCCTCACCTCGGGCGCTATCAACCAAGCCGACTGCGACTTCATCCGCTACCAAATGAAGGCGCTTGAGGAGCTGGACATCAGCCGTGTAGCCTTCGGCATCAGCGATGATGAGTACGGGCTCAAGGACAACAAGAGCCTGAAGAAAATCATCGCTCCCGCGACGCTACGCCGCACAGCCGATGGATGGTTCAGCTACACCCGTGCCGAGGAGATCATCTTCCCTGGGGACAAGCTGCGCATCTTCGGTGGTGCTCTCTTCAACGAGCGAGCCAAGAAGATCACGCTTCCCGAATCGGTAGAGGTCATCCTCGCCAACGCCTTCTGGAACAACAACAAGATGGAGTCCATCACCCTACCCAGCAAGATCAAGGTCATCCCCGCACGCTGCTTCTACTTCTGCAAGAGCCTCAAGAGCATCGATATCCCCGCAGCTGTGACCGAGATCCAGGAAGATGCCTTCGCCGAATGTATCCAGCTTGAGCGCATCACCTTCCTCGGTGAAGCTCCCGCCCTACCGAAGGGCAAGAACGGCCAGACGCTGAGCCCCTTCGCCTCTGTCGTGTGGGAAGCGAGCGGACAGCGTAAGTGCGTCATCCGCGTCCCCAAGGGGAAGACTGAGAGCTTCCTCGAGAAGTGGCAGTGGTCTGCCGACAAGGCCAGTCGCTTCGAGGAATACTAAGAGCCTGCCCATGCGCACAGCACACACCTCCCCCCTCCGCCCCAAGCTCTCCACCCTCCTACTCCCCATCGTAGCCCTCGGACTACTATGGGGATGTAGCGGGGAGAAGTCGAAGAGTGAGCCGAAAGATGGTACCCAGCGCGGGGCCACCACGACGAGTGACGCAGCTATCGTAGACTACCTGCGCCAGCAGATCGATGTCACCACCCCACAAGAAGCCCCCGAGGCCTGCTACAAGGAGTACAGCACAGCCGAGGGCTACGGAGCGATGCAGGAGCAGCTGTGGGAGCTCTGGCGCAAGGCCAATGCCGACCGCCTCGCCACACAGCCGTGGTCACTGAACTCCCCCAACGCTCTCGTCTGGAAGATCCCCCAAGGTGAAGAGATGCAGCTCCGCCTCTTCGCTAAGGGAACTAAGCCTGCCAGTGGCTATCCGCTCTTCATCAACCTCCATGGTGGCGGGCGCTACCCCGCGGAGCCAGGGCCATGGACTTCGGAGATCAACGAGCAGGAGTGGTACACCCTCATGTCCTTCACTGACCGCTATGCCAATAGCCCCGCCCTCTACTTCGTCCCCCGCATGGCGGACGACCGCAAGGGCAGATGGCACTACGCTCCACAGCGCACCGCCTTCCGCCGTGCCTACCAGCTCGCCGTGCTCCGAGGCGATGCAGATCCCGACAGAGTCTACCTCACGGGCATATCGGAGGGGGGCTACGGCTCCTTCCGCCTCGGACTCTTCATGCCCGACTACTTCGCAGCGGTCGGCCCTCTGGCTGCCGCTATCGAGAGTCTCGAGCTCGCAGAGAACCTGCGCAACGTAGCCTTCCGCTTCGACGTCGGGGAGCGCGACTATGAGTACGACCGCATCCTCAACGCAATGGACTGGCGCGATAAGCTCAGTGAGCTCGCCAAGGCTAATGGCGAAGACTTCGTCCACGAGGCGAATATCATCGCTGGTCACGGGCACACCATCCCCTATCTGACGATGCCTCCATGGCTCTCGAAGCACAATCGACGTGTGTACCCCAAGCACCTAAGCTACACCTACTACAATATCGACGACGGATTCTCCGATGGGGTCTATTACCTCGGCTTCGGCGGGATCAAGCACAGCAGCGATGCCCGTCTGCACCTTGACGTACGGCATGAGGGCAATAGCTTCGACGTGGAGACCAAGCTCCTGCGTGGTACAGCCCAAGGCTCGCTGACCCTCTATGTCGATCATGTGGACTTCACCAAGCCCGTCGTCATCAAGCACAATGGGCAGGTCATCTTCTCGGAGGTGCTACGCCCCAACAAGGGGGTGATGGCCGAGGCTATCGCACGCTTCGGTGATCCCAAGCGCATCTTCCCTGCCAAGGTCATGATACCGCTCTAAGGTCGCTCAATCAAGCAGTCCACGGAGCAAGCTACCGACGAGAGAGCCCCCCGACAGCGTCCTACGGATACCGTCGGGGGGCTCTGCTTGCTTCATACGCGATGAGGGCGGCCGTAGAGGTGCGGAGAGCGGGGCTTTTCTCAGCCACCAAGACTCGGGCGAGGGCTGATGTACAGCGACTTCTATACGGATCGAGCGACCGAAGACTGCCGAGATTTTGTATCTTTGTTTAGGCCGATGGCCTACAGCTCTACTCACTCCCGCCCTCTCACATATATATGCCTATGGATCATGCTCCCGTAGCCTTCGAACCATATATCCTCGTAGGATCTTTCCTGATGCTCGCCGGTATCATCGCCGGTAAGGTGGGCACGCGCTTTGGGGTGCCTGCCCTGCTTCTCTTCCTCATCACAGGGATGCTCTTCGGCAGTGCGGGCCTCGGGATCCAGTACAACGACACGAACAAGACGCAGTTCGTCGGGATGATCGCCCTGACGGTCATCCTCTTCTTCGGGGGCTTCGAGACGAAGCTCAAGGAGATGCGCACCGTCCTCGGCCCGGGGATCATGCTCTCTACGGTAGGCGTCATCTTGACGACGCTCTGCCTCGGGGGCTTCTTCTACGGCATGGATCTCATGGGCTGGGCGCCCGTACACTTCACCTTCCCCATCGCACTTCTGCTGGCAGCGACGATGTCGAGTACCGACTCCGCCTCGGTCTTCGCCCTCCTGCGCTCAAAGAATATGCACCTCAAGGAAGGCCTGCGCCCCATCCTCGAGCTCGAGAGTGGTAGTAATGACCCGATGGCCTACATGCTCACCATCGCCCTCATCCAGTACATCACGGGGGGCACGGACGGCTCGTGGGGGAGCATCCTCGTGACCTTCCTCCTACAGTTCTCCGTCGGTGGACTCATGGGCTATATCTTCGGGCGTATCACTCCCGCTATCCTCAACAAGGCAGACATCGGCAACGGGGCGCTCTACCCCATCCTCCTCCTGTGCTTCGTCTTCCTCACCTTCTCCGCTACCTCCCTCCTGCATGGCAATGGCTACCTCGCCGTCTATATCATGGGCGTACTCGTGGGGAACAAGAAGCTCGTCCACAAGAAGAGCATCGAGACCTTCTTCGACGGGCTGACGTGGCTCCTACAGATCTCGCTCTTCATCATCCTCGGGCTCTTCGTTGATGCGCATAGCCTGCTGCCCATCACGGGCTTTGCGGTGCTGGCGGGTCTCTTCATGATCTTCGTAGCACGCCCCCTGGCGGTACAGCTCAGCCTCATCTTCTTCCCCAGCATCAGCATGCGCGGGCGCTCCTTCCTCTCATGGGTGGGTCTACGTGGCGCCGTGCCGATCATCTTCGCCACCTACCCGATGATGAGTCAGGTAGAGGGTGCTGAGACGCTCTTCAATATCGTCTACGTCATCACCCTCCTCTCGCTACTCATCCAAGGGAGCACCCTACCCGCCGTGGCGCGCTTCCTCGGTCTCGACGAAGAGGTCAAGGTCAAGATCAGCCACTTCGGCGTCGAGATCCCCCAATACACGGGGGCGAAGATGGTCGAGCGCACCGTCACGAGCAAGATGCTCCGTGAGGGCAATAAGCTCATGGAGCTGGACCTCAAGGAAGAAGAGCTCGTGATCCTCGTGCGCCGTGGTGAGAACTATATGGTCCCGAAGGGCAAGCTCGAGCTCGAAGTCGGTGACATCCTTCTGATTGTCTTCGAGCAAAATACCGAACAGAGCGCCTAACGTGAAGCCCTCCGACATCCTGCGCCGCATCTGGGCCCTCTCGCTGCCCAACATCCTCTCCAACGTCACCGTACCGCTCCTCATGCTCGCCGACACGGCGATGGCAGGGCGTATGGCCACAGCCGACAGCATCGCAGCGGTAGCCATCGGCGCCGCTATCACCCAGTTCGTTATCGGTATCTGGAGCCTGCTACGTATGGGTACGACGGGCTTTACAGCGCAGGCGTGGGGCGCCTGTGACGTGCGCGCCCTGCTGCGTCAGCTCACCTCAGGCTCGATCATCGCACTTGCGGTCGGCCTGCTCCTCATCCTCCTGCGCCCGCTCTATGTCGCTCCCGCTGCCGAACTCTTGCAGGCAGGCGCCGATATGCACCTACCCGAGGCGCAGACCTACCTCCATTACTCCTTTCTCGGCGCACCTGCCGCCCTCCTCCTCTACGTATATAATGGCTGGCTCATCGGCGTACAGCGGATGAAGCTCGTCATGAGCGTGAGTATCGCCTGCAACCTGCTGAACATCCTCTTCAGCTACCTCCTCGCCTTCCCCGCAGGGATGGGCGTCGGAGGCTTGGCACTGGGCACGGTGCTTGCGCAGTACACGGCCGTCCTACTCCTCGCGCTCGGCGGCCTGCGCTACGAAGGGCGCATCCTTCGCCACCTCTCCAGAGAGTACCTCTGGCACCCCAAGACGCTCGTTCGCTACTTCCATGTCGGGAAGTACCTCCTCATCCGCACGCTTCTCTTGCAGGCGGTGATGCTCTCCTTTATCCGCTATGGGGGCGCTATCGGCGTCACGAGACTGGCTGCTAACAGCCTGCTGATGCAGCTCTTCACGCTCTTCTCCTACTTCATGGACGGGCTGGCCTATGCCGCCGAAGCCCTCGTAGGCGAAGCTATTGGCGGGCGTAAGTTCGGACACCTACGACTGATCATCCGCATCACACTGCAGGTAGGCTTCGTCGTTGCCCTCATCACGAGCATCCTCTATGCCCTCTTCCCCCGCCCCCTCCTCGAGCTCCTCACCGACAAGCAAGAGGTGCTTCAGCTCGCTCTCAGCGATAGCTTCCTGATGGCCGCCGTGCCGATATTCTCTTACCTGGCCTTCCTCTGGGACGGCATCTTAGTCGGTGCGACGGACAGCAAGAGCATGAGCATCGGGGTAGCTGGTGGCGCGATGTCGTACTTCATCGTTGCGGAGAGCATCGCCACCATCGGTAGTGGCACCATGCTCTGGTTCGCCTTCCTCAACTACCTCCTCGTCCGCAGCTTCATCGAGTACTACCTCGGCATGCGTCGCATCCGAGCGCTCAGCCAAGAAGTGCATGATACTCGCCATTCCTCCTATACTTATAGGCTGAAATAGACTATCTTTGTGATAGAAATCCAAAACTATTCAACTGCAGGTATCTTACCTCTCCACTATTCAAGTACCCCTATTTTAGATGAAAAAGAATAAGATCATCGTCGCTGGCATCGGCCCTGGTAGCCCCGAGGATATCACCCCCGCCGTACTCCAAGCCGTGCAGGCCTCTGATGTGATCGTCGGATACAAGTATTACTTCCGCTTTATCAAGGACTATGTCCGCCCCGATGCCCTGTGTATCGACAGCGGGATGAAGGCTGAGCGTCAGCGCGCCGAAGAAGCCTTCCACTACGCCCTCGAGGGCAAGACCGTCTGCGTCATCTCCTCGGGCGATGCAGGTATCTACGGCATGTCCCCTCTGATCTATGAGATGATGCGCGAGAAGGGCATCACGGATCAGGTAGAGGTAGAGGTACTCCCTGGCATCAGCGCCTTCCAGAAGGCCGCCGCTCTGCTCGGCTGCCCCATCGGTCATGACCTGTGTATCATCTCGCTCTCCGACCTGATGACGCCTTGGCTTCGTATCGAGAAGCGCATCGAGGCTGCCGCAGCGGGCGACTTCATCACCGCCATCTACAACCCCAAGAGCCAGGGGCGCTACTGGCAGATCTACCGCCTACTGGAGATCTTCGCCCAGCACCGCAGCCCCGACACGCCCATCGGCTACGTCCGTCAGGCGGGCCGTGAGGAGCAGGTCGTCAAGCTCACCACGCTCGCAGAGTTCGATCCCGAGGAGCTCGACATGTTCACCGTCGTGATCATTGGCAATACGCAGAGCTACAACTTCGAAGGGCACTTCATCACCCCTCGTGGCTACTATGACGAAGGTACACTCGACAAGGATGCAAAGATCGGTCAGGCGATCATGATCGAGAGCTTCCGCACGATCAATAGCGAGCTGGCGAACCCCAACATCCCCCTCGACCACAAGTGGGCACTCATCCACTCGATCCACACCACGGCGGACTTCGAGATGGAGAAGATCCTCTACTCTGACCCGGGTGCGGTATCCAGCATCTATCAGGCGATGCTCGATGGGAAGTTCGACACCATCATCACCGACGTCACCATGGTGGCTTCGGGTATCCGCAAGGGCATGCTGGAGCGTCTTGGCCTGCAGGTCAAGTGCTACCTCAACGATCCTCGCACGAAGGAGCTTGCCGACCAGAAGGGCATCACGCGCTCGCAGGCAGGTATCCGTCTCGCCGTCGAGGAGCATCCCAATGCACTCTTCGCCGTGGGTAATGCCCCCACCGCTATCATCGAGCTCTGCGACCTCATCCGTCGTGGCAAGGCCCAGCCTACGGGTATGGTCGTCGCCCCCGTCGGCTTCGTGCAGGTACGCGAGTCAAAGTACATGGCGAAGGTCTTCAAGGACATCCCCAAGATCATCGTCGAAGGCCGTAAGGGCGGTAGCA
>ERZ772977.1332-NODE-1332-length-12749-cov-27.576256_pt1 | contig 12749 bp, 7 predicted proteins | sample MGYA00511131_ERZ772977 | MGnify/ENA primary metagenome ERZ772977 (study PRJEB29015, sample SAMEA2737935) | human oral metagenome | biome: human oral; feature: human-associated habitat; material: dental | place: China | collected 2151 ...
TGCACGCCCTGCGGTTCGATTCGATGGGCGGCTACTGGGCGGTTCAGCACTGAGCCCGGCTCCGCCGCGTCCGGTGGCGTCCCGCGCCCCGCGGACCGATGGACTGGTCCGCGGGGCGCCGGTCCTCACAGCCTCACGGCGTAGGGCATGATGGAGCCCCAGCTGTAGACGCCGGTGATGCGCACGGGCACACCGAAGGTGGGCGCCTCGATCATCTGACCGCCGCCGAGGTAGATCGCGACGTGGTAGATGCCGGACTGGGTTCCGTTGGAGGACCAGAAGATGAGGTCCCCGGCCTCCATGGAGCCGATCGGGACGTGCGTTCCGTAGCCGTACTGGGCGCGCGACAGGTGCGGCAGATCAACCCCGGCACTGCCCCACGCGAGCATCGTCAGACCGGAGCAGTCCACGCCACCGTAGGACTCCCCGCCCCACACGTAGGGCACCCCAAGGTAGCTCTTTGCCGCAGCGATTGCGGTGGCGGCGCCGCCGCCGGAGGAAGCGGGCGGAGTGTAGGCGGGAGGCGAGTATGACGGCGGGGTGTAGGAGGGAGCCGTGTCGCCGTCGTCATCGTCATCGTCATCGTCCGCGGCGGACGGGGCCTGGGCCTGGGCCGCGGCAGCCTCCGCCTGGCGGCGCTCCTCAGCGGCAGCGGCGGCAGCCGCCGCCTGCTCGGCGGCGACGCGGGCGGCCTCTTGGCGTTCCGCCTCAAGCGCGGCCTCGCGCTGATTGATCAGGTCGACGGTCGTGTTCTGCTTGGCGGCAAGCTCCTGCACGTAGGCGTTGCGCTGAGCGGCGACGATGGCCGCCTCGTTCTGAGCGGTAGCCGCGGCTCGATTCGCCGCGTCGGTGCGCGCCTGCACCTCGGCGGTGGCAGCCTCCTGGCTGGCCAGCGCACTATTGGCCGCTTCGCGGGTCACCTTGGCGACCTGCTCGAGGGCGGCGACGTTCTGCATCTTCGCCTCGGCCGAGGCGGAGAAGGAGCTGATGCCCGCCTGCTTGGCCTCGACGCTGCGCAGCCCGTCGGAGCCGAGGTAGGGGGCGATCGCATCGAGCGACCCCCCTCCGCCTCGGTAGGCCGCCTGGGCGACGGACGCGATCTGCTGCTTGCCCTCGTTGAACGCCGCCTCGGCGGCATCCGCATCGGCCGAGGCCTGCGTGGCGGTCGCGCTCGCCTCGGCCAGCGCGATGTTGGCCTCGTTGAGGTCCTCGCCCGCGATCTGCGCGTTCTGGGTCGCGGTTGCCGCGCTCGCGGAGACTTCCGCCAGCTTGACCTCGATCTGCGCCACGCTCATCTTGGCCGCTTCTTCGGCGGCCTTCGCGGCGGCAATCTCCTCCTCGGAGGGGGCGGCCTGTGCCACCTGGGGCAGGACCAGGAGGGCGCATGCGGCCAGTGCCGACAGGCCCAGGCGGATGGATCCGCGTCGTCTCATCGTCGTCTCATCTCGTTGGCGGAAGCGCCCGTGGGCGCGTACATGACAATGAGCGTAACCACTTTCATCACGGTTGGCAACAAACGCAACAAGATTCCCAGATTTCACAAACATCACAATCACAACATTTACAACATCCACACCATAAATACCGAGCAATTACGACGAGATTTCCTCACCCGCCAGCCCACTCGTGATATACACCACCCCACCGACCCATCGCCCGCCCAATCGCCCCGTCACACACGTCCGCCATGCGAAACAGCCCCGGCGCTCCCGCCGCGAATACCGAAAGATAGGGGGCATGAACCGTCGAATGCGCCGCTGACTGCGCGTCAGCACAAGCGACTGCCGCGCAGTCCCCCGACAGCGGGACGCGCCTCGACGCATGCACACCACGCCCACGCGGCCCGCCTCCGGGGAATCAACGACGACACGCCACCCCACGCAAGGAGCCGCCAATGACCACCAACGACTGGGCCTTCGAGACCAAGCAGATCCACGCAGGATTCGCCATCGACGAATCGACGGGCGCGACCGCGCTGCCCATCTACCAGACCTCCTCCTACGCCTTCTCCGATACCGGACAGGCTGCCGGACGCTTCGCCCTGCGAGAGCTCGGCCCGATCTACACGCGCCTGAACAACCCAACGACCGATTCGGTGGCCGCCCGCATCGCCGCCCTCGAGGGCGGCGTCGGCGGCCTGCTCGTGTCCTCCGGCCAATCGGCGACCGCCCTGTCGCTCCTCGCCCTGGCCGTGGCCGGCAACAACATCGTCGCCTCCCCCTCCCTCTACGGCGGCACGGTCACTCTCCTGAAGAACACGCTCGGACGCCTGGGCATCGAGACCCGATTTGTTCCCGACCCGCTCGACGCGAAGGCATGGCGCGCCCTGGCCGACGACAAGACGGTGGCCTTCTTCGGCGAATCCATCCCCAACCCCCGCGGCGACATCCTCGACATCGAACCGATCGCGACGGCCGCACACGAGGTCGGCGTCCCACTCATCGTCGACAACACGGTCGCCACCCCCTACCTCGTGCGGCCCATCGAGTGGGGAGCAGACATCGTCGTCCACTCGGCGACCAAGTATCTGGGCGGCCACGGCACGTCCATCGCGGGCGCGATCGTGGACTCCGGCGCCTTCGACTTCGCCTCCCAGCCCGAACGTTTCCCGCTGTACAACACGCCGGATGAGTCCTACCACGGCCTCGTCTACGCCCGCGACCTAGGCGTGGGGGGCGCCCTCGGCGCGAACCTCGCCTTCCTCTTGCGCATCCAGACGCTCGTCAATCGGGACCTCGGGGCCGTCACCTCCCCCTTCAACGCGTTCCTCATCTCGCAGGGCATCGAAACGCTGTCCCTGCGCGTCGAGCGTCACGTCTCCAATGCCCTGGCGGTCGCGCGCTTCCTCGAGGAGCACCCGGACGTCGAGTCGGTCAACTACGCGGGCCTGGAGTCCTCCCCCTACTACGAGCTGGGCCGAAAGTACGCTCCCCTGGGCGTGGGCGGCCTGCTGTCCTTCGACATCAAGGGCGGCTACGAGGCCGGCCGGGCTTTCGCCGACGGCGTGCGCCTGCTCCCCATCGTGGCCAACATCGGCGACGCGAAGTCCCTGGTCATCCACCCCGCCTCGACGACGCACTCCCAGCTCACGCCCGACGAGCTCGCCAAGGCCGGCGTTGCACCCGGAACCGTCCGCCTCTCGATCGGCCTGGAGAACATCAAGGACATTCTGGCCGACCTGCAGTTGGGCTTTGACGCCGCCCGCGCAGCCACCGCCTAAGCCACGGTGGCGGCGCCCCTCCCGCGCAGCCACCACCGACCTACGGACCAGCGAGTCACGAGAGAGACGAAAGAGGATACGATGAGCCGCCACAGCCTCCCCCCAGCTCCCACGTCCGGCGCATGGCGGGAAGGGGATCCGCCGGCGTTGCGCCAATTCGCCAACCTGGGCGCCCAGCGCCTGGAGAACGGGACGGTCCTGCCCAGCGTCACCCTCGCCTACGAGACGTGGGGAACCCTGGATGAGGCGTCCTCGAACGCGGTGCTCATCCTGCACGCCCTGACCGGGGACGCGCACGTGTGCGGCGAGGCCGCCCCCGGGCAGCCCACCCCCGGCTGGTGGGAGAAGATCGTCGGACCGGGGCGCATCATTGACACGGAGCGCTACTTCGTGGTCGCCGCGAACGTCCTGGGAGGATGCCAGGGGTCCACGGGACCGGCCTCGCTTGCCCCCGACGGCGCGCCCTGGGGGTCGCGTTTCCCGGTCGTGTCCACGCGGGACCAGGTCCGCGCCGAGGCGCGTCTGGCCGACCTGTTGGGGATCGATTCCTGGAGCCTCGTGGTCGGCGCGTCCCTCGGCGGTCACCGCGCCATCGAGTGGGCGGTGACCTACCCCCAGCGGGTGGAGCGCCTGGTGGTCGTCGCGTCGGGCGCGCAGACGACCGCCGAGCAGGCGGCGTGGACCCACACGCAGATCCGCGCGATCCAGCTGGATCCTGCGTGGCGGGGCGGCGACTACTACGCCGGGCCCGGACCCTGTGCAGGCCTGGCCCTGGCCCGCCAGATCGCGCACACGACCTACCGCTCTCCCTCCGAGCTGGACGAGCGTTTCGGTCGGATTCCCCAAAATGACGAGGATCCCCTGCACGGCGGGCGCCTCGCGGTCGAGTCCTACCTGGACTATCACGGCGAGAAGATCGTGCGCCGTTTCGACGCCGGCTCCTACGTGGCCCTGTGTCGTTCGATGCTCTCCCACGACGTTGGCCGCGACCGCGGCGGGGTTGTCGAGGCCCTCAAGTCCGTCACGGCGCGCACGCTCGCCGTCGCCGTCGATTCGGATCGCCTGTTCTACCCCGAGCAGGTCTGGCAGATGGCGTCGGGCATTTCGGGTGCCTTCTACCGCGAGATTCACTCCGACCACGGTCACGACGGCTTCCTCATCGAGTCGGACCAGCTCACGGCCCTCCTGGATGAGTTTCTCAACGAGCGCATCCCTTCTCGCGCCTCGTCCTTCGCGTAGGGTCGCGACCGGCCCCCTCCCTCGCGCGTGCCGCTCTCGGCGTCCGCGTCGCGCTCGCCAGGTCCGCCTTTGAGCGCGTTATGCTGACCCTATGAGCGCATCCACCGATCCGATGGCTTCGGGGCACGCACGCCCCGAAGCGGCCGATCTCTCCGGTTTCTCCGGTGTCCCCACCGACGCCTCGCACGAGGCCGCGCCCGAGCGCGACGTCATGGCGCCGTGGGGCGAGGCGGGTCCCCCCGGCCGGGACTGGGCGCCGGACATCCTCGGCCCGGGTTTCTCCTCGCGCACGATCGAACTCCTGGACGACGCGGAGGGCGAGTGCGTGGCCACCCTCGTGCGCGCGACTCCCACGACGGACGCGCGCGTGACGGTCCTGTACCTGCACGGGCGCAACGACTACTTCTTCCAGACGGAGATGGCCCAGCGCCTGTCCGCCGCTGGCGCGGCCTTCTACGCGCTGGACATGCGCAAGTACGGGCGCAGCCTTCGCCCCCACCAGACGATCGGCTACGCCGACGACCTCTCCGTCTACGACGAGGAGATCGGCCTGGCCATCGAGCTTATCCGCGACGAGCGCGACGACGATCCCCTCGTCCTCATGGGCCACTCGACGGGGGGCCTCATCGCCACCCTGTGGGCGCATCGTCACCCCGGGGTTTTGGCGGGCCTGATCCTGAACTCGGCGTGGTTGGAGATGCAGTCGATGAGCGCCTGGCGCGGGGCGATGGCGCCCGTGATCGGCAGGATCGCCTCGCGCAGCCCGATGTGGGAGGTGCCCACGGGAGGATCGGGCCTCTACGGCCGATCCCTCGCCGGGCGCGCCTCGTCGGGCCTGCCCATCCCGGCCGGGCTCGCCGAGGATGACCCGTCGGTCGCGGGATGGCCGATTGCCCACGAGTGGAAGCGCCCCGAATCCTACCCGGTGCCCGCCTCCTGGCTGGAGGCCATCATGGCCGGGCACGAGACGATCGAGAAGGACGTGGCGCTGGAGTGCCCGGTCCTGTCGATGGTGTCGACCTCCGCGTACTTCGACGAGGAGTGGAGCGAACGTGCCTTCGTCTCCGACACCGTCCTGGATCCGGTTGTGATCGCTCAGCGCAGCCTCAACCTGTCGAACATGGTGACGATCGCGCGTTTCCCGGGCAAGCACGACCTGGTTCTCTCGGATGCTCCCGTGCGAGAAGCCGTCTACGACACGATGCTGGGATGGCTGGCGGCCTTCGTCAAGTGAGGCAGGTGGGGACCGACGTCAGCGATTCACCCGGCGTCGGGCCCCACCACCGCCCGTGTCAGTGTCGGGCTGAGCGGCGCCCCCGCGGAGAGTCGGAGTACTCGCGCACGATCTCCCGGTTGATCTCATCGAGGGCCTCCGCAAGCGTCGGCCCGAGCCTATCTCCGATGCGCACCAGAGCCCAGGCCTGGATGTGCCCGAGTCCTCGCGCCGTCAGGAGGGTGTCGAGGGACGGGTAGGTCAGGCCGGCGCCGAAGATCGCGCCGTTGGCCTCCAGCATGAGGTCGGCGGGCAGGCCAAGCTCACTCCGTGCGACGAGGGGGGTGTCCTCGCCGAGGATCTGGGCGAGGGCGCGCAGCCCGGATTCGTCGCGGCTGAGGACGGGGACCCCCTCCTCCCGGGCCTGGATGACCTCGACAGATTCCTCGGCGTGGTCCACGAACGAGTCGGTGGCCGCGTAGGTGGCTCCGGCGTCGTTGAGCTCGCCGATCTGCGCGCGCCGGGACGCGCGGCTGCCGAGGTGTGCGGGGCGCTCCGAGGGAGTCTCCTCGGCCGCATCCTCCTCGGCCGTATCCTCCTCGGGCTGCTCGCGCGCGGCGTCGGAGTTGTCCTCGTCGTCGCCTCCGGGCAGCTCGCCCTCGCCTTGCGCCCGTGCTGCGCGATCGTCGTCGCGCGGATCGAGGGTCACGGAGGACTCCGCCGGGCCTTCGTCGTCGTCCGCGTCGGCCTCCCCGGCCTCGTCGGGGTCGCGCTCCTCCTCGAGGGCTGCCGGGCTTTCGTCGTCCTCGGCCCCCTCATCCGGGTCTTCCGAGGTCTCCTGTTGCTCGGCGGCGTCCGCGTCTCTCGCCCCATCGGCGTGCGCGTCGTCACCGGCGTCCGCCTCGCCGCCTCGGCCCTGGGCCGCCTCGTCGGTCGGGTCGGCGTCGGAGGCACCCTCGGCTTCAGAGGGCTGCCAGGGAGCCGGAGGTTCCTCGCTCGCCGGATAGCTGAACACATCGCGCAGGTGGGGCGCGACCTTCGGGGTCGGGCGAGTGGTCGGCGTCTCGCCGTCCGACTCGGCGTCGCACTCGTCGCGGGCATCCGGCTCCTCGCAGCCCGGCTCCTCGTTGTCCGGCTCCTCGTTGTCCGGCTCCTCGCTGCCCAGCTCCTCGTCCTGGGCCTGACGGTCGCCTGACGCCTGCGACGGGAGAGACTCCTGCTCGACCTCGCCGAAGCTCGGGCCGGACGTCAGCTCGGGGGCGGCAGCCGCGGAGGCAAGGACCTGCGGGGCGTGACCGTAGAGGCGCGGCCCGACGGCGTTGACGTCGAGGAAGAGGCGCCCGTTGGACATCTGACGCAGGTTCATCAGGTGAACCTCGACGCCGGAGGTGGCGAGCAGGGACAGGGCGGGGCGAACCGACGGATCAATCTCGCCCGCGACCATGATGAGCCTGGGGCCAGGCCCCACCGCGGGAGGCATCGAGTCGCGGAACTGCGCCCACCCGGTGCGGAAACCCTCGGGACCCGACGGGTACTCGTTGGCCAGATCCGCCCAGGAGATGGAGGCGACCTCGGCCAGGCGCGAGAGCGAGGTGATCAGCGTGTCGGAGTCCAGCTCCTTGAGGATCTCGACGGAGACGATCTGGCCGGTCACGTCCAGGGCTGTCAGGCGGGGAGTTTCCTCTTCCCCCTGGCCCGTCATGTCACGCCAGGTTACCGGGAAGAGGGGACGGGAGACGATCTGCAGGACCTGCTGACAAATTGCATCGACCAGCTCCGGACCCAGGTCTTGCGCGACCGGGTACCCGAATTGAGCGGGTACGAGGCGTCCGTCCTCGAACTCAAACAGGGCCATCGCTCTTTCCTCCAAGTGTGTGGGGCACTCGTGGTCATTGTTCCACACGTTCCAAAAGAAGCAGGGAGGACACAGGGGAATTGCGATAGATACCACGTAATCATTTGGGGTGTCGAGCCTCACTCGGCACACCATCTCGGCTGTCGCACACGCCACCTGCCGATGCCTTCACATCGGTAGAATGCGACCCACACCGCACATTCGCCTCCCCTCCACGCTGCCCCCAGGACCGTCCCATGCCAGATCCTGACATTCGCGACGGGGAACTCGACCAGTTCTCCCACGCCCTGCGCGAGCTCTCCGACTCCCTCTTTGGCTACACGGACTCCAACGGCAAGGAACATACGGGAGCCTACGACCAGGCTCAAGCGGAATACAACAAGGCGCTGGCGGAATACGAAACGACAAAGGCCGCCTACGACAAGAAGCGAGCCACACAGATCCCAGACGACGTCCACAAGGGCCGCGCCGCCTACGACGACACGGAGCTGACCGAGGCACGCAAGAAGATAGAGAAAGCGAAGGAGGCTTACGACAACCTCGCCGCCATTCGCAACGAGACCAACAACTCCGAACGGCGAAAGGCGGGCCAAGCCGAGACCTACCTGCTCGACTTCAACTACGACAACAAGTACGAGCGCACGAGCGCGATCGCCTCCTCCGGCAAGGCGCTCCCCATGATGGCTCCGGGGACCGTCGACAACGTCGTCATGTTCGGCTCTCCCGGATCAGGCGTGCGCAACATTGACGCCTACGGACTGCCCGAGGGCCACGTCTACGAGTCATCGATCCCCGATGGCGACGCCGTCCAAGGCCTGGGTCCCGACGCCTCGTACGGGACGAACCCCCGCAAGCTCGAGGGCATCACTCACCTGAGCACAGACGCGACCGATGCCGCGAACTACTGGACGCCGACTCCCCCGAGTATCGCAGGAGCTGCGGGGGTCATCGAACGCGCGATTCACGGCTTCGACAACCACATGGCGTACTTCGAAGAGGGCACGCGCACCTCGCAGGACTTCGCCAACATCATCGCCGGCGCCAAGCCGACAACCGACGAGGAGTGGGAGGCCCTCAAGAAGGCGCGCAGCAACCCCCAGCCGCCGACCGACGACGAGTCGCAGTGGTGGAAGCAGGCGCTCACCGGATACTAGCACCAACGCTGACACATTCCGAACAACTATTTGCGCTTCACCTCGCCTGAGCCGTATCGTTGTGTAGGATACTGAGGGTAGCGCGGACGACGAATGGCACAATCTCTTCCATCCGGTTAAACTACTGCGCATCACGAAGCGAGCAACAGACAGGGCGGAGAAATGGGCAGAGAAAGCCTGCGCATCGTTGAGTATTCGGCGCCAGAATCACGAGTTCCGGCATCGGAGGAGACCTGCCGCGAACTCTCTCCCTACTGCCTTCACGTCGGCTCACGCCCGCGCCTCTACCCGGATACTTCACAGACGGTCAGGCCTCATCTACCCCCGATCGAGCCCATGCCCGTTCCCGTAACACCTTTCCCGAGGCTTTACGGCGACGACCCCGAACCCGCCTAGAGCCGCGCGGCCCGCCCTCTGTCGGCACCATCCCCCTCGCTCCTCACGCGCGCACCGATCAGCCATCCGCACAGCGGATAGCCTCGGCCAGGCCCCCGAGCCCGTGACACACTGGGTCCATGAGCGATAGCTTCCTGGAGGATCTGCGCGCACTCATCGACGTCGACGACGGGGTGGGGACACGCGCGCGCTACTCCTCCGACGCCGGCCTGACGCGCATCCCGCCGCTCGCCGTCGCTTTCCCTCGCACGCAAGAACAGGCCCTCGCGGCCTTCGACCTCGCCCGCGCACGCGGGGTGCCCCTGACCGCGCGCGGGGGCGGCACCTCGTGCGCGTCGAATGCGATCGGCCCGGGCCTGGTCCTCGACTTCTCGCGCCACATGAATCGCGTCCTACACATCGATCCCGACGCACGCACCGCCACCGTCGAACCGGGGTGCGTTGGCTCAACCCTCCAGGCAGCCGCCGCCGCCCACGGCCTGCGCTTCGGACCCGACCCCTCCTCGCAGAACCGGGCCACGATCGGCGGGATGGTCGCCAACAACGCCTGCGGCCCCCACGCCACGGCCTGGGGACGCACCTCCGACAACATCGTCTCCCTGGAATGCGTCGACGGGCGCGGGAGGCGCTTCACCGCCACGACCTCGCACGACACGGGCCTGAGCTGCGTGCCCGACCTGGCCCCCCTCATCGACTCTCACCTCGCTCCCATTCGCACCCAGCTGGGCCGCTTCAAGCGCCAGGTGTCCGGCTATTCCCTCGAGCACCTCACCCCCGAGGGGGGACGCAACCTGGCCGCCATGCTCGCCGGAAGCGAGGGCACCCTCGTCCTCATCCTGTCCATCACGGTGCGGCTCGTCCCCCTCCCCGACGCGCCCGTGCTCGCCGCCCTCGGCTACCGATCCATGATCGACGCCGCAGACGACGTTCCCTCGCTCCTGGCCCACTCACCCCTCGCCGTCGAGGGGATGGACCGGCGCCTCGTCGACGTCGTGCGCGCACACAGGGGGCCAGGCGCCATCCCCGCCCTGCCCGACGGCGATGGCTGGCTGCTCGTGGAGGTCGGAGCCGCGGGCGAAGACATGGAGACCTCACTCACCCGCGCACGCGCCCTGTGCGCCGACTCGGCCGCCATCGACACGGTCGTCTACCCGCCCGGGGCTCAGGCCTCGGCGCTGTGGAGAATCCGCGCCGACGGGGCGGGCCTGGGAGGGCGCACCCCGCCGGACGAGACGGGCGCCGACCGGCAGGCGTGGCCGGGCTTCGAAGACGCCGCCGTTCCGCCCCGCAACCTCGGCGCCTACCTTCGGGACTTCACGGCCCTCATGGAGGAGTTCGACATTGACGGCCTCCTCTACGGCCACTTCGGCGACGGCTGCGTCCACGTCCGCCTCGCCATGCCCCTCGACACCCCGGCCGGCGTGGCGCACTCGCGGGCGTTCCTCCAGTCCGCCGCCCGCATCTGCGCCTCCCACGGCGGCTCGGTCTCCGGCGAGCACGGCGATGGGCGCGCACGCGGGGAGCTCCTGCGCTTCATGTACTCCCCCGACATGCTTGACCTTTTCGCCCGCGTCAAGCACGTCTTCGATCCCGACAACATCCTCAATCCCGGGGTGCTGGCCTCCCCGATGGACTCCGCGAGCGCCGCCTCCCGCGCCTTAGCACGACGGGCGGCCGCCACGTCCGCTTCCTCGCAGTCACCCCGGGACGCTTCCGACCACCCCCTCGAGTGCCAGCCCGGCGTCGATCCCCTCGACGCCAACCTGCGCCGCGTCGCGGCACACCCCATGCTCGCCGATGGAGGCTTCGCCTTCGCGAGCGACGGGGGCGACTTCACGTCCGCCGTCCACCGCTGCACCGGAGTCGGCAAGTGCCGCGCGGGAGTATCGGGAACCTTCATGTGCCCCTCCTACCTGGCGACCCGGGAGGAGAAGGACGTGACCCGCGGGAGGGCGCGAATCCTTCAGGAGGCCGCCAACTCGCGCCTCGTGCGCGCCATCGACTCCCCCGAGGTCCTCGAGGCCCTCGACCTGTGCCTCGCGTGCAAGGCCTGCTCGGCCGACTGCCCGGCGGGGGTTGACATGGCTCGCTACCGCTCCGAGGTCCTGTATCGCACGTACAGGGGACGAGTGCGACCCCTCAGCCACTACACGCTCGGCTGGCTCCCGCGCCTGACCCGCGTGACCGCACGGGTTCCGGGGCTGGCGGCCCTCGGCAACGCCGTCCTGTCCGTCCCGCTGCTGCGGCGCCTCGCGTTCCGCGTCATTGGCCTCGACCCTCGCCGTGGCATGCCCAAGCTCCAGTCCGGCACTTTCACCGCGTGGGCTCGGCATCGGTCACTGCTCGCCACATCTGCGCCTTCCCATTCCGACCCCGGCGCCTCAGCCCGCGAGCGCGGCGGCACCCCGGCCTCGTCTGACTCAGCCCGCGAGCGCGAGGCGACCACTGCCTCGTCGCTGTCGGATTCCCCGATCCTGAGCGGCCCGCACGATCCCTGCGGGCGGCCGTACGCGCTCGTGTGGGCGGACTCCTTCAGCCAGACCCTCGACGACGCGGGTGCGCGCGCTGTCGTGGACGTGCTCGACGCGAACGGCTTCGCCCCCATCGTCGCACCCGACGCGTGCTGCGGACTCACGTGGATTACGACCGGACAGCTGTCGGGGGCGAAGAAGCACCTGACGGCGTTGCTCTCCACGCTCGCCCCCTTCGCCGCCGCCGGGATTCCCATCATCGGTGTGGAGCCCTCGTGCACGGCCGTGCTGCGCGACGACCTGCGTGACCTGTTGCCCGAGGACCCCCGCAGCGCCCTCGTCTCGCGCGCGACGCACACGCTCGCCGAGGCGCTGTCCGCCGTGCCCGACTCTGCGCGCCGCCTGCCCGACCTGAGCGGCGTCACGATCGTTGCTCAGCCGCACTGCCACCACTACTCCGTCATGGGATGGGACACCGACCAGGCGCTCTTGGAATCCCTGGGAGCACGCGTGTTGCGCCTGGAGGGATGCTGCGGCCTGGCGGGCAATTTTGGCATGGAGGCGGGGCACTACGACCTCTCGCTCGCCGTCGCCTCACATTCGCTGCTGCCCACGTTGTCAGCGCATCCGGAGGCCGTGTATCTGGCCGACGGCTTCTCGTGCCGCACTCAGGCCTCGCAGCTGGCCGGACGCGCGGGCGTCCACCTGGCGACGCTATTGGCGAAGCGCGGTGTCAGGTCTGGTGCGCTGTCGGCGGAGCGCTAGCCTGAGTATGGTGTCAGGTCTGGTGGTGTGCTGCTGGCTGAGCGCTAGCCGGAGCACGCTGTCAGATCGAACGCGGCGCAGCGCAGCGGCCGAACACGGCCGCATCCCGGGCGGTGACATGCCGAGAAACGCGGCACACATACCAATCGGTCAGGTACAATGAAACCATGTATTTCTTCGTCGCCGTGATGCTGTGGTTGTTGTTCTTCTTCGCTATCTGGTACTACAAGAAGCTCGTCCTGTGGCTGCTCTTCTCCCCGGACTACCTCCTCATCATCGGCGCGGTCGGCGCCTTCACCGTCGATCACATGGGGTGGCTCACCTCGACCAGGCAGGCCCACTACGTCTGGGCGACCCTGGCGATGATGGCCGTCGGCTTCGGATACCACGCCCTCAATAAGTGGCTCTACCTGAGGTCGGCCCACACCTACAAGAT
>ERZ772977.1333-NODE-1333-length-12736-cov-2.493494_pt1 | contig 12736 bp, 10 predicted proteins | sample MGYA00511131_ERZ772977 | MGnify/ENA primary metagenome ERZ772977 (study PRJEB29015, sample SAMEA2737935) | human oral metagenome | biome: human oral; feature: human-associated habitat; material: dental | place: China | collected 2151 ...
TTTTTATTTGCTACATTTAATGCAAATTCATCGTGTGTCTTTATATATCACCAACCAGAGCTGCCGGACAAAGTAAAAAAGTTGCGTAAGTTCTAGCGTATGGAAAATATATCTGAAAAATTAGTAGGTTATATGCTTAGAAATAAAGTTATATCAGAGGATGATAAAGAGATATATTTATTTGGACTTGTGTTAATGCTAAGAGTTTTATTAAATACTGTTACACTAATTCTTATAGGACTTTGGTTTAATATGTTGGCAGTTAGTGCTACATTTGTGTGTTTTTCTTTGTTCATAAGGAGTTACTCAGGCGGTTTTCATTCGGACAACCCGGTTATATGTTATCTGATTTCTACTTCAAGCATAATATTACTTTTGATAAGTATAAAGCTTCAGATATGGAATGTATATATCAGTGGTATTCTTGTTATTTTGTCAACGGTTATATTTTTAATTTATGCACCGGTGGGACATAAAAATAAAATATTGGAAGATATTGAGAGTAAGATATATAGAAGGAGACTGTTAAAAATTGTTTTTGGATTATTGTGTTTGATGTCTATATTTACTATATCTTTTGTATGCAGGTAGCTTTGCATTTGGAATGAGTGCATTTATGATTATTTTAGTACAGATAAATTATTTGATTAGTGGAAGTTATTAAAATGTAAGTAAAGGAGGATATGTATGAACATGAAAAAATCAAATCCAATGAGATACAAAAATGGAGATATATTATAGTTATAAGATTAGTTGTACTTAATACAATGTATGAAATTTAGATATGCTGTGTTTAATGTATATTTAATAAAAAAATGTATAAGGAGAAATGTATGTTTAATAATATATTAAAAGGTGTTGCTATATGTAGTGTAATTTCACTATCATTGTTATTTTGCATGAATTCTACACAAGCTTCGATAACTAATACAAATAATAATGATTTTATAGTTAATGGAGAGGTTCTAACAGAGGATGAATACTGGGAAAAGATTGAAGCTTTGGGAGTTGAGGTAACTGATTCTATGAAACGTGATAAATTTATACCAGAAGATGAAGCTTGTGCCAATATGAATCCAGAAGAGTTTTATAATTATATAAGTGCTTTAGTAGAAGAACCTGATGAAATATATGTATTGGGGTTTACAGAAGTTTCAGAAGAAGAATTTTATAGATCATTAAACGAAGAAGACGATGATTACCCAATTCTCGAAAAAAATATGTTTAATTTAGGGGTTACTTCTTCAAAAAGTAAAATTGTAGCAAGAAGGAATGTAGGAAATGGTAAAATCAATCTAATTATCAATTATGATGTGGAAATAGAAAATAAAAGACGATATATTTCGTCTGCCTCGGCAGATTTGGAAGAAGAAAATATACCGGATAATTATGAATGGTCTGCAACTAAACTAAGTTGTTCAATTAGCGATAACCAAAAAAGAGCTAAAGCAGTAGGAACAGGTGACTTATATAGAATAGTACCTAAAATGGGTAAAGATATTCGTATAAAATCTAGAGTGGTACTAAGGGGATCTGTATCTCCATAGAATAAAATATACTGTTTTTTAACAATTATCTTAGATATAAAAATGACAGATTAAAAGAAGTATAAAATTATACGATTAAAACTTATTCATAGTAGTATATAGAGCTTGTGCACATAAAACCACAAATTTCGGTTATAAGAAAGGAGTTATTTATGAAAAAGAGAATAGTTGGTATATTTTTGACAATAGCATTAGCATGTGTAGGAATAATGACATCATATGCAGCTAAAAACATAGATGAGAAAGTTAGTATAAGCGATGAAGAAAATGTTATAAAAATAAATATAGATGACAAAAATAATCCTTATCTTGTCGATGAGGGATATATATCAGATATCGAAATTGTTCCATATGGATCCAACAGACCTACTAAAGAATGGTATTTGTATGATAATCAATACACCTGGTCTGCTGCAATAAATGGGAATACACTGTACTCAAGTTATTATTTTACCGGCCATAATGGAAGATTTTGCTTATATGCATATAAACCAAGTTACTCAAATGTAAGTAGCTATTCAATAACTATTTATAAAAGAAAGGGAACAAATTCCACTTCAACATATGTACAGTCTTACACTGTACCTACAAATAAGGATTTAGAATTTCGTTCAGAAAGAAAAATATCTGAAAATGATCAATTCTATTTTAAAATAAGTGGAGGACGTAAAGCCAACTTTGCGGCAAATGGTTATGTAGATGCGTATTAAAATTATAAAAAAATATATAGTAAGCTTAGTTACAATAACAGCTATACTTGTTGGTTGCAGTGTAAGTGTTAAACAAGATTCAGGTAATATGAATTCTGAAGAAACATCTATAGTTGAAAAAGAAAATGAAAGTACCGTAGAGGCGAATACTGATAATATTCCTGTCAGCGTGGATAATAGTTTATCTCAAGGAACAATAAAGGATGGAGTTTGTCTTGAACTTGTTTCAGACATAGATATGACACCGATGCATTATCTTACATTTAGAAAAAAGGACACTACTAATGGGGAGATAATTAAAATTGAAGGAGAAGATCATCAGCTGGATATTTCAGTACAAAATTTAGTTGCATATAATTTTGAAGATGGAAATCTTGTAATGGAATTGAATACATTGGAGGAAAATTTGCCGATTAGTATAATTTTTGATGGATATGAATATTTATACTCACCAACCGAGGTTTCTCCAAAAACAATTACTTTAAATTATGATATCAGTTATGATATTTATACGGCAAAAATTGATAAAAGTGAGATTTACCCAAATTCTATAGTTTTATATCTGTCAAATCCCAATGATAAGAATGCTTTTCATAAAGCTTTTATTCTGGTAGATGATGATACAGGAAAAGAAACGGTTGCCAATACAATGTTTACGGATGAAGGTATGACACTTATTTTTCCCGGGAAGGATTTAGGGAAAAAGGATATTATAACTGTTAAAATTGGAGGTAAGGATAATTATACTTTTCAGAATATTTTACTTAAATAATCACAAAGCTAAGATAGAGTTATAAAATGTTTAATTAGCAAAATAAAGGGAGTATGTGACCTGCTATGAGTTACATACTCCCTTTGTTTAAACTGTTACTGCTACAGTTCTTTTCACGGAGGCGAAGAGATTCGAACTCTCGTGCCACGAAAAAGTGACAACCTGATTTCGAGTCAGGCTCGTTATGACCACTTCGATACACCTCCATGCTCTAGTATACAAAAAAATACGAATTAAATCAACCTTAATAATGATTAAGAAAAACACAATAATTACATTTTATATAGAAGAAACTCACATTTAGATAAATATTTTATTGTCATATAACAATAAAATAGATTGAAAAACAATACAATTTATGTTAAGGTATTGGCAACAATAAAATATCTCGGGAGGGTTAGGCATGCAGTGTAAAAAATGTGGTTCTATGAACATCGACGGAGCAAAGGTTTGTGAGAGTTGTGGAGTTAGCATGGAGGACGTGAACATGAAGCAGAATCAAAATGATACCGGAACAAAGACATCTAATACCGGTAGTACCCCCGGCAGTCAAAAAAAGTTACCGAAAAATCTTATCTTCGGTATAGCAGGTGCTATGGCTGCATTTCTTATTATTCTGATAGCAGTTTTGGCTATGAATTCAAGTAAAGTTATTGATTTGAACAAATATATAAGCTTTGAATCAAGCGGATATGACGGTTATGGACAGGCAAGTATAAATATTGACTGGGAAAAGCTTGAAAAGGATTATGGAAAAAAGATAAAGTACAGCAGTAAGGGTAAAAAGGAGTATGGTGTTTTGACCTATGCTTTTGAACCTGTATATGTACTTCATGATGCCGTATCGGGAGTAGAACTTGAAAAGACTGAAAAGTTAAGCAATGGCGAAAAGGTTAAGTATACCTGGACGGTAGATGATGAAAAAGCCAAGGGTATAAATTATAAGTTAAAGTATAAGAATGGAGAATATTCAATCTCAAACTTATATGAACTTGGTAAGTTTGATCCTTTCAAAGATATAAAGGTGGAGTTTTCAGGGATTGCACCGGAGGGAGAAGCTAAGTTTACTTATAGCGGTGACGATATAATACATAAAGGCAAGTTCAAAATTGATAAACATGATAACCTAAAAAACGATGACGTAGTGACAATAAGCCTTGATCTTAATGAGGATGAAATCAGCTTCTTGGCAACAAGATATGGAAGAGTACCTGAAAAAATGAGTGAAAGTTACACAGTATCGGGACTTGAAACTTATGTAACAAAATACAGTGAGTTTCCGGAAGATTTCATAAAAGAAGCAAATGGTAAAGCAACAGAGGTTATAAAAGAATACACAGACAGTGCATACGGTGAGGGTACTACACTTTCAGATTTAAAGTATGAAGGCTATCTTTTCAAAACAAATGTGGACGGATACAATGTATTATACATCATTTACAGTAGAGTACTTACAAGTGTGGAACATAAATATGTGACTACTAAGATGTACTATCCTGTGGCATTTAGGACCTTAATGCTTAGTGATAAAATAAGCTATAAGACAGGTCCGGAGTTGGTCGGCAAATCCTATGGAGTCGGAGATAACAGTGATACAAAGGGATTTAAGTTCCCAAGTGAGCTTTATAGCAGCAACTATAAGAATACAGTCATAGAGGCCGGAGACGGTTTTGAAAAGTTCAAGGAGCAGTCGTATGTACACAAACTTGAAGATATGACCGATGAATACAGAAAAGCATTGCAGGATGAAGCAAGAGTGACTTTGGATGCCTATATTGCCAAGGATTACAAGTCAAGTATACAGGTATCGGATATACAGTTTATGGGAGAGTATTTACAATATACTTCGGATGATAAGCGCCAGTTTAACGGTACAAATATATACTATGTGGTTTTCTCCGCTAATATATCGGATACAAACGGAAGATTCCCAAGTACTACGATTTACTATCCTATAGAATATTCTTATATAACAAAATTAAGTGATGAGGAATTTACCGCAGCTAATTACAGCAGTGTTTTTCTCAGCTATACAATGCTTCCAAACACAACTGACACGACAAGAGGCTTTATGGATGGAAATGAAATGTTTAATCGCATAATAGCCGGTCGTACTAATAATTATGAATATCAAGTCAGTGACAGTTTAAAACAATTTGGAGAGTAACTTGGAATAGACATAAAAGCTCATTTGATGTATACTTTTCTCTATGTAAGATATCAAAAGATATCGTCTAAATATTTAGATATAGAGAAAAAGGGGAAGCCATGATTGATATTAAATTTTTAAGAGAAAATCCGGATATTGTAAGACAGAATATAAAAAACAAATTTCAGGATTTTAAACTTCCAATGGTTGATGAAGTTATAGAACTTGACGAGAAGCTTAGAAAGACAAAGACCGAGGCTGATGAGCTCAGATCAAAGAGAAACAAGATTTCAAAAGAGATCGGTGCTTTGATGGCACAGGGCAAAAAAGAAGAAGCCGAACAGGTAAAGGCTTCTGTAGCAAGCATCGGTGAGACATTGGCAAGTTTGGAGCCGCTTGAGGCTGAGCTTGAAGAAAAAGTAAAGAAAATCATGATGACCATTCCAAATATCATTGATCCGAGTGTACCTATAGGTAAGGATGACAGTGAGAATGTGGAAATCGAGAAATTCGGAGAGCCTTTTGTACCTGAGTTTGAAATACCTTATCATACAGATATCATGGAAAAACTTAACGGTATAGATCTTGACAGCGCAAGAAAGGTTGCGGGAAACGGATTCTACTATCTTATGGGAGATATTGCCAGACTTCATTCAGCTGTAATATCTTATGCCAGAGATTTTATGATCGAGAGGGGATTTACATATTGTGTACCGCCTTTCATGATCAGATCTGAAGTAGTTACAGGTGTAATGAGCTTTGCCGAGATGGATGCAATGATGTACAAGATTGAGGGAGAAGACCTTTATCTTATCGGTACAAGTGAGCACTCTATGATCGGAAAGTTTATTGATACATTAAATGATGAGGCTAAGTTGCCATATACACTTACATCTTATTCACCATGCTTCAGAAAAGAAAAGGGAGCACATGGTATTGAGGAGAGAGGTGTTTATCGTATACACCAGTTTGAGAAACAGGAAATGATAGTTGTCTGCAAGCCTGAAGAGTCAAAGATGTGGTATGATAAATTATGGCAGAATACTGTAGATCTTTTCAGATCTCTTGATGTTCCTGTAAGAACACTTGAGTGTTGTTCAGGAGATCTTGCGGATCTTAAGGTGAAATCATGTGACGTAGAGGCATGGTCACCAAGACAGAAGAAGTACTTTGAGGTAGGAAGCTGCTCAAATCTTGGAGATGCACAGAGTAGAAGGCTTAGAATCAGAGTAAAAGACGAAAACGGAAATAAATATTTTGCACATACACTCAATAATACAGTTGTTGCACCACCTCGTATGCTTATCGCATTCCTTGAGAACAATCTCAATGAAGACGGAAGCATAAGAATACCGGTGGCACTCAGACCTTATATGGGTGGAAAAGAAGTTATAAAAGGTTAAAAATATTACACCCTGTAGAATATACAGGGTGTATATTGTAATGAAAGGGATAAAAGATGAATTTTTCATTTGCACATTTTAATTTTAATGTACTTGATTTAGAGAGAAGTTTAAAGTTTTATAAGGAGGCACTTGGTCTTGAGCCTGTGAGAACAAAGGAAGCAGCTGACGGGTCATTTACCTTGGTTTATCTTGGAGATAAGGAAACAGGATTTCAGCTTGAGCTTACTTATTTAAGAGACAGAAAAGAGCCATATAATTTGGGAGAGCTTGAGTATCATCTTGCACTTGAAACAGATGATATGGAATCGGCTCATGCATTACATGAAAAGCTTGGCGTAATATGCTATGAGAATCCGGGTATGGGAATATATTTTATAAGCGATCCGGACGGATATTGGATAGAGATAGTACCTAAAAAATAAAACTTTACAGATTTAGAGGTAAATATGGCAAAGATACAGATGATTACTCCACTTGTTGAGATGGATGGAGACGAGATGACAAGGATCCTGTGGAAGATGATTAAGGACGAGCTTATTCTTCCATTTGTAGATTTGAAGAGTGAATATTATGACTTGGGATTAAAGCACAGAGATGAAACGGATGACAAAGTAACTGTGGAGTCGGCCAATGCTACAAAAAGACTTGGAGTGGCTGTAAAATGTGCTACCATCACTCCGAATGCCGCAAGAGTTAAGGAATATGACTTAAAGGAGATGTGGAAATCTCCAAACGGTACTATCAGAGCTATTTTAGATGGAACAGTGTTTAGAAAGCCTATATTGGTAAAGGGTATTGAGCCTAATGTCAGAACATGGAAAAAGCCAATTACCATTGCACGTCATGCCTATGGTGATGTATATAAAAATACGGAGATGATTATAGACGGACCGGGCAAGGTGGAGCTGGTATATACAGACAGCAATGGTAATGAAAAGAGAAGTCTTGTACATGAATTTAAAGCTGCCGGTATTGCACAGGGAGTTCACAATCTGGATGCATCTATTGAAAGCTTTGCAAGAGCCTGTTTTGAATATGCTTTGAGTCAAAAAGAGGATCTTTGGTTTGCTACAAAGGATACCATATCAAAGCAGTATGATCATACCTTTAAGGATATCTTTGAGGAGATATATGAAAAGGAATATAAGCAGAAGTTTGAAGAGGCGAATATCACATACTTCTACACTCTTATAGATGATGCGGTTGCCAGAGTAATGAAATCTGAGGGTGGATTTATCTGGGCATGTAAAAACTACGACGGAGATGTAATGAGCGATATGCTATCATCCGCATTCGGATCTCTTGCAATGATGACATCAGTACTTGTTTCACCTGACGGTTGCTATGAATATGAGGCGGCACATGGTACGGTTCAAAGACATTATTATAAATATTTAAAGGGTGAGAGTACTTCTTCAAATTCGGTAGCTACCATCTTTGCTTGGAGCGGTGCGCTAAGAAAGAGGGGAGAGCTTGATAATCTTCCTGATTTGGTGGATTTTGCAAACAGACTTGAAAAGGCAACTCTTGACACCATAGAGTCAGGTAAGATGACAGGTGATCTCGGTGCGATTTCAAGCCTGGAGAATATACAAGTTTTAAACAGTGAAGAATTTATACATGAGATTGCAAAGAAGTTGCAATAATGTGGTATTGACTGAGGGTTTACCTCATACATAACAATGGATGGCAGTTTCCTATGGAAGCTGCCATTTTTAGGAGAAATATGGGATACAGATTTTATTTTGGAGCATCGGGTGCCGGAAAAACCTATAGAGCTTTTAGCGATATTATAAATGAGTCTATAAAGAACAGGGAAAAAAGATATTTTATTATTGTACCTGAGCAGTTCACTATGCAGACTCAAAAAGATATAGTGCAGATGCATCCGAATCATGCAAGCAATAATATAGATGTACTAAGTTTTAACAGACTTGCATACAGAATTTTTGAAGAACTGGATATAGAAAATCCTAAGCTTTTAGATGAGCTTGATAAGGCACTTATACTTAGAAAGATAGCAAATCAGGTAGAGTTAAAGGCATGGAAGAAGCAGTTTCAAAAAGCAGGCTTTATAGACAATATCAAATCACTTATATCTGAGTTTATGCAATATGATATAAGCGATGAATTTATAAAAGAGCAGCAGGAAAATAATGAAGTAAACTCCTTATTAAAAATAAAACTTGAAGATATTTATAAGTTGAAAAAGGGTTTTGGGGAATATATAGCAGGGAAATATTTTACCAATGAACAGGTACTTGATATACTAAATCAAAATATTGTAAACAGTGAATTGCTAAAGGATGCGGTTATACTATTTGACGGTTATACGGGATTTACTCCGATACAAAACCGCATAGTTGAAAATCTGATGAAGGTTGCAAAAGAAGTGAGATTTTCAATAACTTTGGGAAAGAGCATAAATCCTGATTTAAAGACATCTGAAAGTGATTTGTTTTTTATCAGTACGAAGATGATTTCTCAAATCAATAATATGGCTAAAAGATGTGATATCAAAAGACTGCCTGATATAAATTTAAATACAGGTGAAGTACACAGGTTTAAAAATTCAAAGGATCTTTACTTTTTTGAAGAGCATTTTTTAAGATATGACGGTAAGAGAGCAAAAGAGGTTTCAGATATCGAGATAAATCACCTGCTGAATCCGCTTGATGAGATAGATTATGTGGCAAATAAGATATTAAAACTCGTAAAGGATGAGGGCTACAGATACAGAGATATTGCAATAATATACGGAGATTTGGAGGGTGTATCGAACTCACTTGCCAACAGATTCCATCAGCTTGAAATTCCGTACTATCTTGATGAAAAGATGGATATAAACAACAATGAACTGGTTGAACTTATAAATGCTTTTATTGCTCTGATAAGCGATAACTTTTCATATGATGCGGTCAACAGGTTTTTAAGACTCGGTCTTTTGGACTTTGACTACAGAATGGTATCATTACTTGATAATTATCTGCTGGAAACCGGGATAAGAGGATATAAAAGACTGCATACAGATTTTACATATTTGCCGACGAGTTTTTCAGAGACTGAACTTGAAGAGATAAACGAGTTTAAAAATACTGCACTTAAAAAAATATCTCCGCTTTATAAGGCGATGAGTAAGAGTAAAATAAATATAAATGATGTATGTGATGCCTTCAGGAAAATATTTGATGAGCTGGGGATAGAGGAAAAGCTTGAGAATGTAAAAAATGAGCTTGAACTTTGTAATGATATAAAAAGAGCCAGAGAATATGAGGGTGTACTTGATGAGGTACTAAGTCTTTTTGAAAGGCTTGAGCTGATACTTGAAGGTGAGAGTATAACTAAAAAGGAAATTACAGATCTTTTGCATACAGGCTTTGAGGAGATAAAGCTCGGTATGATACCTGACAGGGTCGACAGAGTAGTCATAGGTGATTTAAAAAGAACAAGACTTGGCAGTATAAAGGCATTATTTGTATGTGGAGCAAATGACGGTTCCCTGCCCACAGTAAAGGATGCGGGCGGACTTATAAATGACAGGGAAAAAAGAGAACTTAAATCTATCGGATTTAATCTTTCGGATACTGTCAGAGAAGATTTGTATACAGGAAGATTTTATTTATATCAGGTGCTTACAAAGCCTTCAAATAAGCTCTTTGTAAGTCTTACAGGTATGGATTTTGACGGTAAGACATGCAGACCGTCAATACTTATAAATATGATCAAGAATATTTTCCCAAATATTGAAATAAAGAATCAAAAAGAGACTGAAATATACTCAAGATTTGAAGCCGAGGAATATTTGACCGACAATCTCAGAAAACTGAGAGCGAAGGAGAATGTTGACGAGGACTTTTTAAGGTATATAGCTACATTTTTTGATAAGGAATTTATCAGAAGGCTTACAACTTTTGCTATGTACATATACCGTGACTCCGGTATTGGAGAAAGTGCCGCAAGGGAATTGTTCGGTGAGGAGCTTCGCGTAAGTGTAACAAGGCTTGAAAACTATAACGGCTGTCCTTTTGAGCATTTTATCAGCTACGGTTTGGGAGTGGAAGAAAGACAGGTACATTCATTTAAGGCTTCCGATATAGGTACTTTGGTACATGAGATGCTTGAAAGATGCTTCAGATATGCAAAATCAAGAAAAAAAACCATTGCAACTATGGAAGAGACAGAACTTTACTCTCTTGTGGATGAAGCTGTAAAGGAAAGCATGGCATCAGAGAAAAGTAATATCTTTGAAGAGAGCAAAAAGTCAAAGTTTCAGCTTGAAAAGATAGTAAGAATGACAAAGCTTACAATGCTTGTACTGGCAAAGCAACTTGCTGCCGGAAACTTTAAGCCGTTTGATTTTGAAAGAGTTTTTGGAGAAAAGGACAATCTTGAAGCCCTAAATATTGACTTAAAAAACGGTGCAAAAATGTATCTGAGAGGAAAGATAGACAGAGTGGATACCTGTGATACGGACGGAAAGACACTTGTTAAGATAATAGATTATAAGACCGGAAATACGAAATGGGAAACAGATATGCCATACTATGGAAGAGCATTGCAGCTGGTTATATACCTTGATGCTGTAATGGAGCAGCTCTCAAAGTCGGGTAAAGAGATATTACCTGCGGCATTTTTCTATTATCATATAGATACACCTTTCCTTACCAGAGATGAGGCAAAAAATGAGAATGCCGTTTTAAATAAGCTTAAGCCGAGTGGAATAGTAAATACGGATCTTGATATAATAAAAAATCTGGACAGAAGTTTTGTGACCGAGAGTGATGTAATACCTGTTTCCACCAAAAAGGACGGAAGCTTTGCAAAATCTGCAAGTGTAGCAAGTACAAAAAGAATAAATTTTCTTAGGGAGTATGTAAGACAAAAGGCAAAGGATACGGCTGAAAATATCTTAAGCGGTGAGATAAGTATAAAACCGTCATTAAGGAGAGGCTCTGCAAAATGCGATTACTGTCCATATACTGCCATATGCGGTTTTGATGAGGGAATAGAAGGATTCTCATACAACAGCTTGACACCTATAAAAGATGATGAAATTTGGGAAAAGATGGAGAGTGAAAAAAATGTGGACTGAGGCACAACAGGCGGCAATAGATATAAAAAAGGGAAGTATATTGGTATCTGCAGCGGCCGGAAGCGGAAAGACCGCAGTACTGGTCGAGAGAATTATAAAAAAGATTACAGACAGTAAAAATCCTATAGATGTGGACTCTCTTTTGGTGATGACATTTACCAGAGCCGCAGCCGCTTCCATGAAGGAGAAAATTTATAATGCGCTTTTAAAGGAAATGGAAAAGCATGATAATGATTCCAAAGAATTTAAAAGACTTAAGGAGCAGTCAATACTTCTTTCATCAGCAAAAATAATGACCACTGACAGCTTTTGTCTTTCAATAATAAGAGAGAATATTGACAAGATTGATATAGATCCTGCCTTCAGTGTGGCGGATGAGGGTGAAATATCACTTTTAAAGGCGGATACTATGGACGAGCTGTTGGAAAGTGAATATGAAGCTGCAAGCAAAGACTTTATGGAGCTTAGTGATGCCTTTGCAAACAGCAAGGGAGATAAGAGTATCGTCGAGTTTATTGAAAAGCTATACAGATTTGCCGTCAGTAAGCCTTGGCCTTTGGAGTGGCTTGATTCATTGAATGAAAGCAGTGATAAATGGCAGGAATATATATATGTTCAGATAATAAAAAGTGTGGATTCTATTTTACAGGATATTGATGAGATGATTGATATATGCAATATGGAAGATGGACCTGCAAACTACCTTGACACTGTTTTGGAGGAACGGTCAAGTATCTGCAATATAAAAAAGTCAAAGGACATATTTGAACTGTCAAGAAAGTTAAACCTGATAAGTTTCGGTAAGTTAAAGGCGGTAAGAGGAGGTAATACAGATTTAAAAGATAGGGCTAAGGCAATCAGAGATAAATATAAAGAAAACATTTTAAAGCTGGCAAAGGATTATGACTTTGACAAAGACAGAGTTTCTTTGGAAGAGAAAAGTGAAAAGGCAAAGATTAGAGCTGTTGTAGACTTGACAAAGAAGTATATATCTTGCTTTAATGAAAAAAAGAGAGATAAAAATCTGGTAGACTTTTCCGATATAGAACATCTGGCACTT
>ERZ772977.1342-NODE-1342-length-12663-cov-9.057503_pt1 | contig 12663 bp, 14 predicted proteins | sample MGYA00511131_ERZ772977 | MGnify/ENA primary metagenome ERZ772977 (study PRJEB29015, sample SAMEA2737935) | human oral metagenome | biome: human oral; feature: human-associated habitat; material: dental | place: China | collected 2151 ...
AGATCGCCGCGATCCGCGCCGACTTCCCCTACCTGGAGCGGCCCGCCCGCAACGGGGAGCCGCTGGCCTACCTCGACTGGGCCGCGACCTCCCAGAAGCCCTCCTGCGTGATCGCCAGGGAGGCCGAGTTCCTCTCCCTGAGCAACGGCGCCGCCGGGCGCTCGACCTACCAGATCGCCGACGAGGCCACCCAGGCCTGGGAGGACGCCCGCGCCGCCGTCGCCGCCTTCGTCGGCGCCCGCGCCGCCCAGCTCGTCTTCACCAAGAACGCGACCGAGGCGATCAACCTGGTGGCCCTGGCGATCGGGCACGCCTGCCTCGGCCGCCCCGCCGCACGCGGGGGAGCGGCCGCGGACGACGCCGACCCCGCGCGCCGTCTGGTGGTCGGTGCCGGCGACGAGATCGTCGTCACTCGCGCAGAGCACCACGCCAACCTCGTGCCCTGGCAGGAGCTCGCCGCCCGCACCGGGGCGAGCCTGCGCTGGCTCGACCTGACCGAGGATGGGCGCATCGACCCGGGCACCGCCGACGTCGTCACCGACCGCACCCGCGTGCTCGCCCTCACCCACGCCTCGAACGTCACCGGGGCGATCACACCGCTGACCGACATTCTGCCGGCGGCCCGCGCGGCCGGTGCGCTCGTCGTGCTGGACACCTGCCAGTCGGCGGCCCACCTGCCGCTCGACTTCGCCGCCCTGTCCGCCGCCGGCGTGGACGCCATGGTCCTCTCCAGCCACAAGATGCTCGGCCCCACCGGCGTCGGCGCGCTCGTGGCCACCGAGGAGCTGCTCGACGCCATGCCGCCGGTGCTCACCGGCGGCTCCATGATCGAGGTCGTCACCATGGAGTCCTCCACCTACATGCCCGCCCCCGCCCGGTTCGAGGCCGGCAGCCAGCCTCTGGCCCAGGCGGCGGGCTGGCGCGCATCCGTCGGCTACCTGGCGCGCCTGGGCATGGACCGCCTCCACGCGGGGGAGCAGGTGCTCACCCGGCGGGTGCTGGACGGGCTCGCCGCCATCGAGGGGGTGCGCCTGCTGGGCCCGGCCGACACGACCCAGCGGCTCGGCGTCGTCGCCTTCACCATCGACGGCGTCCACCCCCACGACGTCGGGCAGGTCCTCGACGCCGCCGGCGTGGCCGTGCGCACCGGGCACCACTGCGCCCAGCCGATCCACGCCCACTTCGGTGTGGCGTCCTCATCCCGAGTATCCTTCGGTCCCACCAGCACCCCTGCCGAGGCGGATCGCTTCCTCGAGGCCGTCGCCTCGGTCCGCAGCTACTTCCGAAGGTGAGCATGAACGACCTCGACCAGCTCTACCAGCAGGTCATCCTCGACCACTCTCGCGAGCGGCACGGGCAGGGAGCCCTGGCCGACCCCGACGCCACCAGCCACCAGGTCAACCCCACCTGCGGCGACGAGGTCGAGCTGGGGGTGCGCGTCCAGGACGGCAGGGTCGTCGCCGTGGGCTGGGAGGGGGACGGCTGCTCGATCTCCCAGGCCTCCATCTCCGTCATGCACGACCTCGTCGATGGCGCCGACCTGGCCACGGTCGTCCGCCTTGAGAAGGACTTCGACGTCCTCATGCACTCCCGCGGACGCGGCGTGGCTGAGGACGTCCTGGACGAGCTCGAGGACGGTGCCGCCTTCGAGGGCGTCTCGAAGTACCCCAACCGCGTCAAGTGCGCCCTCCTGGGGTGGATGGCGCTCAAGGACGCCCTGGTCAAGGCCGGCGCGGTCCCGCCCGCCGGCGACCGGTCCTGACCGGTCTCTGACCAGCCTTATGACCGCACCCGCACCATCACTAAGGAGGAGCCATGATGAGTGAGACCCGCGCCGCCGGCGCCGTCCCGGACAACCCCATGGCCGCCCAGCACACCCCGTCCGTCGGCGGTGATGCCGACGTCGCAGCGATCGAGGAGGCCCTGCGGGACGTCATCGACCCCGAGCTCGGCATCAACGTCGTCGATCTCGGCCTGCTCTACGGCGTGTCCATCGAGCCCGACGGCACGATCGTGCTCGATATGACGCTGACGACCGCGGCATGCCCGCTGACCGACGTCATCGAGGAGCAGGCCCAGCAGGCCCTCGGCCTGATCGCCGACAGGGTCCGCATCCAGTGGGTGTGGCTGCCGCCGTGGGGCCCGGACAAGATCACCCCCGAAGGCCGCGAGCAGCTGCGCGCTCTGGGCTTCAACGTCTGACCGAAGCCCGCGGCATAGTCACGATTCAACCGCGACCCCACCGGGGAGCGATCCCCATGATGGCCGGTCCTGCGCGTATTGCCCGCTTTTGGGCGCCCTTGCTAGGGTCCCGGTGCACGTATCGCGAGTAATCGTACGGCGGCGGAGCCTGCGGAGCGGCACGTGAGGAAGCGCTGAACAAGTGATGAAGGGGGAGACACCATGCACCAGTTCGTGAGCATGGCCAATGACTCGGGACTGCCCGCTGGGCTTGACGGAATGGTCCTTCTCACCACCGTGCTCTATGCGGTCCTGGGCGTCCTGCTCCTCATGCTCTTCGCCTGGCTGATCAACCTGATCTTCAAGCTGGATCTCCGCAGGGAGCTGATCGAGGATCAGAACCCGGGGCTCGGCCTGGCCTTCGCGGGGACCGCCATTGCGATCGCCATCATTATCGCGGCGACGATCATCGCCTGAGCCCCGCCCTGCCGGCTCGGATGGCGGTGCCCAGGGCCGCCAGGGGGAGCAGCCAGGGCAGGATCCGCCATGCGGGTAAGAGGACGTAGTCGCCGTACTCGTGGGCGAGGCTCGCCATGGCGGCGATGCCGCCCCAGATGAGGACGCACACCCCCGCGGTGAGCACCGCGCGCACCTGCCGGCCTCGCCGGGTCTGGCGGACCGCCAGGTACATGCACGCGGCGAAGACCAGCGCGCTGACGGTCATGAAAGTCGTCAGCACCGCCGGATCGGGGACCATGCCGAAAGGTGCGTAGTGCGCCTCGTTGTCGCGGGCCGTCCAGTGCCCGATCAGCTGATCGACCAGGGCCGCGGCCGCCAGGATGACGCCCGCGATCACTGACGCCCAGGCTGGGGCGAGGGCTTGAGGCGATGAGCCGGTTGACGTCGGCGCGTTCGCTTCGTATCGCGTCGATGATGCGGACGATGTGGTTCGCATGAGAACTCCTGTGATGGATTCGGGGTGGTGGTCGAGGAGGGCGGCCGTCGGGGGCCTCGGGAAGCAGCGCGTCAGACGAGTCCGGCGCCCCAGGCGCGGGCCGCCCGTGCCTCGTCCTCGACGAGAGGCCCCTGGCCGCTTGCGACGACGAAGCTGCGGGTATCCACGTTCCGGCGCCCGAGCATCTTGGCGATCCGCTTGGCGGCGGAGCCGCTGATCCAGTTGCGCTGGGTGACCGTATCGATGGCGAGCACGCGCGCTCCCTCGGGGATGGTCGCAGCCTCCAGCCACTCGCGGACACCGGACTCCTCAGGGGATCCGCCCCTGCTCTGGGCCGAGCGTCTGGAGGACGGGGTCGGCAGACCCCGGTTGTGGGTGGGGGCCGCCAGGATGAGGAGAGAAACATCGTCGGGGACTGCCGGTGATGCCTGGGATGCCGGGACGATGTCGGCCTGGGCGCCGCCCTCCCGCAGGCCTGTTGCAGTCTCCTCGGCGAGTGTCCGGGTGCTCCCGAAGCAGGACTCCACGATCAGCAGTGCTTTCACATCTGTCTCCTTTCAATCGCGTCCGGTTCTCGGACGATGGTGGTGGGAGGAATGGTCAGGGCGGTTGGCGGGACGCTGGACACGTCCCGATCTTCACCTGCGACGCTGCGTCGTAGGCAAGAGACTGGCCGGCAGGCCGCGTCCGGAGGCCGGAAGCTCGATATCACGCTGCTCAACCCTCAAGGCTCCCGCTCCCAGGCACACAAGCGCGATGAGGATGAGCCACGGGCTTCCGCTCTCGCCCGCCTGGGCGAAGGGGGCCGCGTCTCTCACCTTCTGGGACAGTCCCAGTACTCCGCCCAGCTGGGTGATGCCCAGCCCCGCCAGGACCGGTACCCAGGTCAAGCCGCGCCAGCGGGGAGCGGATCCGCACAGTCCCGCAGTCAGACCCGCGGCGGCGGTCGCGGCGGGCCACTGGCCGCCCACCAGACGCAGCGCATCCCAGGCGTCCGTGTCCAGGGCGGAGTCCCCGAGGAACCCTGCCACCAGCGCCGCCGCGGCCAGGGAGAGTCCTGCTCCCAGGGACGCGGTGAGCCACCACGACAGCAACAAGCGCCAGGGGCGGATGCCCGTCGCATGCGCTGCCTCAAGGCGTCCCGCAATCTCATCGGCGCCGTAACGGGAGACCAGTGAGATCGCCTGCCCCGCGGCCAGGGACCCGACGATCGCGCCGACATATGCCAGGAAGGCCTGCCCGGCGTCCTTGCCCTCCATGAGCGAACCCAGCGGACTGTCGTCGGAGACGGCTCCCTGGCGGACCAGGTCGACCACGCCTTCTCCCATGGAGACCAGGAGGCCCGTGATCAGAGCGGTTGTTGCGGCCCACGCCAGGCACTGACTGCTGCGCAGTTCCAACGTCAGGCTCAGCGGTCCGGTGACGTGCAGACGACGACCGGACCAGGGGCCGCGCAGGCGGAGCGCTCCCAGGCCCAGGTCGCGATGGGCGGCGAGCGCAATGGCCGCCCCGATCAGGACGATGCAGCCGCCGATCGCCCACAAGCAGGGGGTCCAGGAGTTCTCCCCACCGGGATCGATCGCGGCTCGCAGTCGGAAGGGTGAGACCCAGCCCGCCCAGCCCCAGTCCTGGGAGGCGCGCAGGCCGTAGCCGACGAACAGTAGCCCCAGCAGAGACAGGGACAGGACCCGCGTACCGGCGGCATCCTGGACGAGCTGCCCCACCACCAGGGCGGTGCAGGCCAGGAGAAGACAGGTTCCCGTCACCGCGGCCCCGTAGGCTGCGGCGTCCGCGCCCTCGGTCGTGTCGAGTGCGAGCAGGCCGACCCCGGCCGCGGCGCCCAGGAGCAGACACTCCAGGGCCAGTGCCATGGCCTGAGCGGCCAGACGCGCCCCCGGGCCCGCCCCAGCCGAGTGAAGCAGCTCTGCGCGCCCCAGGTCCTCCTCGCCCCGGGACCGGGCCACCGCGCGCAGCGTGACGACAATGCCCAGCATGAGGCAGGTCAGGGACCCGAGCTCCCACACTGCGATCTGGACGACGCCGGCGGTAGAGGACAGGTCGCCGTAGAGGAAACGCATGGTCTCGGCGTTCTGGGCGGAGGCCACAGCCTTGGCAAGATCCGCCTGCGTGCGGTAGGTATCGGCGTAGGAGGGAGACAACAAAGCCGTTGCAGCCGCCGTCGTCGCCGGGAGCGCCACAAGCCATGCCCGCTCCTGGACCGCCTCGAGCCGTGCGGCGTGCGCCACCGTGATCAGCATCCGACCGGTACTCATCGGGCGGCCGCCTCGTAGTGCTCGAGGAATACCTCATCCAGGGACACCGGGGAGCAGATCAGCTCCCGGGCCCCTGCGTCCACCAGGATCCTCAAGGTCATGGAGACCTGCGCGGCGGGGATCGAGGCGGACAAGCGCCCCTGCTCGTCGGGCTGGGGCAGTGCCTCGAGCGAGTGCGCAGCAGCGCCGGCACCAGTGACGCCGCTTCTGCTGCCGATGCGCCCGTGCAAGCGGCGCAGGAGGCCCGGTGACCTCAGCGACAGATCGGTTCCCGGCGGCAGCGTGCAGGTGATGCGTGAGGCCCGCAGATGCCGCAGCTCGGCCATCGGCCCGGACTCCACGGTTCGGCCGTCCTTGATGATCGTCACCGCGTCGCAGAGGCGATCGACCTCGGCCATGATGTGGCTGGACATGAGGACTGTGCGGCCCTCGTCGGCCGCCCGGCGCACCGCTTCCATGAAAACCTCCGACTGCAGCGGGTCCAGGCCGCTGGTGGGCTCGTCGAGGATGAGCAGCTCGCAGGGGGCGGACAGCGCGGCCACGAGCATGACCTTCTGCCGATTCCCCTTGGAGTAGGAGCGCACCGGTTTGGAGGGGTCGAGGCTGAAGGCCTCGGCCAACGCCTCCTCGCGCCGTCGATCCCGCGCACCGCGCAGCCCGGCCAGGGCGTCCAGGGTCTGGGCGCCGGTCAACCCCGGCCACAGGGCCACGTCGCCGGGCACATAGGCCGTGGTGCGGGTGATCGCCGCGGCGTCGCGGCGCGGATCCATGCCCAGGACCCTGACGGTCCCGGCATCACGGCGGTACATGCCCAGCAGGACACGGATGGTGGTGGACTTGCCCGCTCCGTTGGGGCCGAGGAACCCGTGGACCTGTCCCGGCTGGACCGCCAGGTCGAGGCCATCGACGGCCCGCAGTCGTCCGAAGATCTTGGTCAGGCCGCTCACCTCAATGGCGGTGGTGCGGTTGGCGTGCGACATCATGAGCCCAGGCTCATGTGTGACGCTGCGTCGCACACAACCATGTCACCGTCGATGCGGGTTCCCGGCCGCCGTCCCCGGGTCCGGCGAGTCGTTCACCAGTCAGCGGGATTCAAGGCCTGTCGAACGGGGCCGCCCCAGTCCTGCGCCAGCGGTCGATCGCCTCCATGAAACGATGCTCGACGAACGGCCCGATCCTGGCGTAGTGCGGGTCGACGCCCGCTATGAGGCGGAAGAACGAGCCGACGACTGCGGTATCGACCTGGCTCGCCAGGTGGTGCAGCTGGGCAGGGGAGAGCCGGCGCTCGATCCGTGCGACGATCCAGTCCGCATGCTCCTCCAGCTCGGTCTGCGAGGCGGTCATGGGGTCCCGCCCGTAGCCCGCCAGTGCGGCGGCGTCCTCGACGTCATCGGCTTCGAAGAAAAGAAAGTCGGCTTCGGGCGGCATCTGCCCGCGATAGCAGGCCAGGTCCGTGATGTCGCGCTCGCGGCGCACGGCCGCACGTGTCCGCTCGTCAGGCGCTGTGCGCTCCATTCGGTCGAAGAACTCGGCCATGCGCGGCGACATGGGGGAGACGGTCGACCCCTCCTGGGCCCGTTCGAGCAGATTCGCGAGCATGTCGCGCTGGCGGGCGACATCCGTCAGATGGTCCTCGATGGCCCGCAGGGCCGCGCTCAGGTCCGCGACCACATCTGATGCGGGGGCGGCGTTACGCTTGTTGCCGCCCTGCTCAGGGGTATTCGCCTCCGGAGCTGCAGAGTCCGCCGAGCCGCCGGCCTCGTCCCCGGAGGCCGCGACGGGCTCGGCGTCCAGGATTCGTGCGATCGTCTCCAGGGGAACTCCGGCCTGAGTCAGCCAGCGGATGCGGGAGAGGCGGGCGACGTGCGACAGCTCGTAGTCCCGCCACCCGCCGCGCTCCTCGGGCACGGGCAGCAGGCCCAGGGAGTGGTAGTAGCGCACAGTGCGCACCGTGGTCCCGGTCAGTCTGGCGATCTCCGCAACACGCACGCGCCCAGTGTGGCACGCCCGCCCCGACGGCGCCGCGAGCCTCCCGCGCCGAGCCGCAGCCGGCCCGCCTCTCAGAGCCGGGAGGCGTCGACGGCGAAGGTGTCGCACTGCTGCATCGAGCCGGACTCCATGCCGTTGGTGAACCAGCGCACCCGCTGCTCGGAGGAGCCGTGCGTCCACGAGTCGGCGTCGACCCCTCCGCCCGAGCGCTGCTGGATGTGGTCGTCTCCGACGGACTCCGCGGCCTGGAGGGCCGAGGAGATCTCCTCCTGGGTCGGCTCGGTCAGGAAGGGCACTCCCGTGTCGGGGTCGGGCGTCGTCGAGGCGTTGTGCACCCATATGCCCGCGTAGCAGTCGGCCTGCAGCTCCAGGCGCACCGAGTCCGAGGTGGCGCCTGTGCCCGAGCGGTCGGCGCGGTCCATGGTGCCGAGCAGGTTCTGGATGTGGTGGCCGAACTCGTGGGCCACGATGTACTCCTCGGCCAGGGGCGTGTCCTGGGCGCCGACGGTGCGCTCCATGTCGGAGAAGAAGCTCATGTCCAGGTAGACGGTGGAGTCCCCAGGGCAGTAGAACGGGCCGACCGACGACGAGGCGGTGCCGCAGGCCGTGGACACCGACGAGCCGTCCCACAGGCGGAAGCCGGGTTTGGTGTAGGAGGTGGCGGCCTGCGCGGGCAGCTGCTCGCCCCACACGGCGTCCAGCGACTCGGCCGTCGCCGCCATGCGGCACTGGGGGTACTGATTGGCGGCATCGCCATTGGCGGTCGTGCCGTCGCCGCACACGGACATGTCGATCGACGAGCCCGTCGACGTCGTGGCGCCCGGGCCGGCTCCCAGCAGCCCGGTGAGGTCGACGCCGGTGAGGCGGCCGATGAGGAGCACGGCCAGGACCACCACGACCGACCCGCCGCCGATCGCGGCGCCGCGGCCCCCGCCGCCGGTGGAGACGCGGTTCGGATCGACCTTGATGTCGCGGTTGAAGCTCATGGTCACCTCGGAGGAAGAAGGGCAGTGCGCACAGCCTAGCGTTGTCGGGTGGGCGGTCCGGGCACCCGAGCATCCGAGTAGGCTGGCCGTGTGCTCTACGACCTGCTGTACAAGACCGTTCTGACGCGTACCGACCCCGAGCTGATTCACGACGTGTGCGTCGAGGCCATCGAGGTCGTCAGCAGGGTTCCGCTGCTGCGCGACATGGTGAGGCAGATGTGGGGCCGCCGTCCCGTCTTCCCCGTGCCCAGCGCCAACCAGGGCGGCCCCTTCGTGCGGCCCGTGCCCGGCCTGCTGGGCCTGGCGGCCGGCATGGACAAGGAGGGGCAGGCCGTCGAGGGCATGGACATGCTCGGCTTCGGCTTCATCGAGGTCGGCACCTTCACCGCCTGGCCCCAGCCCGGCAACGACAAGCCCCGCATGTGGCGCCACCCCGCCACGCGCGCCCTGCGCAACCGGATGGGCTTCAACAACTCCGGGGCCGACGAGGCCGCCCGCCGCCTGCGCGCCCTGCGCTCCACCGTGCGCGGGCGCAGCATCGTCGTCGGAGCCAATATCGGCAAGACCAAGGCCGTCGCCCTGGACGACGCCGTCGAGGACTACCGCTACTCGGCCTCGCGGGTCGCCCGCTGGGTCGACTACCTCGTCGTCAACGTCTCCAGCCCCAACACCCCCGGCCTGCGCGACCTGCAGAACGTCAAGGCGCTGCGACCCATCCTGGCCGCCGTGCGCGAGGCCGCCGACGCCGCCGCCCACCGCCACGTGCCCCTCCTGGTCAAGATCGCCCCGGACCTGGCCGACGAGGACATCGACGCCGTCGCCGACCTCGTCCTGAAGATGGGGCTGGACGGGGTCGTGGCCACCAACACGACCGTCGACCACGACCTGGGGGAGGGCGGCCTGTCCGGCGCCCCGCTGCTGCCGCGCTCGCTGGAGGTGGTCCGCCGCCTGCGCTCGCGGCTGGGGGAGGGGCCCACCATTATCGGCGTGGGCGGCATCTCCTCTATTATGGACGCCGAGCTCATGCTCGACGCCGGGGCCGACCTCCTCCAGGCCTACACCGCCTTCATCTACAACGGGCCCGCCTGGCCGGGGCGCATCAACCGCGCCCTGGCGACGATCCAGCGCCCCCGGTGAGCCGCCGCCCCCGGTGAGCGGGGGCGCCGAGATCCCCGGCATTGCCTGTGTCCAATGTCACGGGTATAGTCTGATCCGTCAACTTGATTCAGTCCCTGCCGGTATAGGAGTGGATCATGAATAGGAAAGCGGCGACCGCGGGCGGGGTCTGCGGACTGATCGGCATCCCCGTTCTGTGGATCGCCGGGTCCCCCATGTTCGCGGGGATCTCCGCCCTCGTCTCCCTCGTGTGCTGGGCGTCGGTCTACCTGCCGGGCGGTCAGAGGTGAGGGCCTCCGGCCGCGCAGTCGCCCTGTGCGAGGGCCTGAAGAAGTCATATCCGGGTTTCGTCCTCGGACCCTTGTCGCTGGGGGTGGAGCACGGCTCGGTAGTGGGGCTGTTCGGGCCCAACGGGTCGGGGAAGACGACCCTGCTGCTCATGCTGCTCGGGCTCGTGCGCCCCACCGAGGGCCGCGCCCTGTTCCCCCTGGCCAATGTGAGCGCCTCCATGGAGGGCGCGGGGCTCCTGGGCGACGTCACCGTGGGCGACTACCTGTCCGCCACGGCGGGGGTCGTCGCCAGGAGCGGCGTCGAGCGCGACGTTGCGCGCACCTGCGGCATCGACTCCTACATGAGCACGCGGGTCAGGCACCTGTCGATGGGGAATCGGCAGCGGTTGATGATCGCGCTCATGCTCGTGGAGGACGCCGACCTCATGGTCTTCGACGAGCCCCTCAATGGGCTCGACCCCGAGGGGATCCGCTGGTTCTCGACGGTCCTGCGGGGTCTGAAGGAGCGGGGCAAGACCGTCATCCTGTCCTCGCACCTCCTCCAGGAGGTCGAGTCGTTCATCGACGCGTGCATATTCCTGCGGGAGGGGCGGCTGCTCTACGACGGGGAGTTCTCGCGGCTGCGGGAGCTGCTGGCCCAGCGCCTGCGCGCACTGGCACCCGGCCCCTCCGGCGCGGCCGGCGGCGCCTCGCCCCCGCAGGAGTACCGCTTCGCCCATGACGACGGGCGCCGGATCGTCGTCGACCCCGCAACCAGGACGGATTCCGGCGCGTCCGGCGCCGAGCCGGGTCTCGAGCCGGTCGACGGCGCGACCCTGTCCCTGCAGACGGCGTACGCGTGGCTGTCCCACCGGTTCGAGACGAGCGGGGCCGAGGGATGGGAGCCGCCGCGATGATGAGGTCGATCGTCTATCAGGCGCGGCTCCACTACCGGGATCGGCGGCTCCGCCTCGCCGTCTGCGCGCTCGTCGTCGTCCTCCTCGGACTCGACTGCGTGATCACTCACCTGGTGGCGAGCGGGTACGCCGGGACCGAGGTCGAGGACGTCTCGTACGGCTACGTGTACTCCTTCGGAGGCCGCGTCGGGTACATCGTTCCCCTCGCGGTCGCGTCCCTGATCGTCACCTCCGAGTACCGGTCGGGGCAGATCGCCAGGTCCATCGTCATTCTGCACGGGCGCGACCGGGCCTTCGCGGCCGACGTCGTGACGGCGGCCCTCGCCGGCAGCGTCCTGGGCGCGGTCTTCGCGACTCTGGCCCACCTCGCCTCGGGCGCCGTATTCGCCCTCAACGGCCAGGAGTCGAGGCTCGCGACGCCGCGGCACCTCGCGATGTACGGCGGCATCCTGGCGCTCGGGGTTCTGTGGTCCGCCATCGGCGCGGGGCTGGCGTGGCTCGTGCGCAATCAGACGGCGGTCATCGGCGGCGTCCTCGCCTTCGCCATCTTCATCGAGCCGACGATCAGCGCCGCCAGCAACGCCGACCCGTCGGTCATGAGGATCGTCAAGTGGCTGCCGGGGCCGTTGAACTGGGCGGTCTCCTGGCCCGCCGGGGTCGGCCAGGAGACGACCCGTCGGGCGATCGGGCTCGCCCCGGGCGCGGCGCTCGTCGTCCTCGCGGTGTACGCCGGCCTCCTCCTCGTCCTGTCCTGGGTCCTCATGAGGAGCCGCCTGAACTTCTCGCGCGGCTCCACCACCGCCCGGTAACGGTGCGCCGGGGCGCCGCTCACCCCGCCGCCGCGGCCCTGGCCGCGCGCCGGGCCGTCTCCAGCGCCCCCGGCAGCGCGCTCAGCAGGCGCTCGACGTCGGCCGCCGTCGTCTCGCGCCCCATGGAGCAGCGCAGGGTCGAGCGCGCCGCCGACTCGGCGAAGCCCATGGCGAGCAGGACCCCGCTGGGCCGGGACACCCCCGCGTGACAGGCGACCCCGCCGAGGCGTCAATGCCGGCCAGGTCCAGCGCCATGAGCAGCGCCTGGGCGTCGACGTCCTCGAACCACAGGTGCGCCGTCCCCGGCAGGTGGGCCGCCCCCTCCGGCAGGGTCGAGTGCACGCCCGGCAGCGCCGTCGCCCCGGCCAGGATCCGACGGCGCAGCGCCTCCAGGCGCGCCGCCTGCGCCTCGCGCTCGGCGACGGCCAACTCCACCGCCAGCGCCAGGGCCCGCGCGCCGACGACGTCCTGCGTGCCCGACCTGATGCCGCGCTCCTGCCCGCCGCCGCCCGTGGGCGCCGTCAGCGCCACCTCACGGCGCACCACCAGCGCCCCAGTGCCCACCGGGGCCCCGAGCTTGTGACCCGACAGCGTCATGGCGTCCAGGCCCCACCCGCCCATGTCCACATCCACCCGCCCCACCGCCGCCACCGCGTCGGAGTGGACCGGCACCCAGCCGGGGTCGCCGGGGCGGGCCGGACCGGCCGGGGGGAATTGTGCGCACCCGTCCTCACGGAATAATCCCCGCCCCTGCGGAAAATGACGTCGCGTGACGTTCCCGCGCGGATTCGCGGGGTTCGGTTCGGGCCTGGTCCACGGTCGGCTGCATTCCTGTTCTGAGTTGAAACGGCGCGGATGCCGGGGCGCGGCGATAAAACGTCCGGATATGGATTATGACGCGGCGTCTCAACGCGGTCGCCTCGGCGCACCGCCCATTGTGCCCCGCACGGGCCCCGATGATTCAATACGGGCTGCCGTGATTCATCTGCTCTCCGTAGACCACCGCGCCCACGGGCTCGACGCCGTCGCCCGCCTGGGTGCCGTCACCGCGCGCATGGGCCCCGACCTGCTCCGCGCGGTGCCCGGCGTGCGCGGCGCCGTCGTCCTGGCCACCTGCAACCGCCTGGCCCTCGTGCTCGACGCCGACGCCGGGGCCGCCGGCGCGGCG
>ERZ772977.1344-NODE-1344-length-12655-cov-8.970238_pt1 | contig 12655 bp, 2 predicted proteins | sample MGYA00511131_ERZ772977 | MGnify/ENA primary metagenome ERZ772977 (study PRJEB29015, sample SAMEA2737935) | human oral metagenome | biome: human oral; feature: human-associated habitat; material: dental | place: China | collected 2151 ...
TGGAAGGTGTAAGTAACATGCTACCATTCGTAGTAGCTGGTGGTATTCTTATCGCATTATCATTTATCTGGGGTATTAACTCATTTGATCCGAAAGACCCATCTTACAACAAAGTTGCAGAAGTATTATTCTACTTCGGTAAAATTTCATTTAGTATGATGTTACCAATCCTAGCTGGATTCATCGGTCGTTCTATCGCTGACCGTCCTGGATTCATCGTTGGTATGATCGGTGGTATTTTAGCAGACCCAGGAATTTTAAGTCTGAAAAGTGATTTATTAGCGTACACTCCTTCAGGATTCTTAGGAGCGTTAGTAGCCGGGTTCTTAGCTGGTGGTATTATCCAAGTATTAAAAATTGCGTTCAGTTGGATGCCTCGTTCATTAGATGGTATTAAACCAATCTTCTTATTCCCTATCTTAGGGTCACTAATTATGGGATTATTAATGATCTTCCTAATCAACGCACCTATGGCAAGTGTAATGGAAGGATTAAAACACTTTATCGAAAGTCTTAACGGAAGCGGTAAATTCATCCTTGGATTCGTAGTAGCTGCGATGATGGCTATCGATATGGGTGGTCCAATTAACAAAGCTGCTTATGTAACAGGTACAGCTCTATTAACATCTGCAGGTTCAGCAGGAAGTGATGTAATGGCTGCGGTTATGATCGGTGGTATGGTACCTCCATTAGCAATCGCTGTATCAGCAACAATCAACAAAAACATCTGGCCAAAAGCTCAACGTAGTGGAGCGATAGTGAACTACGTAATGGGGTTATCATTTATAACAGAAGGAGCTATTCCATTCGCAGCAAGTAATCCAGCGCGTGTTATTCCACCATTATTCATCTCAAGTGGTATCGCTGGAGCTTTAAGTATGACTTTTGGTGCTGTATCAAAAGCCCCTCACGGAGGAATCTTTGCTATCGCTGCAGGTGCTGTAAGTAACCCACTTATGTATCTATTAGCTTTAGTAATCGGAGCAGTATTAGGTGCATTACTATTAATCGCATCATTAAGTTTTGGGAAAAAGATAGTAAAATAAGATTTTAAATTAAATATAATATAGTAGAAAACACTACTTCAGTGCAAACTGAGGTGGTGTTTTTTATTTGTAATAAGTTATAAAAAATATTTTTAGAGAATGTATATTTATAGAAGGGAATTGCAGGAAAAAATAAACGGACAAGCGTTTTCTTTTAAAATTTAAATTATATTTAAAGTAAAAATAAAAAGATATTTATCATTAAATAAAAAGGAAGTTATAGTTTTACAGTTTTATTTCCATAATTTTCAATATAATACAATTCAAATCATAACTTAAAACAAACTTAAAATTTACTGGTAAAGAAAAGTTTTGCAGTGTTTTATTATTTTAAGGTTATTGGTATAATAGCATTTTCTTTGTGTTTTGAAATGAAAACATGAAATTTAAAAATATATAAAATATGATTGAAATTTTAGGTAAGTTTAAGTTAAGTTATGTAGAATATCTCTTGTAGTCAGTATGATTTATATTTTATTCAATATTATATTTAAAAGAAAAAGGAGACGATAATGTTTAGTAAAAACAACACAACGATGAATAATAAAAAACAATATGAAAAAGTTAACCACTACGGTATCAAAAAGTTCAACGCAGGAACAGCATCTGTTCTTATTGCATCTGCTTTTATGTTCTTAGGTGGTGCAGCGCAAGCAGCTGATACTAACAAACAAGAAGCTACAGTAGCAGCTACAGAAAAAGCAACTGCAACTGAAGAAAAAGTAGAAACAGCTAAAGTTGAAACACCAGCTGTAGCTCCAAAAGCTGAAGTTAAAGAAGAAAAAACAGAAGAAGCAACAGCTGAGAAAGCAACAGCTGAGAAAGCAACAGCTAAAGAAGTAAATAAAACAGCTCTTCAAGCTAAAATTAACCAATTAGATAACTTATTCGTGTCATTAGCAGGACAAGAATTATCAGAAACAAAACAAGCACAAACAGTAAGTGCTGCAGTAGAATTAAACAAAGCTAAAGACTTAGTAGCGCAAGCATCAGCTACACAAGAACAAGTAAATGCTCAAGTAGCAGCATTAGAAGCAGCTATCAACAACTTAAGCAAAGTTGAAAAAACTGCAGACAAAAAAGAAGAAGCTAAAAAAGAAGAAAAATCTGAAACTAAAGTAGCTAAAGAAAACTTAGAAAAAGCAGTTTCAGAAGCTAAAGCAGTAAACCGAGCTGCAACAACATTCGAAACAAAACAAGTAAAAGAAGAAGCTAAAAAAGTAGAAATCAAAGCAGCGGTAGCGACATCTGAAAAAGAAATCGCAAAAGCTCTAGACATCTTCAACTCAGACTCTTCAACAAAAGAAGATGCTGATCAACAACGTAAAGAATTAGAAAAAGCAATTGAAGCAGTTTACGTAACAATGCAACGTGCTGGACACCGTGGTAAAGTAGAATCTATCTTAGCGGATGCAGCAACTCAAGATCAAAAAATCGTAGGTAAAGATACTGTTAAAGATGGAACAAAAGTTAAATCTTTAACAAACGGTTATATTACGATGAATGCTGATAATACAACTCCTAAAGCATGGGGATTTGATTCAACAATTGATACTGCAGATTTACAAGCAGGTACAATTACAAAAATCGAAGTTACAAACTTAGCTGAGTTTGGTGCTGCCTTCCCTGCAGGAAAAAAAATTACAGCAGCAGATGGTACTGTAATTGGTAAAGTTAAGTCTATCGACTATAGAACATCAACAGGAAACAACAATAACAAATCTGTACCATATTGGGCGCAACGTACACAACGTGGTATGACTTATGATCAGCGTGTTGCTGAACAACCAGCTGTTGCCAATGAAACTGGTACATACACTTACAACATTGAGTGGAATGAGAAAGTGAAAGATTATCCTATCGTTTCATTTGGTGCTGAAAACTTATCAGGTGGTGGATACTTAGCTCCACAAATTTCGAAAGACACGCCATATAAAGCTACTATTAAGATCGATGGTAGAACAGTTGTTGAACATACATATACACGTAAAGGTCAACAAGCAAGTTTTTCAAAACAAGCAACATCAGCTTCATTAAGATCAAATAATGGTTTAGGATATGTATCTAATGAATTAAAAGGTAAGAGTGACACTTTAGAAATTAATACAGACTCAGATATTCGATATGGAGTAGGTTCTAAGTTTACTATTAAATTACCTAATTCTGAATTTACAGAATTCAAAGAACTTGCAGGAAGTACTAACTTTGTAAATGGATTAAATACAGCATCGACTATTAATCCTAACAAAGGAGACAGTATTACTTATCGTCTTGCTAACCGTTGGGCTAACGTTAAAGCAAATGAAAACAACGTTTGGATTTTACAAGATGGTCGTGAAGGAGGATTTACATTAACTCCAAAATTAATCTCACCAACAGAATTAGAAGTAACTGTAACGGAAGGATATATTCAAGAAGGTTCTAATATCTCGTTATCTCTTCAATCTTTAGGAGTAGAGAAAGTAATTAAAAATAAAACTTTAACAAGTGAATTTTCTAACGTTACGTATAACGAATTTGGGATTATTACAGGTGGTACAGCAGGTAATAATAAAACTGCTGCTACATTAACAGTCTCAGGTGGAACATCTATTAACGGTGAAAAAGAAGAAGTTACTACAACAGTTGCAAATGGTTGGGAAATCAACGCATCTGGATCGCCTTTAGGAGAACCACCAACAGGAGCTGTCGTAATAGGTCTTAAGGAACTTGAGACTGGGAAAATTATTGGACATGCAACTACTAAATACGATGGAAATCGTCCTTTAAATGAAGATGGAACAAAAGATAATACAAACGTATTAGGTAAGAAATATGATGTATCTGGGTTTATTCCTGAGATAATAAAAGAAGTGGACGGAGAAGAGTACGTCCTTGCTAACATTCCTACAACAGGTATTGAAGGTACACTAAGTGTAACGAATACAAGAGTACGTGATATTTATTCAACTGAAGAATTGAAAAAGAATGGGCTTAATGCATCAGCTTATGTTACTCCAGTAGAATACAATTATGTTAAGAAAACAAGAGTGGAAGAAGTAAATCGTACAATTAAATTTGTATACGCTGATAATGTTGCTAATCTTGCTGGTACTGATGTATTCCCATCACAAACTCAAACTGTAAGTTATAAAGGAACTGTTAAAACAAATGCCGAAGGTAAAGCAGAAATAGATTCGAATGATAAACCAATCTATATCAACTGGAAAGGTATTGGAGATACAAATCTTCCAGAATTAGCAGTACCTCAAAAAGAAGGATTTGTAGCAAGTGTTGAAAAAGTACCAGTACAAGCAACAACAGCAACTGATAAAGATTACGAATACGTAGTAACTTACACAGCTATCCAAAGAGCGAAAACAACTTTCGTAGATGAAAAAGGAAATGCAATTCCAGGAGTAGATGCGATCACTGAACAAGGTAGATCAGAAGCTCCATTAACAAAAGAAGCTGAAGTAAAAGCTAAGATCAAAGAACTTGAAAACAAAGGATATGAATTAGTATCTAATACATACCCAGAAGGTGGAAAATTCGATAAAGATAAAGACACTGATCAAGAGTTCAAAGTAACACTTAAAGCTAAAGAAGTTACAGTAACACCAGATCAACCAAAAACACCAGGAACTCCAGTAGATCCAAATAACCCAGAAGGACCTAAATATCCAGCTGGATTAGAAGAAAAAGATCTAAACAAAACAGTAACACGTACAATCACATACGTATACGAAGATGGAACTCCAGTGTTAAATGAAGATGGAACACCAAAAACAGTAACACAAGAAGCTAAATTCACACGTGAAGCTAAAGTCAACTTGGTTACAGGTGAGGTTACATACGGAGACTGGTCAGAAGCTAAAGACTTACCTGAAGTGAAATCACCAGTAGTTAAAGGATACTTAGCTGATAAAGCAACAGTACCAGCTACAAAAGTAACTGCAGATTCAGAAAATACTAAAGAAGTAGTAACCTACAAACCAATCGGTTCATGGATTCCAAACATCCCAGGTCAACCAACAAACCCAATCAAGTATCCAAATGATCCAACAGATCCAACAAAACCGGGTCAACCAACAGAAACATTACCATACGTTCCGGGATTCACACCAGAAGATAAAGATGGTAATCCGTTGAAACTAGTAGATCCAAACGATCCAACTAAAGGATATGAAGTTCCAAGTATCCCAACAAATCCAGGTGAGGATACACCAATTAATTACATTCCAAATGTAACTCCAAATGGGGATCAGAACGGTTATACTCCACAACCAAAACCGCAACCTGAACAAGTTGTGACTTACTATGTAGACGAGAATGGTAAAGATATCGCACCAAGTGAAAAAGGAGCACAAGCTCCAAAAGGAATTTCAGGTTACGAATACGTAACAACTACGAAAGACCCTAATGGAAATCTTGTACATCATTACAAGAAAGTGGCAACACCACAACCTGTTCCAACAACACCAGAGACTCCTGAACAACCAGTAGCTCCAGTGCAACCGGAACAACCAACAAATCCAAACCAACCAGCAATTCCTGCTCAGCCAACAAGTCCAGCTAATGAAACAGTAGCGACTGATGTTGCTGATAAACCAGCAACTCCTAAATATGTTGATGGTCAGAAAGAATTGCCTAACACAGGTACAGAAGCTAACGCTAGCCTAGCAGCGCTTGGACTTCTTGGAGCCCTAGGTGGATTTGGACTTCTTGCTCGCAAGAAAAAAGAAGACTAAAAACTCATAGTTTTTGAGAAGATGATTCGTCATCTTCTTTTTTTTGATGTTAAAATCGAAGAAATAGTATAGATTCATTTTTGATATGATACTTAATTTACCTCCTTGATGCATTTTTATGCAATATATATATATTCAAGCATATGTGGAAAGAGTCTGATGATATTATTTTTTTGTACCTAGGACACAGAAATAATATAAATAAATCGAATATAAACGAGACATATTTATTGACGAGTTAATTTTATTTATGATAGAATAATATAGTTGTTTTTATAAAACAAACATATAGATTTATATGTAATTTTAGACTTTTAGATTGAGATAAAAAGGAGAAACCATGTATTCAAGAATGGAAAAATACCATGGTAGAAGAGCCCAGCGCTTTTCTATTCGTAAGTATAGCTTTGGTGCCGCAAGTGTTCTATTGGGAACTGCTCTTGTTTTAGGTGCTAATGGAGTACAAGCTGAAGAGACTGTAGCAGTAAATCCGGCTACTTCTGAACTATCAAATTCAGATAAAAATCTTTCGGGTTCGACTTTGTCAACACCTGTTGTTGAGGAACTTCCAGAATTAAAGATTGATGATGTAAAAGCAGAAGAAAAAACTGAAGCTAAGGAAGATGCTAAAACTGCAGCAACACCTGTAGCAGAAAAAGAAATTACTGAAGCGACTGCAGATAAAACTGATAAAAAATTAGAAACAGATGTAAAAGAAAAATCTGATAAAGAGCAAGCTGATAAAAAAGAAGCAACTAAAGAAAAAACTGACAAAGAAACATCTGAAAAAATTGAAACAGAAAAAGCACAAGACGATGTTAAAACAGTTCTTACTCAATTGACTTCAGAAGCTGATGTTATGGCAACAGTAGCCTCAAACTTTTCAGATAAAGAAGTGAAAGATGTTGAAGCTAAACAAAAATTGTCAGCTGCAGTTGCTGCAGTGAAGCTTGAAGCAGTAGCATCTAAAGGATTGCTTTCATCTGATGCTTCTAAAGACCAGATGGTAGCACAAGTGAACCGTCTTTCTGCCGCAATCGAAGCAGTTTACGCTGAAATGAAACGTGCAGGTCATGCAGGTAAAGTAGAATCGGTATTAGCTGCTACTGCATCAAAAATTACAGGTAAAGATGTTCTTAAAGATGGAGAAGAAGTTAAAGCTGTAACAAATGCTTATGTTGATATGAATGCTGATAACACGAAACCTACAGGATGGGGATTTGATACTACTATTAGTACATCAACTCTTAAAGCAGGTTCTATTACAAAAATTGAACTTACTAACTTAGCTGAGCTAGGTGCTGGTTTGGCTGTAAATACAGAAATCAGAGCGACTGATGGAACAGTAGTTGGTAAAGTTAAATCTATCGATTATAAAACAACTACAGGAAACAACAATAACAAATCTACACCATATTGGGGACAACGTACTCAACGTGGAATGACTTATGATCAGCGTGTTGCTGAGCAACCAGCGGTAGCTAACGAAACTGGTACATATACTTATAACATCGAGTGGAACGATAAAGTAAAAGACTATCCGAATGTGTCGTTTGGAGCGAGTAATTTATCGGGGAATGGATACTATGCACCAGAAATTTCAAAAGATACTCCGTATACAGCAACTATTAAAATTGATGGGCGTACAGTTCTTGAACATACTTATACAAGAAAAGGTCAACAGGCTAACTATCAAAAACAAGGTACTAGTGCATCACTAAGTGAAAACAATGGATTGACATACCTTAACAATGAGCAAAAAAGTAGAAGTGATTCAATCGTATTAAAAACTGATTCAGATGTTCGTTATGGAGTAGGATCTAAATTTACTATTAAACTTCCAAATGCAGATTTTACTGAATTTAAAGAACTTGAAGGAAGTTCTAACTTTGTAAATGGATTAAATACAGCGTCTACTATTAACCCTAATAAAGGAGATAGTATTACATATCGTCCTGCCAGTCGTTGGGCAAACGTTAAAGCTAATGAAAATAATGTTTGGATTCTAAATGATGGTCGTGATAGTGGGTTCACATTAACACCTAGATTAATTTCACCAACTGAGTTAGAACTTACAGTTACAGAAGGTGCTATTCAAGAAGGTTCTGTAGTTTCTATGCCTTTACAATCATTAGGTATTGAGAAAGTAATAAAAGATAAGACATTAACAAGTGAATATTCTAATATTACTTATGAAAATGGATTAATTAAACAAGGTTATGTAGGAAACGATAAAACTGCAGCAACTCTTACTGTATCAGGTGGAGAATCTGTTAACGGTGAAAAAGAAGATGTTATAACTAAAGTGCCAAACGGTTGGAGTATTATAGGTGACGGTAAAGTTCAAGGTGAGCCACCAACAGGAGCTGTTGTTAGAACATTCAAAGATTTAGTGACAGGTGAAGTTATAGGTTTCGAACCAACAAGATATACGGGGAATATTCCTTTAAGTGAAGATGGTTCAAAAGATTATACTAATGTACTTGGAAACAAATATGATGTAAGTAATGATCACGTAGACTTAGTTAAAGAAGTTAATGGAGAAGAATACATTCTTGCAGATATCTCAGCTAAAAATGCAAAAGGAACACTAAGTGTTACGAAGACAAGAGCAAGAGATTTATATTCTGAAGAAGAATTAAAAGCTAAAGGTGTAAATGGGTCTGCATTTGTTAACCCAGTAGATTATGATTACGTTAAGAAAACAAAAGTAGAAGAAGTAAACCGTACAATTAAATTTGTATACGCTGATAATGTTGCAGATCTAGCAGGAACTGAAGTATTCCCATCACAAAAACAAACTGTAAGCTACACAGGTTCAATCAAGTTAACGGCAGAAGGTAAAGCGGTAATTAACTCTGATGACAGACCAGTTTATATTAACTGGAAAGGAACTGATGGACAAAGCACTGATCTTCCAGAACTTGCAGTACCTCAAAAAGAAGGTTACATCGCAAGTGTTGAAAAAGTACCAGTACAAGCAACAACAGCTACAGATGAAGATTACGAATATGTTGTTAAATATACAGCAATCCAAAAAGCGAAAACAACATTTGTAGATGAAAAAGGAAATGCAATTCCAGGAGTAGCTGAAATTACTGAACAAGGTGGATCAGAAACTCCATTAACAAAAGAAGCTGATGTTAAAGCTAAAATCGCAGAACTTGAAGATAAAGGATATGAACTAGTATCAAACTCTTATCCAGAAAATGGTAAATTTGACAAAGATACTGCAACAGACCAAGAGTTCAAAGTAGTACTAAAAGCTAAAGAAGTTACAGTAGATCCAAAAAATCCAAAATCAGAAGGTACGCCAGTAAATCCAAACAAATCAAACGGACCTAAATACCCAGCTGGATTAGAAGAAAAAGATTTAAACAAAACAGTAACACGTACAATCACATACGTATACGAAGATGGAACTCCAGTGTTAAATGAAGATGAAACTCCAAAAACAGTAACACAAGAAGCTAAATTCACACGTGAAGCAAAAGTAAACTTAGTTACAGGAGAAGTTACATACGGAGACTGGACACCAGAACAAGACTTAGCTGAAGTTAAATCACCAGTAGTTAAAGGATTCTTAGCTGATAAAGCAAGTGTTGCAGCAGTGAACGTAACAGGTAATTCAGAAGACATCAAAGAAGTAGTAACATACACACCACTAGGATCATGGGTGCCAAATATCCCAGGACAACCAACAAATCCAATTAAATATCCAAACGATAAAGATAACCCAACAAAACCAGGAACTGATAAACCAGTATTACCATACGTACCAGGTATGACTCCAAAAGATGGAAATGAACAACCACTTAAACCAGTAGATCCGCAAGATCCAACAAAAGGATATATCATTCCAGATATTCCAAATGATCCAAGTCAAGACACTCCAATCAACTACGTAAAAGATACTCAAAAAGCTAAAACAACATTCGTAGATGAAAAAGGAAACCCAATTCCAGGAGTAGAAGGAATTACAGAAGAAGGTGATTCAGATGCACCATTAACAAAAGAAGCTGACGTTAAAGCTAAAATTGCAGAACTAGAGGATAAAGGATATGAGTTAGTATCAAACACTTACCCAGAAAACGGTAAATTCGATAACGATACGAATACTGATCAAGAGTTCAAAGTAACATTGAAAGAAAAAGAAGTTACAGTAACACCAGATCAACCAAAAACACCAGGAACTCCAGTAGATCCAAATAACCCAGAAGGACCTAAATATCCAGCTGGATTAGAAGAAAAAGATCTAAATAAAACAGTAACACGTACAATTACATATGTTTACGCAGATGGAACTCCAGTATTAAATGAAGACAAAACTCCAAAAGTAGTAACACAAGAAGTTAAATTCACTCGTACTGCTAAAGTTAACTTAGTAACTAAAGAAGTTACATACGGAGATTGGTCAGAAGCACAAGACTTAGCTGAAGTTACATCACCAGTAGTTAAAGGATTCTTAGCTGATAAAGTAACAGTACCAGCTACAAAAGTGACTGCAAACTCAGAAAACACTACAGAAGTAGTAACATACAAACCAATCGGATCATGGATTCCAAATATCCCAGGACAACCAACAAGTCCAATCAAATATCCAAACAATCCAACAGATCCAACAAAACCAGGTAAACCAACAGAAACATTACCATATGTACCAGGATATACTCCAGAAGATAAAGATGGAAATCCACTTAAACCAGTAGATCCGAAAGATCCATCAAAAGGATACATGGTACCAGATATTCCGACAAATCCAGGTGAAGATACACCAATCAGCTACGTAGCAAACAAAGCTAACCTAGTAGTTAAATATGTAGATGAAAATGGAAAAGACTTAGCTCCAGCAGAAACAACAAAAGGTAAAGTAGGAGATGAGTACACAACAACTGGAAAAGTAATTGACGGATACGTATTAGTGCGTGTAGAAGGTGATGCTAAAGGTAAGATTGGAACAGAAGGTTCAACAGTAACATATGTTTACAAACCATTAGGTTCATGGATTCCAAACATTCCAGGACAACCAACAAACCCAATTAAATATCCAAACGATCCACAAGATCCAACAAAACCAGGTAAACCAACAGAAACATTACCATACGTACCGGGATATACTCCAAAAGACGGCAATGGTCAACCACTTAAACCAGTAGATCCACAAGATCCAACTAAAGGATATATCGTACCAGATATTCCAACAGATCCAGGAAAAGATACAGTAATTAACTATGAAGCAAATGACGCTAATCTAGTAGTTAAATATGTAGATGAAAAAGGAAAAGACTTAGTTCCTGCAGAAACAACAAAAGGAAAAGTAGGAGATGACTACACAACAGAAGGGAAAGTCATCGAAGGATACGTATTAGTACGAGTAGAAGGTGATGCTAAAGGTAAGATTGGAAAAGATGGTTCAACAGCAACATACGTTTACAAAGAACTAGGTTCATGGATTCCAAATATTCCAGGACAACCAACAAGTCCAATCAAATATCCAAACCATCCAACAGACCCAACAAAACCAGGGCAACCAACAGAAGTATTACCATATGTACCAGGATTCACTCCAGAAGATAAAGATGGAAATCCACTTAAACCAGTTGATCCAACAGATCCATCAAAAGGGTATGTAGTACCAAACATTCCAACGGATCCAAGCCAAGATACAGTAATTAACTATGTTGCTACTGAAGCTAACTTAGTAGTTAAATATGTAGATGAAAATGGAAAAGACTTAATCCCCGTTGAAACTACAAAAGTTAAGATTGGAGATGAGTACACAACAACTGGAAAAGTAATTAAAGGATACGTATTAGTACGAGTAGAAGGTGAAGCTAAAGGTAAGATTGGAAAAGATGGTTCAACAGTAACATATGTTTACCAACCACTAGGATTATGGGTGACAAACATCCCAGGACAACCAACAAGTCCAATCAAATATCCAAACGATCCACAAGATCCAACAAAACCAGGAAGTGATAGACCGGTATTACCATACGTGCCAGGATACACTCCAGTTGATGGAAATGGAAACCCACTTAAACCAGTTGATCCACAAGACCCAATTAAAGGATACATCGTACCAGATATCCCAACAAACCCAGGTCAAGATACACCGATCAACTATGTGGCAAACCCTCAACCACAACCAAATCAAGATCCAACAAAACCAGAAAACAATAAACCAAAAGAAGATCAAAACAAAGATCCAAAACAAGATAAAAAAGAAACACCTGAAAACCCAGGTCAAAACAATGCTCCAGTTCAACCAAAAGCAAATGCTCAAGTTAAGAGATTAGCTAATACTGGAACAACAGAAACTAACACTGGCTTAGCAGGATTAGGATTAGCGACATTTGCTGGAATGCTTGCAGCATCAAGACGTCGTAAAGAAAAATAAGAATAAAATAATAAAATCATAAAGACAAAATAGTAAATAATAAAATAAATGGCTTGGAAGCCCCCTTGATAATTTTCGAGGGTGCTTTCTTTTTAGGTTTATAAGATTTAAAAAAGGGATTAATTTCGAATTAGATGTTTATATTTATTTATATAATCTCAACAACTAAGATACACTCTATAAAGATGTTCTCTTCGTTTACACAATCCCGATAACTATTACAACCGGAGCGGAGGCGCGCATGCTGTTTACATAATCTCGTTCGTTAGTAATGTCTAACTTTTCAAAACCCCACTCTTGGTACTCTTCATCACCTGCATTTGACTAGAATTTTCCCGCGTGATAAAATATTTATAATTATTAAAGGAAAAGGCTTTTGGCGTAATTTTTCGTGCCTAATAGAGAGTCTAATAGAGAGGTTAACAGAGAGGTATAGTGTATGAATATTATTTTTTGTACTTCACCATTTCAAGTCTTAG